>Ga0307517_10009822_pt1 | contig 13486 bp, 6 predicted proteins | sample 23_EM_MG_FD_194515 | JGI IMG/M metagenome (GOLD analysis project Ga0307517, IMG submission 194515) | Populus trichocarpa ectomycorrhiza microbial communities from riparian zone in the Pacific Northwest, United States - 23_EM | ecosystem: Host-associated > Plants > Roots > Unclassified | place...
TCACATTGTCATTAATTCACCAAGTTTTAGATTCCAACACATTAATCCAGGATGAAATTATATTACTACCTAATTTATAATAAAAATCTATTACAAGCACAGTTTACTCGATAATGGACAAGTCTGGAAGGAACCTATAACATAAAACATTAGTATATAATTAATATAACACAACCTCTACCTTAGAAAAATATTTACTACCATAATAGTATTTCTTTTTGGTCACTCATTATTCTCAATCTTAGAATTAATCAATGTCTCATTTTTATTATTGCATCGTAAGAAGATTTCTTTTCTTTATTATCATTTTATACTGATACCATTATTCATTATACCATTGATTATTTGACTTGGTAATTTATTTGTACCGACAACGATATTCATCATTATTATTAGTTACCATTTCTCAAATGAAAACTCAATTTATGTCGACACCAATATCAATTATATCATTAATTACCCTCATTTGGTAATTAATTCATGCCAATAATAATATTTATTGTTATAATTAGTCACATTCTCTCAAGTAACTATCAATTTATACTCATATCAATACACATAATATCATTAATTACCTTTACCTGATAATTAATCCATGTCGACAATGATATTCATCGTTATTATTAGTTATCTTTTCTTAAGTGATTAATCAATTTATTCCGATATCAATACCCATGATATCATTAATTACATTCACTTGGTAATTAATTTATGCCGACAAATATCTATTGTTGTCATTAGTCACCTTTTTTTCAGGGGACTAATCAATTTATGATGATATCAATATCTATAATATCATTAATTACCCTCACAAGGTAATTAATCCATGTTGCCAATGATATTCAACATTATCATTAATCACTATTTCTCAAGTAACTAATAAATTTATGCCAATTTTCACAATGCTACTAGCATTTGCTCTCTACTTTCCTTTTTATAAATTATTTTATTTTATCATGAGAATTTCATTATGGTTGATATTAATTTTGCTAATAACATTAGTCTCCAAGTTCCCCGGATGACTAATGGGATTTTTTTCTTCCACATTCATTCCCTTTACCAACTTTCTACACAAACTATTCCCTTGACATTTATTTAAAGCAAAACAATAAAAAATTGAAAAGATAAGATAAGATGCATTGCTAAGTTATTTATTTTAGGTCCTGCAGCTCTCGTCTATGGCCTTCCTGCAGTAATGTCCCATGTTATACTATAACCAATACTATCAATATTCTTATAAACACAATTAGAGACCTTAATTGGCCTCTCCTTTTTATTCAATAAGTCTTCAATAATTTTTTATGGATAATTTCATTCATATTCTCATTTCTTATTAAAAATTTAATTATCCTTTTCTCAACAATTATTATCTCTATAATATTACAAAATATTTTACCATTTAATGAGTTCAATACCAATTATCCAAAAAACATTTCTTCCAAATTCTACACTTGGTCGGCTCTAAAGCCCCTCACTTTTTTAAGCATCCAATTTTAACCTAATTCAATCATAATTAGTTCAATTAAACCCATAATACTCATCATTTTTATCAAAAAATCAAACAAAATTCCATCCTACTCTCCCTCTCTAGCCAAACATGTACCTTTAAAAGGGAATGTATTTTCCTTCAAATTTATACAATTTTTCCACTTACTCAAACTTTATTCATGCTTCTAAACTTGATTCTAACAAAAGAAAATGTCCTTACACTTATCACAACTATAAAAATCCATTTTTCCATAATACTAAATATCATTTTAAACCTCAATATGCTAACATTTTCAAAACCAAACACAATAAAAGTTGTTCTCACCTTGAAACAACAAAGAACGAAAGAGAAATTTGGAAGAAAATTCAAGCTTCCTTTCACCTTTTCTTTCCTTTCTTTTTAACACCATATTTTCTCCTCCAAGCCTTTAAACCCACCAAAATCACTCACTTTCCCTCTTTAACCACTCTCTAGCCCTTTTGATTTCCTAAAACAACTAGTTTTTAAGAGATTTACCAAGAATTTGAAGAAAAAATTTCAAAAACCCTAACTCCCTCTCTTAACCAAGTTGTCGGCCTTAAGGCGAGAAAAAAATGTATTTATACTCCTTAATTTACCTATTTATAAATTGGTCCCTAAGGATTTTAATGTCCTTTATTTTGCGTCCCCCATCCTTTAAACAAATTTTAATGTCACACCCAACTTTCTCATTTTTTAATCCACTCTTTAATATTCACTTAAATAATTTTCATTGCATTTTTTCTTAAAATATTCTTAATTTAGACTAGGGGTTTACAAAAACAACCAAAATACCATTAAAAGAAAAAAAATTAAACAAAGTGTTAAGAGGTATTTTTATCTTTTCATAATGGTTTTTATTATTATTATTATTTTAGCTGAGGAAAAATTTTATATTTGACCAAATATAAAAAAATAATAAACAATTAAAATGCATAATAAAATGACAAAAATACCCTTAAAAGCAAAAAATAGAGTCAAGGGGCTTCTTGGTCTTTTCACAATGGTGTTTTTATAATTATAAAGTTAGCTTAGTGGCACTTTGCTAGTTAGCTAAATGAATAAAAAACAAAAAAGAACGTGAACACGTGGTGCACCCGAAGGCACGTGGGAGGTGCTCACGCCATTTAGGCGATGCATACGATATCTCCCAACATCCAAAAATACCCTTTTGTTTTGTTGTTGGAAGCGTCATCATGTCATCTTTCTATTGGTACAACACATTTCTCTAATGGTGGTTCAATTTGTCACCGGTGGACCTTTCTTTTTTTCCTTCTTTTCTCTTTCCTCCCTTGAAAATTATAGCTTAGCCCTATTGGTTGTTGGTATTTCAATTGTAGTACTTATTCTTTTTCTAATTTTTTGTCTTGGCTTTTTTTTGTTGAAGTTTTATTTGTTTTCAATTTTGTCCTTCAATCCAAATTTACTAAATATTATATTCTCCAATTTGATTCTTATTCTTTGGATTTCTACTTTTTTTTTTGTCTTGGCCCTTATGTAAAAGTTTGATTGGTTTTTGATTTTATCATTCAATTCATATTATTGGTATTATGTTTTTCAATTTAGTCCTCATTGTTTTGATTTCTAATTTTTTTCTTGGTCCTTTTGTGAAAGTTATTTTTCTTTTCAAATTCACTTTTCAATCAAATATAAAATTTATTTTGTATTTACTTTTGATTCTCATTTTTTTAATTGCTATTTTTTAATCCTTTTGTATAATTGATTTTTTTTTAATTTTATCCTTCAATATTTGATTGATTGAGAAATAAGTTTTATAATTTGTTTAGATTGGGTGCTTTGGGTCTAATGGTTTAGGTCACGAATATAAAAAGTTAACATGTTTTTCTTATAAAAAAAAACTTTATAATTCTCTTAATTTTTTTATCGAATTATTTCAATTTCATGATCTAAACTACAAATTTGATAAGATATCTCAGGTTGGCTCGACTTTAATTACCGTAACTACAAGCTTATTATAACTTGTTTTATATACTTTTTTTTTAATTTCATTTCAATATTTAAATATTATTTTTTATATAAAAAAATAGTTGAGCCCGTGGCAAAGCATCAACCAAGACTGAATATTCTAAATACTAAATTTCTAGTTTGTTTGATTTCTCAATGCCCCAAACAGTAACGCCGTAATCAGACAACCTCATCCGGAGAAGCCAGATCAAGAACTTTCTCCAGTATCAAACCGACACGTGGAGGAGCTTCATTTTAAGGAAGAGGACTTCTTTCTGCCACGTGTGGAAACATCTGGAAATGACAAATTGATGCCCCATAAAATTTTCTTACATGAAAGGACCACTGTCCCATTTTTACCCCCCACCGCAGCGCGTGACCACACTTACAACCCTACCTCCAACAACACTGACACAATGACCGAGACGGTGGCGCGTGAATACACTCTCCAAACGTAGAACCTACGTTCGTAATCAATGATGTGACAAAAAAGTAAAAACCAAGAAGCTTTGAAAGCTAATAAATGAATTTACTTTATATATATCAATTCTTCAAGAAAATTGTAAGGAAATTATTTTTTTTCAATATAATTTATAAATATAACTATATAAATGCGAAAGACATACATAATACCGATTAGGAGATACTTAATTAGGAGAAAGTCAAGTAGAGAACCCCATTGCCGTTAATACTGAAAAATAAAACAGTAAAATACACAGAGGTTGCATGTAACTAGAAAGAACAGCTAACCCTAATTAAGCTGCATTTCTTTTCTACAGAAAAGCTTATATATATATACAGAAAAGAAGAAGACAACCGAAGTACTTCTTTAAACTTCTAACTTTCTCTTTCTTCAAACTTTTGTTGTTCTCTCTATTATTGGTGGGTCTTTCTTTCTCTCTAGGGTTTCTTTAAAATATCTAACTTTCTCTTCGTTTTTCACATATTTGGTTACAGTTTGGGTTCTGATTCCTAAAAGTTTAGATCACCTTCTTCTTGCTCTTGAGAGAAGAACAAGAAACGAAAAAAAAAACAAAAGAAAAGGAAAGATATAAAGGAAATAAAGACTAATACAAAAGTAAATATATCATTAACTTATATGGTTGGATTTATGTATTAATTATAACGAAAGATGGTTTTTTATTTGGTTTTTTTTGGCTTGTGATTATAGTTAAGGAATATGGGGAGAGGTAGAGTGGAGCTGAAGAGGATAGAGAACAAGATAAACAGGCAGGTGACATTTGCAAAGAGGAGAAATGGGTTGTTGAAGAAAGCTTATGAGTTATCTGTGCTCTGTGATGCTGAGGTTGCTCTCATCATCTTCTCTAACCGTGGCAAGCTCTACGAGTTTTGTAGCACATCTAAGTATGACCCTTTTCTTTTTCTTTCTTATCGCAATCTTTTAAGCCATTTTTTTAAGAAAATAATAATCTTAGGTTGGATCCATTTATCGTCTATCTTTATTTGTTCATGGACTTGATATTTTGTGTGATTCTTGTCCCACAAAGCAAGCTTATTTGAATCTCTTTCTATCTAACAATTTTTCTGAGTTTATTTTTTTCTGAAACGATCACTTTTCAAGTTTGATGGTAATCAAGGTTAAGAATTCGGTGAAGTATATAAAATTTTACTGTTTTGTTTTGTTGTGATCTTTGTGAAGCTCAAATCTATTAGGTTTTTGTTTGATCTTCTCGGTGTGATTCATACTTCATGGGATCTGAATTAAATTTGAAGTCTTTCTGTTGTTCATGATTGAGATCTTGATGTTTGCTTTGGTGAGCTATAGAGTACCTAATTGATCAAGCATTTATATTAAGGTGATCTATTCAATAGTAGCTCAAGATTCCTCTTTTTCTCTCAAGAAATTTCAAATTCTTCGACAAAAAAAACTCCATTGCTTCTTTTGTTTTCTCTTCTAATTTATCTTTCCCCTAGGTTGAAAAAACAACAAAAGAAACTGATATATCCAGCGGCCGGTAGCTGGTAGCTCTCCATTAAATGAGGTTGAGTTGATTATCCAGGAAACCTGTTCTTACCCATTAGACAATTTGGGTTCGTTAGAGAAAACTTTGGAGTGTGAAAAGGCTGAGAATTACTTGGCCATGATAAGTGTTATCTGCTAGGTATAGAAAGTACTTCTCCCTTGTTACATGGTTCTTCCAGAAATCCCTGTATGCACCTGATTCAATAATGAAAGTACTGTGGTTATTAACTAAACTTACAATAAATGTACGATTTCTTTTAGAAATTCTAGTAGCATAAGATTTTGGATATTTTACACTTTTCTTGGGATTTGTTCACTTGAGTACGAGTTTTTTTTTAAAAAAAAAATGAAAAGGAAACTAAGCATGTAGTGGATTAATTTAGTGCGAGATATTAGCAAACTCCATTCTAGATTCTTGAGTGTTTCAAAACCTTTCTTCTTCTTTTTCCTCTTCTTCTTCTTTTAAACGTCTCAGTGCAACTATGCATGTGTTTGTTGCTATTATTTAACTTCTTACAACAAGCAAGCGGGTCTAGAGATTGCCATTAGAAATGTACGTAAAACTGACATTAGCTAGGGTTTTTATCTTATAACACCAGCTACCGGGAAAATAAACATGAAATCATCAATTGATTCTCGTGTGTTTGCTACTTCTGTTGATCTTTTCGAGGAGCAAATTCTTTGATCACCAACTTTGAATGCCTTCTTTGTAGAATTTATCAGATAATAATATTGTTTGTATATTTCAATATCAATTTTCAAAAAATAAGCCTGTTATATTTATATAGTCTTCGTACACTTTTTTGTTTTCTTTTTTTTGGTAAGTAGCACAATACTATAAATATTATAGTACACTGAAAAAAATAAATCAAGTGAAATAAAAAAATAGAGGTCATTTTGTTTTCAGGTTTTAAGCCTTGGCCTAATCATTGAATTGGAAAAGATGGATGGATGTGGATCAGAACTTGAACTACGAATTGGAGTTTGAAACATATGGATTTCTTAAATATTATACTGTTAACTTTAAAGTTTTTTTTGGGGTAAAGTTGAAGAAGAAAAGTTTGGAAATGGAGTTGATTTTAGAGTTTTCATAAGTTAATTAAAGATCATATAGATTGCAAGAAATTTAAAGGTTGTAAATGAAAATTTTTGTTTGTGAAGGAATTAGACTGTTACTTCAAAGTTGGGTTTTAATATTGGTTTTGATTGGTGTATTTGTTATTAACCTATTCAGGAATTTCATTACCAGAAATTTGATAAATACAAACGAAAATACCGACGGAAATTTTTTCGTCAGTAGATTTCGGTGAATTTTACTGACAGACTTTTCCATTGCTAAATTTCTCAATAAACACTAATGGAAGTATTTCGTTGATATATACCGAGGGAATTACAATAAGAAAAAAAAACAAAAAAAAACCAGAAAAGTATGATGAGGTGTAACTTTTACCAACGACTTTACTGATAGAATTAACTTGATGGTAAAGTTCTTTCATAGATATACCGATAAAAATAATCTCTTGATATATATCAACAAAATTATAGATGGTATTATAATGGAATTTAAAAAGATAAATCTTAGATTGACATAACAATTTTAAGGATCAATTGAAAATCTTAATGAGAAAATTTTAATAGGAAAAATTGATAGATAGTACTATTAGGAAAGTATATATAAACTAAAGGTACACTGATGTTTTTTATGCAAGAAAGTGTGATAGGTTTGTTTAGAAATATATGTATATAAAAAAACCTAGATTTATGATGCATGGATAGTAATATATACACAGAGAGGTTGGCATTTGGAAAGAAATAGAGGTGCTGGATCCATAAAAACTAAAAAATATACTCAAAATAGAGGTATACAGGGCCGGGCTACTCCTATTTCATAATTAACCTTGTACATCTTGATGTCAATATGACCATTAATGCAGTTTTTCAACTGCGTGGAAGGGCATGGAGGTCTTGCAATGTGTGGATGGATCAAATATCACCAGATCTTATAATTTAATCCACCTCTCGATCTCTTGTAGGAAATCAATCAGGTCATAGAAAGATGGTTAATGGCTTAATTTTAATAGTTTAGTTATGTGTACCAAATTAAAAAGAAATCAATCAAGATTTTGAGATCACAGTTTATGGAGGGTTGTCTGCAGGGATTCCCACATTGCATTTAGGGGTAAAGAAACATCTGTGTGGCTTCCAGATGATGAAACAGACAGGTTACTTTTGAGTGTGTGCCTTGATTGAGCAATTTCACTAATAGGGTTTTTTGATATTTCCGGTATAATAGATAGTACTATCATACATACAATTATATTTAATTTGATGAAATTGTTTGATCTTAAAGAAAGTTTAGCATGTGAGAACGATCAATATCTTTTATTTTTCCATAATAATAGATAGAAAGAACGATTCGTCCATACCTGAATAAATGGAGTTTTCTAATAAAAAAAAAAAAAAAACCCTACTAGTGACTGCTACTTTTAACTAGGAAAGTTTTTTTTTTTTCCTGTAAGCTCGTGATTAATACAATGGTCTTGTTTTATGAAAAATAAGAACAAAATTCCATTTTGCTTCGCTTTTTTTCCGATAATCAGACTATTTTAATTAGCCTTGTTTTATGTTTTTCCCTTTTGCAGCATGCTCAAGACCCTGGAAAGGTATCAGAAGTGCAGCTATGGTGCAGAAGAAGTCAATAAACCAGCCAAGGAGCTCGAGGTAAGCTTAGTTGTATTCTGTTTCCTACATTGTAGATGACTACAGAATAATACTATTTTTAGATACAGTACATTGAGTATTCATTATGCTTTTCTCATAATCTAACAAAATTTGTTATAACATATGATCTGTTGAAACATTTTAATAATAAATGACGTACAGGTTTTATTTAGAGTTACGCTCTTTGACTACTTTGAACGTATGGTGACATAAAAGTTACAGATATTTTCTTAGCTATAAATACCCGTCTATGCAAATTTTATGATATAAGGGAAGTATTTTCCTCAAATTAAAAACATAAGTAACAGGAACAAAAGTGAAGTATTTCCTCAAATTATTGACAGTGGGAATATCAGTAACTAAAATGGTGTTTGGATGATAAAGCTTCCTATAACTTTTACGCAAAAACAAATGCGCGAGCCACTCGCAAGATTTATTTGTATTGTTGTATTGGGGAAGCAAGCCAAAGAAAATGGCTGTCTGTTGCTTCAGTTTTTTCAAGGCTTTGCCAAATCGCATAGGCTTGAATCTTCTTAATACAAGCAATCATGATATTAGTACTCTAATTTATCAACTATCTATTAGTCCTCAATAGTTGATGATAGTTGAGGAAATAGATCAAAGTTGAGTCGCACAATATAGGAATACGTTAAGTACATAAAGAAACGAAGAAGAATTAAGGTTAAGAGTTCACTTTGCCTTTATTATAAGCTGACTTCATGCGTGCTATGGTTTTCTAACCAAGGCAGCCATCAACGTGTCATGTTCTGATCATCTATTGCATTAGAAAAACTTGAGTTATATTTCTTGGTTTGTATTTTCAACTGATTCGGGTGTATGGTAGCAGAGCAGCTACAGGGAGTACTTGAAAGTGAAAGCAAGATTTGAGGCCCTACAACGAACTCAGAGGTAACCACAATAGCAAGCATCCTGGATCGTTCTATTTAGCAAATTTTACTTTCAAGATATTTAGTTCCACCATGACATGAAGATGTTGTGATTCAAGCTGAAGTTTCTTTCCTGACCGTAAACATTTTAGTGGATGCTGCCTTGTTATCAAATATAAGCAGTTCCTATCCTTGATAAATTCTGCAGGAACCTTCTTGGAGAGGACCTCGGACCTCTGAATACCAAAGAGCTTGAGCAGCTCGAGCGTCAGTTAGAGTCGTCATTGAACCAAGTTCGGTCAACTAAGGTAATTTAATTTTTAGTGTTACTTGTTTCTTTTTAGCGTCAAGGGAACAACGAATTTCACATGCTAGTATTTCACAATCCAAATGATTTTCTGTGTCAATTTCTTGCATTAATGTTCTATGATGTTAAAGTTACATGAACCAGAAAACAAGACAAGATTACTTGGAAGATTGGGCTAAAAGGTGTTCTAGCTAACAATTAATGCTTGTATTAAGATTTCTTTTTATGCAGTTATTGTTGACTAATAGCTTTCTTTCCCTATTTCTCTCCTTTCATTTCATGGTTTTCCTCCTTAAAGATAGGTGTAGATGGCTATCTTTCTTTCAACCATTTGTTTGTGCAGCCTGTTCTAGTTGTATAGTGTATTTAATGGTCCCATCTTTGTTAGGAAAGATCAACGTTACCTTGATTAAATATGCCTTTGCTGCCCTGATCTCCACCTGTTATCAGCGTACATGCTGATCATTTTGTATCAAGCAATTCTACTGTAGTATATGTTACTTAAACTATGAGATTGTTTCTTGGCTTGGCTTGCATAGGCTAAGAACCTGCTGTTCTTATCTCTTGAGAAAGCATGTGTTTTGTATATCATGCTTCTTATTGGTTTTTGCTTGTGTTTTGTATATCATGCTTCTTATTGGTTTTTGCTGATAAGAAATACAAGTTCTTCTGCATTGTGTTTGATAATATTATTATTCCATGCCACTTTGCAGACCCAGTATATGCTCGACCAACTTGCTGATCTTCAAAATAAGGTACATAAAAGTGGTGGTATAATTAGAGTAACTCACTTTTTGTTGCTTCGAATGCTAACTGAAAAGTGTTTTGAGTACAGGAACATCTGTTGCTGGAAGCTAACAGAGGTTTGACAATAAAGGTAATGTGTTAACTTGCTATATCCAAATTGATTCCATACTTTATGAGAGGCTAGACTTGCTGGTTGGCACTTTTTAGCTCCAGGTTTATAGAAATTTGTTTTCTGCAAGATTGTCAGGAGTTATTCGTCAACATGGTTTAAAGGCCTTGCATCTTTCATGCTGATCGGATATTTAATCTTTCATTTCCCCTTAAGAATCCATATATAGTGATCTTTAAAACCAAACTCCACACTTTTTCCGATAATTAATGGATAGCAAAGTTCAGCTAGCCATGAAAGCTTCCAATAGCTACCAGTATTTCCTTTTACAATCTAAAAGTGTAAAGAAAAATAAAACCATGTTTAGTACACTTAATACTGTCTTAATTCTTACTTATACTGGAATCAGGAGTTTCCTGTTATGCTTTGGTCTCATTCTCCTCACTTTCAGTTTTTTCTATGTACTAAAATTCGGGCTAGCACACTCCAATTGTCAAATTTAGCAACAATTCAATTCTTCAGAACATGACATTCTAGACATACTAATATGCTGAAATACTCATGTTTGGTAGCTAATATGATTTGCCTTCTTGTTTTCATGTTTCTAATATTTGGCAGCTGGATGAAATCAGTGCAAGAAATAGCCTCCGACCATCATGGGAAGGTGATGATCAGCAAAATATGTCCTACGGCCACCAGCATGCTCAGTCTCAGGGGCTATTCCAGGCTTTAGAATGCAATCCCACTTTGCAAATAGGGTAAACATTCAACTTCTCAAGATCTCTCAATCACTTTGTCATTTGTTCATTATCTAATCAGTACTGAAATCAACTATTCAAGGCTAAGCCAGTGTCCATAATATTGATTCGTCAATTTATCAGCTATATATCCTAACCTTCTTTCTGTTTGTTCATATGGTGACAACAGCTACAACCCTGTTGGTTCAGACCAGATGACTGCAACAACACATGCCACCCAGCAAGTCCATGGGTTCATTCCAGGATGGATGCTTTGAGTTTCGTGCTCTTCATTTCTCATAAAGGAACACCTACTATGTAACTTTCTCTCTTGGTGTTGGTAATGTGTAAATGATTTCAAGAGCATGTGTACTTTCATTTGGACATGAAAACTTCTGTGACTGGATTTCAGAACTTTAGCCAGGGACAAGAGGCATGTAAGAAGTTCATAATTATTGCAAGAACTTTGGAAGACTTAATTTGTTTCTCTATGATTATTTGCTTCTTTTCGAACAATGAAGTTACTGAGCTGCTCTCCCTGTGAGAATAGACAGTGTTCAAATCCATCTTAAGATAGCAAGATTGTTGCCATTTTACCATCTTTTTCTTGACGAGAGACCCTTATATGGCAGCTTTGCTTCATAAACACCATCCTAGTTATAAATATGTATCAGAAAAATCACCATTATATTTGATAGCAAAGAAAATCTTCATGGATTATATTTCCATATCCTCGCCTTAAAACTTTAATTAAACCCCATAACAGAGAATTAGTTCTAATCATACTATAAGTCTATGATTGTTATTTATGGGGAAAAAAAAAGATAATAAAAATCTCTACTCTTTTGAATAAAGAAACAAATAAAATCGTTTCAATTTCAATTTTAAGAATAGCTGTGAACAATTGGGCCAATGAAAAAAAATCTACACATTGAAGAGTGGGCAACGGGCCCACCAAGTTCTAGGGGGCTAAAGTCTTTGAACCTATTGGGCCTCCATTGAAATCCATATACACAACTGTCTACATTCTATACTTTTCGAAGGAGGAAACAGGCCTTCGAAATTTAAGCAGGCCATGCCAGACGAACTCTAAAGAAAAATTCTTTAGAAGTTGTTTACACGCCAAGGAAAACCATTTTATTTGACATGATTCTGAAATATGATTTTTTATTTTAAATCAAAATCCAAAAGTTGTTTATTATAAATAATTTATGGAAAAAATGAGTTTAAATAACTTTAAATAAAAAATATAATTGTTAAAATTAACTTAAAGCAATGTTTTTTAAGAATCAGTGTAGTATGGGTTAGAATGCGTCAATCAAAATTTAAAAATTTCAACTTTGACTAAATCAAAATTTTGACTTAATTTTCTAAGTAAGAAACAACTGAAATCAATTTATAAAATAAATACCAAATACAACTTAAGATATTAATTTTGAATTTTGTGCTTCTTCTTATTATTATTATTATTATTATTAAGTATTTGATCTTTAATTTTGTCATAAGTTAAAGTGCTTGAACTCATATAATTTTCATAATTCAGTGTTTAAACTTGTATATATATATATATATATATAAGTGTCTATCTATTTTTTTTTTTTTGCATAATAAAGTGTCTAAGTGAATGTATATTAGTCAAATTGCAAAGTTTTTTAAGTCATGGTATGAACATTGACACCTAAGATAACATTTAGGACCAACTACGATAGATGACCCGCGCTATACTGTGAGTCGAGTTAATTTTTTCCCAACATAAAAAAATAATAATCATGCGATAGTAATGGTTTAAAAGGAGTAAAAAAAAATTAAGAAATTGTTAATAAAAAAGGTTACACTAGTTGTAAGAATAGTAACCCGAAAAGAAAACAAAACCAAACATCATAATGCGAGTATTTCGTGTTTACATTTATGTAATTAATTTAATTTATTTAAAAAGTAAAATTTCAACAAAGGTAAAAAGAAACTGAGTTAACCCTTGTTACTTTCAAAACGATAGAAAATCCCATAAAAAGAAAAAAAAAATATTGGTGGATGAAATTAAAAAAAAAAGCTGAAGAAAGGAGAAAAAAAACCAAGCAAGATCGGGTGAAACTTATAAAACCGGGTTAATCTCTCAAATTCATAACCCATTAAATTATAGACCTAAACTCAACTAAGAAACTCAACACCCGCCCAATTAAAAGCTTAAGGATAAAATCAATAAATTTAATTCAACTAAAAAAAATTCCTTTTAAAAAAGATAAATATAACAAAGACACGAAGAAAAACTCAAGGCAACCCTTGTTATTTTAAAAAGACATAAAAATCATATAGAAAAAGAATAAAAAGAGTACTGGAGGATGGAATTGAAAAAAACAAACTTAAACAAAGGGAAAAAAAAAAAAGCATGAGCGAACCTTGTAAATCCGGACTCAATCTAGAAGCTCAACACTTGAAGATTTAAATATTGGAGGATGAAATAATTTAATTTAATTTAAAGAGAAAATCCCTTTAAAAAAGCTAAATCTAACAAAGACAAAAAA
>Ga0307517_10009823_pt1 | contig 13486 bp, 9 predicted proteins | sample 23_EM_MG_FD_194515 | JGI IMG/M metagenome (GOLD analysis project Ga0307517, IMG submission 194515) | Populus trichocarpa ectomycorrhiza microbial communities from riparian zone in the Pacific Northwest, United States - 23_EM | ecosystem: Host-associated > Plants > Roots > Unclassified | place...
CAACAAAGCTTCCCATGTCAGCATTTCCTCACCTGAGAAGAATCTGCAACTCTGGATATATTGTAGACAGTAATGGTAACAACTCATTCTTGATCCATCCAGAGAGAATGGCAATCTCAACGCTGTATATTTCTGGAGGGCGGAGTCTCCTTGTGACCCCAGAGACTTCTTATCTTGCTAACAAGTACATGAAGCTGCACCAACCTGGTTTTAGACATGAAAGGGCGGTGGTGGACGGTTTTGGGCATTCAGATTTATTGATTGGAGAGAAGTCTCATGAGAAAGTTTTTCCTCACATAATATCTCATATCAGATTAGCCGAACAAGAAGGAAATGATTTGACTCCTAGAAAAAAGTACAGCAAAGAGGCTTTGGACTGGGGTGATGATCCTTACAGAGAATATGGGGACTTCGGTTGCTGGTTTTTCGCGTTGGCTATTATTTTCTTCTTCTTGTTATTACACGTGTTGTTCTGGTGATGTTAGTGTGATTTTGAAGTTGTAAGAGGCAAACAATGGAGTATCACCCCTTCCACACACACAGAGTACGTATTATATTGTAGAATTTTTTCACCGTGAAAAATTAATTTTAGACAATAAATTATAATAGTGTTTAAAATTATTTATCGAATATAGTTTTGTGTTACGCGAGCTTCTTGCAGGATATCGGTATGAAAGACACGCACTAATGAACAAAGAATGAAAAATGTCAATCAGATGGGACTTTCTATACAAAAGGATGACTTCATTGAATTCCCATGTTAATCATAAATCTTGAGATACTTTTAATCCCCTTACTATATAGTTATTTCCATCTTAAATATAAGCATCAATTAATTGAATTTTATACAAGCGGTCTAGAATCTTTCATGGATCAAGAGTTGTGTTTGAATTTCTAAACCAATTGAGGTTACTTGTATTCCATTTCCATGTTCCAAAATAATGACAAATGGTTGTGGGTCAAAAAACTTAATAAATAGATACTAGAGTTGGGTGGCGAGTCCGAAGTTTTGAAACCTAATTAACTCAACCTGATCCCATACCCTATACTCTTTTTGTTTTAATATTTAATAATTTGTGGATTAAATATTTATTTTTATTTTATTTAGAAATATTTCAGCTTTGAAGTTCTTATTTGTGAGTCTTTTTGTTGGAGGAGGGTGGTAATTATAATTTAATTGTGGTGTAAAATATAACATTGTTAGAGGGGATGAGATAACTAGAATTTAATAGTAGTGTAAGATATAAAAACTAGACCTAATAATGAGGGTGGCACCTACAATCCATGTTGTGGGTCCGTCTATAAATATAAAACCATAAAAATTAACAATATAACAATCCGGATCTAAAAAAATTGAATATATTAGATTTATAATTTATAAAATATAGAAAGTTAAGTTTGATATATGAGCTAAAACCTGACCAAACTATATTCTTGAACACGTCTACTTGGAAGCACACAATTCGGACCTAATTGATTAAAGTTTTTGTTCTGGGAGTTAATTTATGACTGGGTAATGCATTATAGATTAATTTGAAGTTTTCTCAGAAATTTACAAGTTCACTTGAGTCCTTAACGTTAGTTGTGTCTTGTCTCATTTTGTTGTAGATGCTGGATTTCTTCTACTTGCTAGATTCCACCGCCACCAAACCCACTCAATTTCTCCCCGACGTTTGCAAGAAACAAATATAGAAAAAAGAAAAAAGGAGGACTATCAAATTGCCAAAAATCCATCTTTGTAATGAGCTAATCCAAGGATAACACTACAATGGCTACTTTTTCTCTTTGCTCCTATCATCATCGTTCTCTTTCTCCAAATCTTATTTCCTCAAAAACCTTCTCTCCCTCACATGGAAATCCAAGACTCAGCTTCTTATCACCCAAACACGACTACTCTCCTTCTCGACTTCTCCGCTCTTCTCCTCCTACTAACTCCTCCGATTCTCTTCCTTCCAATGATAACTATTCCAGGTTGATTTCATTTCTCTTTTTATCATATTCTGAACGCCTATTATTGGTTGTTTTTTCACAGTAATCTTTTGATTAAAAGAAAAGAAGAGAACGAATTAAGGGTTTTTGCTAAATTGTTTGCTCATGTCATTTTCTTGTTTCTTGCAGCAATTTTTGCATTATAGAAGGACCAGAGACAGTTCAGGATTTTGTTCAAATGCAGATGCAAGAAATTCAGGACAACATAAGGAGTAGGCGTAATAAGATTTTTCTACTCATGGAAGAGGTTTTTCTTTTCTTTGATTCTTCTTTTGTTACGAAGTTTTTCATTTTAAATTCTGATTTATTTATTTATTTATTTTGTTCTGAATTGAATTACTTTGTCTTCTGGGTTTGGTTTATTTTTGTGTACTGTAGTTATTTTTGTGGTGTAAATCTGATTTTTTTAGGTAAGGAGATTAAGGGTGCAACAGCGAATAAAGAACCTGAAAGTGGTCGATGAGAGTGGCGAGGAAGATGCAGATGAGATGCCTGATATGCCGTCATCAATTCCTTTTCTTCCCCATGTGGTCAGTTTCAAACAAACCCTGTCCTTTAGCTTTGGACACGCACTTGATAAATGAAGCATATACTAATACTAGCAACCCCGATAGATGCACGCACCGGAAAAGTATTGTATCTCGTAATAATTTCCTTAGAGAAGAGAACAACACCGTGTTTGTATTTTAATTGATTCGCATTCTTACTACAATGTTTAGTAAAGAATTGAATTTGTGATTTTGTCTAACCACTGGGATTTTTGTTTTGAAGTAGACACCGAAGACATTGAGGCAGCTTTACCTGACAAGCTTCTCTTTTATATCAGGAATTATTTTATTTGGTGGCCTTATTGCTCCAACTGTAAGCTCTTTCTCTTGAAAACACGAATAGTTGCTGTAAACAATTGCTTGATATTTATTGGTTCTGATAAAGTTTTGCGTCGTGGATACCTTATACATGGAGCCTTTTTATTCCAATTTACACCTTTAAGACATATTTGTTTTTCATATGTATATGTGGCCCAGGCAAACATTGAAAAGCGACTTTCTTTTTCATGATGATCTATATTACTGCATAGTTAGAATAGCTTAAAGGTGGTTCTGGTGTGTATGGATGTGAGTGCGAGATGGGAACAAGATGTGTGTTGCAGCAAGTCATTTAAGTGTTTGATTAAGTCCTGATGTGAGCATCTATTAACTTTAGATAGTTGGTTTAAAGGCAAAAATAAAATCTAAGGAGCTGATGCATGATGCAGTCTTTTAGTATACTGAAGAACAACCTTAAAATCTCTGCAAGATGGCACTATAAGTATAGGCTTGTGACAAATGTTTGATTAGCTAGGATAAAAATTAGAAGCTGACATTAACATATAGTTGTATGGTTAGGGTGTCGTGTGCCTGATGTGCACGGTAAATAAGCAATACAAAGTTTGAGGGTTACAAGAATTTGGAGAGAATGATAACAGGTGTATTTGACCAAAAAATAATGCTAATTGGCTAGAATGCATGGTTTGGACTGGAAAATTGTCTTCTCCTACTTTATTCTTATCCACCCAAACTAATTAGCTGAATGAAGTCTATGGTTGTCTCATATGTGGATGGTCATTTACATCTACTTATTTTTCTCTATACATTGTGAGTTTCTATACTGGATATTGAATTGCTTTGATGTCTTACAAATTCTTCATAATGACTTGTTTGTGCTGAGATATGTTTCATGGCAGTTGGAACTAAAATTAGGTCTTGGGGGCACCTCATACGAGGATTTCATACGCAGCATGCATTTACCGTTGCAGTTGAGGTATCATTTCCCCATTAGAAATTTAAAACTTGATGCAAACAAAACTGTAGTGTCAGCCAGCTACATGTTTGTTTTGATAAGAATCTTTGGATCACGCTCATAACTTCTTGATTTCTGAATTCAGTATGGTCGATCCCATTGTAGCATCATTTGTAGGTGGGGCAGTGGGTGTCATTTCATCCTTGATGTTAATTGAAGTTAACAATGTTGAGCAACAAGAGAAGAAAAGGTGTAAATATTGCCATGGAACTGGTATGTATCGAGTTGTTGTGAGGATATGATTTTGGTGTCAAATAGAATTTGGATTCCCTCTGCTGAATTAAATAGTACATTATTTTCCTGATTGTTGTTAACACTTGAATGAGGGGTAAATCGAATAGATGAAAACTATGATAGTGACACAAACAGAATAATATTGTATCCACTTGAGCTAGACCTGAATCTGTTGTGGTGAATAAATGATATATTTTTGGTTTGTTGAAGTGATTTCAATAACTTAATTGAACAGCCAATTATTCTATTACTCGTAAATGTTGAAAGCATTCCCTGAAATAAGAAGGGGAAACAAGAAAAGGTCTTTTCATTTCTTGCTTTTCTTTTTGAATTTTTTTTCATGATTCTATGAACAGGATACTTGGCCTGTGCTCGGTGTTCTGCTAGTGGTGTTTGCTTGAGCATTGATCCCATTTCACTATCTAGTGCTTCTGATCGTCCATTACAAGTGCCCGCGACTCAAAGGTGTCCAAACTGCTCTGGTGCAGGAAAGGTAAAGAATTCTGTGGAAAGTAGGAGCTACTTTTAAATGAAGTATTCGGTGGCATTTTTAATTTTAAATACTGCACTTGTTCTTGAATATAGTAGTGATTTGGTGACAGTACTTTTATGCTATATTTTGCATAAGATCTTTAGCATTCACCTTGTGATTATGGCTTAGCTCATACCAAGCTGATCAAGGGAAGAGATTGTGACTATGCAAATATTGCAAATTGAATTTCAATTTTGGGCACAGTTGCCTTTCTATTTGTTGCCAATGTTAGCAGCGGGTACAACTGCAACAATTATATGTTGCTCACTGCTCGGTGTATGTACATGAGCACATAATGTGACAAGACTGCAAGTAGCTGTTAACTTTGATCTATTATGATTTTATTTCTTTCTCGCTCACCGTTTCTCGTACTAAACCAAGTTTATAATGTAACATTTTCTAATGTAAATTTAGGTGATGTGCCCTACATGCCTGTGCACTGGGATGGTGATGGCAAGTGAACATGACCCGCGATTTGATCCCTTTGATTAAGGGTGGCCAACAGCTTCATACTTGGAAATGTAATAATTAATTTTCTAGTTTGTTTATGACTATAGATTTATCAGAAAATAAGAAATTGCTTGGGGAAACATTCTCTCTCACAGACAAAAGCACCATTGAGAAAGGTGCCAACAGAGCGTCCAAAAGCACAAAAAGCCGGTATGTAAGAAGCTGGCAAGTTCGACTTGTAGAAACCTGTTTGTGTAATCATCTTTCATATAGTATCCTGTAAAATACAGATTTGGTGTTCGGTTTGTATGAATGAAATGGGGACACACCCTTGCGGATGAAATGCAGCTGTTTTGGTGGGCATAGTAGTTAACATATGATCTGACATAACAAAGACTCGTTTCCTGATCATGGAACAAGATTATAATGGTCGAGTAGAGGAGGATACTTATTATTGTGATATGAACTCCCTCCCTTGTAGCCTTGTGTTGAGTCACGGTCCCTTTCGTTTGAGGTGTGATACCAAGTAAAACTGACTGCTTCTTCACCATCTATGCTGGGGCGATGATTTCTGAGGTATATCCTGACCAGTTATTTCGTTCATTAATAGACAAGCAGACTTTGCCTGACTGCTTCTTCACCATCCATGCTGGGGCGATGATTTCTGAGGTATATCCTGACCAGTTATTTCGTTCGTTAATAGACAAGCAGACTTTGCACCAGAAGACAATCCTAATCCTAGGTGTGGAAGCACACCTTTCGAACGGACAACTCACAAAATCAACAATCAGCTGACACTCGAAAGATAAACAACAGAGAGAAAAGAAACCTCTCCCTCCTGTGATTAATTACAAATGGAAACAACAATACTTTCCCTCCTTCTCTCTCAAAACAAACTCTCTTTATCGCTCATCTTCTACACGCCGCCGGTTTCCATTTCAGACCTTCACCAACCTCTCAATTTTTATTTTTATTTTAATTTGTTATAGAAAAACATCAAATTGTAAGGCATGTCCAAATCACATGGTCAATCTAAACTTCACACAAAAAGTTCTTTTTATTCCTATTTTTCCATTTCTTCTGTCACAATCCCTTTAGATTTTAAAAGTTTTGTTTTGGTCTAAAATTTTATTTTTTTCATTTGTTTAGTCCCTGATCTTGGAGAGCACAGAGAGATTCATGAAAAAATAGCAAAGAAGAAAGAAAACCATTTGTTGACCACATTCTAGTCACAAAAAAAATCATTCTTGTTGTCGACGAGTTTCATTCTATGAGAGGAGTTTCATTAAAGGTTTTTTGCCCTGTATATTGTCAAAAAAATAGATCGAGATTGAGAAATGATTTTATTTTCAGTTTGAGTTTGTATTTTTAGACTAATTCAGGGGTGTTTTGAGTTAATTTATTGGTTTATAAACATTATAAGGATTGTTTTAGGTATTTTAAAGTGAAAATAAACTGAAAAATAAAATTTCTAGTAAAAAAACATCATCTCGATTTTCTAACCACCTCTTCAATTGTTGAAAACTGACAACAGATGACGCGTTATCTAACTTTTTTTATAAAAAATAAGGTGGAAAAAAAGGACCAAGCTTGCGTGCGTGGTCTTTTCTTTAATAGGTCGTTACTTGTGTTACGAGATCAAATTTCTTAATCTAAATCTATTTCTTCACTTTCTAGTTTAGTTTTTAATTAATATAAATATTTTTTTCTATCTTTATTAGTAGTACATATAAATCTCTATTTAATTAAATATATGCATTAAATTTTTTATTTACAATTAATTTTTTTAAAACACTTGCACGTTAATTATTTTGGGCCAAAATCGTATCTTGATTTTATTCATTCACTAAGACTTTTGAATTACAACTTTTATTTTTTGTAATGCAACCATGAATGAATGCGCCAAGATTACGTTATAGATATACTAATTGAGACTTGTATTATCCCAATCAGTAAGAAAAAAACCTAAAATATTATAAATTAAACAAGATTAGATTTTTATAAGAATCAAAATCAGATTTTGACCGAATAAATGAAGCACAAATAAAATCATAATTCAAATATTATTTCTAATTGGAAAGGAAAAGGGGACTAACAATCAACATTGACGGAAAACTGATGGTGAAATTACCTGAAGAAAGACCCTAACATTGATGATAATCAACCTGCCATGGACAGGTATGGCATCCACCCACTCATCATGCGCATGCTTCACCTGCACCGCACCCCTCAATTTCATTCCACACCAACACTGCCATCATTGTAGAATCTGTATCCCACTGTTACATGGATCCAGCTGATAAGGACAGCAATGATCGAAATGACCCAACAAAAACCTCACATCAGTAAACGTTGCTGTCGAATTTGTTTCCCGATATATATGCCGGCCCTGAACCTCCCAGTCCTATCAAGAAGGCTTTTAGCTCTGCGAATCAAGCCAGAATCTGCAGCAAACCCATGCTATTCAATCACCTCTTTTCTACGTACTTTTGTTATGTCCTGAGGGTCGGCCGCCACGAGGCTCGTCCACACCCCTTTAAGGTGTCATGATCGTTATTGCTTGCAAGATTTACAGCACCACGTATCCGATCATCGCACAGTACTTGTATTTTACTTCATCTGATTGCTCGTGGAGGGATTTGAAAGATTTGATCGTTGATTCAATTGTTGTTTTTTTGAGAGATACCATGGTTGATCACTTGAAAGAAGCTCCAAGCACTTGCAGCTTCTTTGACCTGGTCAATGATTTGGGCTCGGTGAGAAGAGTGCGAGTTAGATAGGTCAATGATAGTTGATGGAGGTTTGATCAAATGGTTTTTCCTTGAGATCAGCTAGAACTTCCGGTGAGTGAACGAAGAATTTAGGAATGAAATATTGTTCTTAAAATTTAATATTTTTTTACATATTTATAACACCTTTTTTATATAAATATACTAATTTGTGTGTCCGAGGATCTCAAATCTATAAAAAAAAATAGATTTTTATAGATATCATGAGGCATTACGAGAAATGAAAATAATTGTAAAAACACTTAATTAACTCATAATTTAACCAAAAAAAAAAAACTTTATTTATAAGCATCTTGGCTGATATAGGTGAAGGGAGTAAATTCTTATTCCCTTCGACAGTTGAGCCCCTCACATCTTAGATCTTGATTAAGTACTTGAATTTTTTTTAATTTGATAAGGAATGTTGGGTTGTGAATTATGACGTTGCTACACTATCCCACTCATAAAGTATATTGAAGATTTATTTATTCCTCATAAATTGTACGGGACAATTTCATCATCCATTGATATAGAAAAAAAGATAAAAATAAATCCTCCCCGTTCAGCTCTTTACAGGGACATTCATCACAGGCACCTTCATGCTCCAAGCATTGAGAGTCTCTACAGTGACGGTCTCGCTTCCATTGTTGAACACAAACAAGTGAGCCTTGTCAAAGACTGCAATGATCGGATAAACCCTGGATGTGATGACGGTTCTTCCTCCAGCTCCAAAACTTTCAACAACAGAGTGATCAATCTGCAAAGAAAAGTCATCATAGCCGAAAGCATGTTAAGATAGTCATTCCTCTAATAGTTTTCAACCAAGATAATGAAGGGGGCATACCAAACTCCTGAGTGTAAGTTTCTTGTCAGTTAAATCAACATCAACAAATCCAGCAAAAGGTGGTTTATATAGTCCTACTCCCAAGGAAGAGCTGTTCAAAAGAAACCACGTATAAAGACCATGTTGCAGAGGTCGACAGCAGGAATAGGGATGGGAGCAGATGTCTCAAGAAGAAAAGCTGTAAAACATACCTCCTCGCGTCAGAGCACAAGAGAACTTTGTGCTTGTCTGCTGCTTTAAAGACTCTAAAGAAGACGGGAGTGAATTCTTCAAGCTTTTCTGAAGCCAATGTCAACAGTCCGAATGGCCCAAGCCCGCCCTGTGCTTTGGAACCCTTTTGGGCACAGACATCAAGTGCATCAAGCTTGGCCCATTTAGGATCAAAGGGCTCAGCTTTGTCCAAGCTTGGGAAAGAGAAGGTAACATCGACATCAGCCTGTCAAATACATGAAGCAATTAATCAGGAAAATCAAGGCTTCACTTCATTACTATTCAAGGTCACAATCATTGACTTAATATTGTTTCGTGCCCTTCATTTTTTTTTTATTGCTCAATAAGAAGAGAGAGAGAGAGAGAGGAAAACGAAACAAACCTGAGCAGCAGTGATGCCTTTAACTTCGACGTGATATCCTTGGTAGAGCTTTTGATTTCTCAGTTGAACATTGTGGCTCCTTAGTTTCTCCAGTTCTGCAACAGGCCATTGTAGCAATTGCTTTCCACTAGGATCTAGCCACACCCTCCTTGGAATCAACTAAAAGAATGCAATTGAAAAAAATATTATTAACCAATAAAAATGACTTTAAACAAGTTAATAATAATCCCCAAGAATTCAAGATTCCACCGAGGATTACCTGAATTCCTGCCCATCCTTTGTTCTTGTCTTGTTGTACAGAATCAGACTCGTTAGCCCAACCCCACAAAATCCTCCTGTTTGTGCTTGGATCGAAAAATGTCTTAGAAGCATAAAAGTTTCCATAATCATATCTGAGCCCCGCCCAACCATCAACTAAGGCTTCATCAGGATAATACCTATCCTTCTTCTCATCATAAGTACCTATTGTATAGTATTCGTATCTTGTCAAGTCTAAGCTAACCTTCAAGACATGCCTTACATTTGATCCACCAACTGAGGTATCCAACCCGTCTTCACTGGACAAAGAAACGGGGAAAAAATCTGGGCATTCCCACATACCTGTACCTTGAACTGAATGTAACGGGTGTTTGGCCTTGAACCATTTCTTAAAATCCAAACTCCTATACAAATATGCAATCCCTCTATCTCTCTTCTTGCTGCCAATCAAAATCCTCCAGTGCCCATCAACCCTCCAAGCAGTGGTCGGGTCACGAAATGCGCTAGCGTTCACGCTAGGATCTGGATACACTATTGGATTATCATCAGGTTTAACCCATTCACGAAGATATGGATCCGACGAGTTTGCAGGCACAGCATAGTTTTGGATCTGACGATTATTTTCATCAACAATACCCGTGTAGAATATAACGGGCTCACCATTTGGGAGAATTGTTGCAGATCCAGACCAACATCCATAGTTATCAAACCATTTAGAAGGGTAGATTGCAGGCTCAAGGGATTCCCAATTGATCAAATCCTTTGAAACTGAATGAGCCCAGACAATGTTGCCCCACACGGCACCTTTGGGATTGTATTGGTAGAATAGATGGTATAGCCCCTTGTAGTACAAAGGCCCTGCGCACACATATTAGCATTGCATGAAACATGGAAAACTAGGATTGATTCAAAAACCAGAGGCTTAAAAACTTTGAAAGTTTTTTGTTGAATTGGCTTACCATTTGGATCTATAGTTGATTAATTTGTTCCAGTCAATTGGAGCCGCGCCCAGAAGCAACATGGGACATAAAGAACAAAAGTTAGCCATCATTGTTAAAGTCAATTTTCACTCAAAAACTAATAAATGTATAATATCTGACACATCAACTGATCTGCACTAGCGCAGAAAGTTCCCACAGCAAGTAAATGGTACACTCTTTTCTCAAGTCAAACAATAACATCAAATCCTTGGGTCCTGCCATTGAAAATCTAATGAATAATGGCGCTGGATTATCCCACCAGGTCCGCCCTACTTATCTTCAAGATAATTATTTAGAAACATAGGATAGACCCATTTCATTAAGCTTGGTTTATTTATGTACTTCCTGTTTGACTTTTCTGGGGGTAAGGTAAATTTGGATCTCACCGTCCTGAGATGTGAACACAGTAAATAAATTCTATCGACATGTGAGAACTCTCTGAATATAAGCGTTGAACCATCCATGAGAAGGTAGAACCTTGCCTGCTCTTTTTTAAAGAGAAAAACCAGCATGATAAAAATAAAAAGTTTCTAACCCTTTTCAAGTATACATCAGCACTAGTGTTATCTAAAAAGGACCACAACCCCGTGCATCAAGTTGGGAAAAAGAAAAAAAAAACAAAAGTTGGGAAAAAGAAAAAAGATTCGCAACCTCCATTGTCAGTCTTTAGATTGCTGAAGGATATGCTTAACTGGTGACAAAGACTTGTGCTTCATAAAGGCACGCGTTGCGACAACCTTTCGGAACACCTTTCTGGAGTTTGAAAGATTAATTCAAATGTGTTTCGTCCTCTATGTAGGTTGTCATTAGAGAGTTTTCATTGAAATCACAAGAAATAAATCAAAGAATTTCGGAATTACGACCTCGAAACCTTGTTTTCGATGAATAACATCCTCAGCCACAACCAAATCAAGTTCCAAAAGTCGAAGAACAAAAAACAGAAAAAAAGACATGGTGGTAACAGAGGCTCAGACGATTAATACCACCTCAGCCGGCCAGCAATAATTAACGGTGTAAATTGATAACAGCAGGATACGTATATAAAACAAATTGACAGAGTTCAGATAAGGAAAAAGAAATTTATTCATCCTGTCTCCATTAATTGCCAGCCAGGTATTTCTGGAGTCCAAAAACAGGGCAATTAAATATGATTGCAAGGAAACAAAAAGGACATGATTTAAATAATGGGTTTTGCCTACGACAATGGCTTTGAATATCTACCAGGCAATACATAGAGATACCTTTCTTGTTCAAGTATTGGAAGGAAGTGGGATATTAAAGGTTTGCTGTCATTATTTTTGGCAGACAACGTGGGACTGCACCTCCCCACTTCTTACTTGAACCTAAATATCCACAACTGCCAATAACTTTCATCTTTTTAGTGTCTAATTCCAACCATCCATTTCTGTCAAATCATGTAACTTCCGAGGGATTTCCAACTCTTTCACCGGAAAAGAAAAGAATAAATTTTTTTGCCTCTTATAGCTCTGTGCCCTACTGCCCACGCTATTGAAATACATGTGCGCGACGATGTTGAAAATTCAAATATTCACAGCAATTAAACTAATAATTCATGATGGAAAAAGTAAGGTTGACATCTTTGCTAACAATCAGGCAAAATATCTCTTGAAGAGTGCATGTGGAAACTGTACAAGTATGACTCTGGCAAAAAAAAGAAATAGTGACAATGAAAGTTTGATCTTCTTGTTATTTTTATATTATATATATTGAAATATGTGCACACCGGAAGGATGGTGCAAAGAGAAATTATACAGAGCAGAAAATGAAATGCAATCTATTAATCAGTAGTATTTATCTATATATTCTACGATCGTTTTTTTTTTAAAAAAAAAAAAACGTAACATGCGAAAGCTAAAATTGTTGAAAGATTATTTTTTTTTTCTATGAATATTCGGACAGGGAGATAAGTTTCAAACCCACAAAGCGTAGAGCTTCATTTTAAAGAATATGATAGTAGCAATTAAGCAGATATCACGACTCAGGGGAAACCAACAAAAATAAAATCATTAATTAAACGCATCTAGTTAAAGATCGAGATCGATGGAACCTTATGTATCCTTAAGAATATCTATGGCGGACAAAACAAAAAGGTAATACACAACAAGAAGCAAAAAGAAAACTAAAAAGAAGAAGAAGAAAGCAATGTATACTTCTTGTACTTGAAAAAAAATATATATCATGGAGACTGTTTGCATTCTACGGGGGAAAGAAAAGGAGATGATTATGTACCGTTGATCCAGTTCTTAGGAGGCTGGAAGTGATACCCGGTTCTATGGGTTTGCTTCACCTTGTCAACACTAAGGCTCTGATAGCGAAGATAAATCTTATGAGAAGCCTCAACTCCATTGTTGCTGAGCACAAAAAGCAAAGCAAACAATGCCAAGACTGGGAGAAACTTTAACAAAGCCATCCCTAATTGTTTATCATAGACAAGAAAGGCAAAGGAGAAAACAGGCACCACAGAGAGAGAAGGGAGAAGGAAGAGAGATTTTTATATTACAAAGAATGGCGAGAGAGCTGAGAATGAGAGATTACGTGCGCAACGAGGGATATATATAATGAATTTCTATGTTGTTGTTAGAGTCTGAAAAGGAAAGGAGGCTTATATTTAAATGTTGAAATTTAATTAAAAGGATTATTTTTTGGATAAACTTTGCTGTTTAATTGCTGACCAATTGTCAGTTTTGTTCCGAGAAGTTTCAACTTCGAGTTCCTGTTTTCTACAATATCCTTCACTTGAAAACTCATCTAGCTGGAATTGCAAAGCCCACTACTTCGATACCAGCTACTTGTCCCGCCGGTTAAATAATTCTTTTTATAAAAAATAAATATATAATCTTTTTTACTGTGTTTTTAAACATTCAAGAGTCACAAAAATTAAATTCATGTATAAATACATTAAAAATCATTCATGCCAATAAATATATAAAAAACATTAATAATAATTAAAGATTAAACTAAAAAAACTAAAAAATAAAT
>Ga0307517_10009824_pt1 | contig 13484 bp, 15 predicted proteins | sample 23_EM_MG_FD_194515 | JGI IMG/M metagenome (GOLD analysis project Ga0307517, IMG submission 194515) | Populus trichocarpa ectomycorrhiza microbial communities from riparian zone in the Pacific Northwest, United States - 23_EM | ecosystem: Host-associated > Plants > Roots > Unclassified | place...
ATTAAGTTACAAATTAAGTTGTCTAAGCCAAGTCGTTTTCTTATTTTGTGCTTATTTAGGCTTAGCAAGCATTAAGCATGCTAAGTCCAAATTAAGCCTGTTTAAGTTTTTTCCATATTTTCCTGATGAAGCCAGGGCTTTCAGGCCAAGCTGGAGCCGGCAAATCACTACATGTGCTAGGTGAGACTGATACACCTTGTAAGAAGTCATTAGTGGTCTGTGGACATGATTCAAATGCAATGATGAACTCAGAGCCATAATGCAGGAATGTTTCATAAGCAAATGTGGTGCGGTTTCATAATTCCGATGAAGGAAGTAAATGCTATTGGCAATAATCATTATTACACTGGTGTTAAACATCCCTGCACCACTGGCACCGCCAGTTTCTGGAGGTGTTTGGGTAGACTAAAAATTTCCCCAGCGATTTCTTTTGCTGTCCAGGAGTGCTCCACTCCGTCTATTTTCAATTTCACAGGTCTTGCCAGTGTGCAGGTGAGCAACTCAGCTGAGCCCATATTTTATCTTATATACTTTCTAATTCAGCTCACTCAGCTAGACCAATATTTAATGGCATTTGTTCATAGGTTTGTGACCATGGTTATAACTACAGGTTTGCTACTATATGTGAAGAATTTGCTTTCAGCCTGAGCAAGGTCTCAAAAGCCTTGTCTTTACATCAACCAACTTTGATTCAAGGTGAGTAGTAATGAGGAAACACTTCTGCCTCATTTTGGGTCAGTGTTGTTAGTAACCCTTAAGTCTTAATAACCTTTAAGCCTTAAATACATTCTAAGGTTAAGGGTTCATATCGATTGAGGTGTCTGTAAGCCTTAACTTAGGGCTTAAATTTGCATGTGACTACAGAAGTGCAGCAGAAGACTCAGATGGGTTTGGGATTCTCAACGGAAAAAACTCTGTATCTACTTGCATTGAAAAACTACAAAGCGAATGCCTCCTCCAAAAGGTCCGATATGGGATTACTTATTGAAGTGTAACCGTATGAATCATTAATTTCTTTCTTTTCTTATGTGTCACACTTGTCACATGTGTATGATTTACTATTCATTTCTGATCGACACTCTCAGTCGTTATCATCACTACCGACTGAGAGTGCTTAGTCTTTCTTTCAGTTTGTTGCTATACTTATAGTTACCTAGCTTACTTCGTGTCTCACAATAGGTTAGTATAGGCAATAGCAGTCATTATCATCACTACCGACTGAGACTTACTTCATGTCTCACAATATTACTTCCTGCCTGGGGAAAAACAGAACAGATCGCATATTCGGGCCCATTGGCTGCTGGCTGATGAGGAGGCAGATGAAGATAGGCTCCCAGATGATGGAGAATTAGAGGGATTGGGCAACGACTTCAATGGCTGAGTCGGAATGACCAAATTGGACATTTTCGGCAGAAGTCTTAATAACCCCTTAGATATAACCCTTAATTAATATCTGTTTCTAAGTGCTAAGCCTTAGAAAAAAAATTTGGTGTTAATAACCCCTTAGCTTACAACACTGTTTTGGGTTACTCTTAGTGATAAATATTTTTTTTAAATTGGTACACAATGCATTTCAACTTGGTCTTGGCAGTCGTATAACTTGTATTAGACCTGCATATGCTTACAGCCGTTCTAGCGTGATTGTAGCGGCCTACAGGCTACTGTGGGTTGCCATAATATGAACCCGTCAGCAGCTGCCATGGAAGATCTAATTCCCCATGCCCCCATGAGGGTGGCCTCTTGGAGCAGCCTGAGAGAACACAGACCCATGCTGTCAATCGCGCACCTAGAAAAGATGGTCAACAACAGCCAGCCAGGCTGAGGGCCGTAAATTTCGATCCGTTGTGCTCGTTTTCGGTGTTCGCTTCCGATCCGAGCGTGCAACATTGAGGTGTTCCACGTTATGAATGGACTGACAAAGTGGAGTGCCACTGGCTGACAACTGGCAAAAGGCCATTCAGCATGTGGCATAATTAAAGTGATTATTTCGACACCCCGAAACTGGCCCAAAGGCCATTACTACTATTGTAATATGTACAGAGGAGAAGAAACAAATATGTATGACACGACCATTTTCCGTGTACTTTGAAATGTAAGATATGTAGTAGTTAATCCATCCCAGTCATAACCGTCGTAACAAAAAAAAAAATGAAGACGAAAAATCGAAAGAAGAGGAAGGGGTGGGGTACAAGAAAGAGGTTCTATTCTATTTGAAAATGTAACTCGGGAGCACAGAATCAATGTGCATGAAAAGATTCGCAAGCGATTATTTTTCTTTTTTTTAATTTTATACAATTTGAAGAAAAAGAATTAGGATGCAGTTGTTTTTAGGGTGTCGTTGGAGGAGTCGTGGCCGTGGTCGGGATTGGATTCGTCTTGTTGTTGTTGTTTCCTGCGCCGCCATGGGTGGTCATAAGTAGCATACCCTTCAAGCCTCGTGTTAGTTTTTTGACACGACCCGCGATGCTGTTATTACGCGAGTGAGAAACGGTAGGCAGCTGCAGGCTCGATGAAGGAGAAATAGGGGAGGGTGATAAGGATGGTTGCGATAATCCGGTCGTCACATCTTCCTCTTCTTGGATCGCAGGCGTTGAAGCAGAAACAAAGGAGAGAGTGCCCGTATTATTTTTAGTGGTCTGAGCGTCAGAAAAGGCGAGGGCCATCTTCAGCTCAGCTTCTCCGCTGACTGAGAATCCGATGCCAGGTGCGCCATTACCAGCAGTAGTTGTGGAGCTCATTCTGAAGACGCCCTTCATATTTCCATGGTGATGGGGCGGTAGGGACAGGTGCGCAGTAGAAAGGGGGAACACCGCCTGCGGGGAAGAAGAGGAATGCGAGTGTTTGAACTTGGAGGCTGTACTTGTGGAGACTGCAGAAGGTCCAGATGACGATCGCTTTCTGGTGAGAGATTTGGCGACGCTGGCCAGAGAGTTCCCAAAGGATCTCCTGCCTGATGCAGGGAGTGGTGTGAGTGGGACCACTGGGAGTTCTTCGTCTTCGTTATCATCCGACTCGTCTAATGAGAAGGCCGAGACAAGTGAGGAAGTGTTCGGGACGGCGGAGAGAGATAGATGACGCTGTGGAGATAATCCAGGTGCACTGTTGGAAGCTGGAAGAGGAAACGAAGGGGAATAGGATACAGGGCGAATCGGAGCCACACCGTGACCTGGGTCTTTTATGGAGGAACGCCTGGACGAAGGAGGAGAAATGCCCTGTTTCCGAATGGCAGAGTAGTAAGGCCTGCTTGGATGACCGAGACGCACAGTGGCGGGATTGTGAGAGGTAGACACGCTGAGAGGTGTAGAAGGACGAGACAGGGTAGTAGATGCTCGTCTCTCTGGGGACCCAGGGGCTTGAGAGGGGATGTCAACGGGGATAGGAGAAGAGGGAGCATCGAATGTGGCCCTTGATTCAGAGTCGGTTTCAGCAGAATAAGATACACGGTCGCACAGAGCCGACATGGACACTTTTGTAGGAAGGGTTTGGGGGGTCGCGGACGAAGAAAAGGTCAGAGAGATGGCTATCGGTTTGACAGAGCCCCCTTCTGGGTCTGAAGAGGTTCTCCCAATGCCGGGACGCTTTCGTCTGCGGATCGTGCGCAGTTTTGGAGGGAGAGGAGAAAATCGCTTTGAAGATGTGTCGCGCAGGTGGTCATCAGTGATAATTTCTGTAAATATGTCGTGATCGTCGTTATCGATGGTGAGGGATGACTTTTTGGTGTCGAGACCGACAACGAGGTTCCGTCGAGTAGCCTTTAGGCTCCTTGAGGCCATGGGCTTGGACCAGGAAACACAGCGATCAACGCTGCTGGGTGGGGAGGAGGAGCAAAGAGCGGTTGAATCAAATAGCGGATCACGGCAGTCGGAAATGAGCAAGGCTAATGGCTGCTTCTGATGACGACGCAGCTGGGGGAGAGACTGCGCCAGACTGGGTCCCAGCTGAAGGGCCTGGTGGGAAGTCAGAGAGGAAGCTTATGTTCAAGTTATGTATGGTGTGCTCACGGGCGGAGTTGCTGTGGCAACCACAGGATATGTGCAATCTTTTGTAGACTCCAGATAAGGACCATCGTTTGGAGGCGCAGACGCGTGTTCTGCACGGTGATAGAGTTCTGGCAGCGAGCGGTGCTTTGCGAGAACAATGCCAACACGACTATTTGACCCCAGCTTGTCCTCATTCCAACACGTTTCGTTGTCTGGCATCCTGAAGTTGGGGGTTGCAAAGAAAAAGAACGCAGGGGTTTACGGAACGCAAGTACAAGTACACGAGGGTCAGGTGTACGGCATTGACATGTGGCGCCAAATCGTGGATTTTACAGGATCCGACCTGTTAGCACCATGAAGGGAATCATCAATTCGGAAAACAAAAAGCACTCGCGACAATAGAGGCCGATGCTTGGACCTCCTCGCGGCAGAACTTATGGCGGCTGTCTCTTGAAATTCAGTGCGGGCGTCAGCCACGGTATCTGTTGCAGCTCTGTTCGTCGTAATGCTCTTCCTCGAAATCTGCCGTTGCTTGTGGTCCCTCTTTCTGGCTTTCTTCCGTTCAAAACCGGACGTTCTTCCCCTGTCTTCCGAGAAAACGAGACCAGTCGGATTACTGCAACGGCGAGGGAGAGGGAGCAGCTTGGCATCTTCTGGCAGATCTGCAGGTCTTCTCTGTCAATTTGTCTCCTTAGTCCGCCTCTTTCTAATGTCTAGTTCTCACAGGTTCACATCCGAGGTCAAACCCTCACGGCCATCCACAGTCCCGGGCATATCCCTTGATTCTACCCGACCGACATTTCGGGCCTCCCCCTCGTCCGCCTCCTGTCAGCGAAGACGAGTTCAGCACAACCCCCGACGTTCACCTCCCTTCAGTCATTGTCACGCCTTGTACCCCGTCAAAGGCTAGCAGGACGTGTATCCGACTTGATGAATTGGATTCGGACGATTCCTCAGCCTCTGATGATCCAAACAGCTCCATCACTTCCGTCGACTCGAATCCATTTCTGAGCGATCCGCCATCTCCACTGCAAAAGGGAACCAGGCTGCCGCGTTTGGGTCCACATCGTGCAAGGAGTCTCACCGGAACCAGTCGAGGGTTGTACCAGTACCACCAACGACCCTCCCGCGGTCATAATCAGTTCTCTCTCCTCGCGGTCGCAGTGACCAACCCCGTCAAAAAATCCGACCCGGTGGGACCAAGCACGTCATTCATTCGTTCTAGAACCGACTTGAACTTCGTCTGGGATTCTATCACCGACAAACGGATCCGATCATACACGACCACGAAATCAGCAGACCAGCATGTCGCTTCGGCTCGTCGTTCTGAGGATCCAAAGGGCAGCGTAACTGCCTCGACCGGAGCCCAGCCTGCTCTACTGGACGCCACGGTCATTACTCCAAGCGTACATGGTCACGCTCAGCCTAGCGTGGTGCCATACGCCGAAGTGTTCGATTTTGATGCCTACTTTGATTCCGATTCAAGCTTGCCCAGCGAAAGCACCCTAAAGTCTTCCTTGAGTTCAACAACAGACTCGTCCGAGTCCAAGGATTCATTCCCTCTTACATCCCCGTCCTTTCGTTCCCCCCTTCGTCGGATCTCCAATATATCCGACACTACTACCGCCTCATCCACCTACTCCCTATCAGCCATGAGCACAGACATGGACGAATCCCCGTCCTCTCACTCTCCTCGTATTGCCGACGGAAAAAGCAAAGTAACGTTCGACCATGAGGTGAAGAGGTATAGGGATCATTATCGGCCTCCCGCATATTCACGTTCTCCTGCGTTCGTTATCGAGTCACCCACCACTAGCAGAAAATTTACAGGAAGGAGAGAAAGTGGTGGAATATCTATCAAAACTGCCAACAAGGAGATCGCGCCCACCACCACTCTCCCGTCGACATCCACCGCAGCTGTAGCCAAATTATCGGATACGTCACCCCCTAGTCATGTCGGCGACACGTCCACGACAGGGTTGCCTAGCACTTTTCGTACTTCCGACTCTTCGACGACAACCGCGTCTCTTTCACCTGCTGGAAAGAACCACCGTTTGGGGCCAGTTGCGATTTCACAACGTCGGAAAATGTAACTCTCTCATTCATTTTGGGACTCTTTTTTTGTAGGCTACTGTACGCACTTTCGGATCCATTAGTTATAGATCTCCCGTCTTGTATTTACTATGCCATTGCTACGTTGGAGATGACATATCCAGTAAAAGGATTATCCTTTTACATAAAAATAGAAAGGGCAAAAAAAATTCCAAAGTAGTAGCCCACCGCGAGGGTCGAACTCGCAGCCTTCAGATGCCTATATTGGTAAGAGTCTGACGCTCTATCCGATTGAGCTAGGCGGGCAGCACATAAATATTATTTTTAAGACAATAAATAATTTACCGATAACATAATCATAATTTTAAGAAAAAACCAAGGGAAAAGACAGTCCTTAGAACGGAGGGAAACCATACTCTACAATAAAATTTGTCCTATACGAATACTAAATAATAATTAATAATGATAAGGTACTCGGGTTACACGTTCTGCCGGACCTTCTTAACTAACCTTCTACCCCGTTTCCCGAATGCAAAGTTGCCCGAATGTTGGAGATCACGTCGATAGTGCACGGGCGAACGGACGCTGCGTCGGTAGTCGAAAACAATAGACGAAGGACTGGTGATTATGGACGAGGTGCTCGACGTAGACGTAGGAGTAGTAGTTGAAGAAGAAGAAGAACTTGAAGGTGACTCCGGACTGGGGTTTACGGACGAAGAGTCGGAATCCGAAGGTCCATCAGTACAAAGACTCGATTCCGGTGTCCCGTCTGTGACGTTCAACGCTGGCAAAGCGGCGTTCGGTGAAGGTTCTGGAATGCTCAAATACGAATCCTCAAAAATATCTTCCTGGGCGCCATCCAAGAAGTTGTACAAGTCGTTGTATACCGGAGGGGAGAACGGCCCTTCGAAGACGTTGTTCCTTTCAGCTTGTAACCAGTAGAAAGGTGCTTTTGCACCGTATGTGCAGTTTGCGGGGGACGATTGGAGTTTCTTGTTCTCGGGGTCGGCGCCGCAGCGACGTGCGACTTTGGGCTTCGCAAGAGCGACGTTGGAGGTGGAACCAGTAACGTTGCACTTGAACCCATTCATGTAGTTTTCCTCGCCTCCTCCCTTGGGCTATTATATCAATGACACTAGTCAGAAGAAAACTCGGATGAGACGGGATTGAATAGGTACGTACAGAATGAATCCAGAAAAACGCACAGGTGCACCCGCCTTCGGGGCAAGGGGGCATCCTTTCAGGTACTTGAAAGTCCGTAAACCTAGTCCAGACGCAAGTATGGTTCACGCTGAAAACCGTAAAGTCCTCAGGTTGGACAGCGCGCGCATCGTTCTTGTACGCAATTGCCAATGCACAACCTTCGAGTTCATCAAGTCCATGAGTATGAAACGCCACGGTCGGAGATTTTGGACAAGGGTTGTTGAGATCATTCGGATCTCGAATGTCCCCTCCCTCTGAAGAGGCAAAGAACGATGTGGCGCCTTTGTTGCAAGCGATTTCGGTCGTAGCGGGTTTTCCGGCGGGTAATTCGAATATGTCACCTTCATTTGGGGGAAAATCGAGGTGGTTATGGAACCACCAGGTAGAGAAATTCATATTTTTGAGAGGTGCAACGGGACGATTGTCATACGGGAAAGTTTTGTCGGTGACATTGAATCCGAACATGGATGTATGAAAGATGGCTACAAAGAAATTTTTTAAAAAGCCAATTCACAAAATAAAAAGGCGCAACTTACAAGAGTGTCCAGACACCTGAGTCAAAAAAGCAGCGAGGAAGAAAGCAAAAAGAGGGAACATGTTGAACGTCGTCAAAGGATCGTTAACCAGAAAGACAAAAAGACAGATCGTCCACCAGTGGACAGAATGAAGAACGAGCCGGGGCGTTGAGGCAGCATTTTTCTAAAACCGATGTGCTTAAGTATGATAGACGAGAGACAATAGCTTGATTCTACAATTGTTGGTATACGTTGCCATTGTTTATGTAAGTCAACACATTTATTTGGTAACCAAATTTCCACACGTCGATGGGATATATTATATCTATTAGTTGCATTCAATAAAAACATGGGTTGGTGCCAGGCTCCTATAGCTAGAAGCAGTCTCTCGTATCGGTTCGTTTTTTGCGGGCGGACAAATACGAGACTCTCTAAGTTTATGTAATACCATCATCGTATTTGTCCGCCCGCAAAAAACGAACCGATACGAGAGATTGCTTCTAGGAGCCTGGGTTGGTGCATGAGTTTTTGAAAGTGATATTCAGTGATCAGTGATCATAATACATACGTATATTGGTTAGTAGTACCTGATGAAAAAATAATCAGTAGCCCACCGCGAGGGTCGAACTCGCAGCCTTCAGATTCCAATTCGAAACAGCCGCCTAAGAGTCTGACGCTCTATCCGATTGAGCTAGGCGGGCCTTCTTAATTTTGATTTGATTAGTATTTAAAAAGGGGTGGGCTGTGAAGATGCACGGACAAACTAAATGAATAGAGATTCCCAAGGTTGTTGAGGGTGTTGAGGGTGGACGTGTGCTCTGGGCCCAATGCCTTCTCATAACCGGTCAGTGCACGGTTGTACATCATCTCCGCATCTTTCAGACGGCCTTGATCGCAGTAGAAGTTACCAAACGGTACGCAAGCTTCCATAAATTCATCACCCAAGCTAAACCTCTCCACGCCTCGCCAGATCGTATCCAAATGTGCTAGCCCTTCTTGCCGTGTTTTGTGGTCACTATCACCAATAGAAAGCAGGTGACATTTCAAATGTGATACGGCAGTGTTAAGAAACCTGCGTTGTGAGTCTTCGTCGAGTCGCAAACGAAGCCATTCCGACACCATCGAATGAAGTGATACTGTAATTTCACTTTCATTGCAGTGCGAAAACTGGAGCAGCGACAGCTCCTGCATCTTCACCACAACGTCTTCGAATCCCAAATGGTTCCAGTCACCGTCATCCCTGAAAATGGACATTGGAGACGTTGTCAGATTGCCGTCATCCACTTCGTTACTGAAGAACCGTTCGCCGATATTGACAGGATCGAAGAAGGCAAAAAGTGTTATAACCTTCTCTAACTCTGCTGCGCACTCGCCAACGCAAACCAACTGTAGCGACATTTCCCACGTAGTCAACAGGTTAAGAGAAGTCTCCTTGTCCTCGCCCGGTAACATACGCCGATATTGCCAGAATTGTGGAGTTTCTCGCATGACGCTCTGCTTCCGTTTCTCGTATTTGGTCACAAACGACCTTAGGCGAAGTTGTCGCTTCGAAATATACGCTCGCGCCTGATCAATCGCCAATGGGAGATTTCCCAGTAGACTCAAAATTTCCTCTGCAGCATCGACCTCATTCGTGTCTCCCCGTGAAGATTGAAGCAGAAGCTGCAGGCCCTCCTCCTCCTCCATCCGATCAAATTCGATTGACTTTCCCAATTCCTTGGATCCAGAAAGACGACTCGTAATGAGAATAGAGCCACACTGACTGGCTGGGAAGAACCTAAGGATGTCCCGCAAGTCTGCAGGATTGTCCAGATTATCGAATACTAGTGGCCATCGCTCTCTCCATCTTGAGAGGATCTCGTTCACTGAAGCGACTGCAGCATCAGGTGTGTCGAACACTCGATTAGGAAACAGCTGCTTGGTGGCTGTCTCCATCGAACTGTACAGGGCATTACGAGAAGAAGCATCGAACCAGAATATTGCTCGAAATCTTCTCGAATCTTTCATGCGTCGGCAATAATCAAGAGCAAGTTGTGTCTTGCCTGCCCCACCCATCCCAATCAGTACGACGATTAACTGGGTTGAAGTCGTAGTGGCACAGTCAAACAGCATTTGAAGCTGGGAATATAAGGTTTCTCGTCCGACAAAATGAGTGACACGAAATGGAGATGCTGTAGTATGTTTTCGCCTAGATACGACCGCTGAGGATTTGAGCCATCGAAAGGGGCGAGTAAGACTTACCTCTTCGCGTCCAACGTCGTCCGATTTCACTTTTCCCAATGATTAAACATTGTAATGAGCAGGAAATGCACGAATTACTACACACTTTGTTTGTTTGGAGTTTGTGAGTCTTCGCCGAGTCCTTCAAGCAACGTCTCGATTGCATTTAAAACCCAGGATCATCCTTCGTTGAGAACTTCACCATGCTAATATGGTCCCCATAAATGGTCTCGCGATTCTCGCGCGGGTCACCAACGATGGCCGATTCCCCAGGAACAACCTGATCAATACGAGTTAAACCTAGTAATCCGCATAGAGACGACATCCGCACCTTCCCTATTCCTGTAACAGCCAGTTCCTCTGCAAAAGACCAAACGGCCAGTGTCCGCTTGTCCAAAATTCGGCCAAAACTGTCCCCGATCCGATCGAGCGTTTGTGAGTCCCTTTCAAGATCCCGAATCAGACCGAGACGGGGGTTTTGCAAAGCTATCTGTGCAATAGAAGCCACCACTTTCGCTATTGGAGTCGTCCCGCTTCCTCTGTGAGGAGTGCCCAGGAAGATTATACCTCGTGTAGCGGTGAAAATTTGACTAAGATGAGGGTGGGTATCCTGAACTTGATTCGAATAATGGAGTGCCTGCAAGGTAACGCGTCAGGTTGGGTATTTGACAGAAGATGTTCAAAGGCGTACGTCCTTGACTATCAGGCGGCCGAGAGAGTGTGCAACAAAGATGATGGGGCGATCCCGCTATGTAAATTTGAGTTTTGAATGAATTCCCTGACGATCCGACTCACTGCATCCTTTCTCCTCACTCGCGACAATTCTTGCACCAAATTGATTGAGTGCTGGAAGAGAGTATTCAATGATACGCGACCGTTAAGATTTGCATCGTATCCCAATGTGAGAACACGGGCGTGCGACAACGGTTCCTCTTTCGATAGGACTTCTTGGGGCCAACATACGTTGTCCTTAGTCCAAGTGTTCCTAGGGTGACCGCGCAAGCCGTGAACAAAAATGATACTTCACACAGAAGTCAATGAGGTGTATTGGTAAGTCGGACAGGAACTCACTCGGCTGTGATGGGATCCGCGCCTTGAACTAGGATTTTGGAATCGACGGGATGCGAGGAAATGCTAGGAGTGCTACTACCATCACCCTGTCGAGGTTGCTATTTGAAAAGGCGAAACAAAGTCATGATAGTGGTGAAAGTACTTGGTTCTCAACACAACCAAATAGTAGTGATTTCATGAATTCAAATAGGTCGAAATTAGTCTCCCGTTGCCAGACCCCGATACAGTTGATGACAAATCAACTAGGTCGAAATGACAAACTCTGTCGACATCTCCAAATTTTAATCCAGTCTGTGTTCATGACGATTCTAAATCCGCCCATGGTTTCAGTCAAGTTGAGACTTATCCCAGGCTCTTCTCCAATTTCGCTGCAATATAAAATCGCTGCATCTATTCCCGTTTCACCAAAACCACTTTTCTGCAGCTACATCCATGCCTACCTTCAACTTGGAACCCCCTTCGCTTCTTCGTGTCCCTGATGCTCTGCGAGCATCACCATCGACCTCCAACTCCTCTACATTCTTTACGTTTGATCAACGCTCGAAGACGTCTCAGACGTCTCAGTTCACAGAATCTCTCATCACTCCTGTCGGCTCCGTCGACTCAATCCTTGGCAACAACCCTCAGGTCGAACCAGTTCCGAGTCGCTTTCCTGACCTAGTGCCTTGGCATGGCCTGACTGACGAGCAATGGAACCGGCACTCCCTCGTTTCGAAAGCCGAGTGTCCAATTAAAGAGGCGGAGATCCGCGTCTTTAAAGATTTGGATGAGACTTTTTTCCGGGACGACATTTGGTACAACGACGATTTTTATGATCACGATGAGGAATTCGACGCCATGGCCGCTGTTCGCGCAGGATTCGTGAAGGGAGAGCAGACCATTATGACCCGACATGAACCGGGAATCATAGACACGCGGTTTGGACTTGCCGCGACATCGATTGCGGACGACGAGCGTTCCATGCCACGTAGGAGTGTCGTCGAACAGATCGGGGACTATGCCGAGGTTCGTCTGATGTTTTTCCCCTCTTGTCCAGTGTCTCATATACCTCTCAGGTACCTCTGCATCGTGATTCAGTCCTTGAAGCTATCAAGGAGGTTGGCAAGGACAGAGAGCAGGACTCTTTGTTCAACGTAACTTTTCCCTCACCACCCCGCTATGCGACCAACTTTCTCCCGCCTGCACCTTTGATACGCCCCGTGGATGTTGTTTGGGACAGTCCGCCTTCCCGTAGCGTCTCCACCCCGAAATTTAGTTCCCAACTACTCATGTCCCCCCTCGTACTCGACAATCTTGCAATCTTTCACGATTCTTTCGGGAACATCAATCCGATCCATAACTCTCCAATCATTATCTCCCCGTTTCTGTTCAGTAGCCGCCGCCCTCTTCCTACGCTCGATGTCACACCCCGGGTACAACAAGAATTTGGCCTTGGCCTTGGTCTCGTTGGTGGTCTCAAGCCCACATCAATGACCCAAGATGCGGGAACAGACGGTCAAGTGTCTTTTTGTGCTGTTCCCTTCGTCGCAAAATCCCCTCAATACGAATCCCGACAGAGTCACATCATCTCCGAGGGGAGCCCTCTTTACGTTGAAGACGAGACCCTTGACAACTCCAGCGATCATAAACCTCTGTACGATGCCCTGTCCTTTGGGCCCGCGCTGCCGCCATTGGACAAAATGTTGGAGGGTCTTGGTCAGAGGGTCGTGGCTTACGTCCCAACGACGTTGGGATCTAGCATCCCTCATACAGCGAGCAGTGTCGTGTATGCTGCAATGGATACGGTAACCGCTGGCTGCAGTCATCCTGCGGCCTCAACATCATTCGTCACACCCACGATGGAGGCAAGCAGAGCCCAAAAAGGAATGAAGGGGCTTGGATTAGGATTGCCAATAGGCCTCAAACAACGAGTCTCCAGACGTTCATCAGGAATCCCGACGTCTGAGGCTTGTCAGGACTTGGCGAGTTTAGCCGCCGCTCCAGTATCGACCAACAGCCGCCCTCGCGGATTTCGAGGGCGAATGCTGTCGCCTATCCCCGAGGTGGATGGTTCAGCACAACTTGATCCTTGCCCCACCCATGAAACTAGGCCACTGCCATCTCCGACGAGAAAAAGAAATTTTTTCAAAAGGACATTAAAATTCTTATTCTGACCTCGGACATCCTTTCGGAACACACTGTAGGATGCATTATGCATTGAGGACACTAGTAGTAGTCACAATAGTAAGTATTTCTTGATTAGCGATTGAGATGTGCTTACCATTGTCCACACATTGACATAAAAGACGAAGTTCAAGTTGGGAATCAATTACATAATCATGACTCAGCAATTCACATTAGTTAGAGACGATCTTCAATGTTTTTTTTTTTTTTTTTTTTTTTTGGACTCTATGGATTAACGTGCCACAAGTAATCTAAGTACTAAGACGCACGAGCTCGGGGG
>Ga0307517_10009825_pt1 | contig 13484 bp, 13 predicted proteins | sample 23_EM_MG_FD_194515 | JGI IMG/M metagenome (GOLD analysis project Ga0307517, IMG submission 194515) | Populus trichocarpa ectomycorrhiza microbial communities from riparian zone in the Pacific Northwest, United States - 23_EM | ecosystem: Host-associated > Plants > Roots > Unclassified | place...
TCGAAGGCCCGCCGAGGATTGTTAGGCTTTTTGGAACTGGTTAGTACGGAACTCTGCCCAACGGTCCCATGAACTTCCCAACCCGCAGGCATCGTGCACGAGTTCGATACACCTGAATACAACGCCCTGATCCCCTTGAACAAACGCCAGCCGGGGTCGCGATCTGTTATCATGCTGCATGTACACAAAGCCAGCTCGGTGCATATTCCCAGCCTGCTCTCCCTTGGATTGAATCTGACTAATTGGCTCGAATAGTCTTGTGGGTACTCGATCCCATTCTACACCTTTAAATCGCACCGCATGAAGCTTCACATCATGGCAGCACAGAAAGAAGGAGCAGATATAAAAGCCGAAACTGCAGATGGTGCTGAACCTCTCCCCGAAAAAGGCTTGAAGTGGTACTGGAAGACGAACAACACCTTGAGCATCGACGGACTACCTGGGCTGCAGAACGCATTTTGCTCGACCAAGTTATTCGACGAGAAGATTGTTAAGAAAGATTGGGGAAAGGATGACGAGCGGCTCTCGACGGAGGTGAAATTCGAAGGACGAGTGTGGTTGGATCCGAAGATGATCATGGGCTTTGTGCTCGGCGTGGTGGTGTCGGCACTCTGGATGAATTTGGTCTCCTCAGCGGGATTGAAAGTGAAGGCTTGGTGAAGAGGAACATCATACGATGATGATGGAATTCAAATGTGTGCGTTTCTGTAATGCATCTATCACGTACACTTTTATCAAAGACAGATCTGTATCATTTCTCCCAACGCTTTGAAATGCGATGTATCCCCCAGACTCGTATGCTGCTCTCCGCTTTGAATCAGCCTGTTGCATGTGCTTTTGGCACCCTTGCTAATTCTATTTCCTTCTAAGTCTCAAATTACACATTGCATGCTGATGCTGACTATATTTGTGATACGATTTGCCAGGAAAAATACACCATTTTCCCATATATTAATATCTCAGGATCAACTACATTAAAAATAGCTCTAGAGTCTTGCTTGCTGACGTTTTCTTATCGTTCCCATATGGTGTAGAATATCCCGTGCTCGTGTCCCGATGCTCGCTTTCTCGTCTCTCGGTCCCATATATAACCCGTTCCCCGCAGGGAGGGAGTCGGATTTAATACTCTCTCGATACTCGCCTACTGCTCCATGATGAGCATTATTAGGCGTCCCGTTCTAGTATTTGGCCGCCTCCTGGCTCTTCTCGTTCTCTCTTGGATTTTGACTGTACCAGCATGTGCCACCCTAGTTTCTCCCGAGTCGCCAGCCTCTCCTGCATTGACACGCTTCACCTCGACCGTCAACCAGGATGTATCTCTTCGCTTCGTTTCTGATTTTGGAGTCTGCGAAACCACCCCAGGAGTGCATCAGATGTCCGGGTATATCGACGTCGGAACGAATATGTCGATGGTAGGTTATGCATTTATGCTTGGAACACGCCTATTTATGGTGTTCAATATTCCGCCTGCGAGTAGTGGTTCTGGTTCTTTGAAGCCCGGGAGAACCCTGACACTGCACCATTTACTCTTTGGTATGCATCGAGTGTCTTTTTTTGTCCTCCTGTTTCCGATTTATTTATTTTATCTCTTGCAAAGGTTGAACGGCGGTCCCGGGTGTTCTTCAATGATTGGTCTCTTCCAAGAAAATGGGCCTTGTACAGTTAACGCGGATGGCGCCACCACGACTCTCAACCCTTTTAGGTATTAGTTTTTCGGTTCGACTTCGTGCTCTAAACTGAAATAATCATAGCTGGAATAACATTAGTAACAGTGAGCGTTGATCGCATTTCATACCATTCTGCCTTTGGTTCTGATATCTCGCATGGCACAGTGATCTACATTGACCAACCCATCGGAACTGGATTCTCATTCGGAACCGACACAGTCAACAGTACACAATCAGCGGCACCTTTTGTGTGGCAGGCTTTCCAAATCCTATTCGAGAGTCAGGCGTTCAGCAAATACAGCACGCGGGAGTAAGTTTTCGCAATCATCTATATCATTTGGCGGCCTACCTCACATGTTCTTTTTTCCTGGAGGTTTATCCTTGCAACGGAGAGCTACGGGGGACATTATGGTCCAGCCTTCGTCACGTTCTTTGATCAGCAGAATGCCCTCATACAACAAGGCAAGCTCCAGGGCGAGCTCATCAATGTTAGCGCTCTCATGATCAACAAGTTGCGTTGTTCGTTTCTTTCCCTCGCCCCTTCCCTGGTCTTAATCCCCTCCAACTCGCAGCGGATGGTATGACCCCCTCATCCAAAATCAGGCCTACGTTGACTTCGCCACTAACGCGCCGGGATATGGCCAACTCCAATCAGACGCTGTTTTGGCAAAGCTTAACCAATCATACTTCGGCCCGGGGGGATGTAGAGATCAAGAATTGGCCTGCTACGCTGCAGGGACCGGCGCGCAATCGAATAAGATATGTAAGAAGGCGGATGATTTTTGCGTGGGTCTTCTTTGCCTTTTCTCCCATGTCGGGATGAGTCTCAGGTTTCATAAAATCCCAGGTCACCAACGTCTTTGTGCCCGCGGTAGGGGACCGTGATTCTGACGATCTGAGGCAGAACTCCTCGGCGCTCTTTCCTCCAGAGTTTTACGTGGACTACTTGCACACAGCGGCGATAAAAAAGAAAATAGGGGCAGAAACCAAGTACCAGGAGTGCCCAGATGCTCCATTTAATTTGTTCGTCACCACTGGAGATGTGAGTGGCTGATTCTTTTTGACCCGTTCAATCTATGTTAGAAATGCTGATGGCAACGTGTGCATTCTTGTATAGGATGCAAGGACCTTACTTCCCCAGCTGGGAGCTTTGGCGAACTCTGGGTTGAAGATGCTTATCTGGGTGAGTAATGTGCTGAGTGTAGGAGATACAGACAACTCAAATTCCATCTCAAGGCCGGAGACGCAGATATCAAGTGAGCCTATACAACCTATAATCGAATCGTTTTCTCAAGGTTTTTTTGCATTTAAGCTGCAATTGGTTGGGTGGCCACGCCTCCGTCCTGGCTATGGATTGGTTTGGATCCCAAACCCTCGCGAATACTCCATTCACGAATATGACCATCAACGGAGCACCAGTAGCAGCGATACAGAATGTTGGCAACTTTTCTTTTGCGTGAGTTTGGATCCGCACCGTGGTTTTTCCCTTCTGAAACGGATCTGGTAGACGTGTATATCAAGCTGGTCACGAAGTGGTAAGTTGGAGCCATCTCCGTACTCGTCAATTTAATTCTAACGGCGTACCTGTAGCCGGCGTTCCAGCCACAAGCTGCCTTTGAAATATTCAAGCAGATTATCAATATGGAGCAGCTGCATTCAGTCGTGGTTTAGGAAAAATCATGTACACGAAGTTGTGGGAACGAGCCTCGCCGAAATGAAAGGATATAACTTAATGGGAATCGAAACCAGAGCGACTTTCACTTTATAATTCCTGGATGCATGGGTGAGCACCGAGTAAAAGTAGCTGGCTATCGGAACGTGGAAGTCAAACTTCCTTTTACCTGACAGCTGCTAGTTTGAGGCCGTGATTGGCTTCGGGATTGAATATTGAATATTCAGGTTTCAGGCTTCAGGAAGCCGGACCTGACCGGTTTGAATGAACACCTTTATTTTCAGACTGACCTCCCTCTTATGCCCCTTGCCTCCTTCAAGACGTTTTGTCAACGATACTGATCCCGTTCCTTTCAAATGCTTATCCCAGGTCCAGATGAATACCTCGAGCTCAGGACGTTGGGGACTATTATTTCAGCTATTGCCTATGGGATCGTGATTACACTCTCTGGAAATTGCTTTCTTCTTCTGCTGAAGAAACGGGGCATTTATTCCAATCGCATGCGGCTTTTCCTGCTCATATACGTTACAGTCATGCTTCTCCTCAGTACTTTGGCAATAATCCTGTCGATTCGGGGAATTATGTTTGACATATTCCGAGTCTTCGACCTACTCCATTTCGTCGACTTGCCACCTGTCGAGGTGTATTCCCCAGCCGCGCTTCCGCTGATCATCTGGGGAGCGGATGGATTTATGGTGAGGATTATTCTCTTCCATCAGAACGAACACTTCCATGATATTGTAATTGCAGATATGGCGTTGTGTCGTCTTGTATCAAAATGTAGCTAGGGTCTCCTGGATTCTTGTCATGGTCCTGCTCTCATTCCTTTCAATCACTTCGTTAGGTACGTTAAGTTCTCTTCACACTTTCGCACTTCCACCTGCTCATGAAGGTTCAACATGTGGTGTGATGATGTTCCTTTCTTTCACCCCTGATATCCTCGCAATGGGGCTCATACTGTTCTCAACCTTTGTCAACATCATACTTGCAGCGCTGATTATTCTCAGACTCATTCACCATCAACGACATATCCGGAAGGTTCTTGGAGCGCAACATGGATCCCCCTACTCAAAAGTCATCACCATGTGTGTCGAATCTTCGGCATTGATCGTCATTTTCAGTGGCGTATATACCGTCCTAGATCTCGCGGAGGGGGACGGATCGTTAATTCCCTTCTTACTTCTCCCTCATATTTGTGTAGGTGGCCCATATTCCAATGATATCTGATCACGTCTCAGATTTTTTGTTCCCAACATTATTACAGGTTATCTCGCCCCTTCTCATTGTCTATCGCGTTGCTAAAGGCCGGGCGATGACCACAACCTTGCAACCCTCGGAGCAAGAGATGGCCCAGATTCCCTTCAATGATGCACCCTCAAGCCATTCCAGTCAAAATGGAGAAGTGCGATACAATTTATCTTTTATTCTAACAATATTCCACCATTTTCCCAAAACCCACTATCATTATCTCAAGCAACGAATTACTTTCCATTCTCATTGTATAAACCTATCCTGAGAACACCAGCAGGTGCTATACAGAATGTTCGCAATTTTTCTTTTGCGTGAGTTTGGATTCACGCCGTGATTATTCCCTTCTGAAACGGATCTGTAGGCGTGTTTATCAAGCTGGACACGAAGTACCTCCATACTCGTCACGATTGGAGTCCAACGGCATTCTGTAACCGGCGTTCCAGCCACAAGCTGCCTTCGAAAACTCCAAGCAGACTATCAATATGGAGCGACTGCATTCAATAGGCCGAGAAATCCTAGTAGGCATAAACAATGGAAGATATAGGAATGGGCCCCGCCGGAATGGGAGATACTCATGGGATCTGAAACCAGTGCGGCTTTCATTTTATAACTTCTGGATGGATGGATGAGCACTAAGCGTTTTGTGGTTATCCGAAAGTGGAAACCGTACTTCCGTTTAACTTTGAAGCTGTGATCGGCTTCAGGTTTCAGGTTGACTGTTTTCCGGATGTTACATTGAGAACCCCAACCTGATCGGCATTTCTAAAACCCGGGCCCCCCTCTTCTCCCTCTTATGCCCATTGCTTATAGTCACATCAAGACGTTTTGTCAACGGTACTGACCCCTTTCCTTTCAAATGCCACTCATTCCAGGTCCAGATGCGTATCTCGAGCTCAGGATGTTGGGGACTATCATTTCAGCGATTGCATATGGGATCGTAATCGTACTGTCTGGAAATTGCTTTCTTCTCCTGCTGAAGAAACGGGGCATATATTCCAACCGCATGCGGCTTTTCCTGCTCATTTATGTTACAATTATGTTCCTCCTCAGTACCTTGGCGATAATCCAGTCGACTTTGGGAACTTCGGTCCTCATATTCCAAAACATCAACCCACCCCTTCTCGTCGGATCTTTCACGCTTCCACTGGCCATCTGGGGAGCAGATGGATTCATGGTGAATATTATTCTCCTCCACTAGACGAAGATTATCATGCCATTGCAACTACAGATATGGCGTTGTGTCGTCTTATATCAGGACGTAGCTAAGGGACCCAGGATTCTTGTGATTGTCCTGCTTTTACTCCTTTCAATTATTTCGTTAGGTGTGTCAAGGTCTCTTCGCACCTTTTGCATTCCACTTGCTCACAAAGTAAAAGGATGCGGTGTAATGATGATTCTCAATTTCGGCGTTGGCGACTCGACCTTCACAATGTTGCTCATAGCGTTCTCAACTCTTGTCAACATAATACTTGCATTGTTGATTATTCTCCGACTCGTTCACTATCAACGACATATCCGGAAGGTTCTCGGAGAAGTGCATGGATCTCCCTACGCTAAAGTTATCACGATGTGTATCGAATCTTCAGCATTGATCGTCATTTTTAGTGGTGTATACACCGTCCTCGTTTTCGTGCAGGCGAACGGGTCGTTAATCCCCTTCCAGCTTGTCCCTCATATTTGTGTAGGTGATCTAGAATTCTGGTGCGCGTCTAAATTTTGATTTTTTGTTTGCAATTTTATTACAGGTCATCTCTCCCCTCCTCATTGTCTATCGCGTTGCAAAAGGCCGAGCGATGACTACTACCCTACAACCATTGGAGCGAGAGATGGCCCATCATTCCAGTCAGAAGGGAGAAGTGTGATACAATTTATTATTTGTTCTTTGTAGTAATATTCCACGACTTCACTGCGATATCTGTGAGGCTCTGGTGTGTATCAGGGGGCAAATCGATAGCAGCGATCCGAAGTTGAGGTTCCTAAAAGCAGCGCGGAGTTAACCTGACGCAAGTACAGTATTATTTCCGACTCGGACATTCCTTCCTGAGAAGCGAAGGTCGAATACTCGTTGGCTGAGATCGCAGAGATGGTGTGTGTTTCCAGAACCCTTCCATAGGCCCCCTTTCCCCCTGAACGGGCTGGAGGCTCTCAACGTTGATAGGTGAGGGTAAATGGCGGCTCCCCAACGAGGGCGAAGACGATATTTGCTCCATCCTCTAGCATTCAACATTCAATGCTCATTACTAGTATCACATGGAACCTTACCAAGTAGTGAGAATACGCACCAAAGCCATGATTTTCTGGGTTCCCGAAACTAAACATTGTGGAAGGAGAAGGGTAACTATATATAATCCCTTTGAGAGTAGCGACAGGGTCATCAGGCTCGACAACAAAGTGGCAATGCGACCTTTCTTGTTTTTTGGTCAGGGATAACACTGACAATAAGGATCACGGACATGATAGCGAGTCAATTCCTAGCGCTTCGAGCGAAGAAGCCACTTTTAGAGAGGTTGATGTATTAGATGGCTTACCGTAATGAAAGGTATCTTGTGCAGTCTTCAGCAAAAATCGTCTCGATATTAGATCTCGGAAAGAAATAGGCTCTTTCAATTCGCCAATGTACACCCCCGAAAGAAATCGGTGACGCTCGTTCTACGAAAAAATCTAAATGTTGGGCCATATGTGAAAGAGCCGGGGCAGGATCAAAGTGGGCCTCGAGCACTAAGTATACACCTTGTCGTGCTCTCTCCGAGTCCTCCAACACCCCTGGGACAAATACAGATATACTGTTGTTTGCAGCCTTCGATATAGTACTGCCTGCAGGGAGAGGTATATTCCCACAGCCCAGGATAGATTGCAGTGGATTAGGTTTGTAGGTGATGTCGAAGACGAGGAATTCGTGCCGCCATTTAATCCAACCAGGACCCATAACTTAATCAGGAAAACGTCCTATTTGTCTTTGGCATCTTCGTCTTTGGGAAGGTGTCTTTGATGTCTTCAGCTTTGGAAATCTGTCTTTAGGGTGTCTTTTGCTTTGGGTGGGCATCTTCGGCTTTGGACGTTTGTCTCTGGTATCTTTTTTAAGCAACTTGCCTTCAGTGTCTTTGCGAAGAATATTTTGAGTCAACCATTTAGACTGCCCTGACTATTCAAGTTACGAATTTTGAAACATGGAATTAGTTGTATGTAAGTGTAAAAGTTACTTCTGCTGTTGACCTCCTGATGAGAACAGTGATAGGTTGTAGGGGGGAAATTTTGTAGTGGGCGTTCGAGGGTAATATAATAACATTGGCAAGACAAAGATAGACCTTCTTGATATCTTGTGCAGACGATGATGGTTCAGCATGTTTGCTAAGAGCTGCTAAGAGGTCACCGGTCAAGGTTAATGCGGTTCTTTGAGTTCGACGTGGATGAGTCAGTATGTACCAGGTGTAGCCAGATAGCGTCGACCGAGGTGATAGAATTAGCTATCCATCCTGGAGCCTGAAAATTATGCTAGGTTTGGCGAGGGTAAGAGGTGTGCTGACTGGAGCAATTCAGGATGTAAGTACACTCAACCTCACCCTAAATCACATGTGATGTTGTTGATTTCTCAGGGTCATTTTTGGTTCAATCGTTGGTTTGCTCTTCCACCATCTTTCTTCGCATCGCTTCCCCCCTCTTGTTACTTAGCCCTATTCACTCAATGCGTCAAAGTTGAGTCAGATCACTGCACATTCAACATCAGTTCAATGACAGCACGTCTCCCCCCCAGCCAGTTTTACAGCATTTGACTTCACGGGACACGGTGCCTCATTCCTTTATTTGCGCAATCCACATCCTTCACTTGCCGGGATGTGAATTTGAGGGTCGTTCCATCTCGGGTATGTCCATCACCATTTTGCGATCACTAACTAATGTTTAATTAGCTTGACCATGACTCGAACGCAGAGGATCCACTGTTTACGGTTGGACAGCAGGCAATGCCAACCAGGATGCTGGTAGATCTCATATCGACCAAGCAACCGGCGCAACACCTTCCTACATCAAGGTCCAGCGATGCCCACTTGGCCATTTCATTGGAGAGTTGATGTAAAGGACATTGGAAAATCCGGTAAACAGGTATGCCCCTCAGCGCTCGCTTTCAATCTATTCAAAATTAATGCCTTACCAGGGCCGGTTCCAGAATAAGCTCATAATGTATGCACTGGCGCACGCAGATTCTTCCCCGGCAGTAGTTACGTTGGCGGTCAGGCCTATCAGTGCGCTCATCCTTGTGATCCAGGCAGTACGATTTAAGGTACGATTTAAGCCATCCTTTTTTCAATTCAACTCCAACTAAATGCTTCGCAGGTTGAACATGCATCCAAGTCCCGGACCACTGGTGCATGTCAAGGTCTTGTCTCCGAAGGGACCTTTCTCGGGGGATAATTACGGTGACAAGATCACGAAGGTAACGGGAAAAGATGTATGCACCGAGTATGTCAACAATCGCCAGCCAACACGGTATGTACCTACCATCCGAGTCTAGGTCTTCGAGGATCACCACCTGGGAGAGCATTTTGGAAGCGGTGCGGGAGATTTTGAGTGAGGGCAGTATGCGGAAATGGATCAAGTCGCTGTCATCTCGCCCATCTTGGGCGAGCTCGGACTTCGACATGAAGGAGGCTGAAGCCGAGGAGAACTATGTACTGATATTAGATGAAGAGTAGTTTTAGACGTTGAATCAATTGATTTTTTGGTGAAATAGAATTGCTCAAAGATACGAAAGACACGAGACAGAAGATCAGAAAGACGCAAGCTATAATACAAAGATGTTCTTTGGAAAGACCTAGACATGGCTTTGAAAGATGCTCTGCATCTTTGAAAGACGTGTTGTGTCTTTCCGAGACTAGGTACCCTACTTTCCAAAGACGCGACATCTTTACGTCTTTGGCATCTTTACATCTTTGGAAAGACGCCAAAGACGCCCAAAGACGAACCGGACGTTTTCCTGATCAAGTTGAACTTCCAGGGTTGTATGGTACTAACGGTTTGCTAACGGTGGCGTTGGAAATTAGAGTTCTACAATTCTCCACCCATGCGTCTTAACAGGCTGGGCGATATAAGCGGGTCGTGGATGCTCAACGCTACGAAGTTAGCAGGATCAACGTCCTTGTGAAGGGTACAGAGTTCTCGGAGGGAAGGGGGCCGGTAAGATGCATTTTGTCTCGGATGTTGGAAAATGAGGACAATGCAGATAAGGTAGTACACTGCTGAGTCTCGGTTAGAATTGTGCTGAAGAGCATGAGGTAAAGCGTGGGGTCAGGTCTGGTGCATAACAAAGGGCACGAGGCGATACTCATTTAGCTAATACATCATTCTCATTCTCATTTACATAATTGAATATCTCTTTCCTATGTGATGAGTGGATATGCGTAAGTAGCTGAACATTACTTGCACGTCATGTTTGAACGGCTGGTAAATATCGCGCAGGGTTACACAGTGCACTCTTTTCTGTCACCGGTGAATTCAAGAACTTGACAATCTAATCAGTAAGTATGCTGAGATATTTTCTAAAGTACATCAATGCTTCTTATACTATCAAAATTCCATACAAGTTGTTAAAAGTCCCAAAAGTCTTTGGAAAGTAAAGGAAACCTAGATTTGTAAAGTCAGTTTGTTTTCTGGGCTTTTATGGTTCTTCAGGTGTTACGGTCTCTTGAAAGATGTATGCTACAGACGCCTGAAAGTGCGGCGCGTTTTACTGACTCTGACCCGTTCCTATTCACCGCCATCAACCTTCAGACTCTGTTTTAGAGTTCTACCTTGGTCTTTGGTGGAGGAAGTCACCTTAGAAGCTGTGACACTCCGCTACATGACTTCTGCAGCGACGATCCACCATTAAGATGATACTAAAGACAATGGGGATTCCAGACACAATAAGGAACCCCGGATCTGGAAGAACTTAGGTTGGTTGTGCGCTAGGGTGGCAATGAAGGCGATGTGGCCAAACAGGATGAGTGTAGAATATGTCCAGGTGACAACCGTCGTCTTGTACCCATCGAGCAGCTCCCCATTGATCGGCTTCGACATGTCGTGGTTTCTCATAAGACGCTCAAGTGGTGCACCACGAAGAAGCCATAGAGGCTAGTGCTGAGCGCCACAGCTTGAGCTAGCCACCAAAATTGGTCGATACCCGAGAAGGCGAGCGAGGCTGCACTCATTGTGGCCATCAATGAAGTAGATCTGGTTTTCTACTGTCAGATGGAAAGGCAAAGTGAACTTGAATTACTATTTTACCGTAGCCCCTAACCTTCCCCATTCGTCCTGCTGTTCCGATCTCCAAGCGTCGATCTCCCAGCAATGCCCAAGAAGAAGAAGTTGGTAATCCACCAGATACTGGCTTTGACGGTACCAGGTTTGTCCTGGCCCGCCTGGGACGGACCAAACAGGGTGATGGCCAGCGGTCTTTCATCAACACTCTGGTGCTGCAGAGCGGCTATGACTTCCTGTTGAGCTTCCACAGCTTTCTGTAACGCGTTTACAGTGGTGACGTAACTTCGACTGTGGGATAGAGGGGGGTAGAGGGGGAATGGCTGCACCGCCGTATGGACTCCAAGTCGAGGCTCCCCGTCATGATGCCCAATAAGTTGGACGATGTGGATGCAACGCAGAATATACGTACGTGATCTTCGTGCTGGTGCTATCGACTCACTATTGCCCTTGACAAGCTTGACAGTCCACGCTTTGATATGTACAATATTAATGACAGGTTCGGAGTTGGTTCGGTGCAAACCCTTGCTCCGGAGTCCGGTTACCAGTAGTCACTCTTGGCATCTCACATCTTGCTCACAACTCAATTCATCCGTGTCGAACGAACGACTGCGACTGGCGAGGAATATCTCTTCGACGACATCCCTCAATGGAAGCTGTACCAGTGAAAAGTTTAGGAGACTGAAAGCAAGTGCCCTATTCATCGATTCTCATCTTGAAATTCAGCTTTATATTGCAAGCCTTTGCACGTTACGCAACCCAACTCGGTTAGCAAACGCCTCCAGCCCCAGAGGATCCTTCGTCCCGCATAAAACCAACCAAACCCTGCTCCCGGAACTTCTGAACGTAGAAACGCGGGTGGAAACGATATGACTCGAGACGATGGTCCTTCCTGAGCCGGAGTAGGAGGCAACAGTGACTACTTGGGGGCCCAAAAAGAGCTCAACTCGCTTCAAACGCTCAAAAATCGGAGAGCGTTTCTAAATCACACATCACCGAGCAGGTGGCGAACAGTTCCACTGTAGTACAGGTCTACTTTTTAACCACAACCCACACTTGGCTTTGGTCGAGCTCAGAGTGGCCCAGGTGACGACTCAAAAGGTAAGACGAATCCTTGGATTCTTCCCTGAGACTAAATTCTACATTTATTTTAGTGTGGTTCTGTCCGCCTAGTACATGCTTGATTGGCTGTACAATTTTGGTGGGGACATCGTTTTCCCTTTCTTACGTTGTTTGCATTTAAGCTGCAATGGCTAGGATTTCATCCTGGATATTATGGATTGGTTTGGATCCCAAACCCTCGCGAATGTCCCATTCACGAATACGACCATCAACGGAGCACCAGTAGCTACGATACAGAGTGTTGGCAATGTTTCTTTTGCGTCAGTTTGGATTCGCACCGCGGTTTTTCCCTTTCGAAACGGAGCTGTGGACGTATGAAGCTGGTCACGAAGTGGTCGGTTAGAGGCATCTCCGTACTCGTCTTGATCTAATTCTAACGGCGTTCTGTAGACGGCGTTCCAGCCACAATTGTGCCTTCGAAATCTTGAAGCAGATTACCAATATGGAACAGCTCATTCGGTCGTGGTATAGGAGAAAGAATAGTATGCATAAACAACGAAAAATGTGGGAATGGGCCCCGCCGAAGTGGGAGAATCTTATATGATTTAAAACCAGTGGGGCTTTCATTTTATAATTGCTGGATGCGTTGGGTGGGCACTAAGCGATTTGTGCCATAAAAATAGAATGTCTGGCTATCCGAAGGTGGAAACTAACCTTCCATTTGGCTTTGAAGCTGTGATTGGCTTCAAGCTTCAGGTTGGCTGCTCTTATTACTCTCAGAAGCCCGACCTGACCGGTTTGAATGAGCACCTTTAAGACGGCCCCCCTCTTATGCCCATTGCCTATATCAAGAAGTTTTGTCGACGTGTACTGATCCCCTATGTCACTCATTCCAGGTCATCTCGAGTTCCTGATGTTGGGGACTATCATTTCAGCGATTGCCTATGGAATCGTAATTGTATTGTCTGGAAATTGTTTTCTTCTCCTGCTGAAGAAACGGGGCATATACTCCAACCGCATGCGGTTTTTCCTGCTCATTTATGTTACAGTCATGTTCCTCCTCAGTACGCTGGCGATAATCCTGTCAATTCGGGGAATTACCCTCCTCATATTCCAAGGCGTTGACTCACCCTCTCTCGTCGGGCCTGCGCCAGCCACCCTTCCGCTGGCCATTTGGGGAGCAGATGGGTTCATGGTGAATATTATTCTCCTCCAGCAGAACGAAGATTCTTATGGAATTGCAACTACAGATATGGCGTTGTGTCGTCTTGCATCAAGACGTAGCTAAGGGACCCAGGATTCTTGTCGTTGTCCTGCTTTCACTCCTTTCAATTATTTCGTTAGGTATGCCGCCTTCTCTTCCCCTTGCACTTCAACTTGCTCATGAAGTACAAGGATGCGGTGTGATGATGCTTCTCGGTCTTACCACTGGTTCGCTCTTCACAACGGTAATCGTATTATTCACAACTCTTGTCAACATCACACTCGCATTGTTGATTATTCTCCGACTCGTTCACCATCAACGACATATCCGGAAGGTTCTTGGAGCACAACATGGATCTCCCTATTCCAAAATTATCACGATGTGTGTCGAATCTTCG
>Ga0307517_10009826_pt1 | contig 13481 bp, 11 predicted proteins | sample 23_EM_MG_FD_194515 | JGI IMG/M metagenome (GOLD analysis project Ga0307517, IMG submission 194515) | Populus trichocarpa ectomycorrhiza microbial communities from riparian zone in the Pacific Northwest, United States - 23_EM | ecosystem: Host-associated > Plants > Roots > Unclassified | place...
CAGAAAAGTATTAAAAAAAACCAAATGATGAGGGACAAAACTTAACAGAAAAATCAATAAAAAAAGATATATATAAAAAACAAATAACAATTAAAAGAATAAGAATTAAATTGAAAATAAAAAAAACAAATTAAATGACACCTTTGTATTTTGACAAGGGAAAGAGAGAGAGTAAAGAGGACGAAGAAGAAAAAAGTCTACCAGATCCTAACCACCGCGTCATAATACACACGCACGACACTAAGAGAAAGAAGACGGCTAGGCACTTCAAATGCCGCCTTGGAATATGGTCTTTAATTAGAGGTGGGACAATGCCGCATGTGATGACCGCTTAGTAGCACGCACCTCACATGGGCCAACAACTCTTTTTTAATAATATTTATATTAATCAAAAGATCAAATTGCTCCCCTGTCAACTTGTTTATTACAAAAAAAAAATATGAAAAGACAAAAGGTTCCTTGATATAAGTTTAATATTTTTTAATTTTAAGGGTAATATAGTCTTTACATCGTGCTCTTATAACATAAAAAGATCAAATTTCCCTTGTTCAATATTTAAAAATAAAATAAAATTAGTGCAACATAGCCATTACATTGTGTATTTTAAAGGTAAAAAGATTGAATTTTTCTTAATCAATCTTGTAATGACTAATAAACCCTTGAAAAAACTATTATACCCTTAACACCAAGGATATTGATTTTTTTGAAATGGAAAAATAATAATTATACTATTACCATGAATAATAATATGTGTTTAGGTGTACAATTAAATCTTCATGCATTTTAAATATTTTTTTTGTAATCACTCATTATAATTGGGTTAGATTTTTATAAAAAATGATTATAGACAAACTAGATTGGGTTAAAGTCTAATCTAGTTTTATCAGGACTTGTATGTAGGGGTGATCATTTTCGGTTCAGTTTTTATAAAAAAAAGTAACAAAACCGATTTTTTTTAAAAAAAAACCGAAACCGGTTGAAACCTGTTTTCTCGGTTTTTTGGTTTTTTTACTCACCCCTACTTGTACGAGAGCAAAAAAATGATGAACGGTCCATCCACCTCACCACTCATATTCAATATTTTTACTGGTTTTTTTTATCTTGTTTTGCTAATGTATATAAATATATTATAAAATAAATTTAACTATCCAATCTCCACTTATAACTAGATTTATACTTTAAAACTAAAATAATTCTTATTTATTTTCTTAATACATATGACTATAACAAAAACTTAAAATAAAAGGTTTACTATACTTTAAAACTAAAAGAATTCTTATTTATTTTCTTAATACATATGACTATACAAAAAGTTAAAATAAAAGGTTTACTATACATATAGAATAGATTCACCGGTACAATATAATTATTGGTTTTCCTGTTTAAAAAAAAAGGCCTTAGTCATCATCATATTGATAAATGATATAATAATCTTTTTCATTTTTAAATGCACAATAGAATTATTAATTTATCCTTTAAAACAAAATTTTTAATTCTAGCATCTAAAAGCCTTTAGTCTTTTCACTCATTTACGCAAAGTAAAATGACTCAACTTCCTTCAAGATCAAGATTTGTAATGGTTGTGTTCAAGGGATTTATCTTGTTTTTCATCTTTTTTTTTTTATTTTCAAGTTCGTCGAGGGTAATTTAGTCATTTAACAAACATAACATATTATTAAAATTGAAAAAATTGCTAGCACGCACAACAAAGTGTGGGAGGTGCCCGCAACCCTTCGACAACGCTTGTGGTGCCTCTTGGTGGTTGAAAAAAAAATCATTTCTCCATGTCGTTGGAATTGTTGTGGTGTTTTTGTCTTAAAGAGGCGACGAAGACAAGATAAATTGTCGTTGGTGAGGCTTTCTCTTTTTTCATCTTTTCTCTCTTCTTCCCTCGAAAAACACGTTGGGCATTCAAGATTTTTTAATTGTCCTCTTAATTATTGATATTTTAGATTTGGTTCTTATTTTTTAGATTTCTAATATTTGTTCTGTCTTTTATAAAGGTTTTGTTTGTTTTCAATTTTATTCTTCAATCTCAATTTATGATATATCATGTTTTCCAAAATCTTTTAAAAGATACAATATAAAATTTAAAATCAAATCAAATTAAATTTTCTTTTAAAAAGAAGAAAGAAAGTAATAAAATTTGATCAAACAACTTCCAAATTTATATACTTTTATGAAGGCATGAATAAGAATAGTTATTGATTAGATATAGGCCTACATTGCGCTCTTAGTTTGTATTTTTCTCTGTGAAAAAACGATGTCTAGGAATGACAAGCGTGTTTTAAATCAATAAGAAAAATAAGTTACTTGAATTATAGCCCTTATCAAATTTAAGAAGTTGGTTTTATTTTAATAAGATGATAAAAAAATTTGACAACGATAGTAAACAAACAAAATAAAATTAAAAAAACCCATGATAACTTGGAAAAAAAACATCGGAAGTATGTAATTGGATAAAAAAACAGATAAAAAAACCAATGATAACTTGGAAAAAAAACATTGGAAGCAAGCTGGGTAATAAAGGGAGAGTCAACTCGTGTTAACCCGCAAAACATGTAGCCCAAGTTATGAGATCGAATTAACCTGATAGAAAAAAAAATTTAAGAAAACCACAAAGCCTTTTTTATTTTATAAAACGAATGTTGAACAATGTAATTAGGAAAAAAAATAATAAGATAAAAATAAGAGAGGATTTCGGTTTACATTAACTTTTCAAACCTGTAACCCGAGTTATTAAACTGAAAAAACCATACATGAAAAATGATGAAACTCAATCCCTAACAAATAAAGCACTGAATAATAAATTATCACCATTATCACTATTTTCATTATCATTATTACTATTATTACTAATATCACAGCTACTACTATTATTATTATTAGTAATAAGTAATACAATCATCATCATTATTATCATTATTGTTATCATTATTAGTATAATTATAACCATCATTATTATTATTATCATAACAAACTATTATTACTACTATTATTATTAATATTAATAGTATTATCATTAATATCACCACCACCACCACCAACACCACTATAACAAAAATCATAAACTTGATTTGAAAGATAAAATTACTAAAATTACTATTTATTATTATTACTATTATTTCTATCATTATCATTATTTTGTAGTATTATTACTATTATCATTACTATTATTTTTATTATCTTTTTATCACAATTATTAATATTACTATAACAAGTATTACTATCATTAGCACTATTACAATCATAAAAAACTATTATTATTACTACTATTATTACCATTATTATCATTATTAGTAGCATTATTACTAAGTATCATTATTATCATTAATAATATTACTATACTATACTATTATTATTATTATTTATTTATTACTACTACTACTACTATTATTATTGAAAAAACAAAAACCATAAATTTGATTTGAAAGATAAAATTAAAAACCATAAAAACTTCGACAAAAGAACCAAGAAAATAACAAAGAAATTAAAAGAAGAAAGACCAAATTGAAATTATTATTATTATTGAAAAAAATCATTTAATTGACTTGAATGATAAAATAGAAAGTCATAAAAACTTTGACAAAATGGAATATAAACAAAATCAGAAAATCAAAAGCAGAAGGACCAAATAAAAAATATTATATATACAAATTAGAATTGAAGGATTAAATTAAAAAAAATAAAACCTTAACAAAAGAAAAAAAGGACAAAAATAAAATTTCAAAACTAAAAGGACTGAATCTGAAAAATAATACAAATGAGTATGTTAGTGCATTTCTACATGTATGAGAGAAAAATGAAAGGGAAAAGAAAGAAAAAAAAGGCCACCAGTGATAAACCGATCATCTTTAAATGACACGCACTAACCATAAAAGAAGAGAATACAACAAAGAACAAAATGAGACAGTGGACAAATATTTTTCGTCACCTAGAGGCGCCGCACATGTCACCCAAAGTTGGCGGCACGTGCTGATAGCTTTTTCAATTAAAAAATATTTATTAAATATTAAATTAAGTTATAACCATTTACCAACCTAGTAATTACAAAAAGAACATTGGGGAAAAAATGCCAATACCCTTGTTTAAATAGACTAATTTTTGTGACCCTAAGGACAAATATGTAATTGTACTGTGTAATTAATTTTTTTTTTTATTCTAGAGATATTTTTGCTATGTTACTATGCATAAAAAGATAAAATCAATAAAATACTCTAAATAAATCAATAATAATTAATACACCGTGTAGAAAACCAAAATAATCCGAAAACAAAAGAAATCAAAAGTTTTTGTTTTTTGCGCCACAGACATCATTCCATTATTACAATAAATAGGTAATTTGAGTCTATCGCCACACTAATTTATTATTATTATTATTATTGAATAAAAAGATTTATTATTTTATATTGAAATTTGCCACGTAGGTAAATTCCACCATCCAAGTCCACACCTCCTTCAAACTTGAAACTCCTAAATCAGTAGGACAAAAACGGTCTCTCAACTCCTGCCACAAACTCTCTCCAACTTTTCTCTCTCTCCTTGCACGTTCAACATGGCGGCGGCGGCAGCAGCCACCTCTACCTCCACCACACCCATCCGCAAACCCTCCTCCATATACCCATTACCCATTTCCAAATTTACCCTTCCCTTTGCCTTTAACCCCAAGAAACCCTGCTCTCTCCACATCTCCAACTCCCTCTCCAAACCCGCCTCCACCACCACAGCGTCCCCTGCCACAACTGAGAAATTCTCGTTTTCAAGATTTGCTCCCGATCAACCCCGAAAAGGCGCCGACATCCTTGTAGAAGCACTCGAACGTGAAGGTGTGAAAGATGTTTTCGCTTATCCTGGCGGCGCTTCAATGGAGATTCATCAAGCACTCACGCGCTCTAACATCATCCGAAATGTCTTACCGCGCCACGAGCAAGGTGGTGTCTTTGCTGCTGAAGGCTACGCCCGTGCGTCAGGCTTGCCTGGCGTTTGTATTGCAACGTCAGGTCCTGGCGCCACAAATCTTGTGAGTGGATTGGCAGACGCGCTGCTAGATAGCGTCCCAATAGTGGCCATTACAGGTCAGGTTCCGCGGCGAATGATTGGTACTGATGCGTTTCAAGAAACACCGATTGTTGAGGTAACAAGGTCTATTACGAAGCATAATTATTTGGTTCTTGATGTTGATGATATTCCTAGGATTGTTAGAGAAGCTTTCTTTTTGGCTACTTCTGGGCGGCCTGGACCTGTTTTGATTGATATTCCCAAGGATATACAGCAGCAGCTGGCTGTTCCTAATTGGGATGTGCCTATGAAATTGCCTGGTTATTTGTCGAGATTGCCTAAGAATCCGAACGAGTTGCATTTAGAGCAGATTGTGAGATTGATTTCGGAGAGTAAGAAACCAGTTTTGTATGTGGGTGGAGGGTGTTTGAATTCAAGTGAAGAGTTGAGGAGGTTTGTTGAGTTGACGGGGATTCCTGTCGCGAGTACTTTGATGGGTCTCGGTGCATTCCCTGTAGGGGATGAGCTGTCTTTGCAAATGCTTGGTATGCATGGGACGGTTTATGCGAATTATGCTGTGGATAAGAGTGATTTGCTGCTTGCTTTTGGTGTGAGGTTTGATGATCGTGTTACGGGAAAGCTTGAGGCTTTTGCGAGCAGAGCAAAGATTGTGCATATTGATATTGATTCAGCTGAGATTGGGAAGAATAAGCAGCCTCATGTGTCCGTCTGTGGGGATGTCAAGGTGGCATTACAAGGGATGAACAAGATTTTGGAGAGCAGAGGTGCTAAAGGGAAAATGGACTTTAGGGCATGGAGAGAAGAGTTGAATGAACAGAAAATGAATAATCCGCTGAGTTTTAAGACTTTTGGAGAAGCAATTCCTCCTCAGTATGCTATTCAGGTTCTTGATGAGTTGACTGACGGGAATGCCATTGTGAGTACTGGGGTTGGACAGCATCAAATGTGGGCTGCTCAGTTTTACAAGTATAAAAGACCAAGGCAGTGGTTGACATCAGGGGGTTTGGGGGCGATGGGTTTTGGATTGCCTGCTGCTATTGGAGCTGCTGTTGCAAATCCTGATGCAATTGTTGTGGATATTGATGGTGATGGAAGCTTCATCATGAATGTCCAGGAGTTAGCAACTATTCGTGTGGAGAATCTCCCTATCAAGATAATGCTTCTGAACAATCAGCATTTGGGCATGGTGGTACAGTGGGAGGATCGATTCTACAAGGCTAACCGGGCTCACACATATTTGGGGGATCCATCAAACGAGTCTGAGATTTTCCCCAATATGTTGAAGTTTGCAGATGCTTGTGGAATACCTGCTGCCCGTGTGACTAAAAAGGATGATCTTAGAGCAGCAATTCAAAAAATGTTGGACACTCCCGGGCCATACTTATTGGATGTGATTGTGCCTCACCAAGAACACGTCTTGCCTATGATCCCAAGTGGAGGGGCTTTTAAAGATGTGATAATTGAGGGTGATGGAAGAAGAAAATACTGATCTTCCTCTGCAGAAGATATGTTTTTAAGTAGTTGTGTGTATGTTCTGTGGTATTCCATGCTATGTGTATGTTATGTGGACTTCTATGTTCAAGTTGTGGCAGGGCTTTTCATTTTTACTGTTCAGGAGTTGGTTCTAGTGGCGTGCTGATGTAGTGTTGTTTGATGTGTGGGGACTAAAATGTACTCATCTACTGTTTTGTATTAGTATTGCCAATGTCATTAAGTCGTTTGTTTTTGCTCTATTTGAATCTTGCATTTACTTTTAGATAATGACACTGAGCATGAGTTTCAACTTTGAAACTTTCTGTATTGAAAATTTAGTTCTTCAATAAAGTGGCACTTTTCAGTCAGGTTGCGCTTGTGTAGGTTTGGTGATCACTGGATGAAACTCTTATGCAGTGATCGATTTCCTGAATTGAGTGAGATGATTCTTGTCAAGTTAAAACTGATTTATTTTGCTTCTCTGTAACTGTCATCACTTGCAAGTTCATCAAGCAAAGGTGGCAGGGCTTTTATGTCATGTGACCAGGCTTTCCATCTTATCAAGTGTATAAACCCTGTGTTGAAGGTTGTGAGCCAGAGAAAAAACGGATTCTACCTTTTCAGGGTATTTGATCCAAGCTTTAATGAATATATTATCTATACAATAGAAAGAAAAAATGGCTAGAGAAGCTTAAAATAATGTTTTTTTGTACAACTCTCGATAGTAAAAATGGACAGGGAGCTGACAGAAAATAGGACTTGTTTTCCGAGGCAGGGGTGTACTTGCTTTGACCTTCTATGCTCTGCTTATATCGGGACTTCTATGTTTCATGTGTGTTCATGCGGGTCAATAATATTCTTTGAAAGGGTCCAGATATTTGAACTCCAGTATTTTGTTATATCAGAGTGAATATGCTTTTTATGCGGGCTAAATTCTATAATTCTTATTAAAGACATTCATGTCAATTGAACTGTATAACTCAATTTGATAGAAAAGAAAAATTGATGATGGAAAGAAGCCAACAAAATCCACGCTTAGCAAAGATGACGGGCTTGAATTTTAATGTGCTACAACTTTGATGAGTTTAGATAACCTGCCAACTGCAATGTTAGAAATAGGGAAAAAGTCCCAGGGGTGGAGTGCTGGTGTGGTGGGTCTGCACTGGCTGATTTATCGGACAATTGGTACCAGGAAAGGCAGGAGTGGCCGTGATGGCACAAGGACTGTTTCTGAGTGTCCTGTTGCGTAGCAGTCCAGATATGTCTGCACCGATTTCTGAGCTTGGGAGTGGGGTTAGTTCTTTAGCAGCATTTGATGATGCTATTGGCAAGACAGGTCAGTTTGATTCTCAAGATGGTATTGCTTTGGGCTATTGTTTGATGATTAATTGGGTTTTCCAAATGGATACGGAGTTTGATGATCTTCTGTGGTTTCAGAGGGCTCAAATGAATACGGAAGATAGCCGATGACCCTCAGTCATTCTGAAAATATCTTTGGTTGACGCTATTTTTCATGGAGGGTTGCAGGAAGAAACAATTGTGATCGAAAGTTCAAGATAGAAGTCAAATAAGCGATGCGAATGGTTCTGAACTATGCACTACTCATAATGTTGGATAGAGAGACTGGGATGGTGATTGAGGTGACAGATATGAGTTTTTTATGCAGATTGAATGGTAATATCTATGACATTCCCAGTTGAAGAAGTTGATTGGCAGAAGGCTCATTTTTCAGCTAGGATTGAAAGGAGAGAACCTGAAGGAAGGATGGCAGAGTTACACTTCTAACAAAATACTAGACATAAATTCAATCCTGGAAGGGAAAGATGCAGCTCACTTGCAAGATCATGTGAGTGTGAAATGCTCGTATTTGCATCTGAATAGGCCATGATAATTCATAACGCTCAAAGAGGAACAATTTTATTCAAGAGAAATCTAAACTATTTTCCATTTTAAAAAATCATATTTCCTGAAAACAGGATTTTCAAGAGTCCATGTTGGAAATTGAAGAAGGGCATTCCAGCACCAAATACACTAACAATGAAAGTTCATGATAGCTGAGGCAGTCCTGCGTGACAAGATTGGTATGAATGCAGTCTCTCTCTGTTTGCATTTGATTTCTTTGAGTTTATTTTTAGGAGAAAAATAACGAGACATTTGTTTTGTTGCAAGATTATGAATTTTAGAAAACGTGATCAACAATTTAGGGGGAGAGGGGGAGTGAGGTAAGGGAGGATCATGTATGAATTTCAAATTCTTAATTGTTAGTTTATTACCATTTGTATCTGTCCTCTGGTAAGAATATCCTCCAAACATCCTGGGGCTTAAAAATTACTAGTAGAGAGTTTGACCGCGAAAAGGACACGGCAAGAAGAATCTCACAGGTTGGGAGATTGATTCTGACATTTCATCCAGTCATTGATTAGGTGTTAGATTTATGATCAACATTTTGATTTCTTGATGCAATTAGTAACCACGAGATATGACATCAATAGGTTGCATCTATATTAATTAATGATCTAGAGTTGAAATGGTCTATATTTACTTAAAAAATAGTTAAGATTCAAATTACGTATGTCGATAACTGCAGAAAAGGATGTACAAGCAAGGGCTGATAGCAATAGGTATGAACCAATTATGCAACCAGCTACTAATGCAAAGGTAAACAAATAATGAAAATAGAGATTGAGCTTCGCGAGTAGGGAATTTCATCAAGACTTTTTACTGCATAAATTTTATTTGGACTGAGGTTTGATGATTGTGTGACTGGAAAGCTTAAGGCGTTTGTGAGTCTGATCAATGATTGTTCGCATTGATATGGATTCGGCTGAGATTGGGAACAACAAGCAGCTCATCTATCAGTTCTTGCAGATATAAAGTTGGCCTTGCAAGGGATCAACATGATTTTGGAGAGTAGGGAAACTAAAAGTGGAACGGATTTTAAGGCATGGAGAGGAGTTGAACGAGCAGAAAGTGAAGTATCCATTAACTCTTAACACCTCTGGAGAAGAAATTCTTCTGCAGTATGCAATTCAGGTTCTTGAATTACGTAGTGTTACTACAGTCATAAGTACAGGGGCAGCATAAAATGTGGGCTGCTCAGTTTTACAGGTGTAAGAGACCATGCCAGTGGTTGACATCAGGGGGAATTGGGAGCTATGGGGGCTGCTATTGCAAATTCTGATGTTTATATATGGATGGTGATGAAGTCTTCTAATGAATGTTCAGGAGTTGGTGACTTCGTTGAGAATATCCCTGTCAAGATAATAATTTTGAACTATCAATATTTGGGCATGGTGGCACAATGAGAGGATCTGTTTTATAAGGCTCACAGGGCGTGCCCATCTTTAGGTGATCCATTGAAGGAGTCTGAGATTTTGTCTGATATGTGGAAATTTGCAGAAGCATGTGGAATTCCTGCTTCCCATGTAACAAGAAAGGATGATGTTAGAGCAGCAATTCAGAAAATTCTAGACACTCCTGGACCTTGCTTGTTGGATGTGATGGTGCCTCATCAAGAGCCTGTGTTCCCCATGATGCCTAGTGGTGGGGTTTTTGATGATATATTAACTGAGGCTGATATGGAATGACAGAGTATTGATCTTTCATCCTTCTCCCAGCGAAATATATTTTGATGAAACACACTGGCATATAAATGGAAGAAAATAGTATTCATCTTCTAATACCTTGTTTGGAATTGAATTGAGTTTTATTAGTAGAATCTGCTCAATGAAAATCACATATTTGGAATAAGTTTGAATCATGTGAATGGAATTAAATTGAGTTGTGCTCTCTGAAATAAATCAATGAAAAATCGAGTTTCTTTATTTTCCATAATACACCTATCTGTTTCTATTGGATGCCTAGGATTATTCATAGACTGAAAGATTATTCGATGACAGGTTATAATTAACCAAATCAGACTACTAATTTCAGATACCAAGGCGGAGACATGTGTTGATGTTCCTTAATTAACCAGTCTAAACATGTTCAATATTCACAAACGAACACCTCTTCTTAATCTTTGAGCTAAGATGAAGCTATTGTAGTATCAAAAGATTTCTTCCTAACAAGAAGGCATGTGATTGTAGAAGGATTAGCAGGGGTATTGTCAGGACTGCACAGCACAAAGTCAGGCCTGTGAAGTGAAAGATTCAACCTATCCTTCCCGACGACCAGGGCGGTTGCATCCAGTAGAACATGCCATGAGTTCCGATGGGCTTCGGATACCCAATGCATCGAATAGCGAGTTCCATTCACATCAGCTGGGTATGAGAATAACACCTTAGGACAGTGCTTACACTTCCTTCTAAAATACTGGCTAAGCTGTGATCCCTTGATTCTCAAATTCAACCAATTCTCTGGTGTCGGGATCACTTTTGATTCCTTGTAGCTGGCGAATTCCTTTACGTAATCCATTTCTTCCCCGATAGCAGTCATGTAGAAGTTCCCTCGGAAGAAGGGGTAGCTCTCTCCTACTAACATCATTGCATCTTTGTAGTTTTGAGTGAAAAGGACAAGATACTCATCATCAGGTAATCCACAGTGCCTCAGAACCTTGTGCTGAGCTTGGATTTCAGGTATCGATACAAAACTCCCTGGAAATGAGGATTTCTCTGTAAGAATATCAAGCAGTCTAGATGGCTCTAACTGGGTTCTATCCAAGTCAGGGTGATTGCTTCCAAAGGATGGTGTGGAGACCTCTCTAAGACCAGTCCTAGGTGACTTGTTCTTGTCGTCGGGTGAAGGCTCTGAGATCTCTTCGTTGATACAAAGAGTAGAGAGATCTACCTTCTCTCCGATAAAGCCAGCATATTGGGGGTACTTCGCCAAGACATACTGCTCAACATATTGCATTTCTGTTGTTGTTATTGGACCTGACCATCTGAGGTCAAGACCACGGATTGTCGATATTGCTTCTGCCAAGATATGTGCAGGAACTACAGTATGTACTTTCTGTTTTCATCCCAGATTTAATAAAAAAAACCAAAACTAGTTAGATAGCCATGTATTAAGAACTTATAAAAACATGTTTGAGATGGTTTAGAGATTGAAAATACCTTCAAAATCATACTGCTTGACCTGCTATTTTCGACTTCATGTTTTGTTATAGATGCAAAAAGAGATTTTTTAGGTTGACCTTCCATCATGGCCTGGTTTTTTTCAATATCCAAATCAGAATTCCCTAAAACTTTTGTATGATCAAACAACTTGGCACAGAGTAAAAGTTACTTACCTTCGATCCTGCACTGTAAAGAACCTCTCCTTCAGTGTTCCTACCCATAACAGTACCAATTATCTAAACCAATTTCTGTCTTAAACATGCGAAGGATTTCTTTCTGGACCAGTCACCAAAACTTGAATATCTGAGAAAAACAAGGGATAAAATTGAGAGACAAATGGAAGTATATGTATAGAAGTCTTTCAAAAACGCCACGACAAAAACTTATTGCTGCAAAGGCTGTTGAAGTATGTGTCAATATGGAAAAATTACGAAACAAAGGTAAAACCATGGAAAGAAAGGACCAAGGGAGACTGAGAATCAGAAACCAAAGTGGTCAAAACCTCTGAGAGGAAAAAAAAGGATCTGTGTAGGAGTATCGAAGAAACCAAAGTGATCACTATAGGAATAGGAGGAGCAAGTAGGGGATTTGGTGTAAGAAATTAGAGGTGGGTGTGAAGAGAAGACAAAGCCAAACTGACTAAAACATTTCTTGTTGCAAACTTGGATCTTGATGTAATAAATTAAAGAAATTAAAAAAAAAAAAAGGAATAATGAAGGGCATGCTGACAATGACAAGAGCAATGTTCTAAAACTGGAAACCATCATCAATAGTTGTTCCCAATTGGTATTTTAATAATGGTTGTAATTGTATGATCTTATGCAAGATTAATACATGTCATGTGATCATTAGTTAGTATAAGTATTTCGAATAAACCTTGATTATACCATTAATTTTGCTCAACTTCCTCGCCTCTATCAATCCAACTCAAGCATAAACAAGCAGAAGGGAAAAAAAATGAATTCTCAAATGATGATAGAGTGGCAACAAACTGCAAAAATTAATATATTCAATTGGGATGACATCAGCCTCTCAATTCTTTAATCTTTAGTGGAAAGTGACCATTTAGGAACATTTAGTTAACAAGGAAGAATGACGGAGTTGTGTTGAATTATACAAGTCCTTTGGTGTGAATCCAAACCCTAAACCTAGAAACTTGGCTTGAAACCAAGCCTGTTGCAATTTGCAAGCCATTTAAAGGACAGCAACTGAATTCTATAAAATTTTCTGATGACCTTCATCAGAACTTGGTACTGTTTTTTAATGGCAGGAAACTACCCTGTGGGTGTTGAAAAAGATCATAAATCAGTATTAAAGATAAACCAGCAACATGCCATTATCGATATCAGCCAAGTTAGTGTTGTCAGTAGCCTTCAGCTAGCTAGAGCCGCATCCTACGGATTAGATGAACAATTGCTCTAGAAAATTGTAGGGTTTTGGAGGCCCTTGGAGCTGAAGAAACCAACAAAAAGTATTTTGATACTTTACAATCCGGTATATTCAATGTCTTTAGAGGTAGAAAATGCCGCCCTTAGATGCCTGAACGGAGTAGTTCCATAGAGACAAAGTCCCAAGAAAAGAGAAACTTAAAATAATCTGCAAATGGACCTTAAGATAATATATACAGATGCATTTCCTCTAATTACATGATTATATATGAAATTAGTGGAAAATGTTGTGCTTCCAGGCTAGCTTGCGATGCGCTGCCGTAGACCCAGTCCCACCATTTCTGGTGAGCCAACTACTTTATTGAAGAAAAAATAAATATTGCAATAATCTCAATACTCCATTTCATACTCCACATTAATTGAAAAGAATCATTAAAGAACTCTTCCCAGATATTAAAGTAATCAGAATACCACTTTCCTCGAAGCTCAGCTTGACAAGGACTGCAAAACTTAAACAACACTCTCTCCTCCTGATTGCCTA
>Ga0307517_10009827_pt1 | contig 13481 bp, 14 predicted proteins | sample 23_EM_MG_FD_194515 | JGI IMG/M metagenome (GOLD analysis project Ga0307517, IMG submission 194515) | Populus trichocarpa ectomycorrhiza microbial communities from riparian zone in the Pacific Northwest, United States - 23_EM | ecosystem: Host-associated > Plants > Roots > Unclassified | place...
TGGAATTTGTGGCATTTGACAGGCTGCAAAAACCATGGAAATTTAAGGTCTCCATTCGCAATGAAGGAAGGTATCCCAAACCTTGGCTAAATGGCGAATGGGATGACTATGTTCATCAGAAAGGGCTAAAAAAAGGAGATAAAGTTATCTTCACTATGGATGATCAAGAGAATGGCGACAGAATATATTATATCAGAGCTGAGAGAAAGCTTTTCGGTTTCTGGTATTCAATTGATCAGCAGTAACGGTTCTATAAATTGACGATTGAGGCTGGCTCTGCCCCTATGTTTTGTGTCACAGGCAAGCAGAAAGTATCTTTTGGAGCTGTTAAGAAATTCAGTCAGGTAGAGTAATATACTATAGGTTAAAAAGCAATATGTGTCTGACTGTCTTGAAGAAGGTAAGTCCTAGCTAGTCGTAAGAATAATTGTCCCTATGAATTGTTGTCTTTCTGCCTTGGTATCCTGTTCTTGTTGCTATATGTAGGTGCTATGTGCATAGTGTCTGTTGGAGTTGTTACCAGTTCTTACATCCTTGGTAAGGCTTGTTCTACTGCCTCTGTAGACTGTAGGCATCCCAAAATGGATGATTCTTGCATCTTCACTTCTCGTTTTTATTTATAGAAGAAAGGGCCTGTAAGTATGATATTTAGCCTGCCGGTAATTTGTCATATTTATGGGTAATCTGTATCTTCCAGGAATTTGTTTGTCCTAATTAACAGACCAACTTCATAGCCAACTTTCGATCTCCATAAATTTACATGTTGCAATGCTACTAGGATTAGTCAGCTCAAACATAGCCTTCAAAGATGTGATGAAAATATTTTTTGATGGGAACTTGAGAATATCCACGAGGTCATTGAGCAATATTGATGAATGTCGTCCATTAATAATTGAAGTTAAGAAATTTGTGGTTAATTAGCCATGAACCCCACTATCTAATGTTGGCCAAGAATCTAAGATGCATGGCGGCGTTAAGTAATTCGTTGTTGATGTATTGTTCTTTTTGTTGATGTATTGTTCACGTGTAAATGAGTTTGAAAATAAGTGTGGTATGCTTCTTTATGTCTATTGAGAGTTGAAAATAAGGATGGGTGTCAGGTCATATATAGTGTGATGTTTCCAAACCATTTGTTAATCCCATTCTAACTACTTAAAGTTATTGTTGACAGCTGATTAGATTTAGTTTTAGTTAATTTAACTAGAGCTAAGTTATTGTAATTAATCAAAACTAGTTTAAGTGGTGATTAAAGGGCACAAATATATGGATACATTACAAAAATCAATAATGCAATAGCTAAGAGGAATAACAAGCAAGTAGATAACTGGGAAAAACAAGTTTACAAAACGGATCACAACTAAGTTAGAAATCAAAACCTGCGACTCCCTTGTCTCGGATAAGACATGACGAGTAAAAATAACTGAAACTAAACTAGTACATATAGAAAAAGCTGCATTGAACCTCCATAGCCTACGTTTTGAGGTCAAAGAATAGCATATTCCTAGTCCGATTCCAAAATCCAATTCACCTCCATAGCCTACTGCCTACGTTAGAAATTTTTGTGATCAAAGAATAAATATTGAACTAATTATATTATATAGGGATCATGGGATGTCGGCTAATTAATGGGAGCAATCTTACAAACTTTTCTTTTCCTTTCTTCTTTTTACCAGTTGAGAGTGACTTTAATTGCTGACATGATTGATTAGTTGCTTTAATTAAGAACTTTTACAATAAAAATGTGGAGTTAACTATAAATTAATTCCTGTACTTTGACAATATTTAATTAGTCCTTTTAATTATCTATATTCTTAAATCCGTTTATAAATGAGTGTTTGTTTTTTGTTTTTATTTTCAAGAATTAAAAAGAAAGAAACGAAAGGTAGATAAGATGGAAAACTTGATCATAACAAGAGAACACGATTTCTGAACAAAAAGCTATTAAGTTTAGGACGGTCAACGCTAGTCAAGGACCTATTTATATCAGTGCTATTAATTAGTTCTAACCTTCTGTAATTAATTTGTAAATTATTCATTTTAATATTTTTCAAAATCATAATTGAGTCCCTTGATAGATTATTCCTTGTAGAAAGCCTTCTCGGTCGTGTTTGTAGTAAGTGAAAGTGTAATATATTTGTATATAAGTCGTTCACCTGTTTACGTGATCCAGTATCCGTAGTTGCTTGTAACGCAAGCTGCCAGCGTGTCTCGAATCTGGACTTGACTTGGAAAAAAAGATCATGTCGTCTTTTGTAATTTCTCTTGGAAGTGGTCCGCTGGCCTGACATTATTGACTTCGATTTACTTTGCTCGATTATGTTCACCGTTGCACGTTCACATGTGGTTTAGTTCTTGAAAATCTTCATAAATCTAGTGGTGAACGACGATGGTAACCTGGCTGCTCCTGTTGCATGCCTCAAAGAGCCAGGAGATGCTTCTTCTTCGTTTATTTTTCTTCCCGCGTGACTGTTATTTTTTTAAAAAATTTAATTTTCTAATTTAAATTATTTTAATTAGCTGATATAAAAATAAAAAAAAATCCCACCTGTAATAATACTAAACACCATCCTAGCCTAACTCCGAAACGAGAATAGGTGGCCATCATGTCGGAAAGTGAGGGTAGTTGGAGAGGGACATCATTGAAATCTAATAGTGCCGGGAATGTGTTTCCGCCGCTTTTGATGATGGTTGGCCCCAAAAGATTGTCTTATTACATTAATAGAACTTGATTAATTAATATTTGTAGTAATGAAACATGATTTTTTTAATATTCAATAAAACTCATTTTGCAACTTTTAAAAGTGTGATAAAAGTTTTTTTATTTAAAAATATATTAAAAGAGTATTTTTTATTTTTTTTCAAGAACACTAAAATTAATAATTAATTTAAAGCACAGAAAAAAAATCTAAATATTTAAAAAACTCAATTTAGCTTCTACAAATATATTATCTATTATCTATCAATTGAGTTGTAACTCTTGATTTTATCAATTAATTATATTTCAAATGCATTAAACAATATCTTAAAAGAACCACCAGGACTCCATGTCTGCAAGATATAATAATATAAACTGGAAAAGGTAGAGGGGACCATTTAGTTTTCTTGGAAGGTTCCTAATAGTGTGGTCCTTTTGGTTTTCTCAGCCGTGGACTGATATTGCCGTCCTTTTTCTGTTCTAGCCTCGCTCCTTTTCTCCTTCTATTCCGAGTTTCACTTAATTTCTTGGCCTACAGGAGTTTGTCTCAAGAGGATTTTAGTACGCCCATTGGATAGGATAAGAGGAATAGGATGGTATTAACCAAGAAAATTGTTTCTGTTTAAATTCAGTCGAAAAAATTAAATTAAATTATTTGAACAAAGGTACGGTGACTTGAAGTCAAGAAAGAAAAACCAAAATTTGAGCACAGAAAGTGGAAGGGCATGCTTAAAATTCCATTGTATGATGTCATATTTTAGAAATATCTGCTACTTTTAATTTTAAAATCATATAATACAATATCCATACTGATGAAGGGAAGCTCAACTCTTACGCACCGGCCTAACTAGTAATTAAGCAGATCAAGAAAGATATTAATGGTCAGCAAGAAAATCTTGGTTGTTGTTTCTGGATTAAACACTAATGAGGGATATATATATTCAGATAATTATTGTAATTAAAATAATTTTTTATTATTTTAATTATGTTTTATTCTAAAAAATAGTGTTTAACATTATTCAATAAAACTACATAAATTAGACAAAGATCGCTTGATGACGTAGCATTTGCAGAATTTGATCGCAATCTCAATTTTGTTCTTGATTATATTTTACCTGATGTTGTTGCGCGCTTAAGAAACCAAAAAAACTATGTCCTTATCGGATGCATGAACGTTATGGAATTGTAGATATTTTAATGGAACAATAAAAAATATTTTATATAAAGTATTATTTATTTTATGATGTAATAGCAATAATTAAATCTACAATATTTAAATTAAAAACCATCAATATTAATATATATTTTTTAAATTATTTTATAATCTCAATTTCAAAAGCATTTTTAACCAAACACATTAAACTACTTTTTGTTCAATCTCAATTTCAACCACAGTTTTAACCAAACACCTATTTTTTCAAATCAACCTCAACTAAAAGTACTTTTTATAAAATAATTTTTTTCAAACCACAACCACAACAGCTACTGCAATACCAAACACACTCTTAAAGCTTCTGAGGGTCTGTATTCGAGGCTTTGTTACATGATAATGTTGACAATGGCAGAGATTTTTGTTTTCTTTAATTGAACTTGGAAAATTGTTAAGTACGGATCGTATCCTTACTATATATTAATTAATAACCTTCCTAAGCACGCTGCAATTAACTAAATGATACAACGATTTGAATATTGATAAGTATATTGATAAGTTGTTCTGAGTAGTGAACCGCATTTAATGCACCCTACTAGAAAATCGATGAAAACCAACAGAATTATCAACGGAAATTTTTTGTCGGTAATTTTTACTGACAGATATAATTACATCTTTAATTTTGTCGGTCTATACCAACAGACCTTTGCTGTCGGTAATAACGACGACATAGATTCTGTCAACAATGCGGTCAGTATATACTGACAAAATTATTCCATCGGTATATAATGACCGAATGACAGATGAAATATATAGAATTTTGAAAAGGAGAAACAATGTGATGACATAGAATTTTTTTCAGAAGATTTTACTGACGGAATGACTTGGGAATTCAAACTAGGATCTCCGTACAGTGACGTGACCCATTCAATGTCAAAATTACCGACGGGACGTGGCCGTCGGTGATTCCATCGGTAAAAGCCAATATATACACACTCTGCCGACTCTCTCCTCCTCTATTTTTCCTTCTTCTTTCCCATCCCAACTCTCCCCTCCCAAACTGCAACCAACCACCCATCCCAACTCTCCCCCTCTTCTTAACACAAGCACTCAAGTTTCTTATACTTTTATACGTGGTCACAACATCCGTCGATTAATTTATTGTGGATTTTATTATTTTTTGTAAGTAAATCTATCCTTTTAGTTTTAACATTTAAATGTCAATTTTATTATTATTTTTAGTATATGTATTTTGTTAACGTATGTACTTTTTTATTGTTATTTGTCAAAGAAACTTGTAGTATGAATGTATAAATTTGTAGTTGTTATAGTTTGTTTTAGATTTTGTCAAATTGTATTTGTTTGTAAATTGTTGACACTTTGTTTGAATTACACCGAATTAGATGTGTTGTGTTGAAATAAATAATAGCTTGTTTAACGAGTCTGTTTTAATTTTTATCAATTCTATTGCAGAGTTGTGATTTCCGTAAATTTATATATGTTTAAATTTGTATGGATATTGATAATTGATAATGAATATTTAACATAAGTATTTTTTTAGTTTGTTGGATAATGTCGGGGCAAACCAATATTTTTACAAATTTATTTACGTAACATAGTTAATTAATACATGTTGTCACCATAATTTTATAAAGGTTCGATAGAAGTCATGGATGATCGTTCATGGATGTATCGAGACTCACCCCAAGAATTGCGGAGGATGAATTATTGTAATAGGGTTCAGGGTTTTATTAATTTCGCAACATCTATTCCGAGGAATTTTACTGATGGCGGTATTAGGTGTCCGTGCAGGAAGTGTAAAAATAAAAAGTTTCTGCATCAAGATATTGTAACAATGCATCTTTTAACCAAAGAGTTCTTGGAAGATTACCTGTGTTGGTATGCACACGGAGAACTATTTATTCCTAATGAGAGCATGGTAGAAAGGGTGGTTGAGTCAACTTCTAGTGCTAGCAACGTGCATGAAGTTGTAAATGACAATAGTAATCCTTACAGGAATATGGTTATGGATTCAATGAGAATGAATGAAGGTAATGTCAGTCAATATCCAATCATAGATGAAGAACCTAATGCAAATGCAACAAGGTTTTTTGATCTGTTGAAAGATTCTGACGAACCATTATGGGATGGCTGCACGAACTACAGTAAATTATAGGCTGTAGCACAGGTGTTCACCATCAAGTCAGATCACGGGTTGAGTGAGGCCGGTTATGATAAAATTATCCAATGAGCGAGAAGCATTTTACCTGAATGGAATAGGCTGAAAGAGAACTTCTATACTGCAAAGCCCATGATGAAACCCCTCGATTTATGATACCAGAAAATTAACATGTGCCCTAACTTCTGCATGTTATACTACCTTGAAAATGCTGAGCTGACTGAGTGAATGAATGTGGGCATTCCCGCTACAAACCCAGAACTGGCAGGGGAAAGACTCTCGTGGCATATAAAAAACTTAGATACTTCTCAATCACACATAGATTGCAGAGGTTATTCATGTCACCAAGGACTGCTGGGCACATGACATGACACTAATCACATAATACGATTGATGGAGTGATGGTGCATCTTTTTGACGACGAAGCATGAAAACACTTTAATAGTATGCATCCTCACTTTTCAGCTAAATCAAGGAACATACATCTTGGGTTTTGTACAGACGGATTCAACCAATTCAGGTCATTTGCTGCTCCTTATTCTTATTGGCCGGTCATACTTACGTTTTATAACTTGCTACCAGGGATGTGTATGAGGTTAGAGTTCATGTTTTTATCTATGGTCATACCAGGTCTGAGCAGTCTAGGCTGGAATATAGATGTTTGTCTTCGATCATTGATTGATGAGTTGACGCAGTTGTGGTCCTCTGAACTTTTGACTTATAATACCTTAAGGAAACAAAATTTTGTTATGAGAGCGGCTTTGATGTGGACTATCAATGATTTCCCAGCTTATTGAATGGTTTATGGTTGGAGCACGCATGGAAAATCAACATGTTCATACTGTATGGAAAACAATAAGGCATTCACGTTAACAAACGGAGGTAAAACTTCTTTTTTTTTATTGTCACCGTCGTTTCTTGCCATCGAATCACAGGTACAGAAGAACAGAAAGGATTTCTTTGTTGTTAGAGTTGAAAATGATATTGCACTCCCGCTTCTTTCTGGTGAAGAATTGCATGATGTTGTATTAGAGTATGATGACATTGTGTTTGGTTTCCAATAAGGTAAGCAGAAGTTTACTGGTTTTGGTTTGACCCATAATTGGGTAAATCAAAGTATCTTTTAGGAGCTTTCTTATTGGAAGACCAATCTTCTTCGCCATAACCTTGACATCATGCACATTAAAAAAAACATGTTTGAGAACATTTTCAACACCGTCATGGATGTGAAGGGGAAGATAAAGGACAACATCAAGGCTAGATTGGATTTAGTGTTGTTCTATAACCGTAAAAATATGGAGTTGGTTTGTGATGGGTCACGGGTTGCAAAACCAAGAGCAAGCTTCATTTTAGAGAAAAATGCACAACTACTAGTCTACAAATGACTTAAGAGTCTGTGTTTTCCGGATGGATATGTCTTGAACATATCAAGGCTAGTTAATATGGAGGAATACAGATTATATGGAATGAAGAGTCATGATTGCCACGTATTTATGAAACACTCATTCCATTAACTTTTCGTGATTTGTTGCCAAAGAGATATATGCTCCAGAAAGTTAAATATTGATCACATTGAAAGGCTTGAAACGAATATCGTCGAGACAATATGCAAACTTGAGATGATATTCCCTCTGTCGCACGTATGCGGCGTCGTGGCGAATATGTTCCACTTTAAATCTAAAATGTATCTATCTATCTGGCAAATATAGGGAGACAAGAAATTCTTGTCTTTTATCAGTGAAAAATGGAATGGGAGTCACAATCTAGTATTTTGGTCACTAGGAACCCTAACTGGTATCAGAGATCGGGTACGGGGACTGGTTGCGTAAAGGAAAGGTATTAGCACCCTAAATACGCCTTACCTAAGGTAAGCTGTATTGTTTGATCGTCTGATAAAAAGCTAAGGTGTTATTTAACTATTGGTTTGTCTAGGGTTCAAGAAAAATCCTCCTCAATAAGGAGGTCCTTATCTTATCAGGTAAAATCCTAACCGTTCTAACGTCTATACAAAAAAACTATATTTTTAATATCAGGAATACGTTTTACATATAAATTTGTAATCCTAGATACTAAAGAAGATAAAAATATATTTTTAGAATTTTTGAAATATTGGCCAAGTTCTCATGGGTCTAACAAACTTGTTATCTAATAAACTTGTTATTGATGGTATAGAGGAGACTTTGCCGAAATTTCATTAGAAATTTCGGCGAGTAAAATAAAAAAAAAAATTGCTCCATCTACCCTTTATAGGGGAAGATTAACGGATAAACTAATAGAAAAATTGGGTTGTTATAGACAAAATATACCTAGGATGGTCAGATATCGTACGAAACCGAGTCAGAATCAGAGCCTAAGTTGGAACAAAAAATTACGACAGCAGCAGAACCATTTTTGTTTAGTGCAAATTCTGAGGGATTTATTCAACCTTAAAGACCAGATAAAAAGGAATGAATTTAGCATTATAAAGACTCCTGATCAACCTAAGAAAACCTGGTGATTTTGGTAGCAAAGGGGAAGGATAAAAAAGAGCAGAAAACAGCTCAAACAAGGTTTTCGAAAAACATATTTCTTTCTCCTCCGCTTTTATCAATTTTCCAGCAAACATGAGCTACACTCGGTTCAAAAGGGGTATACACCGTCTCCAGCACTTGGGGTCCAAAATTGAGTAACAACAAGATGAGTGGATTCAACAAGTTAGGAAGACAAGAAGACAAGTTTTTCTTTACAAAGCTTACTATGCAAAACATTGAGGAGTTTTGCTTCGTAAGCATTGTAAAGAGGGGGCATCTGTTGCTACCCAATTTTTGACCCGTGTTTTGGTAAATTGTCAGAAAAATCCAAAAATAGCAAAAAACATCAAAAATCCAAAAAATACATTTTTTAATATATTTGCATCGTTTTTAGCATTTTCAGCGTTGTCTGAAAAGAATTTAAATTTTCAAAGGTCTTTTGAACGCGTTCGACTTTTCACGCGTCATTTTTAAAATCATTGATTTTCCTCATTGAGTCGATGTTGATATTGCTCGTTTTCAAAAAAATACAAAAAAATTAAGAAAAATCAAATTTACAAAAAAGAAAGAAGTTGAGGAACCAAGTTTGGGGACCTAGCAACATGTTTTGCTATAAATAAGAGTTTCCAACCCATTCACAAGGAGGGAGCAATTTTGAAACATTAGAAAAAAAACACAAAAAAAACCTTAAACCTAATTTTTTTTCTCCCGAAGCTGAGGCAAGCCACGCCCCCCACCCGGTGCCTTTGATTTTTTTCACACCGGCCGCCACACCCACAACAGCCCCCCCGGCTGGTTTCTTTCTCCCCCACACAGGCCCCTCTAACTGGAGCAGGCACTCCGCCATAAACCTCTCCCCTTCATCTTCCCCGTTCACAGCCTCTCATCTCCAAACCACAGTTGTTACCCTCTACACACAGACCTTCCTCTCAGCGCCATCCCTCTCCTCTCTCGACCGACCCAGCCTTCTATCCTCCAGCCAACCTCCAGCAGCGGCAGCTTCTGCCCACAGCCGACAGACCCAGCTCTCTCTCCTTCCACCGACCACAAGCAGTACCACAGAACAACCTCATCTCCATCGACCAGAGAACGAGCAGAGTCGTTCCCCATCTCCTCAGACCCACGATCTCCTTTGTCGGCTAGTAGGTCTTTCCTTCTTCAGCCGCCGTGCACACTGGCCAACAACAGTCCTTCCTCCAGCGGCGCCCACAGAAGCGGCCCCATTTCCAACCGAGAATCAACGGCCGGACCTGTAACCAGCAGAGAACAACGAAGGAAAAAAGAAGGCGAAACCAAGAACAAAGCAGATCCAAAATGGAAACAAACAGATCCGTGAACCAGAAAGAAAAAAACTAAAACCAACTGCCTTGTGTATTTTTGGGCTTTTGCAGGTGACGGTGACTCTCACCGCCGGCGTAGAAAGACAGAGGGGAAGAAGACATTCCAGAGCCCCTGGGTTTTTGGAGTTTCCGGCGATGGCGCATGAACCCACACGCCGCCAGTAGCGGTGGCGCGTGGAGACGATGCGCCGCCACTATTTTTGTGGTCCAGAAGGACTCCCCTGCAATTCCTGGAGTTTTAGGGGCTATTTTGCAAATTTTAAATTGTTTCATGTAATTTTTTTGTTTAGTTTTGAATTTTTATTATTTGTAGTGTTGATGTAACAAAAAGAAAAGAAAAGAAAAGAAAAGAAATATAGTGAAAGTGTATGTGTGTGTTTGTATTTGTTTTATGGATGTTTCTTTTTATTTATGATAAAATTGCAAAGAATAAAGAAGAATTTAATATTTTGATTTGCTCACGGTTAAGAATTATGAACTTACATGTAAGTTGTATTTCTAATATCCGATGAAAAGATAAAATTTTTAAAACTTCTTTAACACGTCAAAGCCACGAAGCAGCTTACCTCAGGTAGGGTGCATTAGGGGTGCTAATACCTTCCCTAACCACAACCAGTCCCTTACTCGTGAATCTCTGACAAGACCAGTACACCCGGGTTTCCTAGTAGCCTTCAATTAAATACTAGGTGGCGACTCCCAACGAATCAAATCAAAGTAAAACGCATAACGAAAGATCACCAGCCGATGCCGCGCGGGTGACGTGCCACAGAATGGGAGCTTGACTTGACGGGATAGGGGTGATATGCACAAAATGTTGTTCTGCTGTTGAATCTGCCCCCAAGTTTCGAGATGTCCCTGGGACGTGGATTGATGGTGTTTTCACAGGAGGTTGTGCAAAAATCCCTTTTCCATTTTTGGAGCTCAGCACTTGTTCAAGCAGATCTATAAATCTAGCTACTTCACCTTCGATGCTCTCAATTTCATTTTGATAATGGGCCTCCAATTGAGCTCTTTCTTCATTTTCCATCTTTCAGGTGTAGCAAATCTTGGGTGGGGGACCTATGTTTCGACCTGGTTTCATGTATGAGTATGTTCCTTGTTGTAATATATTTTTGGGTACCCCATAAATAAAATAAATAAATAAATAAAAACTGAACAGTGTCATTTTGAGAGACACTGTTCCTCTCTCTCTCTCTTCCCGCGTGCCGCTGTAAAAACCCAAAACACCACGCAACTAGAAAACAGCGAAGGCGTGCCCTGCAAAGCCACGCCTATTGAAGACCTCGCCCGGTGTCCCCTGATCCTCATGCGCAACAGCAGGCCGCTCCCCTTGCCTATAAATACTACTCTCAACACCAGCAATGGAGGGGGAAGTTTTTTGGAGGGAGGACGGGAGGTGCAGTTTTTTGTTTTGAGCGAGAGACAGGGGAAAGAAAGAAAGGAGAACAAGGGGGGAATTTTGAACAAAAGGAGAACTGAGGGAAGACAGAGAAGCTTTGAAACAGAGGGAGGGAAATACAAACACACCAACACTACCAAGGATCGTCATTTGTTGACAGAGGGAGCAAAGGAAACAAAAGAGAAGAAGCAACGCCGAAACAGCAGGGAGGAGGAAGAGCAGCCACAGCAAACACCACCGCCAAACCAGCCACCAGCACCACCGTCAGCTCATCTACCCAAGCTCATCGTCCGAGGTAACTCTTCCCCTTATCCCACTTTTGTTGCTCATCTTCTTGCATGCAGAACGTGCACTGTGCACGTTCTGCAAGCAAGAAATTAGTTAGCTGGTTACTGTGCAGGTGCATAGTAACCAGTTTAAGCTTATTTCGGGCTGGAACAGCAGCCCAACCCCATGTGGATGGGCTGAGTCCAGCCTTGTAGAAAGTCGGCCCTTTTTATTTTGGGCTAATTTCGGCCCAATCTCCTTTTAGGTCGGGTCTGACCCAGTCAAAAAATTCTAAAATTCCAAAAAAACCTAAAAAAAAAACATTTGTGATTTTTCCATGTATTTAGCTAGCCATTTTGATCAAATATCAGGTTGTATTTTTATACTATAAAGATACAAATCCGATATTAAAATACCCGATTTTTGTCAAGACATCAAAAAATAAAATAAAAATAAAATATGTTGTTTTCATGCATACGGCCTAGTCTCTCCAAAATATATATATATCATCACATCATATTTTCATACAATAGAGAAAAATTTCAAAATATATATAGATATGTATTAGCATGCATTTTGGCTCTAAGAACCAGTTTATTTAAGCCACGAGAACTAGGTCAATATTTCAAAAATTCCAAAAAATTATTTTGTTTTCTTTTAATATCTGTGGTTACGACCTTATACGTAAAATGTATTCCGGATATTAAATTCTTGTGTTGAGGTTAGAATTACCCGATAAGATAAGGATCTTCTTATCGAGGAAGACTTTTCTTAAACCATACCAACAACTAGGAAACACGAAAAGACCTTAGATTTTATCAGACAATAAAACAATGCAGCTTACCTTAGGTAGGGCGTATTTGGGATGCTAATACCTTCCCTTTACGCAACCAGTCCCCGTACTCGATCTCTGAGACCAGTTAGGGTTCCTAATGACCAAAATACTAGGTGGCGACTCCCATTCCATTTTCTTGTATCTATCTTTATCTGGCAAATATAGGGGGACAAGAAAATTATTTTATCGGGTAATTCTAATGTCAACAAAAAAATTTAATATCAGGAATACGTCTTACGTATAAGATCATAACCCTAGATATTAAAAGAAAACAAAATAATTTTTTTTGGAATTTTTGAAATATTGGCCTAGTTCTCACGACTTTAATAAACTGGTTATTAAAGCCAAAATGCATGCCAAAAACATATTTTTGAAATTTTCTTTGTTGTATTCAAATACAATATGATTTTTTTATTTTTGAGAGACTTGACCATATGCATGAAAACAAAATATTTTTTTATTTATTTTTGTTTTTTATTTTTTAATGTCTTGAAGAAAACTGGGTATTTTAATACTGGATTTGTATCTTTACAATATAAAAATACAAACCGGTATTGATCAAAATGTAGTAAAATTTTTTTGCGGAAAATCACATTTTTTTAAAAATAATTTTTGAAGAATTTAATTTTTTTGGGCTGGGCCCAGCCTGGCCCATGTGGCTGGGCTGGACCCAGCAAGCCTGGCCGGGTCACTAGCCCAAGCCACTAACCCGGCTGGGCCACCGAAAGCACGCGTGAATTTCTTCATGCGTGCATGAACAATGCGAAGGTAATTAAATTACCTTCGCACGCGTGAATTACCCGGCTGGGCCCCGTTTGTTTGCTGGAAAGTAGTTTCCTTTTGGAAAGTGAATTCCGGAAAAGTAAATTCCGAAAAAGTATTTTCCGATGTTTGGTAGTGTAATGAAAAATAAGTTGGAAAACACTTTTCAGTGTTTGGTTATGTCATGGAAAACGAGCTGGAAAATAACTTATTAATATTTTATTTTTCTCAAGTTTATTAAAATAATAAGGAACAAATCTTACAAATTAAAAAGTTGAATGAGAATGAAATTGAAAAAAAATATAATTTCATAAATTATCTCAAATAAAATAAATAATAATCAA
>Ga0307517_10009828_pt1 | contig 13479 bp, 15 predicted proteins | sample 23_EM_MG_FD_194515 | JGI IMG/M metagenome (GOLD analysis project Ga0307517, IMG submission 194515) | Populus trichocarpa ectomycorrhiza microbial communities from riparian zone in the Pacific Northwest, United States - 23_EM | ecosystem: Host-associated > Plants > Roots > Unclassified | place...
CCTGCGTCCTAACCTAATGCAATAGCCCAACCCAAACCCTAACGGCACATATTCGGCAGATGCTTCGGGGTGTCAAAATTAGCCCAATGGCAACCTCCGGCATGCAATTTGATGGGAGATCAGCGACACATCGTCATGTGCCTGAGTGTGTTGGGTGTGTTGGTATATCCTGATTTGAGGAAAGGCGGAAATTTTTCGCAATTTTGTCTGCGAACTGCGGAAGCCTTGGCGAGGTGGGATGCATAGAGCTCATGAACGTAGTTGGTAGACCCGTCCTCTTCATCTTATTTTTCACCGTGACGTAACTACCAGGATTCAGGAAGCTCTGAAACTAAGAATTTGTTACTACCTTGCGAGGTAAAGAAACCTCAAGCAAAGCTTGTATACCCGTTACAACTCATCTTCGAAACTGAAATGTAGATATTGACAGCGCTGATAATTAATTTTTGATTAATTTATGTACTCAAGTACCATACAAAGAAGCTCTTCCAATGTCCTCTGGCGTTACTTAGCCTTTCGTGACTATAACTATTAAAAACTGAACCTTTTCTGCCATCATTTGACAACTGGACAGGTCCAAAGCGCAAGCGGTCTCCCTCCGTCTCGGATCGGAACTTTTTATCCGAGTCTGCTTCCCAGGTCAGCACCATATTCTGCTCTCCATGTGGCAATTACGATTCTTAAGGAAATATATAAAACAAGGCATCTGTTGCCAGTGGTGTTCATCCTTATGCATCTCAGTTGTCTAGTAGTTAGAAATAAAGTTCTGAAGTTATTTTTGCGAGACTCTCATTTTAATTCCGCTTTCTGACCCAGCACTCAAATTACAGGACAATAACAGTCCATTATCAGTCGTGAAGAGTGTTATTACATCTGAAAGGTTGGACTTGGAATAAAGTGGAAATTTTGGAAGATGGGTAAAGTAAAGATATCTACTAGTACGCAGTCGTCATTTAACGGTCTAGTCGCTCGCTTACTAAAATCGCATCTGGAATTTGGCCCACTGACAAAGGTCGTAGCAGGATTTCAGCTCCCTTCGTTTTGAGCATGAATATCAACGATGCCCTCGTGCTTATTTCTTCCCTGGCTAATAAGACTCAGTTTTGTATCGCTGCCGATGGTTCCCAGAAGATCTGTGCTCCATCCCACTGCGGGATTGGTAACCCAGATTATTGGGTGGCAGCAGGAATAACGGAATCGATCCTATTACTAGTAGTAGGCATTATCTTGAATGTCGATAGCGTCATCTGTACCATCATCGCAGATACTGGCACACCGATTTTCCATGATGGCCGACGAAACATCATGGATCAGCGTTCGAAGCGCTCGTTGGTAATGTCATTCGGTGAAATAATTTAAAACAAACATGGCCTCGGCTTCACCCGGCATCCATTCAATGTTCCAAACCAAGCTGCCTCCTTTTCTTCAGGACCACCAACATAACGCCTGAACCCACAACTCTCAGAATAAAACGCCCATATCTTCATATTATAATCCACGTATCGCCTAGAATGAATATTAAAAACACCCAGGGTCCCTGTGGAAGTAGTACCGGCAGCACTGGAGTGTCAGGCAGAAAAATGGTCCTAGAAACCCTGTCCTTCTTCCTTCCCCTTGCATGCTTTCCACTGGCCAACCTACTTTTTCGTGCTTTCTGGGCTGGGCGACCTTTAAACGACCTCCCTTTCCCCCCGATTGTTCTTTTGCTTGTGACAGGGGGGGTGTCCATGCTCCTTACGTGCGGAATGATTGCACTGGGATTCACCAACGCGGTGTATCTCTACTTTAGCTGCGCCAACTTCTCCTACATAATACTGTTCCTTTTTGGTTGGTTACTCATGCGGAGCTTCTTCCAAATTACATTTTGACGTCTCTCATGCAGAAAATGTCTCAAGTCTCGCTGATGCGCCATCCATGCCGAAAGTTTCACCACAGAACTGGGGGGTCAATCTTTATTATTTCAGTATCCAGTTTATACTCTTCCAACTCGTCCTTACCTCAGCCCTGCAACGAAGTGGGGGAAGCGATGAAGATCTTGGACTATTCGGTCGCCGTGTAGCGGATTTCATTTGGAACTACTTTCCGAACAGCAATGGCGGCGGTGGAGTCGACCCTACTTTGGCTGGAAACCAAGTGGTTATTGATTGTAATGCCGATCGTTATGTAAGTTCTCCAAAGAACTTTCGGGATCGATGATGCTGACGTTCTTCTTCCCTACGAAAGGTTTTACAGTCCATCCCCGAATTAGTAGAGCAGACTGTAAACGAATTGCTAGGAAGAGGTTTGGTGTTGAGGAGGTCTGGAGAAAGGAGTGATTAAAGCTTCCATATCTCGTGTCCATTACGTTACACGTAAAAGAAACCTCTTACCAATGGGACATGTTTAAGGGACCGAGATTATGAGATTCTAGTGTTCGAAGCTGAAACTCATGAGGCCGACGATATTGAAGCAGTGCTGTTGGCTACCAGTGGGCCTAAATACCTTTCTGTACGAATTTATGTAACGCGGGTGATGCAAGAAGCGAACCAACCTTCGCCGGCTATGCTACCCTCAGTCGCCTCGATATATAATATGTCTTGGATTCCAACTAAAATTGTGCGAAATCCACATCAAGTCAACTGAACTATAAATAACACTTTCAACACGGGACCTCAAACGAAGCACTACCACGAAGAAACTACCCCTCCTCTTCTCCCTCTTCATCGCTATCATAAGTATTGAACCCCAAATCCCGCACCCCCGATACAGCAACGAGCAAAGGATGATTCGGATCAAACGCTGCCAACATCTTTCCCATATCCTCCAACGCAAAATCCTCCATCTCCTCCACCAGCGCCATTTCATCGCGATCGAAATCCCCCGCGTGCGATACAGCCCTTGCCGCCCGCGCTTTACGCTTATCAGCGAGAGACTGCAGCTGCCGTTTCGTCGCCTCGATGATGCCTTCGTGGAATTGCTGCGACAGCGCCTCTGGCCCGCCGACGACGCGTAGGGATTCGGAGAAGTATTTGTAAAGCGAGGCGAGGAACGTGGAGTCGTGCTCGGCGCTTATGCAGTTGATAAGTTGGAGGAATGTGGTGGAGACCATTTGGTTCGTAAGCGTGTTGCTCTGCTTGCCGCATGAGAGGAGCATTGGAATAAGCCTGTTTGGGGAAGAAAACGTTAGTTTACATTTTGGAAGGAGGGTGATGAACGCACATGGCACATGATTCTCTGACACCCTCATGGAAGTAAAATCGCAAACAGGGAAGCGTGACTTCTAGCGTCTGCGCCAGATAAGGCGAGAAACGTGCTCCGAGGGTGGAGCAATAAATGACGAGCGTCTCGAAGGCCTGGCACTTTTCGTCCATTATGGAAGTGCGCACGCCATACGTCTGCCCGTCCAGAACGATGGTCTCCCATCCGTCGCGCTCCTCGGCTTTTTCCAGATCTTCTTCGTCTGAGTGGAAATAAGTAGAGAGGATTTTGATAGAGGAAATGAATAAACGCACGATAGAGCGACAGATCAGCTTTAGCGCCTGCGGTCGCGAGCAGCGAGGGCATCACCACTGGGAGGTAGCGCTCGAACTCGGGCCCCATCGCCTGGCACACCTTCGCCCACGTTGCGATGAGGTAGTGGCCGAGCTGCGTATCGTTCGGATCTGGAGGGCTTTCTGTATAAATGAATCCACAAGTGAGGGTTTGTTAAATTTCCAGAGGACAAGACGAATAAAGCGACAAACGTTGGATGTGCATGAGCAACTCGACGAGCGTTTCCGCATCAGGGCGGAATACATCAGGGCCAACGGCGATTGCTTAAAGAACGCAGGATCGGTCGGCGTTAGAAAGAACGAAAACGACGCGAGGCGCACCAATCAACCCCGCACATTCCATAGCCTTGACTCTCAGCTTCCTGTAATCCGGCCCATCCGCATTCCGTAGCACATTTAACAACAGCGGCATAATCGTCGGATAGTGCTAACAAACCAAATCAGCCTCATCATTCTACAATCCCCTGCGCTACCAGGAGCACTTGCTCACCTTTGCAAAGGTGACCTCGCTCGCATCCGCAACCATAGCCAAGGTGGTGATCGCCTGCTCTTGCACATAGCGCCGGACAAGCGCCGGATCACTCGCGGGGTTAAGTAACTTGAGGAGGCGCTCGACGATGGGGTCGAGATAAGGCAATAACGTGTCCCGCTCGACGCCTTCGCAGAAGTTGATTAGCGCCGAGGCTGCGTGGGCATGCACTCTGAAACGAGATGAACGGGTATTGAGTTTGATTTGAAGAGATGAGATGACAACGGACCTCGGCTCGGGATCCTCTAAAGCGGGAATCAACACTGAGAATAATTTTTGGTGGAATCGCTTCTGGATGATCTCCTAAAGATATAGAGAAACGAGATTGGATCATTCAGCTCACGAACAAAAAATGCTCATCAATCAACGAATGGATCCTCACCTCCAAATCCGTACATAGCTGGCCTCTAAAAATAAAGTGATCGGTTTACCGACAAGACCGGACACAACGAGAAAAGCCAGAAAAAAAAAGAGATGAAGGAATGATAGCGGAAAGACGAGGTCGAAGCGAACTCGCGGTGAAAAATAAAGGTAGATGAACTTACATACACTGACATGCAGCGTACCGTACTCGTGGGTGCGAGTCGCTGAACATGGGCGCTACGAGGCTGTGGGTGCGCGGCGAAGGCAGAAAGACTCATCAACATCTTTTTTTTTTTTTTTCATCAACCAGAAGTCAAAATGCACGTACTCGACAATCTTCTCTAGTTCCTTTAGCATGACCTAAATAAAGAAACATCCGTAGAGGACGCAAAATTCGTCAGTGTCAAGTCCAGCGAGCTTCGGCTCCGGTTTCTCCCTCCCCCGACCAACATTCTATTTTGATCTCATCTTCGAAGCAGAACCGCCGACGGAGATAAAGATCGACGGGAGCTGTATCCATTGAACTGTGAAAGAGTGAAACGATTACAAACCTTTCCGGTGCCTTCTCCGATCGCGGCAATCGCCATAAGTCCTGCGTAGCGTACTCTCCAGTCATAGCTTGCCATCATTGAGGGGATGTACTTAAGAACGTTCGAGCATCAGCGTTGTGTGGAATAGAAAAAAAAAACCATAGACATGAATATCGTACCTGGAACGCAGGGGGTAGAATTGCGCGTCCGCCCATTGCACATGCGAGTCGGTCGAGAGATTGCTCGTACAACGAAGGCGCAGAGTCTGTTTCAGAAGAACTTGAAGCTACCGAGGGCTAAACAACGAACGCCTTGAACCCCGAGAACAAAAATAAAGAAATCAATGAAATAACCTACATCCTCTTTTAACCAACCCTCAAGACCACTCGTCTCGTCTTCATCAAACTCGCCCATACCCTCCAAACACGCCCTCACGATGATCTCCGTCCACCCCGACACCTTGCGCACCATATTCGGGCGAGCCTCCGAGAGACTGATCATAAACTCCAACGCACTCAGCCTGAGCGTCGACCGCTCGTCTTTATCTTCGTCCTCTTGGGTGGGTGATGAGGGGGAGCCATCTTCGTTTGTCGATGAGGAGGAGGAGGAGGAATCGGGTGGCGGGAAGATGAAGGCGCCTTGCCGACTGCCGCTGCCTGGAGGGAATGGTCGCCCGACTGTTGGTGTGGGCCCGCAATCGACGGGTGGGAGGATGAGAGCGGGGAGAAATGAGAGTAAGGATTGAAGATGCGGTGCGAATAAGATGGGGTGCGTTGATGTTAGTGGCGTCAACGTCGAGAGGAATGTAGATAGATAATGATAGTTTGAACTTTTTGGAGACGATGTCGAGGAGTTGGATGATGTGGATCCGAGTGGAGGCTGTGATAGGGCGTTTGCCAGAGGCGGTAACGTATCGAGCATGGGCGACAACAGTGATATTGACTGTGCTAGCTGAGTGGGGTCTGCGGCCGACAAAAACGCCACAGCAGCAAGCAGTGCAGCATGACGAACCTACTCCTCCATTTCAACAAAACGAAACGATGCCACAAGAAAAGATTCAAAGCTCTCACCTCGATACTCTCCTGATCCTGCAATCCTCTCTGAAACACCCCAAGCACCGCATCAATCTGCAAATCCATCACCAGATTCGGACACCCAGCGAAGATCCTATACGCACTTTCCCTCTGGCCCGCACCATCAACACCCCCCTCTGTACCCTGTGCATGCGTCATGCTGAACGTCTGGGCCTGGAGAGCGTGCCACGGTCTCCCGCGCATCATAGCCTGATTCGCGAGGTCCGTGATGGTGTCGACGCTCTTCCGTCGGACATTGGACGAGGTCTCGTGCGAGAGCGAGAAGAGCAGTAGCCGCTCGAGTGTTCCGAGGGTCTGGTGCGAGAGGTGGTCGTATAACGTGAGACGGGCACCCGGTGAGGGGTGTGGTTGTGATGGGGCGGTTGGGGCAGGGCGGAAGAGTAATCGACGAAGCAGGACCAACGAGAAGGAGCGCATCTGTATGTTTATTTCAGTTTCCTTGCGCCAATCTTCCCATGTTTGGAATATGGACGTACCACCTCCGTGTCCGCTGTGATTGCGAACTGGGAAAGGGCGAGGAGGTAGAGCTCCGGAGTGTGCGCGAGCCGTTCATTGACCGCTTTCTCAGCGCTGTCGCGACATTCTATAAGATTCAGGGGCTGGAGATGGGACCCAATGTATGTACCTTGACCGTATCTCATTATCACCCAATACCAGATTCGACAGAATCTGCGTGAGCTCTGCCGTAATCTGTGGTGGCACGACGCTCTCCATGATCCAATACCGTTATGTTGTGCTTTTTCGAACAGTGACAGCAGAAACGAGAAGAGTTTTCGAAAAACAAAAAAAAAAAACCGGTTGGGATGATGGTTATATGAACGGGAGTCGCGGGGCGGCACCTCCGCCGTTATCACTCTCGGCTATCCCCGCAATACCGTTACCATTCTCCGCGTCCTTGATGGCTATGGTTGCCAATAGGTCTCCAACAGAGCGCTACGCCTGTCGATCACTCAAAAATGCGCTTAAAATCATTCCCAACAAATTCCCCATCGCCAAACCAGTGATACACTCCCATGATCACCTCCAACTCCGCGGGCATATTCCACATCTCGAAACATTATTATATTCTCTCATGTCGTCATGACATACGTGATGTAAGCTAACCGCTATTCGATCAAGAATATGGAAATCAAAAAGCAAAACAAAAGAGCAAGTCCTCCGAGTCGCGTCGATTCTCCGACAACGCACGTATCAAAGGTCAACATTTGAGAAGGAGACTAGATAGATGGGGCACAATGCACATAGGAGAGAGAGTAAAGGAATAAGAAACAACTAATAGTACACGCTATTGCAGTATAGGCATTGATAGAGGTCGGGGATGGCGCATGTCCGATGGAAGGTACTAAGGAATGGAACCGCGGATACGCGACCACAAGGGTTGGGAGAGTAGGCAGCCGTTGGCGGACGGAGGGGCTCCTGCTCCTCCACAGTCCACACTGCTGAGCGGGCAAGGTCGTCCAGCGAGAGTCAAAGATCGGGATGACGGCAATTATAGGTCGGTATGGATGGATGGAGCAAGAACATATCATGGCCGCCACGGAAGCAAATTAAGAGTGGAAAGAAAGGTCAAGGTGGGTAGATATTGATATGGGAGGTATGAATAGTTGAAATATGGATAGGTGGACATGATGGGGATATCAGGCAATATGGGGCGTGCGGTATGTACAAGCGGGTGGAAAATGGGAGTAAAAGAAATAGACCATGATATGTTCACGAATTGAAGGAACTGTTGGATTGGCCGGAGTAGAGTGGTGAGTGTTCCATCGAATGCGAAGCGGTGTGACACAGGACGGAGGTCATGTGACACCGACGTTGGGAATAGTCCACGACAACGAGCAAAGCCCATTCGAGAGTCGCGAGCGGCATAGAGTAGGTACGGGTGGGGTAGGATATCCGCGTAAAAAGGAAATATCGACGTGTAGGCGATGTGTACATGCGAGGGATGGCTTTAGTGATTCATGAGCGAGAAGACTGGTAAACAAAAAGGGATTAGTAAAACCATCACGACAAAATATGAAAGAAGAATCAGGGGGTGGGGTAAAAATGTTGGCGCCGTTCCAGAAGTGTTCGAAGAAAATCAATGACAGATCGCAGCGAGCTTCGACATCATCCGCCTTGAAACCGCCACGCGGAGCAAATCGCCAACAGGCAAAAAGAAGAGAAACTAAAATAACGATGAAACGAAGGAACTTACCAAGCGAAGGAGAGCGATGACAACCAGACAAAATTCTACAGAGAAACGAAGGAAGGAGAGAAAAGGAGCCCAAAAAAAACGGAAGGAACGACTCGCGAAGCCCACGGATCATAGGATCCCTGAGTCCTTGAGCGCATTTTGCAATATCGTCTCTTTGACAGCAGCGAACACCAGCCGAATATTTGTTGTATCTGTCGCTTGCGTCAAACTGACCACAAATGTCAACGAACGAGGTAGAACGACGACAGGTGGCATGACATACTGGGGATACACGCTCAGCCGTGCTCTATTCGCTTGCATGAACTTCCAAAGGATGTACTTGGCAGCCTTGTTGATATCGGAGCCACCAGTGTATTCGGGGAAATACCGCTCTAGTGGTACCTGTTCAAGGTGATAATGATCAGCCTGACCGCCAGTACAAAAAGGGGCGGTGCAGATAGAGCGCACCTTCGGCAATTTGTTCTTGAACACATCGATCTTGTTCAAGAATAGAATTATTGACGTCCGTAGGAACCACCGCGAGTTGATGACCGATTCGAAAAGAACTAGTGACTCCAGCATGCGGTTCTAGAGAAATGAAAGAAGATTAACGCGGTGTCGTGGTTAGTAGATTCTAATCACACACACCTGTGTCTTCTCCTCCAGTAACACTTGATCGTATTCGCTCAACGCCGTGCAGAAGATGATCGAGGTCACCGACTCGAAACAATGAATCCACTTCTTTCTTTCTGACCGTTGACCCCCAACATCGAACATATGTATTCTGAAACCAGAAAGGGTAGTTAGCGTTATAAAAGCCGGAAGGGAAAACGTGTACAGGGTTCCAAAAAAGGAAACTCACGAGAGTTGCCCCATGGTAAACCTGGTCTCCGTGATGCCCACACTCTTCTGCCTCGCGCGCAGGACATCGGTTTCATTGGGTAGATACCCTGGCGAGCCTATCCGTAGAACCTCGCCAAAGAAGCTGCAGAAAGGAGTCAGCGTTATCAAAGCCGGAACAACCCTAAAGAACACACTATGCGGCAGAGTCCATGAGGTAAAAATCACTCGAGTGCTCGTCCATTATTTTGGGGACAATGGGATCCTTCCATAGCTGGTTGATAGCCTCTGCAATTTCGGTGGGGAAGTACGGGCTGCCGCTCTGCAAATCTAACCGGTACTCGAGCACCTTTTCGGCTAGGGCCTTTCAAAAAAAAAGGTACTCAGATGCGGTGAAAGGGGCAGGAGAAACTAGAACGCACCCTGTTTGAATATTCCACGCATTCCAGCCCAATTTTCTTCATGTAGATAACGACCTGCTGCGCCGAATCCAGGACGTTCTTATACACCACAGGACGGTAGTCTGCCAGCTCCGAGTCTGAGAATCCGTCTTGGTGTATGATCTTCATTTGTTTGACGATTGTGCTTTTTCCAGATTCTCCTGAGCCTGGAAACAAGGAAGCAAGAGAATGAGTCATCGCCGCGGCAGACAGAAAGGGTTACGACGACGTACCTAGCAGCAGAATCTTGCATTCCCGTTTAAACCGCTTGCAGTCCTCCTCGAGCTGTCTATCAATCTCATCCGACCTTTCCTTCCCAGCCTGGTCCGCCGTAGAGACGCAGCCACCCATGGTCGTTGACGGTGGAGGGGGGTGGTGGTGGTGGTGGTTATGGTTTGTCGGCACACTCGATCACGACTCCTGGTTCCTTGCTGAGGTCAGCATCTGCCTTTGTCCTTTTCGGGAATACATCTGTCACTTCATATTTTTAGGCTCCACCCCCCCACAATTACATAGATGGATGTAGTCTGGGAAATTACGCATCTCTTCACATTCTACTTGAAAAAAATCTGCCTCGTGTCGTTTTCAACTCTTCGGTGATTCGCTATTGGACATCCGGCCCACGGCTGCCCTTGTTCTCTTTTCGTACATTCGCACTAACCTACCCCGACATTACTTACGTGGTCTGGAGACACACAGAGGTATGTTCCAGGGCCCGGAGCCTCTCCGGACGATCCATGCACCCCGTCAATCGCGACACGACCAGAATTTAATTAATCACCAGAACCTCTATTCGTTGCTCCGCCACCCGTTCGTTAATTAACGTCCAAATTCGCTAATCAGGACGTGAGAGTCGCCTTGGCCAGAATAATTAGACCCAACTTCCCCCTCATGAATGTTTCTTATAGGTACTGTCCAGGGTGGAATATGTACATCAGCCCGAAAATTAAACGGCGACCGCCGATGTCATGCCAATTCAGTCATCGCTGGTTACCGTATTCTAGGCCTCCGATCTCTGACGTAATGATGAATCTAAAAACATATCCAAAAACATACCCAAGTCCGAGCGTTGCGCTCCGTAGACAATAGGTTGTGTTCAGACTTTATGCCGGTCTTTATAACTACCAACAAGTGCAAGTCACCGAACACACGCCAAGGTTCGGCACCACCGTACGCTGCCTCAGTGGCCCTCCATACAATCGCTCAGCGCAATCGTTCAAGCAATTACTCAGCCCTTCGTCATACATTTCCATTGCGCTCGGCGATAAATCAACATTCACCAAACCGATATTAGTTATATGAATCTCAGAACAAAACGTGCCTCTACCCCTTATTTGAAGAAACCACTCATCACAGCCAATTAATTACTGTAGTAAATGAATGCCCTGCATGCTGTTGATTTGTGTCAAGTTGAACGGTTTGCCTCGCTCAAGAGAAATCTCCCTGCAGCCCACCATCAACACCACGTGAAAGGACGAAACGACAAAACCTGCACTAGCTTCGCAAGTTCACGAAACCAAGAACTTGAAAGAAGATGCCAACTCATTCCCACCTCTAATCTTCCAGCTGTGGTGCCCATTCTCAGATGGCACCACAAGCTTACCTGCTGTGGAGTATATAAATGTCCCGACTTCTGTCAGTTGTAGCGACCTCCTCACACAGGCATTTGAAATATATCACGACATATATGAACGTGCTTCAAGGCCCGGCACGGGCAATTGATACAATGGATGAAACGGAGTTTCATGTGGATCCATGGAGGATACTCCATTTATATCATTACATATGCCTCGCTCGCGGATGCAGTCCCTGATGTGGCGCCACACCTTCCCTCTCGAGCGAACTGGAGTTTGAGGTCGTGATTTATAATTATGCTGAACTAAACACGCGGTAAAATAGGCGCCTATTTGATGGTACGAACGGCCGAAAATATCCCTCGTTCAATCCTATATAAAATAGTTTGGCAGACTGAGAACAAGCATTTACCTGGCGTCCTACAATACGCCGTACATTCCTGTTGACGCCTTGATCAATGCCGTCGACCGCCGGCGTCCGAGTCGGCGAAGACACGACCTTTGCGTGCATAAGGAAACTAAGTAATCCAACTCCGGTATCAAATATTTATTAACCACGGCTGGAATTGATGTCACCGAAAAAGCACACGAGCCGCAGCGTGGGAGGAGTGCGACCCCATCGCGGTCGTGTTTCGCACAAACCGACTTGATCCGAACCTACCTTGACTGTCAATCAGTCGTCAATCCACGAGCAATACCTGGGGTGTTTGCATGACGTACGTCAAGTGATAATAGTGCGGTCGAAGATCATGTTGCACTCCTTTCGAATATACTTTGACACCCCCAATCAACGCACACCCTAACACTCCGAAAGCATTGTATGCGTCCAGAAAAAGACCTCAAAACCGTCTAACTCATCTTGGCGGTAAGTGGAGGAGAGCGATTATAGAATATTTATGCGGTTCGAGCAAGAGACTTTCTTGCAAACCTGACGCTCCAGGTTTGAGACTTTGTCAATTTACGGAGCAGATTGAATGTGATTTTCTATCCTAACTAATACATACCTCACTTCTCGTCCCCTTCTTGATGGTGATTTTACTGCATCCTGAATAATCAGCGACCTCGACGTATTTGTGATTGGGCGATATGAATATACAGATGCCGTATGCGGGACCAGGGTCGGTTCGCCATTGAGGGGAGACAGGATCTTTGAGAAGAGCATGCTGTGCATTTGGTTGGTGTGTAAGACGAGGGAGTGATCTAGGGGAACAAGTTCGACTTGCGCATTTCGCCTTTATGCAACAAGAAACGGTCATTCTTCCGATGCATTCCGAAGAGAATTGCAATAGCTACTTCCATGTCATATTGAGGTACGGCTGTTGAATGGAAATTCAGGATATCTATTAGATTCGATTAGGCGCCGAGTGCTTCTGTACTGAAACGGGTTACATTCATCTCAACAATACCGAACCACATTAAGTTTGCGGATTTAACTTGCTTACCATATCCATCTACATTCCGGCGGATATACCACGTTGAGAAACCAACGGTTTTCTACTCACAACATCATAAAATATTCTAATAATTTCGGCGGGTCGAAGAGCTATTTAACCCCTTCATTGAAAATAAGACTGGTAACTGCCCACACATATTACTAGCAAGGACTCTACCTGTCTTGCAAAACACGAATTTTCAATCCCTCCGTTTGACCGCTTCCGAACCCAAAAATGAGGGCGCGAGGAGAAAATGTGATTGTAAGAGTATCCATGTGGGAAATGTGAAAGCACAAGGTGTGGTTCGCACCGCTCGAAGGATTTTCTTGAATCCGGTCGTGATTTTCCCATACATAATACAATCGGCCGCGCAGTCGTTCTGTCTTTTTTTAGTCCCCGGTTCTCGTTCCGCATAACATATCTCAGAGAATCCCCGAGTGCATCATAATGCCGTTTTACTGGCCTTAATTTTTCCCACTTGGCAGTCTATTATTGAAGTGGGGACCCGACGCAGTATTTTTCCTTCAGCAAGAAGTCCTTTGTATGAGGAACAAATGATGCTGAGTTTACATGGGGCAGAAAATATGGTATCAAACCCTGAGGTTGTTGACGCGAGCCGCTTGGACCTCGATTTAGATTGCATTAAATATTCTTGCCAAGCTGTAAATGTAACCAAATGCGCACTGGGATGGACTCTTCAGTTGCGAATAGCGAGTGCACTCTGGCCAGCTACCTCCGCTTGCGCCATTGAGATGGCTACAAGCACCCAATGAGGCCCCAAATCCCGACCAGGGCTGCTTGATCCTTAATCTCCTCGAACTCATTCAAATTTCAATTACTATGGCGTCTGTCGCCGAACAAAAACACCCTGGCTGGACTTGCCAACAGTATGGTATATACTCTGTTCGTTATTCTAATATTTGCTACTCAGGGCTAACTAGCTCTCACCCTCAGCCTTCCACCATATCACTTG
>Ga0307517_10009830_pt1 | contig 13478 bp, 10 predicted proteins | sample 23_EM_MG_FD_194515 | JGI IMG/M metagenome (GOLD analysis project Ga0307517, IMG submission 194515) | Populus trichocarpa ectomycorrhiza microbial communities from riparian zone in the Pacific Northwest, United States - 23_EM | ecosystem: Host-associated > Plants > Roots > Unclassified | place...
AGATATTGAAGATAATCACAAAACTAATATTAAAAAAAAACTAATGCATAATGATAAGATCGTACGAAGCTGAATCCCCAATAAATAAAATATCGAAAGATGAAACTAGAAAAAAAATCAATCATAGAAAATGATCTAAAAAACGAGGGTGAAAATAAAAAAAACAATTAGATGGCAGATAAAATTTTTCAATTGGAGGGTTAAATTGAATTGAAAAATAGTTTTAACAAAAAAAAATCAAAAGAATGAGGGTCAGATTAAAAAAAAAAGTTTGATTGAAAGATGAAATTAAAAGCAAAAAAAACTTTAGCAAAAAGGCCAACAAAAAAAATTACAAATTAAAAGAATAATGACCAAAATGAAAAGAAAAAAAAACACATGAGAAATTGTAATTGAATTAATACATTGAAAAAAAAAACTTCTATAAAAGTAATAAGAATGAAATAAGAAATAAAAAGAGTGAAGATTGAAATTGAAAAACAAAAAACAAAGATCACTAACGATAATCCGACCACAGTATATTATCACACGCCACACTTGTGGAAGAGGATACAGTGGCACATCCAAAGAGACAGTGAAATGTCGGTTTTGGCCACTGAATGACGTCAAACGCATAGTTTAAATGGTACAGACACCACCCATTTGCTAGTGTGTGCCCAACACTCACCAACAATTTTTTTATTAAAAAAAATTAAAAGGTCAACGTGAAAACACCAAAAGCCCCCGTGACCTTGTAATCACCCAAAAATTAAAAACGGTTTGAAAGTTCAAGAATACTCATGAATGCAAACTTTATTTTTTAGATGGTCAAATTCATATTTTTCACTGTACATGAATAACAGGAAAAAAAACACTCTTGCCCAACATATTTTTGATCCCGGGATAAAGAAGTATTTTTAATGCTTCAAAGTTTATGAAAAAAAAAAAATGCTATTGGTCAACTACTCTAAATTTTATTGATTTTCAAGGATAAAAACATATTTTTATTGTACAAAAAAATAAAAATAAATTAAATACCTCAAACAATCACTTAATGATCAATAAATCAGCTAAAAAGATCAAGCACCCTCGCAACTAAAACTATTATTTTTTCCGCTCAATAGTAAATTAGTAATTTCATTATAATAATCCATAGTAATATAAATCCATTACTACCCTGAAATGTACATATACTTTGTCAAGTCACTATTAAAGACGTCACACTTTTTTAGATGATCACTATATTAGCAGCTATTCCAATTTTTAGACAAAAAAAGAAGGAAAGAAACTCAACGGAATTCAATTATAAGGCAGAATTAACTTCATGAATCATGTGATTCCTTTGACAATTCAAGGACGCATCATATGGCTATGGGATGCAGTCAACACAAGAAATAAGAACGAACTTCTGTCTTCTGTTGGACGAGCAGGTATGAACATCCACGATTTTCTAACTTCGTCTACAAAAACTAGTCTTGGATTTTAGCGCTTGAAGAAAAAATGAACTAATTGTGCTTCTCACAAATCACATTGATGACGCCGGATACGAGTGAAAAAAAAACTGAAAAATCAATTAAACTGAGAAAACCGGAAAAAAAATAACCTAAAAAATTAAACCATGAAAAAAAACCGATTAAATCGATTAAAATTTTAAAAAAACCGACCAGTTCGGTTTCAGTTTTATAAACCTGAAACCAAAAAAACAAACCGAACCCAAACCGGAAAAAAACCGAGCCAAACTAGAAAAAAACAGAGTAAAACCGAGCCAAACCGAAAAAATCGAGCCAAACTGAAACCGGTCGGTTTGAATCGGTTTCGGTTCGATTTCGTTTTTTTTTTTAAATTCGGTTTGATTATTTTTTTTGATAAAAACTAAACCGAACAAAAAATAATTACCCCTAACGCTGAATACTGGCATCATGCATCCATTCCCATATTTTTTATAGACAAATTCAGATCATTGCTTTTTTGTATCTTTTAATTTAGCAAGGTTAATATAAAATTTTGACTAAATAACACTGTTTTTAAAAAAATTAATGAAATAACACGATTTAATTTTATCAAGTTTTAAAAATGCAGCATTTAAATGTGTTGCCTTTCAAAAATGTGTTAAGTGGCTAAGAAAAAAAAAAAAGGAGCTTTCATCTACCTCTCTCCCTTGCTGGTCTCTCATTGTAAAAACCATCACACAACCAAACCTTCCGACGGCAATTACCAGTAGCCTCTCCACGCAAGCTTATATCATTTTTACCGTGTCTATAAAATTAATTTCACGGTAATAAATTATAATATCAATTAAAATTTTATTTTAGTTATGAAATGTAATATTATTTAAATATTATATTTTTAAAATACAATAATATTAAATTGAGTTATTTTATCAAATATTTTTCAAACATTATTATTCCACTATTTATTTTATTTCTGTATATTAATTGCCTAATTTGTTGTCATTGCTTGTAGAAAGAAATATCTACATATTAACAATACAAGTTATTTACAACACCATGGATATCTAGATACCCTCTCCTCGTTAAATTAAATGTTGGCGCAAATGCTTTTAAATTAAAAATGTATTAAAATAATAATTTTTAAAATTTATTTATTTATTTTTAATATATATATATATATATATATATTAAAATCATTCAAAAACATTTAAAAATTATTAATTTAATATTTTTTCAAGCAAAAAATACTTTTAAAAATGACAAAAAAAAAAACAATAACTTGAAAGTGAAATAACCAACTTAAAGGAAGAAGACATTTCAATTGAAAAAAATATTGCAGCGAAATAACTTGGAAGACTACATCAATATCACAGAGAAAATAAAATAAAATAAAATCCCAGTACTCAGCCTTTAATTTTTGTTATGTTCGAGTTTCTAACCTTTATTTTACCTATGTGGGTGACTGAGTTTTTATTTATTTATTTTTATTTGAGTGATTTCTGTTACATGAAGCTATTAAATGCTAGCGGGTGTCTACTAACACGACAAAAAATGGGTTTTTATTCTGTTTGGATGACCTTTTATTTTACCTATTTTAATGATTAATTTATGATTTTTTTTTTCATTCAAGTTTCTTTGTCATTCATGAGCTTTTGAGAACGAGTTTGGAAAAATATTTCTAAAATATTTAAAGATTTTTTTATTTAAAATTATTTTTTATATGTTTTTTTATTATTTTAATGTACTGATATTATTAAAAATTATTAAAATCTTTATTTTTTAATAGTTTTAAGCAAAATTCAATTGTGCTGTGTCGGTAGACTCGGTTTTTAAAGTGCATTTAATAAACAAAATCCATAAATTAATTACTCAGATAATTAAAATAAAAAGTTATACATTCTAATAGAACAAAAATCAAAGATTAGATACTAGAATTGCTTTTTCTCTCATGAAGAGGCAACAACTCTACCACAAATACAATGTTTTCATAAAACAATTATTTTAGAACAACTACAAGTTTTAAATATTGTTTATTAAAATAAAAACTAAAAGATCTAGGCATTCTGATGTTTCTTCCACTCTACACGTGGAAGTATATGTGGATTTATACAATGCATTTTTTTCTTTATTTTTCTTTATTTTTTTCTAGACATTTTTTTCTTTGATTTGATCTTTAACATTGCTTTTATTTGACCTTGACCTCAATAGATTGTTTCAATAAGCACGATGTGTGTGTTTTTCTCATGAAAACAAATAAATATCCTGAAATTTAGTTGATGTTTACTTAAGTAAAAGATTGTTTAAATTTTTTGCTTTTTAAAGAATTAAAATTGAAGGGACTAAAATTAAATTTTAGAAAAAAAAGCACCCCTTTACAAATAAAAAAAAAGAGGGAAAACCAGGGGAGGAAAAAAAAAAGAGAAAAAAAATTAAAACTCGAAGCAGCTTCAAAGCTCAGACGACGATATACTTCATATTAGAAGGAAGGCCAATGATTCCAAAGACATCAAAGAAGACTGCAAATAGAGACTGGAGGGGGTTGCATACGCCACTCCAAGTCAACAACTCCTTCACACGCTAACATGTGTGTTGCACGACACTCTTTTCTCCCCTTTCATTCATATTAGTTCTTGATTTTATAATAACTCTTCAATTGAGTTCGAAATTGCATCCCACCCGAGCCCGATACCTTCTCTTTCAATTTAATTCTTTATTCTCCAATAACTCTTTGATTTAGTCCTAAATCTCATTCGATCTAAGACCAATGAAGGTCTAATAGAGAGAGAATAAAGAAACAGAAAAGAAAAAGACATTTTATCTCATGGGTTAACACATTGTGGTTGTGTCCATGACCTGGATTGTAAATTTAATGATTAATTTGGATTGACCAGGAGTGATCCAACATATTGTTGTCTCAATATTAAAACATAAAAAATACAATGTTTTATTTTTGAAAAAACCGACTTATATTTTTATTAGTCATCTATGTTACTTTTGTATTTATCAAGTCAAATAAATTATTTTGTGACACCTTCTATACAATTTAATTTAGACTTTGAACTAGACGAACAATCAAGCTGGTTGGGAAATTTCAAGATTATCCTGCTAGGATGAGTTTAGGGATAGCCCCATGATCTGCCCATCTTTTAAAATTCTTCAAAAACAATGTTGCATAGCAATTTTTTTTTTTTCCAAATCAATAGCATTGACTTATGTTTTTTTGTAGTTAAATCAGGTTTTGACGGTATATTATTAGTCTACATCAGTTGTTTAAAGAAACTACTCCCAAAAAATTAGTAACACCTCATATTCATACCGCAACTGAGCTCTGGAAACGTAGCCAGTGCTACTGTATAATGTTTATATTATACCGACGACAGTAATGGAGAGTACCAAACCGCCTGTGCAGGCCCGAGCAGGAAACTAATTTATTTGTCATACTCATAGTATTGTGTTGGGATTCTATTTGCTTTCGCATAATTTAAAATATAAATACTTTACTTTTACTCTATAAAAACTGAATATTATTTTGATGACAATCAAAGAAAAAATTATTAGTAAACTTGTTTGCAGATAAATCAATCAATTTTTCTGGCTTTATCAAATTCCTATTCCATAAAAATATAAAAGCAGTATTTATTTGATTATGTAATTACATATTCAACCCGGGAGGTCCATGGATGTTTTTCAGGAGCTGGTCTAAGCTAGAGCAGAAAGGATCACCATTATAACAGAAACCTCGAATCCATTAGTAATGGCGGAACCGTACAACATGTACGATGCTCTTCAAGACAGAGGTGCTTAATTTCCTTCTTTCTCTTAACTCCTAGCCCTAAATTTAATTTCCTGCTATAAAATCCTAAAGTGCCCCAAACCCTAAAGTATTAATGTATTGCTTAGAATCATAAATTTGAGCAATGAATATGGATTTTTGCAACCTTAATTGAACTAATCAGTGCTTGTGTTCTTTTTAGGATACTATCACTTTGTTAAAGCTCTTGTGTTTCTTAGTGGGTACTTATGTTTTGTTGTTAGCAATTGTTTTTTTTAACAAGACATATGCTTGTGGTTTTGGTCTGTGCTATTTCAGGGTCTGTTTCAAGGCTTTCTTTTCCAGGTTATGTATCAACTGAAGCACCACCATTGGCATCTCATAGTTTTCCGGTTTCTACTGAATTTCCGGGTGCTTCTTCGGATTTTCTACAAAGAGATGTAAGATTTACTTGATGGTGACTTTATTCTGAGAAAGAAATCTTTATTACTTAATATTTATTTTCGATGCTGTAAGTTTATAGTTTTTGGCTGTAGATAAATCCATTGCAGCTGGGATCATATGGTTTGAATGGTTATTCTGGTGTTGGGTTTCGTCCTGAACCTGTTATTGGTGGAGTAATGCCAGGAGCTAGTGGGAAGGGGTATTCCTCTCCTCTAGAAGATCCGAGTTTATTAGCCCAAAGAGGGGATGCTTCAATGCATGCTATTGGTGGAGCAATTCCAGGATCTACCGGAAAGGGGTACCCATCTCCACTAGAAGATCCAAGTTTATTAAGCCAAAGAGGGGATGCTTCAGTCCGTGTTACTGCAGCGATTCCTGACATGATAAATGACAGGCCTGGTTCATTGAGAAGTGCAGATGGTCCTCCAGTGCCAAAAGGGGAATCAAACATTCTTTTTGTTGATGGACTCCCTACTGATTGTACCAGAAGAGAAGTTGGCCGTATCCTTATTGGATATTATCCAGGTGCATGTAGCACATTTTTCATAGGAAATATCTATAACATATGAATGCATAACATAATTTCTGGTTTACCTGTTTGCTGTCATCTTTGAGCAACGGTTTCAAATTTTCTCCAGAGGAAGGACAGCTACTGGCTAACGTTATGCAGAAGTAGCAGGAAATGTGTCTGCAAATCTATTGGTTACACTGCTATGTTATGTGATTTCAATGTTTTGTCCTTGATTTATATTCAAAGATCTCTTTCGTCCATTTATCGGCTACAAGGAAATCAGAGTTGTTCACAAGGAGGCCAGGAAAGTAAGCTTGTTGCTGCAATACTTGTGTGTTAAAGATTTATCATTGCCGAGCTTAAAGTAGGAGCTGTCTTGTGTGGTGCCATTTTCCTTTAATCCCAGTTTCAATGTATTTAAAGTTTACAAACAGAAAGATGCTTACAAATTTCCATCAGTGTTGGAGACTGGTATAATCAAGCAATTTAGTCTATACGTTTCATGCTGGTGGTCCTGTCTAGGAAGCATTTAGTCCCCCACCTTATATAATGCTATTGCCTTTGAATGGCTTATCCTTTTCTTTGGTTTATGTTTCTATATTTGGTGATCTTTTTTCTACTTTAAGTAAATTGCAGAGTGGAGATAGGGCTACTGTCTTGTGCTTTGTGGAATTCACTGATGCAAATTGTGCTGCGACTGCCATGGAAGCTCTTCAAGGTAAAGTGCACAAAGAATAAACATTACTTGGTTTTATCAGTTTACTTTATGATTCGGTTTTCAATTGAAACATTAAAGCAACCTTTTATACAAATTTATGTCATGTATCGTTTAACATAATACTTTATCGCAATAAACTGATTGGAAACTATGAAAAGCATGAAATGTTCAATCAATTAAAAGTTAAGCAGGGAAACTTTCATTTAATCAGGCAGTGTAATGTGGATGTTCCTGCAGGTTACAAGTTTGATGATAAGAAACCTGACTCTCCAACCTTGAAAATCCAATTTGCTCGCTTTCCTTTCCGACCTCCATCTGATCGTGATGGGAAACGGATTGGGACCCACGCTAGCTGTTAGCTCATGGCTGGAATGAAGTTAAACTATTGCCTTGGATTTGTTATGGTTCAGAGAGACACGTCTCTGCATTCTGGATTACATGGGTGAACCGCTAGCACTGCCAATTCACTTCTATAGATCAGAGGAGTCTAGGAAATGGCTTGTTTCTCACATTGGCGCTGTGGGTCGTTTACATGTTATTAATGTTTGAAGCCCCACCCTTGTGATGTTATGGAAATTTTATTGTGTATTTTTGCGCAACGAGTTTCTTGACTGATACAATTATTTGACGTAAAAGTCATATTCAAGTATAATACTATAATCTGATGTTCTAATTATAAAGGGCAAGCTGCCTTCTTGATCCAAGGATTTAACCATGAAAATTATAATCTTGATTACATTTTACATTATTTTGGTGATCTGTGGTCAGATGTTTTGCGAAGCAATGGTAATCAAGCAAACCTCAACCTCTTGCTGTCCGGTTGGAGTAAGTTCAAGCTAGAGTTAGTCTAACCACTCACTGGGAATACGCTGCCAGAAAATCCTCCTCTGGTACCCTAGACCATGGGCCATGTTCAATGCTGGCATGAGCCCATTGCATGTTCTCTACTCTGGAGTTGTTTTATTATTATTAACAATTAACAAAAAAAAAAAAAAACTAATAGGCAGGGTGATTTTACTGGGGAACACTGTGCACATACACTGTAATCACTGTGGAGTGGATTACAACAGTATTCCTTTGATTCTCTTCTAGGCGTTTCTGTGTGTATTGGTTGGGGTGGCTTAGGGTGTTTGGTTTTGGCTTGGGTTCTGCTGTTGCTGTCCATTGGAGTGGTTTCCTGGCTTGTGGATGTGGATGTGGCGCGCCTGGGAGATAACTTTCACTGGTTTTTTGTTTTCGAGTGTCATGTATTTCATGATGACCGGGCTCTTGCAAAGTTTGTTGATTGGCTTTTGTGGGGCTGCTGGCCTGCATATTGCCATCATTGTGCATTAAATGCAGACAGCTTGGCACGGTGTTTAGTCATTCCTGGGCATTGGGAGAGCTGCTCTTCTTTGGGTGGGATTGACATTCCTTTTGCAAGTTGTACCTGGATCCTTCCTGGTTGGTGCTTTTCTCTCTATTTTATTGTTGCTCAGTTTCAGTGGAACTAGATTGCCTTTTGTTTCTTTTCATGTTTTGTTCCCGTGTTTTTATTCACCCGACAGCCTTTTTTTTTCCACTCCTGTCATTCGGCCTCCTGATTTATTTTCTTTTTAGCCAGCGTTTTCATATTTCTGCCCCAGGACTTTATTGTGCACGTTAAATTTGGCTATATAAACTATTTTTCCTTGGATTTTTTTCTCGGGTGAACCTCTATCTTTGTCTCAGGTTTTCGTTCTTCTTTTCGTTTTCTATTTTTCTTATTTTGATTGCCTTAGTTGTTGGTGTGGGTTTTGATTATGTTGTTTGCGTTTTCTGGTCACCTTTTCTCTACTTTGTGCCTCTAATCATTCTCATCTTTTCTTCTATTTGCTGGACTGTGCAGGCTTTTCTGGGGTTCTTGGTTTGTTTCTGTGGTGTCTGTGAGAGAGTTCTCCAGCTGTGGTTTGCTCTCAGCTTGATTGGTTTCTTCACCAGGTTTGTTATCTTTCTTTCTTTGGTTGCCATCTTGTGTTTGCTTTTTTTCCTCTTTGAATCTGTAATCTTGCTGAAATGCTAAATTGCTTAACTGTGTAAAATGGAGGTACAAAACAGATTACCGGAACTGCTAAACTGCAGGGAAGAAAAGCCTGCTCTTTTTGAGTTGGAATTAACAAAAGGCTCACTGGATATGTGTGTGCTGAATCAGTGTGTTCTGGATTCTATATTCTGCGTAACAATCAAAGCTGCCAGGTTATATGAAATATAGTGCTGTGTGCATTCAAATATAAAGTTGATTCTTTAGCAAAGTTAGACCACCAAAGATTAAGGAAATGATCTTTTTTATGTTTAGGCTTTACATTAACTATGTGATGTTGAAATTTGTGGTTCGACGGAAGATGCTTATTTTCTTTGGAATATTTAATGGATCAGGTCTTTTTTAGTTGTTCTTTTTAATCTGTCTAAGTTTGGATGGAGCAATTGATGATACGCATGCATCCATCCATGATGAAAAACTATAGTTTATCCTTTTTCCCTTCTCCTTTTGCAGATGTTACTTTCCTTTTATCCCTTTTTCGTATTTGGAATGAACAAAAGTGCTATTGATTAGTTCCAGCAAGCAATGATAACCTGTTCCTTTGATTTCCATTCAAAGAAATAAAAAAAAAAGTGGTGTGGAGGAGTATAGTGAAGCTGGTCTGCAGAAGTTTGGCAGTAACATCACAGTAGAGGATATAATGAACATGCTGTGTTTTTTCAGCCTGAGTTGGTTCAGTGGTTAATGGTTTTGCATCTGGTTTTGTGGCTTTCATGGGTGCAAGTCCAGTAATTCTGGAATCCAATTTTCTTTTCCTTTCATTATAAGAGCCAGTTCTTCTTCTTATTTCATTATCTCTGCTCTTGAACACCCATCAGCCCATTTCTTTGCTCACTGTGCTTCATTATCAGTTATCAGCTTCAATGACATATTAACATTTAAACAGTGGCATACACTTTCTAATTGGGTGCTGGATGAGCTTCTTAGTCATTTAAATTTCTAACTAACAATTTAACAATCTACGTTTTCAGCAATTGCTGCTGTTTTCCATCTGTGCTTGGGAGCCTTCAGATCAGTGGTAAATCGATGTGGCATCGTTGTCACAAACATATCTGATGATGACTCGAATGAGGGGCTGGACAGCACCCCTGTTGATGCATAGACACCTCTCACAGTGGCTTCAACAAGCATAACAGCTGATGCATCGAGCTCTAGCGCTCCCCCTCCATTGAGCCAATAACCCCAGCAATCCTCGGTCCACCTCATGCTAATCCAGAATCTTCTTTGCAGCAGCAGCAAAAGTCCTCACAGCTCCAGGGCAACCTCCAACTCATCTGCCTGCCACAAACAAGAAGGCTTCAGTTTGACGATACAGTGGTAGAAGACCTCGCGTCAGTTACTCAATATTAAATTAGAATATCAGTAAGTTTTGTTATTACCTGCTTTTCACTGAGTAAGGAGACAACATACACAGCGATATACATCTTCCTAACAATCGTTAAACAATGCCTTGTATCCTCTTTAATCTTCACAATATTTTTTTTGTGCTTGGACCACAGAAACTAACAGTATCTTTATCAATCTCTGAATTTTTTAAAACAGTCTTACCAAAATTGAAGGAGCCATCTCTGCAGAACATGTTGAAGTAGAGGGAAGCCCTCCTCTGTTAACCCATGATGACTTAGAAACACCACCCAAGAAAATGTGATCCTCAAAGGTACCTTCACTCACCAAAATAAAATGTTTCCCTTTCATTGGTTTTTGACAAATGCAATTGTTTGCTTCAACACTAAACATCTTTGTCATTCCTGCCCTTTATACCAAAATCAAACATTCAATGCCTATGTAGTTTCTTTTCGACAACTTTGTCTTTTTTTCATCGCACTTTTCTGCATCAACCTTTACTGCACCTTTTGAATCATTTAATAACAGAAGAACATCTACTTTACACTGTCACAAACAATCAAATGAATTAATAATACCGTTGCAACCTATGCAGTCACTCTCCATGCACACTGACATATCATTTTTTTGACAATCATTGCAACCTCAATTGCTTGCTTGCACGTGCTTCATCTGATCTTTCTTTTACACATATGCAGGCTTGTTCTTTTACAATGTCCAAAAAATCTTTTCTTTATGTTCAATCATCATCATGCAAAGTTTTTTCACTTTCTTCGTCTGCTTCCATTTATGGCAACAGTTTTTGAATGAATCCAACATTGTCACTTCCTTTTCCATGCATTTTAGTCTACTTGCTTTCACGCCCTTCTTAGTGGATGATAATTGCAAACAAAACTGCGGGAAAAATAAAATAAAATTAAGAACACTGTCGTAAGCCTTCCCAACTTTGTTGCCAAAAAAATTCCAAGACAATTTTGCAATTTTCTAGGATTTGGACAGTAAACCCTCCAAAACATTCCCTCCATTTGAGGCTTAAAATTGCAATATGTTCGTTTGGGTTTTTCAAGTACATCATGCCTATTGATCATAGGCATACTTTTAGTAAAGTGGCACAAGGCGAATAAAAGACAGATACTTTTAGTTGAAGAATAAGGGTGTGATCCCTTCAAAACTATGAGATTGGGGATGGAGAAGAAAAGTGTTACATTCATGCTTTGCAGCAACAAGGTGGAAAGAGAAACCCAGGTGTGGTTGTTGGTGTCAAATCCAATTTAGTTAAACTAGAGAGACATGGAAAGCAGGGAAGTGAAGGAAAGGCTGCTCCAAATCAACAATAATGGTTTTGTTTTGGTAGCAATAGACTGATAGAAACCTTCACAGATTACTGCAGGTACAATAAACGCATTGATTAATATGTGAAACGGTTTTGATCACTCTTTCGCTGTCAAAGCAGAGGATGGCCATTTCCAGCAATTAATATTTCAGTTTACGGGTTCCAAGATTGTGCACCTGCTTCTTTGCATCCCTTTACGTTTCATCTGCCTTCCCTACAATTAATATTGTCGTTGAAGAAAGAATTTTTCCTAGCACTGCAATGATTTGTGACTGCATGAAATTAGCTCTGCACATGCTGGTGTTAACTCTATTGGATTAACTTTCCTTTTATGTATTTGCATCATTCTTTCTATTTCGGTTCGTTTTGCTCTCTCTTTGCATGATTCTGCATCCAATTACCACCCATTTGTTTCTAACGACTCTAATCTTCTTCATTGTATTTAACTTGATTGCTAACATCTCCATTTGACTGCAACAGGACTCGCTGTGAGGATGCTCCACCACCTTTTTGCGAGGGCTCAAGTCAGCTTATAATTTTTTTGACGTTGCTTCCACATGGTAGCTGCTTAACAGCATCAACATTTCCATCTCCAATCAACAACTGAGTCTTCAGAGCACACAACTCCCTAGTTCGGCATATGCCTTCGTGCTTTTTGTTAGCAGAGAAAATGCTTACTCAAACTAACACTCTTTTCATGTAAATTTTGGAACTGCAATCTGTTCGTTTCCATAAAACTAACGTTTCGCTTGCCATTCCACCGGTTTTATATTTGATCTTCGTTGCTTTGTTTTCCCTTGACAATTCCTCTCCGAAAACAAACTCGGTTAACAAGTGAAAAGACTGCTCGCAGCAACTTGCCTAGTAGCTGTTCTAATAATTGTGATCATTCCATTAGGGTAAGCTATAGCAATATTCTAGTTTGAGCTGCAAATGAATGAAATCTTTCAATTACAAGGACCTTGTTTGAAAATTCTCAAAAAAAAAAAAAAAAAAAAACAGAGAGATAGAGAGAACCATGAGTGGTGTGGCATGAAAAGCTCCTGCGAACTAAAATACTTAAAATTTAAAAAGTTATTAGTCACAAGTTGACTTGAACTAGAGAAGGGTGAGCATTTCCAAGCTAGTAATTACAATATTCATTCATTAAAAAAAAGGGTAAACTTGGCTACCTCGGACCCCTCTATTTACCACTGCCTGCCAATGGAAAGTTCATTGCTATTCTTGCAACCTAAGAGGTTGAATCCCACCTGTCACTACGTCATTAATCTTAAAATAAATTGTAGTCATCGCTTGTAAATACATGGTGTCATGTAATCTCATAACATTTCTTCCCTAATCCCTGCGGCCAATCCAAGCAAGGAGGAGGATTTTGGCTCACATTAAAGGAATGATAAAATGACAACGAATTTAGAAGGAGCCCAAAAATAAGATTAATTAGCCCCCAAAGTCTGTCCATTTCCACTCTATTGGATTCTTCAAGGATATGTCAATCAGGTTATCAAATCAGAAAACTAGAATAATGCTGCTGTTACCAATTTCTTAGGTGATCACCGGAATATTTACATAACGTAGTTGTTCCTGCCTGCTATAAAACCAGGGGGTAGATCTTTTTGATGTCCCATGTGTATGATAGACAATTGCCGAGACGTGATTTTTGCAAATACACACGGAGCAGTGAAGAAAATCTCAGAAGGAATCCAATCATTATCGCAAGAAAAAAGTAGAATCCACCCACCCACTTACACGAACATTTTTTTCAATATTTTACATTAATACTAGCAACTAGTTAAAATACAAAACAAGGCTATTCTCTTCCTCCAAATCCAAATATATTTCATGATCTTCCTCTAATTGGAAAGATAAT
>Ga0307517_10009831_pt1 | contig 13477 bp, 13 predicted proteins | sample 23_EM_MG_FD_194515 | JGI IMG/M metagenome (GOLD analysis project Ga0307517, IMG submission 194515) | Populus trichocarpa ectomycorrhiza microbial communities from riparian zone in the Pacific Northwest, United States - 23_EM | ecosystem: Host-associated > Plants > Roots > Unclassified | place...
CAGACTCCGAACGGCTCACAGGAGGTGGCTGGGGGGCTAACTTTGGACAATACTGTGACTCCGACTACATTGCGACAGCTCGTGCTCAGCCTTGATGATCTAGAGCCGGCGGAGGAGACTACTGATCTGTGGGATATGGAGCAGGGGAAAAGTGCGAGCATAGATGCGGGTAGTTAGAATACTGAGCATGTGTAGTGTAGTGGTTTTGGGATGCGTTCTCACATATAGGAAAGTGTGCGAGGAGTATAGTCGTATTAAGATGAGGGCGTCTAGCCAACTCAAGGAATTCAGAATAGAATTAATAGAAGCAACGCTTAAGAGGTGCATCTTGGCGATCAGGATAGTAAAACACATCGTGACAGCGTTTGAAAGAAGAGAAGTGCCTAGGCGTAGGATCAGGATGGCATTAGACTAAGTACACGATGCGTCCGGATGAAAACGCGGTGTCAGATAGAGTCACGATCGGATCAGGACGCCGCATATATAGGGCGTAAGATCAGGAAGAAGTGAGCAGGCGTCAGGAAGGGAGAGATGCGGATCGTGGGATCCGGACAAGGTCGGCAGGGTGTGAAAACATTAGGACGCACAGGACGTAGGGGTCCGTGTCTGGATGGCGTCAGGACGGATGGCGCTAGGTGACGCAAAGTCAGGACGCGACGTCGATCCGACCTTACGTCCTGATTTGTGATTAGCATTCCGACGTTACGTCCTGATTCGCGATTAGCATTCCGACGTCCCGGGCGTCAGACGCACGGGGCGCACAGGACTCAAGGTATTATTTTTGCTGATGTACTTTCTGCGCCTTGAGTCAATCAACTATGTATGACAAAGTTTGATTTGGTTACTTGCCTGAAATTTGACGTACACCTTCTCACGGAAATCGATATCTATAAGCCAGGGCTCAGGCAGGAGCATCGGTCTACTAAGGTCTGGAGATGAACAATTCAAATATGAATATGCCTGTACCACAGTTGTGTGTTGATTGTCTTTGCAAATAGCAGTCATGTTGCAAGTAAGTAGAAAATGCTCTACCAAGGAAAGCCGTTCATACACAACTTGTGTAAGTGTAGGTGTGCCCTACCCAACGTATCGTTCGAGCGGTGGTCTGTTGGATACTCTTCTGTATACAGCAATATCAGGAGGTTGAGGTTGTTTCCCTAGTTGGCGAGCTTGGTTCTTCTTCCTCTTCTGGTTCGCGTGTCTTGACATGGCTGAGTACCATACAGGCGATCACGTCAGACTTGAGAGAGGAGAAGTTACAAAAAAGGTGATGAGAGGACAGCGTTCTCATACAGTGTATGGCCGTGGGTTGGGGTTACTCAAAATATATAGTATATGCGAGTCTAATGGTTAGGGTTACAAAATGAGTCATAAGGGATCCCTAGTTGTTGTTAGGTGCTACCAGATCTCTAAGAACAAGCGAGATGGGTAAGACCAGGGCACTTTATCGTAGACGGAGATGTGTCTAGGAAGGCTCAATATAAACTTGTGTAAAAATAGGGATAAAGATTTTTCTTGTAATAACTCATTATATTGATAAGGTCTCTTCTCCGTAGCGTGTTTATTTCAGTAAAGCTCGGTAGGCACTTCAATATTTATATCCTGCGTCGATAGAGTGCGCGGCCTACAAGTAACTACCATACTAACCAAGTACCTGCTAACCATTCCGAACATTTCCTCTAGTGCGAACACCTTTTGACCCTGAATAATATCGCCCCACCATTGACTTCCGGACTGGAGAGTTCTTGATTTCTCTGGTGTGGCACCACGTTCCAGTCAGAGTTCACAATCCTTCTTCGGTCAGGAGGAACTGAAACTTGTCTGCATGCTAGACAGTGTCCTCATCATCTGACGAACGAAGTGGCCAACTTCGTATTCGGACCTATCGCAGTAGCAGATATCACTCTTGCTTCCTGCGCTTAGGCTTCGGTCAGACTATCAGTCGGGATCGTACCAATGGCACAATTCTCTCACAGTCTTTCCCTACCGAATAATCCTGAATGGTACTGTACCATTGGTGTGGGTGCGGTCGTACTCTTATTTCATTCTAGAGTAGACACGACGAAAACGTCCCGTTACTTTAGTAACATAGTTTCCTGTGCCGTACTGCTATGTCTGTAACTTTATGCGACGTCGACCGATCTCGCCCGGAACACTTGCATAAGCTCGCCAGAGGTCCCCTCTCGTATATCCTGCGAACAGTATCCGGTCGGACGGACGGCCGCGACGTATACGGTATTATGAGATAGGTTCCAATGATGGTGTCCTTTGGTGGTGGGACGCAACTGCGACGCCGTCAGGTGTTGTCGCGCCGTCCCAACGCCGGGGCCAGAGGGGGGTGTTAGCTTCACAGGGTGAAGGCAGGGTAACCCCAGGGTACACAAAAATATGTCGAAAAGCTACGTTTTTCCCATATGCCTAACAGTTTTCCCCCTGGTCTTTTTTCCTCGTTATGTTCACACTTCCTACATTTGCCCACCCTCTTTTATGACACGTACCCTGACACTAAAAGATCACTATGGATCAAAGGTATGTTCCCTCTTTGGTTGCCTCTGGTGATTTTGCAAACCATTATCTATTCTACCATAGTTTTAAAAAACATCACGATCACCGCTTTCTCTGTCAAAAGGTGAAGACACATATGATACACTGGTTGAGGCTATCTGACGATGAATATATCAATCACGCTAGATATCTACACGTTTCTTATTTTGAAGCACTTCTCCGCACACTGCATGTGCTGAAAGAACCTACCGATTCCACAAAGTAGGAATTCCTGACCGATCAGCCATGGCTCTCTAAGAATAGCCTGGATACCGTCTGATTGGGCCACTGCCTCAACACGATAATATGAGGTATCGATTGCTCTATGAAGTCAATACAACTGATTAAATCCATTTAGGATCAGGCAATACTAATCTATGAATAGTGTATGAGGAAACAAGATCGAGACTCGCACACACCTGAGAATTTCATAAACCCACGGAGGCCTCCAGTCTTAGGCTCCAATGCGATTAGAAGTTGTGCAATAGCATTTCCAACTACCACAATCAGGACCAAGTTCCCCTTTTCCTCCCCGAGTCTCTTGCGCTATATGCTCAACAGTCAAAAACACGAACTACATTCTATTACATACAGGAAGCATAGTGTCCGGGCATTCTTGTGGGTATGTAGGCAGCAGGTCTATACATTCGTGGCCTTGCTAACCAATTGGAAAGACCGTGAGAATTGCAATTGGAGTAGGTCTTTGAAAGGGGACAATATTTGGCTTTTGTGGCCACAAACTGATTCTAGCAACGAACTCATTACCAATATGTGTCCAAGGACTGATTGTAACAACATCCTAATGTTGAATACATTCTTCACAATGGAGGCATTTTGGTTACAGGATGGCCTAGTGATGCTGACTCATATAAATAAGGATATATTGTTCCCCTGGGCTGGTATTATATTCGCCGGGATCTTCAGGAATCCTGTGGACTAACTATATGGTTCTCACGGGATGTGAGAACACTGGATTGATTCAGTACTTGTCCTACTGTCAAAGATTTGAGTTTGTATGTGCACTTAGAAAATTGCTGGTATTTTACCATATGTTCTTTTAACCACTGTTTCAATTCCAAGGATTGATCGAACTATTTGTATTACTGTACTAGTTTTACTTACTCAGGTATCAAAGTTAGTATGTAAAGACCAGGATTTATTCTGATCCTGAGCCAAGTGGTAAATATCCAATTGCAAGCTTCAGTTCGACCAACTCTTCACACCCCTTAATGCATGCGCTATTCCCAATATCATGTTTAACTGTTTCAGTCCAGCTTTTATGGACAAGACTTGGTATCCTAGTATAATAGTGTTCCAGCTTGACACAACAGGGTCCAGGCAGTCTGGGGCTCAGGTGGGTACAGGATCATTTTCTGGGGGTAATGGGGTCACTTGTGGATGCTGCCGGATATGTTATCTTCAATAGAATCGGAAATTCATATGCCAGCAATACCAGCACAAGTACAAGTACTTTATTGCATGGAATCATTCATGTAGTGGATCAGAGGCCAATCCCTTCTTCCGTCACAAATGTCATGGACTTTTAGCATTGCCGAGAATTTCCCAATTATCATATCAATTCATACCAGACATGTGAGGCTGATAAGAACAGAAATTGGCTCATATAACTCAGCACCCTAGGTGCGTTCAGCTGGTTATAGAACAATGTTGGCGTGCAAGCGGTAGTGGCACTGCCACTCCCGGCATAGGGCAGTTAGCTGCCTCCACCCCCCTAATTATATCTTCTCACCTTTTTTTCCCTTACCTCCACCAACCAAAGTGAGCACTCACAACTCACAATCCCTGCCTTCTGCACTCCGGCCAAAACACACCAATCCCACTCTCCCACTATTAGCGCGTTTTGGCCACCCTACTGTGGGAGAAAATTTGCGCGATATACTTGTATAGAGTAAGGATTGGCTGATGGCTAATGTGATTCCTGGCCTTGGGGTAGGCAGAGCCAATTTGATTTATCCCCTAGCCAACCCGGTTTAGAATGTTGAGCATTAGCCTATTTTAGTACCCGGAGCAGATTTACATGGCCGCTCTGGCTTCCATCACGGCAATGCTGAACGGTACTGTTTCCGCTGTATTCTGTATTCTGTATTCTGAGCACTACACCACTTCGGAAGCATAACGTTTTTCCTATCACGATTACCCAAATATACTAGTGTTAGTATCTAGCGGTGGCCATAATTACAAGGTTATTGCCGGTGTGGGAGAAAAAGACAGCTTCCCTTAGTTAGATGGTGTTCTGTCCGCGCTAGCCTTTAGGTGGTGTTGTGCGCCTGTGATCGACTTGATATTCCGGAGATAGAGAGAATAGAATAGACCCCGGAGAGAAGTGGTGTAACCTGACTGATAGGCCAAAGACAAAAGAAGAAAAGAGTGAACCTGGAACGAAGGGAAGGAAAGGGTGTTGATTGGCTTGTTTCCTTGGTGTGGTTCTTCGTTACTACTCGAGTAGGCTAAGATACAGGACAGGTGCCCCCGTTGCATCATGCTTAGCATCCCCCTTGGCATCCCACAAGGTGCTGTGTCTAGACGGCATCCACCATATCATAATATTATCAACAACCTCTCTCCATGCCCTAATGACCTTGGAGCTATTTTACCGTAAATCCAATAATCAGATTAGATCATTTAGATACTGGTTCATTATTCAGTACATAATAGATCTCAAATAATTGAACAATGTGCCATGATATCTCTTTGGAGTTGCCTCCTCTAGTAAGGTCTAGTGTTTTTTTTGTTTTTCCATGCCTCTCAGAGTGGCTTGAGAGCTCTTTTTTTTTACCGCCATTTCTCCCCCTGTTCTGAGCTAGGGAATTCTTGACTACATGGCGCATTGTTCAATTATTCGAGATTCTACGGTATAGCACTCGAGAGCTTTTGTATAATGAGGCGGATAAATCGGAACCCTAACCTTGGCTAATACCTAGAACTCCTTGTGCATATGATAAATTAAGTTTTGGTGCTATGATAATAATTAATGTGATAATAATATCATAACTAAAAAAGAACACAAAAACCCTAATCCGGGGCCCGTTACACCATGACTTAGTTTGCGCTTAAGGATAGGGCTTTGTCGGGTATGTTGCCAGAAGGTGGGGTTAGGGGTGGCTGATTTCACTTCTTAAGCCATCTGGCATGGGGCAGTGGCATTGGTTTTAATTCCTTGTGCTATTTGCTATTATAATAATTATTATACAGCTTTTCTTTTCTTTTCGCAAAGTCTCGGAGATATTGGGGGGGGGGAAGGCTGTTTGTCTCGAAAACCAATTTTGCTCACCTACAACCAGTAACCACTTGGCAATGCAATGATGAAAATTAGGAACAAATGCTTCTCTCGAGGATCACTCGAATTTTCCAACCACTTCGCAGACATGTACTGTACAGCACAGGATTTAGTAGCAAATCACATGGCATCAGCATTGGTTACAAGGAAAAAAGGAAAGGAAAAAAAGGTGAATTCGCTCCAAAGCAGCGGAATTTTTTTACTTCTGCGCTTTTGTCCTTATTTGCTGTGCTGTACTCGAGTACCGCACTGCCTACCCTCGGAGAAATTAGGGTAAACTCCACTTTTCTTTTAACTATGATATTTGGAATTTTATCGCTTAATAATTTATTATGATAATATTTATCTTTGATGGGATTCTAAAGAGCAAGGGGTAACAGGGATAACTTAAGATCCGACCGGTAGTTTGGCTTCCTAGTTCCTACCTGACCATGATTACTCATGATTTATAACTCTTTTTTATTATCCCGTGGCAAGGCAGTCCTTGGGTGAGATGATCGCCTGTGGGGCATTACGGGTCGCTCTCGGAGCTCCCTGGCGAACATGTATTATGACCCTAGACATTTAGCTCGCGCCAAAGCTGACAGGGCCCTTGGATAATCGAGCCGCAAAGGTCAACTCACGTTCAACCATTCTCGTGTTGGCTTTTCGGGAGCGATTATAGTGGTGGCTTTAACTTCGCGATACCCTGCTCGATATCATTTATTTAGCAGAGACAAAGTCTCCGGGTCTGTACCGGTATTTTAAATGGCCACATATATTTTTCTCAATAATGTTACCGGTAAAGAGGTTCTTGTCGTGGGACATTCTCTAGGCTAAGCCTAACTATTAGGGCTCTGAAGCACATGCGTAAGAGGAATGTGGCTTAGGGTTCTTAGCCAGGGGTTTTCTAACTTTGTCCGCCGTTCCACTAAAAACATATCGTGAAGAGACGAGAACATTTATATCAATACATAACCAACCCCTGGGATACCTCCTATTCGCCACAGAAGTCTCTTTTCTTTTCCACAGCGTTTTGGTGCAGCCTGAGGAGGTGGGGGCAATGCGGCCTGGGTTGTGCTAAATCCGCCATAGCGAAAGAACCATACTGTAAAAGCACCCGCTCGCCAGAGCTTTCCACAGATAACACCACCAAGTTCTGCAACCATCCCCAGGACCTCTACGTGCTCTGTTGTGCTCCCCAGCATTTGTACTTGCCTCAGCTTCTAGCACCTTCCAGCAGAAACACCTTCTGCACTATACTTGAATTTGCGGTGTTGGTCTAAATTTGCTCAGGGCTGGGTGCATAGATTGAACCTCCCACTATTCTAGGCTATTATACTCAAGACTTTGGTAGTATCTTGATCATTGTTTGTGCCCGAGCCTCACCGAGCCGCCCGGATGATGTCTTTGAATTTGGCATACCGGTAGTGGCTCCGCGATAAAATAAAACACATGACCGGGATTAGCGCTATGTCAGATATCCGATCTCCCGCGGGTCTTGCCAGTCTCTGCAAAAATACCTGAATTGAGAGGCCCCATATTACCTGGAACAGGACTAGGAACCCTAAGATAGAAAAATCCTTAGTAATAAGGCTCCTTGCTCAATAAAAGGAAAACTCACTAAATCCGCTGTTTCTACTGGCTAAGTATATTGTTAAGAGAGCACCCTTATTTTGTAATACTTCTAGTGGTCCAACTCCTTCATCTAGGCTTAATGAGAGGCCATAGTACCGAGATCAAGCACGAATTCCCATAGGTAATTAAACCTCGCCTATGGGCGCAATTACCGGCTATGGTCGTGTAAAATAGATCTTCGCCTGTTGAATCGCTGGGGGGATACTAGGGCTGTGTGCCTCTAAAACACCTCATAGGAGGGCAAACCCTATATGGAAGGCCCTCTTTTTTTATTCTTAATTTCTTAGGTGTTGCGGCGCTCGGAAGATATGGCACTTTTGGGAGGCAATAATATGAGCTCCCCTTGGATATCTTGATACATTTCTGAATGTTATGATCCCAGAAGTAATTGTGGGGAAATAATGAACGTAATTGGGTTGTGCCTCCAACGCTTTGGAAGGAGAGTTAGCCGCTGGCGTCTAACAGTTCCCTCTAGGGGAAGAATCCCTGTTGCTCCAGACACTGATAGTCGGATGCTGTTACTAGTTGCAAGTGGTGGCAAGTAGGTCCTCGTTGTTATAATAAGTGAAGGAAGATATATTTGGATGCCAGGGTTAGTCCTTGAATGTGCCGAAGGAATGGTGGTTTTTGATATACGGTTAGGATTGTTACCTGTAAAATATGGGCATTCAGTGGACGATCTACCATTTTTAATTTATTGAAGGGGTATCTGCCGCAGTTTACAGGTTTGCTCACCACCCGAGTGCTCTATGATACCTTGGGGGTACTTCTCAAAAAATTGTAATACACTATTGCCCCAATCTCCCCAAAGGAAACCTTCCCTACTTATTTCCCGCCATGTTCTTCTCTTAAAATCAGTTGTCTCGTTAAATCCTTTTCTAAAGCCTTCCTTATCACTGCTATGAAAAATATGCCCCTCCTTGGGCCTAGTGTTTTGGTTCTTGGGGTATTACTGTCTGTTTCATTAGTAGCGCATGGTAGGGATGTTGATCCAACTGAAGACTTTTGTTCCTTGAGTGCCCATATGAGTAGGACTCCCTCTGGCTTGTTAAAGAACTTCCTTTCACAGTTTATTGACCAATTGTCGAAGTATCTAGTGACCGAGAAAGACGGTATTCTTTATATTTTGGGAGGATGGATGAGATATGACTATCAGAACACTATTTACAAAGGCCCTAGTTCGTGCCCCCATTTAAATGCACGGCCTTCTCCCTTCTCTTCGAGTTAACGATTGAATAATATGTTTAGATACGCTACTTCGGTCATTGGATATATCGAAGGGTTTCAACACTTCTCTCGATAGTGTTAATTACGTTCGAACGGAAGAAATTCCAGTTACAATACCTGGTATTGTGGATGCCGCGGTCTTCCCTACAGAAGCTGGTTTTGACGTTGCTTTTGGGAGGTGGAACCCATACAATAGTACCATTTATGGAAAGAGGGACCCTCCAGTTGAGGACAAGAAACGGCAATATGATATTGCAACCCGACAATGGACAGATACGGGGATAACATTAAAGAATTGGTTCCAGTCGAACGGTTCAAGGAGGGTCTCTAGTTCAATGACAGCATGGATTCCATCATTGAAGAAGGGTTTTCTCTTCGGTGGGAGTTTTGTCTCAGTAAATGCAACATTGCCCAAAGTGACAGAGATAGAGGAGCATAATGGCCTAATTACCTATGACGAGGCTACCAATACATGGACAAACGAAACCACACCATTTGGAGGAATATCTGAGGGAGCCCTAGTGCCTATTACCACAGCTACGGATGAGGTCTTGATTCAGTTTGGTGGAAGGTCTGAGTCGGCTACCAACGTAGTATGTTACTCTACCTATTGAATTTCTCTCCTTAAAATACTGATTTTATCTGGTAGAGAAAACTTTCCGAGATCAACATCTATAGCACAAACCGATCAAGTTGGTATACCCAACACCTACCGCCTGACGCTCCAGTGCCGGATCCTCGGTTCGGATTCTGCACTGCTCTCAAATCCGCTTTGGATGGTTCTAGCCATCAAATTTACGTTATGGGAGGCGTTGAAGCTCGCACTCAGACAGACGTTGAGGGTGCAACGGTTAGAACCATTTGGGCTCTCTCAATTCCAAGCTTTCAGTGGGCCCAGCTCGCTGCTACTTCGAAGGTCGCAGCTACTGACCCGAAAGCCAGGATATCACCAAAATGCCAGTCGATTGGAGAACACTACATATTCTATTATGGCGGGAAGAAGACCCCGAGTTACTCTGGCTCCGTTACTTGTGATAGCAAGGCAAATGCTGCATTCCTGTTCGATATCAATACAGTGACATGGACGAACGAGTTTACACCGAACGAGGGAAGATACGAAATCCCCTCGAAAGTTATTGAGCTTATTGGTGGCGGGTAGGTTATCCAAATCCCGAAAACAAACCAAGTAGTGCACAAGGGTTAGGACTGATCGCCTAGTAGTAAGAGCGGAGGCTCGTCCAAGAAGGCGCCAGCCAATGGCTGGAGCGACCTGGATCTTGAGGCCATAATGACACTAAAAACCACCACCGCAGAGGAGAACTCGAGCGGGGGTACAAGTTTGGGTAAGGGATCGAGCTCCAGCTCAGCCCCCCCCAAAACCAATTTTTGGGCTATAGCCGGTGGTGCCATAGGAGGTATTGTGGCTGTGGCACTTGTTTTGGTGGGCGCTGAGCTATTGCGTCGGCGCCGTCGGAGGATATTGCGGCTTTTCTCCCACCTGAAATCCCCATCAACATCTTCTGGGGCCCTGGAAGAGGGCTCTAGCCCGGCCGAACTTATGGCTGGTGCTCGGGTCACCCGGGGGGGAGCGTGCACTGTGGAATTGCCTGCAGAGGAGGTGGCGAGGGAGATGGACACTAAGCCTTGAGACCCATACGAGATGATGTGGCGATAACAGAGAAGAGGTTAAGGAAGAAAGGATTCAAACAAAGTACTCATTCTCCATGATTCATCCATCCAGCAATCCGGCTTCTCCTTAGAAAAAGATACATTCAATCACCCATCCTCCACTCACATACCTGATCCTTCGCTTTCTACCAATGGGGCATGCGCCGTACTGTGCTCTTTCAACTTCTAATCTCTCCCTTCCCTCCTCAGGCTTGAGTGGGAGGGTACCATTAGATTTTATTACAAATAATGTTCTTATGACTTAGTGTTGCTTTGGCCGTATCCCCTTAGGCTGTTCTTCTGTTAGTTCAATGAAGGATTTGAACACCTTCAACCGTTGTCATCTAACTTGTTTTTTTAACTTTTAGATTTTGTTCTTAATACCACACAACCTCGGATGGAACAAGAGTTTGGTTATCATCGGCAAGAATTCTACCGAAATATGTTGGAGCATCCTTCCATATCAAGCATGGTCGACTGTGGTGTGGTACGTCTGCTGGTGGGCGACGGGTAAGGCTGCGAGTGGGGCTGCGTAAACCTATGAAGCAGTGGGGCTGGTAGTTCCCCAGTGTGTAAATAGTCAGGCACCTCCGTAGTTTTTTTTTCTGAATCAAAGTATCATAGTCGTTACAACAAAATATGTTAAGATATTGGGAGCCAGATTTCATGATGAGGTGCGAACCAGTGGGGTTCTTGGAGAAAGCTGAAATCTGACGAGTAAATAAAAATGCGGGCTATGTTGGATTGCCTATGCGTGCAGTTAGGGGTTTTGCGAATATGCAGTTGCACGGATACTTGGTATGCAGAGAAGCGGGCATGCGGCTAGGAGATGCAGTTGTAGGACATATGGCTTGGTGGTATGCGGCGACTAGACACTTAACAGTGGGTTGTTGTTTTCACACTCGGGGAATAGGGTACTAGTTTTTCGTTTTGTTGATACCCATTCTTGTTGGGCATTAGGTATCCGGATTTTGGTTTCATGATGTTTCTTTCTTACCCTTTGTCCTTAGACATACGGGAGTTGGAATACTGGGGTGAAATGGACTTTAGGGATCACTGAGGGTCATGGAGTCAGGATTGTTCCGGATTGGCTGAGATAGTTAAGGTCTACGGTTTATTAGCTTAGTGTGCTTCTTTAGAGTTCATTGGGTTTCAGAAGTTTTGTGGTGTTAGACGGAGAGATATATCTCCTGTCCTGTCCTTAGCTAGTGGAAGTGGAGAGAGTAGCGAACTAGTTCCACCCTTTCTCCATGTTCCACTGCACTCAGTGCCTACCGGTATTGTGATCCTATTGGACTCTTGTTCTTTCCTTCTTCGTGCTTTTATTCGGCTCAATCAGGCCTAGTCCCCGAGTCACTCCCTGAGTCACGGAAATATGTCTCTAGCTTCGTAGACTACTTCTGTCCAACTTCTGATTTGTTGCCCGCCCCATTTTTGTATGACACTATCGCATCTCACCCGAAAATTCTTAGCCCTATCTTTTGACATAGCTCTAGATAATAGTCTCTTACTATACCCTGTGAGGAATCTCTTTTTTTTAAAAAAATGCTCTATAGCCCTTTAGTGGAGTAACCTTTTTGGGAGAAAGTTTTTTAGTTAATTATCTTGACGATCGTCAAGGGCTATTGGATTTTTTCTTATTTCCTTGAAATCTTTGTTTTCGGCGGAGAGGACATCCTGTTTGCCTACTTTGTGCCAAGTCTCATGCCATGTGTGCTCTTGTAACATGTGTACATGTTCCGGTAACGGCACACAGGAGTGGGCAGTGCAGGATCTCCTATGTTTAGTTGATTTATATTTGGTTTATTTGATTTGATTTCAGCTCCGCCACTGTCTCTGAGTCAGATAGGCTATGCTATCGTATTGCTATGTTTAGTTTGCTTTGCTGGAAGTTTATATTTAGGATTCCGGGTATGGAATGGTCATGTAGCACTGGCGAAGGCTGAGCATTGTTGGTTTGTTTCTTTCTTTGGTCTTGCAGGATTACAGGATTCCGGTATGTGCGCAGCTACTGGTAATGATCGTGATTGCAGGAAGGCTATCACTCTTGGGTTTTGTATTTAAACCAGTCTCCTGGCTAGCAGGAGACAGCAGACTCCGACAGACCTTCAGTCTAAGAATACACCTGGTTGAACGGCAATCCCTGAGTCCCCAAGCCCAATCTGTCCTTCAACTATTATCTCTTACCTCCGGTCTCCTGAAGCCTCCCTTAGCACCAGTGCTAGCAGGTCTATCGCCGGTTCTATTGTATTTTCGTTAGACAGGAATAAACCTGTTACATTTTTTTGCCTACAGCAGGTGAAACCCCTTTGTGCTCAGGATTGAGAACAGCCTGGTAGGATTGATCACCCTTCCAGTATCTTGATAACTAGCTAGAAGCAGGAGCGGCAGGGAAAGGAACTCCCGGCTCAGGTGCTACATTCACAATAGCAGAACGCAGGAGCAGAAGCGTTACCAGGTCCGGTAGGGCCTACAATCGTCCCTCAGCAGAACCCACAGACGATACTCCAGAACCAACCACACAAGAACCAACCCCTGGGCCCACGCCAGCCTCAGCCGATACACCAGCAAGCACCAGTCACCTCCTTCCAGGAGATCTAGATACAGATTCAGACGAAGACCACGACCTCACAGCTGAGGAACCCATTCAAAGAGAAGCCCGGCGGCTTGAGGAAAGAGCTGCAGCCAGAGCAGCAGCACAGCAAATATCGGAAACTGAACGCCCAACAGAACGCCCCACTACAAGCAGGTGGCGAGCACCCAGCATTCTCGGAGTCTTTGGAAGTCAAACACCAACTAGAGCGCCCTCACGAGAACATAGAGAGCAACAACTACCTGGTACATTCATCCCAGACACACCAGAAAGACCCTCAAGATCCAGGAGCGCCAGAGAGCACCCTGAACGACCAGACCCACCACCTCCAGCCCCAGACCCACCTACAGGGACCATGGCAGACCCAGGTCCGGCCAGGTTGCCCCCTCCAAAGCCCCCTAAGCCGCCTTTCTTTAGCGGTGAAGGAGAAGACCTCAAACCAGACAAACTCAAGCGATGGCTCAGAACAGTCAAGAAATACCTGGCGAGATCTGGACTGAATGATGACTCCCCTGGAGTGGCAGACTACT
>Ga0307517_10009834_pt1 | contig 13475 bp, 11 predicted proteins | sample 23_EM_MG_FD_194515 | JGI IMG/M metagenome (GOLD analysis project Ga0307517, IMG submission 194515) | Populus trichocarpa ectomycorrhiza microbial communities from riparian zone in the Pacific Northwest, United States - 23_EM | ecosystem: Host-associated > Plants > Roots > Unclassified | place...
ATAAGTAAGATAAACCAACCATGTATAAGGCTGCTAGAAAAAGCCTTGCTTCGAACGGACAATGTTTGTGCAGTGTGAGATTTGGACTCGTACATGCCATGCGGAGCAATGGCCCTCAATACAAGTTGAATACGCTGTGGCTGTGCCGGGCCGATCATTCTCATCGCATACCACATCATACCATCGCATTCCTGCCTGCCCCAGACCCGATCCCAGCTCGAGGTGGTTTCACCCACCCTCCAACGCCAGTGTTGAATATTCCAGCAATGACAGGATCTGGACGATGATTAACTTGCGACTTGATCGAAAGCAAACGATGGTTCGATCAATCACAAATGTACCCCAGCTCTTGTACCTGTGTGCACTGTGATGCATATGTATGTGATTCAGATGCGTGATAGATTAATATGAACAAGCAAGTACCGTAGTACGTACCGTGTTATTTGGCTGAGAATGTTCAAGTGCAGATAAGTGCTCGGACCGGGAAAACGTTGGGACAACGCGACTTTACTAGTACCCCTGGCATCGTCGAAAGGAAAGAACAGAATTTCGGGATCCCAAATATCCCGGTATTAATATAAAACCTCTTAACAACGCATTAGGCTCAAGCTCCATTCTCCTCAAAGATGACGATGAGCCGACCCAGCTGGGATAAATTCAGAGCGAGTGCGTTTATTGATTTATTTCCAGGGGAAGTCGTGATGCGAGTTAGATCGATTAGAATCTGTATAGCTTCTAGGACTGAGGTATTCCGGCGACGATTGGAACAGGACTCATAGTAATCGGCAGTGGTGCTTACCTAGCCCCAGGCCCCCAGCCATTTGTATTGGCCGATTGAATTCCATGGGCTTTGGAGCTGGGCTGCTGGAGTGGTTGGCGGTGCATCCTCTCTTGTATACTTAATCTGACAAGAATGTTCTGATACTCAATTCAACAGGTTCCTTGGCAGCCTCCGTTCAATCGGCCGTCTAGGGCGGAATGACGGGAGGTGTTTTTTTCGGTATTGCAGTCTACAGTGGGTGCAACGATGGCTCCTGCAACGGTGTCATCTGTAATGTCTGGCCTAGGACTCACTGCTGCAGCAGCTGCAGCCGCTCTTCGCTCTACATTCCGGAGAAAGTGATACACCTGATGATGATGGTCCGTAGCTTCAAGTCGTTAAACCAAACCATTCACAATAATTCTATTAGGTCGACTCCTGGAAGTTTGGTTCACAGAGAGGCAATCTGTGGTCTATTTTCGGTTTGATGGATAACAAGATTTTTGGGTAGTTCGATTGTTTTGAAGCTTCGGCACTTGAATAGTTTAATTGGTTTCATGTCACATATATCGCAGTCTGTCTAGGAGACTAGCCTCAACCTACGAAGTGCGCCGCAAACCAGCCACTTCCTCTTTATCCACACTATCAAACGTCCTTTCTTATGAATATCCTAGAGGCCATCTTGCACTCACATCTAGCTCTGCATCACTGGCGTGTCCCAGTGACTGTCTCGCATTCAAATCCCTGTACCTATATTGCACCTCAGTGACCGACGCCTCAACCCCACGTTGCACCATGTCGAACCCCGAGCTTCATAAGTCTGTCATATAGTTATTAGGCCAATCACCTCAAGGTACAAAGTTGTGAATAGGTGCACTCTCAAAGCGCGTTGATGGTTTCTCTCCCTCATATACATCCTATATGCCCCAACAGTCGTCTTCTCTCTTCAAATTTTTCTGGTGCTGTACTCGCTTCTGCTTGTCCATTCCCTACTCTGAATGAATCCGAGGTGCTGGACAATTACTCAGTTGAAGTTCACCTCGGCGTGAAAATGTTACGCCCATCAACGACAGTGATATAATCGACATTGACAACTTGGAAGTCCAACTTCCAATTGCGATCGACGCTCAACTCTTCACCTATCCTTACATTATTCCTGGCACATTTACCTAGTTTACCCTGCATTATCAATTCGTATCCAACAACCTATCACCCAGTGATCTAATCGTTCAACGAAGCCGACGTCCCAGGTTCCACCCTATGACACTGTCCATCGAAGGTCAACGCAATACTGACTCATAGCGCTTGAAGCTATGTGAATTTTGGTAATGGACCTCCGGTTTCCAACCATTCCCAAACTCACTGAGTATCCGGTTTCGCGCAATACTAGGACCAGTTATAGACCTAGCTAAATCTTTTTTTCTTCTACAATTCTTTCGATGGTCATTAAATAACGAGCTAGCCACAATAGCCATAAGGTTTCTGGAAACACTATAATCAGTTTCCCCGCCAAAATAAGTCGTGCATGAAACCAACTATTTAAGCGCTGAAATGTCAAAACAATTGAACTAGTCAAAAATCCTGCTCTCTATCGACCCGAAAATTGACCATAGATTGCCTCGCTGTGGAGAAATTTTCCTGAAGTCGACCTAATAAATTATTGTCAATGACTTCAAGTTGCTATAGTAACTTGAAGCTAGTACGGACCATCATCAGGTGTATCACTTTCTCCAGCGAAGAATGGCTGCACCAGCCGCAGTGGGTCCTATTCCAGACATCACAGATGACACCGTCGCAGGAATCACCGTTGCACCTATAGACTGTGCTACCGAATAAACTCCTCCCGTCATCCCGCTCCAGACGGCCGATTGAACGAAGATTACCAATGAACGTGTTGAATTGAGTCTCAGAAAATGCTTATCAGATTAAGTATATAAGAGAGGACGCACCGGCAGCTACCCCTCCAGCTCCAAAGCATATGGAATTCAATCCGCCAATACAAATGGCTGAGGCTAGGATAACACCACCGCCGATTATAGTCCTGTTCTGATCGTCGCCGCCGCAAAGGTGGTTGCTCCTCGAGAGTCCATATTTTTAAAAACAACATAGGGGCGTTGGAGTAGAATTTAGCTAGCATGGGGAATACTCTGACTCCTAAAGTCTATAGAGGTTCCAATCGATGAACCAGATCTAACTCGCATCATGATTTCCTTTGAAAATGAATCAATGAACGCACTCGCTCTGAATGGATCCCAGCTGGGTCGGAAGTGATGAGAGGCAAGATAAATATTATTTGAGAAACATAAATTCAACATAAGTTGTAGGTAAAACAAAAAGGGACTAATATTGCCGTGCAAAGCAGCAGCCCGCATCACCAAGTATTACTTAGTCTCAGCAGTGAGCAGCCTGTTCGCTTCTTCTTTGGTATGCTCTGCATCTTCGTGGCGACCCACATTGCTGAGAGCTCCTCCGAGCTAGGTTGTGCAGTGGAATGGCCAGATCATAGGTTGATAGTGGGATCTGCCTCTTCGAGTTTACGACGAAGGCTGGCCTCTTCTTCAGCAACGTGCTTTGCATCTTCGTGGCGGCCCATATTGTGCAGATCTATGCTGAGGTTGTGCAGTGAATCAGCCAGATCACTGTTGATGGTGGGATCCATCTCTGCGAGCTTACGAAGAAGCCTGACTGCTTCTTCATCACCACGCATTGCATCTTCGTGGCGGCACATAATGCACATGTCTATACTGAGGTTGTGCAGTGAATCGGCCAGATCACTGTTGATGGTGGGATCAGTCTCTGCGAGCTTACGACGAAGCCTGACCGCTTCTTCGTCGCCACGCATTGCATCTTCGTGGCGGCCCATATTGCGCAGATCTATACTGAGGTTGTTCAGTGAATCGGCCAGATCATAGTTGATGGTGGGATCCGTCTCTGCAAGCTTACGACGAAGCCTGACCGCTTCTTTGTTGCCACGCATTGCATCTTTGTGGCGGCCCAAATGGCTGAGATCTACACTGAGGTGGTGCAGTGAATCGGCCAGATCATTGTTGATTGTGGAATCCGTCTGTGCGAGCTTACGACAAAGCCTGACTGCTTCTTCTTGAGCACGCATTGCATCTTCGTGGCGGCCCACATGACTGAGACCTGCTCCGAGGTGGTTCAGTGAATGGGCCAAATATTTTTTGATGGTGGGATCCATCTCTGCGAGCTTACGACGAAGCCCGACGGCTTCTTCGTCGCCACACATTGCGTCTTCGTGGCGGCCCAAATTGCGCAGATCTATACTGAGGTTGTGCAGTGAATCGGCCAGATCATTGTTAATGGTGGGATCCATCTCTGCAAGCTTACGACGAAGCCTGACCGCTTCTTCGTCGCCACGCATTGCATCTTCGTGGCGGCCCATATTTCGCAGATTTATACTGAGGCTGTGCAGTGAATCGGCCAGATCATTGTTGATGGTGGGATCCGTCTCTGCCAGCTTACGACGAAGCCTGACCGCTTCTTCGTCGCCATGCATTGCATCTTCATGGCGTCCCACATTGCGCAGATCTATGCTGAGGTTGTTCAGTGAATTGGCCAGAACATTGTTGATGGTGGGATCCATCTCTGCGAGCTTACGACGAAGGCTGACTGCTTCTTCTTGAGCACGCGCGGCATCTTCGTGGCGGCCCACATTACTGAGATCTATACTGAGGCTGTCAAGTGAATCGGCCAGATATTTGGTGCCATTGGGATCTATCTCTGAGAGCTTACGACGAAGCTCTACCTCTTCTTCAGCAGCGCGTATTGCCTCTTCGTTGCGGCCCACATTCCTGAGATCTACGCCAAGGTTGTTCAGTGAATTGGCCAGATATTTGGTGCCATTGGGATCTATCTCTGCGAGTTTACGACGAAGCCCAACCGCTTCCTCATCAATGCGCATTGCATCCTCATGGCGGCCCATATTGCGCAGATATATACTGAAGTTGTGCAGTGAATCGGCCAGATCATTGTTGATGGTGGGATCCGTCTCTGCGAGCTTACGACGAAGCCTGACCGCTTCTTCGTCGCCACGCATTGCATCTTCGTGGCGGCCCATATTGCGCAAATCTATACTGAGGCTGTGTAGTGAATCGGCCAGATAATTGTTGATGGTGGGATCCGTCTCTGCAAGTTTACGACAAATCCTGACCGCTTCTTCGTCGCTACGCATTGCATCTTCATGGCGGCCCATATTACGCAGATCTATGCTGAGGTTGTGCAGTGAATCGGCCAGATCATTGTTGATGGTGGGATCCGTCTCTGTCAGCTTACGACGAAGGCCGACTGCTTCTTCTTGAGCACGCGCTGCACCTTCGTGGCGGCCCACATTGCTGAGATCTATACTGAGGTTGTGCAGTGAATCGGCCAAATATTTGGTGCCATTGGGATCAATCCCTGCGCGCATACGACGAAGCCCAACCGCTTCTTGATCGGCGTGCGTTGCATCTTCGTCGCGGCCCACATTCCTGAGATCTACGCCAAGGTTGTTCAGTGAATCGGCCAGATATTTGGCGGCATTGGGATCTATCTCTGCGAGCTTACGACGAAGCCCGACCGCTTTTTCGTCAATGCGCCTTGCATCTTCGTGGAGGCCCATATTCCTGAGATCTACGCCGAGGTTGTTCAGTGAACTGGCCAGATATTTGGCGCCACTAGGATCTATCTCTGCGAGTTTACGACGAAGTCCTACCGCTTCTTCATCAACGTGCATTGCATCTTCGTGGCGTCCCACATTGCTGAGATCTAGGCCAAGGTTGTTCAGTGAATCGGCAAGATATTTGGTGTCGTTAGGATCTATCTCGGCGAGCTTACGTCGAATCCCGACCGCTTCTTCATCAACGCGCCTTGCACCTTCGTGGCGACCCAGATTCCTGAGATCTACGCCAAGGTTGTTCAGTGAATTGGCCAGATATTTGGTGCCATTGGAATCTATCTCTGCGAGCTTACGACGAAGCCCGACCGCTTCTTCATCAGCGCGCATTGCCTCTTCGTGGCGGCCCACAATCCTGAGATCTACGCCGAGGTTGTTCAGTGAATCGGCAAGATATTTGGTGCCATTGGGATCTATATCTGCGAGCTTACGACGAAGCCCGACCGCTTCTTCATCAGCACGCATCGCCTCTTTGTGGCGGCCCACATTCCTGAGATCTACGCCAAGGTTGTTAAGTGAACTGGCCAGATATTTGGTGCCATTGGGATCTATCTCTGCGAGCTTGCGACAAAGCCCGACCGCTTCTTCATCAGCATGCATTGCATCTTCATGCCGGCCCACATCGCTGAGGTCTAGACCGAGCTTGTGGAGTGAACGCGCCAGGTATTTGGTGCTATTGGGATCCGTCTCCGCAAGCTTGCGATGAAATTGCACTGCATCCTGACGTGATTCCACTGCCTTATCCGTCTCTAAATTGGCCGTAAAGCGCTCGGCTTTCCCTTCCAGAAATGCGACGACATCTGCATCGAACTTCCCGTTTTTATTTTCTCGCAGGCGCTGGAACACACCAAGCGCATCCTCAAACTCCGCCATATTCCGGGCCCCTCCCCGTGACAGATAATTGGCTGCTAGCTGTCCAGAGAGAGCAATGAATTCTAGACGTTTGATCCAATATGATTGGCTCCGATGGTCTTCATCTTGCTCCGATTCATCCCTGGTCGTGCTGTCACCCCTTTCCCAAAGCTCTTTTAGCTGTTGGACAGCCTCGGCTGTGAATGATGGATCAAATAGGTCCATTTCGACCTTTTCTGCGAACTGGGCTGTCCAGGAAAAGTCGCTGCTTCCTATCTCTTTTCCCACAAAGGATTTCCATTCAACACCCATGTCACGGAATGTCGCTCTGGGAACATAGTCCTTGCTCCTGAAGGCCACAGATATGTGAACAAGCTGTCCGGGAGCAATAATACGCCCGGCTCCGAAATGAGGGGTCCTAAATGTGAAATGAGTGTACGATATTATCTAACAGTGAACCTGCTCACCTAGTGACTGCGTTGGCAGTCTTGAATGATAAGTGTTTCAGGGGCAAGCACTCCGCCGCTGACCACAAAAAGCCCTTAAGTGATTCGTGCAGGCCCAAGTGCTTCAGCTCGTCTAGGTTCCACGCACCTCCCGTCTCTCGGGGGCGCAGACGAAGTCCAGCTAATTCAGCTTCATTTTCCATCCACAGAAGAGGAACAGAAGAGAGATTCAGATCAAAACTTTTTTCCAACCCTCCACCGCTGGGGATGTACATTCAACCTGAGTTCCGCAGTAGGGATGGGACTTACATGTCAGAATGAGTGCCTGCAAACCACACTTCCTTCACATCGACCGGGCTGTCATCCGATCGTGACACTGAGCTTCCACCATCAATGTATTCCGGGAGAAACTTCACGCGGCGCTCATCCAAGGCCAATGCATGGCGGAAAGTACAGATGTGCCCAGCTGAAGATGTTAATGGGAGAGGATTGTCCCGAACGACTCCGACCGACGCAACAGTATCCCTGATAACATAGATCAGAATAACAAATTTAAGCGATAATGGGATAAAATCTGACCAGACGCCTACAAAATGAATTCGGACATCTCTTCCAAGGGAAAATGTGTCTTTGAAAATTTTGGCATGTTTCTCGGCATCATCAGTCACTGGTAAACGTCAACACAAGCGACAAGTAAATCAATAGTATCAACCTACCTCTTCCTCTGTGTCGCCGCAGGTAAATTTCATATGCACTGGTCTGTAATATTAGCAACGAAATTACTGGTGACGGGGGTTAATACACACAAAGGGATGAGCTCTTCGTTCCCGGATTCTACGAGCCCGACCTTCCAGCCAATCAATTCAATGACCCGTATGGATCAGCCGAGATACCACATACCGTTTTGATCATTCCCGCCAATGCTCGAACCTGGTATGCGCCGCGGGAGAAACCTGTGCATTTCAATGAATGACACTCAGCAAAGGACGGAGGATTCTCACCAAAAAGAAATACTTTGTCTCCAGGCATATATTTCTCGCAAAGCCACCGGTACGCCTTGAGGATAGTGTCCTTGAAATTGCTGAGAATAAAGGATCACCAGTGTGAACTAAGTAAGTTAATAGAACTAACAATGCGAAAGCTTGATCAAGTCCATTGTCAACTTGTTGCCGCCATGAAGCCTTTTTTCCGTCAGGCACTCGAGTTCCAATACCGCAGTTGTAATATTTGCGTTGTTTGTCTGGAAGAACCCGACTGTGAAGCCTCACAACGTTGGTGTTCTGACCGAAGTGAGGACGATTTTCATTGCCGCTATGAGGTTAACTACTCACCTTGTCCCCAAACTGATTCGACGTGCCATCAATGGAGAGCACCAAGTTTTGCGACATCTGACTCCCGCATTTCCCTTCGCAAGGGCTTTTGCACATGCAGTGATCCCGGCAAGCGCAGGTGCATTTGCAATTGCAGGTTACTTTACAAGCGCAGCCGCACTTTCTTGCGGGGAGGCCTCGGTCTTTTGTCATGGCACCTTTTTCATTCTCATCTCGAGCCCCATTGTCCTTTTTCACGGCCTCGTCCCTCCTGGCACTTCCGATCTTCAACTTGAAGTTCTCAACCATTAAGCAGGAAATCCTAGATAAGCCCTACGATTAAATACAATTTCTTGCCAATGAGAGAGGACGTACCACAGAGGGGGGATCGACCGTGATTGAAGGAAGATGCAGAGAATAGCAATATAACCACCTGTGCCTGTTTCGCACTTTCTTTCTCAACCACGTTCCCTACCTCACTCCAGGGTGTGTAATTCGATCCGATAAGCGCCGGAGTTAGAAGTGTATGCATTCGGCAGTGTTCCCAATTTTCGTCATAGAGGGACCAGTTCATGGGGTTCTTCCCACATGATGTCAGACAATTATGTAAAGTGTCCGGTCTTTCGGGGTGATCTCAAGGTGATCTGAGACGGTTCTTGCGTATCCGTCGGTAATTTCACCAAAGCCAAATAGGCTGATTTCGACGACGGAAGTATGATAGCTACAGTGTCAAGTTCAACGGTTAATTCCATTGCGAGGGGTGGCATTGTATCCAAAGCGACATCAATGCCAAACGAGCGCTGTTTGAGAATACTTTGTAATGCAAATCATTGATTTCATAAGATCCTACCTGTCCCGGAGTTTCCTGACACGGAAGCGTGAACAAAAGCTTCCCCAAACGCCTTCATCGTGGGCTAATAAGGCACGAATCGTTCTTGCTGGGTCGGCAAAAAGGTTCCCAGACTTTTCATGGCAGACTTCTCACTGGTCGGCTCCAACGTATTCCTTATTCAGAGCCTAGTATCCTCCAATCGGGATGCTTCCCATGCGGTATTATAACGCGGGGCGTGCGAGTGTATAGTGCAAAGGAGTGCGCGCTCAGTGGCAGGCCTTCTTCCGATGGAGTTGTTCTTCCCACAAGGCATGGGTACTACTAGAGCGCTTAAGTACTTGTAGCGCTCCTCCGCTCCTTTCAGTTCCAACTATGCCTTCACACAACCACAACAGCCCGCTTTGACATTCTCCCTCAAACACGCCCCGAAGACGGATGAGCCGACTCAGCTGGGATAAATTCAGAGCGAGTGCGTTTATTCATTTATTTTCAGAGGAAATCATGATGCGGGTTAGACCTGTTTGATTGATTGGAACCTGTATAGCTTTTAGGAGTGAGAGTATTCCCCATGTCCAGCCGAATTCTATTTTAAGGTTCCTTTGTTGATTTTAAAGATATAGACTCTCGAAGAGCGGCGGCGGCGACGATTGGAACAGGACTCATGATTGGGGTGGTGCTAAGCCCAGCCATTTGGATTGGCGGATTAAATTCCATAGGCTTTGGAGCTGCAGGGGTGGTTGGCAGCGAGTCCTCTCTTGTATACTGGATCTGACAAGAATGATCTGATACTCAATTCAACAGGTTCCTGGGCCGCCTTCGCTCAATCGGCCGTCTGGGGCGGAATGACGGGTGTTTTTGCGGTAGCGCAGTCTATGGGTGCAACGCATCCGATGGCTCCTGCAACGGTGTCACCTGTAATGTCTGGCCTAGGACTCACTGCAGCTGGTGCAGCCGCTCTTCGCTCTACAATCCGGAAAAGTGATACACCTGATGATGGTCCGTTGGAACAGTGGATCTGGCGTAGATTAGATTACGAGCGGATCAGTCCGATCGTCAGCCACAATCACAATCGCCCCTTGCCCCTGCAGATCTGCCGTCTCCACCGTAGCTTCAAGTCGTTACACCAAATCATTCACAATAATTTTATTAGGTCGACTCCCGGAAGTTTGGTTCACGGAGGGGCGATCTATGGTTGGTTTTCGGTTTGATGGATAACAGGATTTTTGAGTAGTTCAATTGAAGTTTCGGCGTTTAAATTGGTTTCATGTATGACTTATTTCTCAGGCTTCCGCGGAGTGGAGGGTGGTTTAGTACTTATGATAAGGGTTTCGGGTTTCAGGTTTTAGATGCTCAGGCACGGACTGTAAATTTCGCCTGCATGGCGACATCCAATGAAAATGGATTTCTTGTGTTCTTATACGTATGGCTCAAACCCGACCGGCCACATATCTGGAAAAATTTGAGAGAATCGGTAATCGATAATCGCCGAGAGGGAAACACAGGGGAGTCTGCGGAAAGTTGCAAAAAAAAAAGAGGCGCCCACAAGTACATACGTGACTTTTAAAAAATCAGACAGCAGGACGCCGCGGCTCTCCGAGAGTAATTTTCCTTTGAATTCATTACGGAAATCTGGAAAGGGTCGATGGACCATTCACAGGAAAAGGGTATAAATAGTCAATATAACCGGATGCATTGCATCGCTTCAAAACATCGTCGAAGCAGTTCGGAAAACCATCCTCCTATTGCCAAGGTACTCGCTCCTACACTCCAAAGTTATACTTCCTCCTCGCAACGCGCTCAACAAAAGCTGGCCAAACCCAATAAAGCAAATGCCCATACCGCATATGAACTGGCATGAACACCGCCCTCTCGCCATTATCCGTAGCATCGATACAACGCCTCGCCACGTCCTCGCGTTTCAGACCATGCGCATTGGGGTCCAGTTCCCTCACTGGCCCACTATCGACCGCAGAAGCGCGAAAGTCGCCCTCGACGGTGGCAGGCATGAAGAAGGTGAAGGCGATATTGGGGTGTTCGATGGAGAGCGCTTGGTACAGCACTAGAGACGCGGCTTTGGTGGATGCATAAAGAGTCCGCGTGGGTGCTGGGATGACGGATGCGAGGGAGTTGACGAGGAGGATCGAAGGGGATTTGGAGGTGTTGGATAGTAAGGGGACGAAGGCGACAGCAGCTACCAGAGGCCCGACGTAGTTACCACGAGTTGCGGCGGCTGCAACGTCGATGGTGTTCTGGATACCTTCCTGCGTGGTCATTTCCAGCTGGGTCTTGGTTTCCACTTCGACGCCAGCGATGGCCAAGAGGGGCTGCAACGCCGACACTCCTGCAGCGACGACGAGCGTGTCTAACCCGTTCCATTCTATATCCATCGTCAGATACTTTCATGTAGAACTCAGTTATGCAATAGACGCACCTTTTTCGATGGTATCCCTAACCCGAACCATATCTTGCACATTCGTAAAGTCTCCGGGTACACCCAACACGTCGTGCGATCGGGCTGATGTCTGAGCATTCCGGCATTCGACAGCGACTTCCTCCACGAGTGCTTCGCGACGCCCTACAACACATACACGAGCATCGCGGGCAGCGTATTGTCTTGCCACAGAGCGACCGATACCACTCGAGGCTCCTAGGATGAGGACGCGTTCGCTTGATTTTGCGACTTTGAGAAGCCGCTTGGGTTTCTTGGATGAGATGCGATAGAGTGCAAGGAGGAGTGGTATAATGGCGAGAGATAGAGATGGTCTCTGCAGTAGTTGCACTAAAATAGGTGGGAGGGTTATAGCCATTTGGGGTGGAGTGGTGCTGGCTATGAATGGTCCTATTCAATTGCCTGTTCCGAAGGTCATTCGAGTCGATAAAATTTTAGCTACAGCAGTATTGTCACTTACCAACGTCCTGTGGTGGATCGTGAATGGGCAAGGAGAGTTCGTTTTGAAAACCATTCCGTCGACCGGAGAAATGCGTTGCCGGACAAAACGGCGGCAGCGGGTCATCTATTTTTGATCCCGCGTGTAACCGGTTCACCTTCCAGGCTCTCATCGCCGCTGATTTCACTGGCGAATTTTCTATTGATTTCGCAAATTTTCTGTTGTAGGGATCAAACAGAATGGAGTTTGCTCCAATTTTACCCGCTTTTTCGTTTTCTTTATTTCACGGTGCCATACCGATGAATACAATTTTTTATTATATCATTCGTGCTCCTTCAATCCCTCGCTTTCATTGTCAGATAGGACCACAAGCTGTCAGGAGGATGGAGTCACAGATCCTTCCTGGTGAAATTCCACTCACTGCGGCCAGTATGGAATCAGTCATCGTCCCTGATATCTTCGTTGCTGCGTTCTATCTATATCACCACACCAGGAACGACGAGTTAACGAGGGCTAAAGGACATAGAAAGTACTTGCCCAAACTGAGATGATTCCAGCGATCACATCACACACCGTGCGTGAAATTTCTGGGCGACCAAGAGTGGTGGCGGCGATCATCACTGTAATCGGTTCCAGAGTCTGCGTGTATACGCCGCCGTCGCCATTCATGTTCATTTTAATGGCAAGGAAAATCCAAGAGCGTCCGTCGGTTACGGCCCCGCGAATGATGTTTTTTCTACCGCGGTGTTGTCTTTGCAACTATAATGAGACATGAAATGAGCGAACCACTGACCAAAGTTGTTTTTCCCGAAGACACATTTCACGTACGGCTCGAGGGACATAGTCCTGGAGGGAAATAGTGTCTGTCTTGGCTTCTGATACAATAAGCGTGCGACCACGGTCCTTGACTAGACTAAGAGATGGCCTGGACAAGAATTTTTATGTGGAGAAATGAGTCGAGAGAATAACGAACATTGAAGAAATTTACCTGCATCGCATGTGGTTGTCCTGATGGCGGTGTAGTCTACGTGACCACTTGTAGCAGGGACGCGCTGCTCGAGGTTGAGCACCTCCATGTGGCACCATTGCAGATGCGCAAAAGAAAAAGGATTCAATCCAGGCACGCGAGGCTGTTTCATTCTGGAGGATCCAACATGTGTAAGATTTTGTGTCCATTGCGTTTCGTGTACAACTCACCCACTCCCGGGATAATCGTGTTCAGCACACAAAGGTGACGATACAACCTGTCGGAAGACAAATGCTCCATCCTTCCGAGTTGTTCAGTGGCGACCACCCGTACGTTGTAATCCGCTTTCAACTTGAGCGAACTCATAAATTTGGATGTTGTACTGGAAAGAATCATCCTCCTCATTCCAGGGAAGGAAAAATGGGCTATAATACGCAATACGGTGAGATCCTGTTTGCTAGTAGGGTACGATGCATACCTTGGGCTTCCGACGATCGAGCCTCGGGCCCTCGACTTCAACGTCTGTAGCAACCTTGTCACCGGTTCCTCAAACTCTGGCCCAAATGTAATCAAGTCTTCTTGATCGTCACCGTCAGAGGTACTGTCCTCGTTCGTGTCGGTAATGGCTGATTTAATTCGAATGTATTAAAAGAGCTGTATACGTGTTAGCTCAGTGTTTTGGTGAGAAAACGACTGTATTAAGCTATAAATACCTGTATACGTGTCTAGGTATATATATATAAGAGAA
>Ga0307517_10009836_pt1 | contig 13473 bp, 10 predicted proteins | sample 23_EM_MG_FD_194515 | JGI IMG/M metagenome (GOLD analysis project Ga0307517, IMG submission 194515) | Populus trichocarpa ectomycorrhiza microbial communities from riparian zone in the Pacific Northwest, United States - 23_EM | ecosystem: Host-associated > Plants > Roots > Unclassified | place...
TATATATATATATATAATCTTACGTACTTCTCAAAAACATGCAGCCTTCTCAAAGATCAATCTCCTGCATGGATACGAAATATGTGTTCGGTAATGGCCCTGACAACTCTCTAACTGTCGTAGTTCTTGGTCCCAACTACATCGCCTCCAGGTTCTACCACCATTCCCCACCAGAGTTAAGATACCTCCTCCTTCACTTTTCAGGAAAAACACAGGGCACGTCAACCTGATCAGGATTATTTTCATTCCCAATCATTACTTATCAAGTAGCTAGGTCAAGTTAAAATCTTTTGAATTCTCTGTGAACAAACATAACAAACTCAATCCATCTCCATTTATTTCTCCTATTTCCTTTTTCTTTTTCTTTAATAGCAAAACATAAAAACAACCCGATTCCTTCTACAATCTAACACAAATCCGAAGCAAATGCAGCCAAGATGGGCTGTACAACTATCACATACATAATAAGCACACCAGCTAAGGATACGCGGCGTATATGCAATCTAAGCATGCTTGCGTGCCAACTCCAGTATAGAATGGCAGAGTTCTGTAGGCGTAGAAAAAACTGGCATATGATCTGCAGGAATCTCCATCACTTCCTTTACCCCATTTTGCTCAATCATCCAGCGCTGAAATGAGGCAGGCATCATTAAATCCTCAGTACAAACAATATAAACTCGCGGCACTGATCCATATCTCTCATCAGTGAACTTCTTTGCCTTGGACAGGCTTTCCACAAACATCGATCCTGGTCTATTTAAGAGCATCTGCAGAGCGAGATCCTGCGAACAAGAACAGTATCATAACTGGTTATTACAATGAAAACTAGTCCAAGATTCATAATTTTTAAGAAAGATTTGTGTACCTCAGCGGAGGAAAGATGAAAGGGCTTGCACTTCATAAACTCGCAACCCATGTGAACACATGTATGCGGTTCTTCAGGGGTTCCATGGAATGAAAACAGAGTGTCTTGCCATTCTTCGTCCCTGGGACCGATTTCAGCAAACTAACAAGGAGGCCAAAATATCATTTTGATGTTAGAACATGATTGATAATGACTTTTACATTTGCATGTGTGTGCATTAAAACCTCATCTTGAATTAAGCAAATGATTGAAGCCAATCAAGCATTTCGAATACCAATTATCACTTTTAGCCTTTTGGATCTTTCATTAGATCATACATACAAGAGGACGATCTCCCTCACACTCTTCAAAAACTAATGTGAGGGTTGTTATTCCATCTGATTTGATACTGTTCGAATTGATATCATCAGTGAACTAAGAAATACTTTTATGAAAAAAAAAAAAAGTGTCTCAAGACCTTACAATTATTCTATTTTCAAAATCAGATTTCGTCAAACCTAGGGTTATTCATAGCATTTACTCGAATAGAGAAACCAAACAAAATAGATCAACCCATTTTCGTGCATAACCATCTTAATTAGAAAGGGAAAAAGGGGTCTTAATAATAATAATAAGAACAGAGAGGTACCTTTTCTAACATATAAGATGGCTGGTGCACGGTATCAGGCAAGATTGCAGTAAGAAAAACAGCAAGAGAAACCTTCTCTGGGAATTTCTCCATAGCAAAAGCCAGATTCAAGCCACCTAAACTGTGCCCCACCAATACAACCTTTTCATTTTCAGGTAATTTGGCCATGAACTCCATCAAGGGCTCATTATACAGATCGAAAGTGCGAACTTCTTCAATTGTTTTTGTGTTCACCCCTGATGCAGCCATGTCAAGAGCTGTGACTCGGTGGCCAGCTTCCTCTAGCCTTGGCTTGACCTTGTACCATATCCAAGCTCCTGCAACTGAACCATGGATCAAAACAAAATGCTTTTTTTGATTGTTGACCTCTCCCATTCTTTTGATGTTTTGGTTTGATACTGATATTTGCTATTGCTCGGTGGAATATATAGGGAGAGAAGACGATGCTGAGAAGTTGGAAACGTCCAGTCCAAGTGGCCTCTTTTTCATCAAGCACCATCTAGGCCATGATGTATTCGTTGACTAGTCATTTATTCTAGTTTTCTTTGGAGGAATAGCAGCCATCTCCATGGTCCACAAAGATAAATTATGGGTAGATTCAGTCTATCTTATAAATTCTATATAAATTTATAATTACGAAACAAATAGGTAAAGTGTAGTAATATTCATCTAGTAATGGATAACGTAAATGAAGATGAAAGTAGCCTTCCTTTTGGGTTATAACGGAGAAGAATAGTTTGAGGATCTAAAACTAACTCAAATCCAAAAACAACTCTTCCTTCTTATTATTTTTTTGTTTGACTTTTGGTATTTGATTTTCTTAACAAAAAAAAAAAAAACACGTCATATATAATATTTAAAATAAAAGTAGTCACCTCACCTGTCATTAATGTTGAACTTAACACATGACAAGAGAAGCAATCTTATTATTATTATTATTATTATTATGTCTTGAATTTCACACAATTATTTAAAATATACTCTTATGTTGACCTTAACGTGCACTTATTTTGTGTATGATTATACTTTTATTTTGTGTATGATTATACTTTTATGAGCAATTAAAACCAATCAACAAAAATATTGGTTGAACCTAAAAGTTCCAAGAAAAAAGAAACAAAAGCACAAAGACATTGGAATTGAACAGAAAGTAAATACAATCAAATCTCTGATGTTCTACCTAAATGATATTGAATTCTACATCAAATAATTATATATTAACGAGAAGGAAAGTTATCACAGACACTACATGTTAACCAAATTTTTGGCCGACATGCGGCGAGGCTTGAATCCAAAAGCTAATAATAAACTGGAAGTTATGGTGTAAAAGAAATTAGTAGGTGGAGAAATTTGTGAAAGTTATCAATATGGAAAGGCAACACCGTCTTCCATTCCTTTTTCAAGATGCAAGACTCCTTTTAGCATGCATTCATATGGATTTGACGGGGCCTACATGCACTTCTTCTTGTTCTGGCTATCTCTACAAACCAAACTTTTACCAAAAACAGGGGAGAAAATATTTACATTACCTTTTTGGCTATGCGACATGAGAATTTTACCTTTAGCTTTTCTTGAATTAGTAAAGTAGTGTCAAAGTAAAGAAATTCTTGATAGGAGGAAATAAATATTAAAAATAAACAAACATTCCTTGAAGTTTTCCCAAAAGTTAAATTGAGAAAATATTTATGGTTGGGTACACTTCAAATAACACTGAAGCAAACAGTAATGGCATTTTTTAAAATTTTGAAAAATACCCCCTCTCCTCTTTATTAGGGCTGGCTGCTATAATGAAAGAAAAGAAAGGGAAGTTCATCTTTTTCTTTAATTTCTTCTTCTTCTCTTTAAAACTAAGGGTGAGATTTGACTTGGGAGTGATTTAAGTTAAGATGAGTGAGAGAAAATTATACATAAATTTGCTTGGGGTTAGGGGAAATCAAGAGATCAAATTTTAGAGAGAAAGAAACAAGAAATTTGAAGAGAAATAGAGGAAAGAAGAAGAAAATTGCAAAGAATTCTTAATTTTTGTTCCAAATCATTGGATAAAGTAGTATAATAACTCAATTTCTTGTTAATTTGTGTTTCATACTTAGGGAAAGAAATACCCAATTTATCAATGCTATAAAGGATTTTTGAGTAATTTAGAGAAAGGAAGAAGTAAACTAAAGTTGTGTGAAATTAATTGTTATTTTGATGTATATGTATGAGATGTATTATTTGGTATACGTATTTAGTTTGAAAATATAATGGGTGTTATAGAATTGTTAAGGGAACATCATTTGTGTGTTATAAAAGTTAAGGAAAAAGGTATTCAGTAATGAAATTTAGGAAATTATGTAGAATAAGAGTTAAATTAAGTGGAATTGGATTCAAAATTGAAGAAAAATCATGGAATGGTTAGTAGGCTTAGGGCCGACCATGAGTAAAGTAAGGGAAATGAAAGAATTGAATGAAATTTGATGTAATTGTGTGTTAGTTGATAAATTTATGTCGGAAGGAGGTTATGTGATTGATATTAAGGTTGAGTATGTGAGTTATGCAATTTGACTTGTTGAGAAATATGGTTTTATATTAAGAAAATGAAAGAAAGATTTTAAAGTTTGTGTAATTACTAAATTGGACACACACACATTGATGCAACTATATTATTCGATAGTTTCACCCACATTTAACTAGTGTTTTGCCTATGTTTTATATATAAAATGCCTTGATATTCTTTGTTTTATGTTTTGAAGGCACTTTTGAATGAAAGATGCAAAAAGGAGTAAATTGGAGGTAATTGACAGATTTGATCTTCAGTCGATATTTTGTGCAGAGCGTGAGCTCTAGAGGTCGAAATGAAGTGATTCCAATGACATTAAAAAGCTAACATCCATAAATTTCTGGAAATCTAAGGCAAGAAAATAAAATAAGGAAGAGCATGGAAATCGCAGCCTTCAAAATCAAATCTCGCAATCTGCCAATGTTGACCTTCAGTCATTCCAACTTGAATATCTGGAGCTAAAGAAGTCCAATTGATGCAAACTCAATTGTTTTAGATTGTTGAATCAAATACCTATCAACTCTCCAAATTTCAAACAAAAAAGATGTCATATGAGGGAGATATGGGTTTTCAAATATGACAATTGAATTTTACCAGCAAATAGGTTTCGTGAAGAAACGAGTCCAAATTACGTTCTGAAGCATCTAAACCGACATCCAAGTTTTTATTTCAACAATTTAGCTCCTCTAAGTCAAAGTTTGAAGATTTCATGCAAGACTATTTCTTCTGTTTTAGAAAAATAGTTATTGAAATACTTAAATGTAAACTGTCTACTTAAGGGAGGACTATTTTGTAAAATAAAGACTAGCGTTTCCTAGGATATAAAAAGAATGAGAGAAGAGAAGGGGGGCAACTAGCCAAGAAGAGAAAAATGCCCCCTTCCTCTAAAAAACCCGAAATCATGCATTCCTCCTTCTTTTTGATTAGTTGTTCAACAAACATGCAAGACTAAACTCTTTTTCTTGGTTGCAAGGACATAGAAACCTTCGGATTTCAAGAACTGTGGGATTTATTTTACCTTTTCTTTTCAGTTTATATGATAAATATGTTTGTTCTCCTATGCTTATTTTTTCTATGATTGTTTATTTTAACTACTAGAGCGGACTTTAAATTATTATTGTAGGCAATCTATTACTAAGTTTGATATCAAAACTAGAGTTGTGGTATATGAACTTGTGAAGCAGCTGAGTTTAATAATTGTGGCGGATCTACATTATTAATCTTAGGGAGAACATTCAATCAAATCAAATATAGACTGCAAACAATTATGTTTTCTTGATTAATCAACTTAGTTCTTAAGGCTGCCAGTGAATTAAATTACTAGTGCGGACACTGTGGTTGTTTGATGGTTAGGGTTAGTTATACGGTGGATCCATTAACTAACCAATGTTAAGAAGAGATAAATATTCAGAATATAAATTGATGTTTCGTTTCCATGACCAATTCTGATTTCAGTAGGTGGATGTTTACTTGCGACCAAGGTTTGTTCTCTTGATAATTTTCTGATTTTATTTAATTTTGCTTGATAGTTTTCTGTTTTCTTTTGCTTTAACTTAGATAACATCCAAACCCCCCCTAAATTACATATCATCTAGCATAAAAATATGACTTGAACCTTCCTCGTGGGATTGACCCCTTGCTTGCTCTATACTATCTTGTGTGTTATGTTTTAAGTTAGGGTAATTAATTTGTGCGACCTCGACATCGCAACACACACACACACACACATATATAATGTGTGTGTGTGTGTGTGTGTGTGTGTGTGATATTTATGAAATGATGCATAAAATGTAAATTGTTAAATGTAAGATTATTGGTATTTATGTTAGGTACAACTTGGAAATCGATTAATATGGTATAGGAAAGTAAAATAGAAAAGTGATGAATAAATGAGACATGGAAAATAAAATGTTGTATATGTTGTAATGTAAAATTATGCATAGATTTTTACAAATATGATAAATTTAAGGAGTAAAGATGAAGTTGGAAATTGATGGATGTAAATATAGGGTGAAGTGTTGGAGAGTAATTAGTGTGAAGTTTACAATCTTAGTATTGAAACAAGAAAGTTTAGATTATTACAAATATGCTAATTGTTATGATATTATGTTTACTGTGTACCAAGAAAGTTTAGAAATTTCAAGGTGGTTTATGCTAACCCAATAACTAGTTGTGGATTTTTAAAAGTTGAAAAATTAGTTAAGATATTAGATAATTAAGTGGTTTGAATATCTTATATGAAAATAAGATTATAAAAGATGTTATGACAAGTAGAGTATAAAATGAACAAAAACATGAAAAGATGTTATGACAAGTAGAGTATCAAAAAAAATATTAAATTGTGTAGGCAATATGAAAAGTATTGACTTATAAGAAGAAATTAAAAATAGGACTAAGTTACAAAGTTGTGAATGGTTCAAAATGGAACAAAAACACTTCAGCTAAAAGAGAAAAAAAGGCTAGTTAATGTTGTTATGTAATTATGTCAATACGAAGGTTATGAACCAAAGTTAATGGGAAACCTTAATGTAAGGAAATATTAAATGGGTATCATGTATAATTATAAAAACAATTATTTATATGGAAAGGTAATAGAAATAAGAAATGAATTAATTGAAGAAAAATGGAATGTGTTATTAGATGTCTTGATATGATTTGAACAAGGATAACATGAATGCAAATTCATAAAATTTGAAAATTATAAACCGATGTTAGCATCACTTTTTTTACTGGGAGAGACACCAGTAGTTGGACCTTTTTTATTTATTTAAAAGAATTTTGTTCTTAAATTCTTTATCGTTATTTTATTTTTCAATCTGAAAAGAAAGGAGAAATATCAAAGAAAGAAAGAAGTGAGAATATAGTAAGGAATGTTAGATAATGTTAAGTTGACCATATGAATGGGGGCTACTAATCAGGTATTGTTAAGCCAACATCATGAGTGAGGGCTACTAATCAAATATTGTTAAGTTGATCATATGAATGAGGGCTATTGATCAGATCTTGTTAAGTTCGCCGCATGAGTAGGGCTACTGATATATATTGTCAAGTCGACCAGATGAGTAGGGGCTACTGATTAGTTATTGTCAAGTCGGTTGTATTTGTAGGGGCTATTAATAAATTATTATTAAGCCGACCACATGAGTGGGTGCTACTAATCAATTATTATCAAGCCAACCATATGAGTGGGCGCTACTGAACAGGGGTCACGAATCAACCACATGTGTGGGGAAGCTCACTGATTATATGTTTTGGACACAATCCAAAAAAAAAAAAAAGGATTAAAGAGATTGAAAAGAATTCAACCAATCGTATGGACATACTATATACTTAATGATCAAGTACATCACAAGATGTAAAGTGATCTAAGAAAAGTAGCTTAGATCATAGTTGAGTATTGGATTGTATAAAAAAAGAAATAAATGAGCTAATGAAAAATTAATGGGATGGAAAAAATATGGCCAGTAAAATGAAGTTGTGCTTTATTAAACATGATTATATGATATAAATTATTGTGTTTCCTGATGTCAAATTAGTTACATATTACATGAATGGACTATATATTTTATATGATAGCTAATACTATGTATTATGTATTTTTATGTCTATCTCGTCTTCCATGACAACAATAATAATGTATATTTCTTTTGTTATATTTAGGTAGACCTTTAGTACTGATGCCTTTTGATATGTAATTAACTTGTTATTTTACCTAGATACTCCTTTTGGATTGTAATTAATGAACTTATAATTGAAATTAATTAGAATTATTATTCACGTGCGATATTTTATTTAAAATAGTATTGAAATCATTTATGCAATTGGGTAGTATAAAGATGGTATTGTATGGATGTGATTGATTATGGAATAAGATATGCTTTAGGTTACCTATCAAATAATGGTTGGATTTATGTGGTATGGAAACATATAAATATGATATTGATGATGAGTTTATGTGGATTGTGTGGAATTACAATTTTAGAAAGAGTTCCATATAAGGGGATACTTTGCCAAAGTCATATTAAATCAGAAAAGTGTAAGTTTATGGAATCAATTATGAGCCTGATCAAATATAAGTCGAATATGATAAAAGTGGAGAAAAATAAGGAAAAAGAAATAACTGTTGAGATAAGGTAAAATAAAAGGAAAAGTAAAATAGAAAGGAATCACCGCATTAGAAATTTTGTGAAGGGAAGGTTTGTTACATGATGTGTAAAAAAAATGACCTTGAAATTCATAAGGGTGACATGATTTAATGTACGAATTTACTTGAAAATACATGGGATGTTACAAATGGAGATCTTTCTTTAGATATATGAAGATTTTCATTGAGACCTTTCGTTGGAGACATGAAGATTTTCATGGATATATGTAGAAACACTACTCTTTTTTATTTGAAACATTCAAAAGATAGTGGAGATATAATTTTTGAAAGTTATTTGATCTCAGGTAGTACATCATAAAGATTTTATTCAATCTAGTTAAGTGATATATCTTTTCTCATAAATTGTTAAAGGTATCTCTTGGAGACCAACCTTTATATTTATTTTTTCAAGGTATGATATTCCTCGGTGTCATAATCGTATTCAAGGTGAAACTGACAGAACTTGTTAAAGCTTCTTGTATTCATGCCTCTTTTTATAAGAGGTGGATATCACACAAAATCCTTTCCCTAAATGGAAGCAACATCTTAACATATGTGGTGGTAATAGGTGTGGTCAGGATTTCAGGAAATTTTAAAAGATCATAAATAGATCCTTTAGTGCTCTTCTTAGATGCTCTGGTAGTATACTGACAGTGTTGTGGAGACTTTACTTTTTAGAATCAAGGGTGTCTTTGTCTGTCGAGACTTGCTTCTTCTACTTGAACAAGGGTGTCTTTGTGGAGACTTTACTTTTTAGAATCAAGGGTGTCTTTGTCTGTCGAGACTTGCTTCTTCTACTTGAACATGGTTCTCTATATCCTTTTTTAATTGAGGAGAGTCCTATGAGAAATAGTATATAAGATTTCCTATAATGTATAATTGTAAACTCCACTGATTAGGGCCTTAGTGGTAATGGGTTCAAGTGTATTTTTTATGCTCAACATTTCCTTGTTAAATCTCTAGAGATATGCTACGGTGCTTTCATCTTTATGTTGGGTGATGATGAATAGCTTTGTCATGCTATTTTTAACTAGAATGTTAGTACTGGAATGATAGATGAGCGTAATATAATGATCATGATGGCTAATGATGGAACCAGATTCTAGGCTATAATATCACACTCTAGCAGATCCATTGAAATTTATAGGGATAGTTTTGCATATATTGTCACTCTTTTATTTTACAAGTTCAAGAATGCTTTTGACATTTTATATGTGTTTTTTAGGATCTAAAAGGTCATTATAGTAGTGTAGGTTGGCTTTTATAGAGACATAATATTTGGTGAGATGAGTGTGTAACACTCAATAAATTACTGAAGAGTCTCTCACCTGGTGGTAATGGTGTGCATTCTTATTCTTTAGAGATGGTATAGTTTCGTGTTTATGTCTTTTTCGATAAGGATCATATGAGTAAAAATCAGAAGAAGATTAACGTTAATAGCCATTCTGATGACTAGGATCTAATGAGAAGTTCTCGCTTCTTTATAGAGTTGGAGTATCGTGCCTATTTCACTCGTTGTTTTTTCATGTTCCTTTAAAGAACTACATTTGTCTTTTTGCACTTGTTGCTTCTAAGTTGTGTGTTGTATTTCCTGTCTATGGAATTGAAGAGTACAAAGCTATTTTTGTATGGCTATAAGAACATTGTTAAGCATTCGCACTTGATGAGAAATTTATTAGTGACCTAAGAGAGCTAGAGCTCTTATGGTAGGAAGATCAATTACTCTCCCGTATCTTGAAATTTTTGGTGAAAGGTGTGTAACAAGTATTAACTAGCTTTCTGTTATTTTCTCACAAACGATGCCACTAATAAATTTGTGAAAAACTTCAAATTAGAATTGGGCTTTCCATGACTATGTCCTAAGCTAAGGTGACTAGTCTTGACCTTGTCTTGTGGGTTTTAACTTGAGAAATATGTTCCTTATCATAACAGAGGACCCTCCGATACTTAAGCTAGTAAATAAAGAAGGGGTAAGATGTTTGTGCAAAGAAAATATATGGAACAGGAAAGTAAAGGAATATAGGACAAGAGAGTAATGGAGTGAGTTTTCCCCCTTGTAATTTAGTGATTTTGGATATTTATAGATGTCGTAACTCAATTTTTGAATTTTCAAAAAAATAAAAAAATGAATGAATAAAAAATAATTTGAGAATTGAGTCAAGACAACACAAATTGAAAGTTTGAGGACTAATAAGGATGAAATTATAAATTTGAAGTCAATTTGGCCAAAAATTGGAAGAATTGATTAATTAAACTTTCATTTAATTAATTAAGGCAATCAGGGGTTTAATTAAAGAAATATCAAAGTTCGAGATCAATTTGGGTCAAAATTACAGGAAATTAAATTCTAGGGACCGAAGTGAATAAGCGGTGATACTATATAGGGGTTAGTTGATTTTTTCAGGGGTAATTTTGAAAGAATTAAAAGTTGAAGTGTCAATTAAGGACTGGATTAATTAAATTTGAAACCAAGAACTATTTTGTAAATGATGTTGAAATCCAGGGGTCCAATTGCAATTGATCCAGGGGCAAAATTAAAAAACAGAAGAAGAAGATTTGCATGAATAAGAGTCCAATTGCTAAATGTCAGAACTTTAGGGGGCTAAATGAAGATGCCTATTTCAGCCGAAGAAACGATGTTGTTCCAAGAAGGATTGTTCATCCTATTACTTCTTGGAACAGAGGAACCCGCTTGCAAGAAAAGGGAAAAGAAGAACGAAATGATGATGGCCTCTATTAGACCCATCACCACAGCCAAAATTATTCCATTTTTCAATCCTCTCTCGCCCCACGATGAGCCATTAAAACATAAAAGAGGTTATTATTAACAGTTCAAAAATGGCAGGACTGTTGGTGTCCTCATCCCATCCAAATATGAAACAAGCTTAAACCGTGCTTATCTTCATCCATAGGATCATTATCTTAGAAGATAAGAGGCAGAGCTTACTGGTAGAATTATGGATGATCCCTATAAAAGCAAAGGAAAGTCAGTGTCACAAGGGGGGAACATAAAAGAAAACATATGGAGCCAGAGAGAAAACTCGGAGAGTAAAAAAAAACATGAGAAACCAGAAGGAGATCTTTGCTCTTCCTTACAACAAACCACTAGCCCAGACTATAAGACACAAAACCACAAGAAAGAGGAAGAACAAAGAAAAATAGAGGGGGCTAGAGAGGGAAAGGGAGAGAACAAACACAAAAAAAGGGACCAGAGAATAAGAAGAAACATAAAAGAACGAAAGAAAGATCGAGACGATTGCCCAGCCACCAATCTCCAGTACCACCCGATTGTCGCCATTAGTTTCGCCTCCAGCAACAGTCACACCAAGTATGTCTTTTTTCTTCCCCCCTTGGCATTTTAATTACCTTGTTCCTATAGAAAGCATGAACAATTCACGCACGCCTGCTAATAATGACCGGCTTGGTCATTAGGTCGGGCTAGTAACCAAGCCAGGTTGGCTAGATCCAACCCAGCCTATATGGCTCGGCCAGATCCAAACCTAAAAAAAAATAGAAACTATTGAGACCGGTTAGGTCTGAGCCTTAGGCCCAGCTAACTCAATTTCCTTTGGGCTAAGGTTAAAGACACCCTTATGCCTTTCCCTTTAATTTTACTTTTCTTTATCTTGATATCTAGCCAAACAGGCTTTTTTAGATATCATAAAATTCTAAAAAAAATTAGGGATCCTTTTTTATTTATTTATGGGTCCCTCGCACCTTTTTTTACTGACTTTATTATGTATTTGGGTTGTAGACTTTTACTGTGAAATGCGAATCTAGTATGCGACACATACCTATCTTTTTCTTTTTTCTTTAAAAAATAATAAAAAAGATATGTTTTGCTTTCAATCCAAATTTTACTGATTTATTCAATAGCGCTAGAGTCATGAAAACCATATTTTTTTTTGTTACGTAATATTTATCAATGTGAAAGTTGGAAGTATTCGTTGTCAAATAATCACTAGCAGTAGAGTCAGGAATATTATAAGTAGACCATAAAAAACAGAATAAAACATACATTTAGGAATTTAAGACAAAACCAACAATGTAACTCACCTCAGGTAGGACGCTTAAGGGATGATAATATCTTTTTTTTTTGCGTAACTAGTCCTATACTATAGAATCTTTATTGATCAGTAAGGGTTCCTAATGATCTTAATATTAAACTTTGCCTTTTGTTTGTCAATTGTTATAATGTCTGTTATGCTGTGTTTATTTGGTTATTGTTTTTTACAGCTTTAGCATGCATCTTTATTGTTATGCATCACTTTAAGAGCATACCCCTTAAAATTTAGGATAGGTGGGGAAGTAACGATACCCCAATGACTTTAGCCTGAGCAAGACTCATGAAACCATCCAACTCTCTATTTATTGCTTACCTGAAAGTGGTTGGTATGATGATCTTTGATTAATACTTAAAAGTGCATTTTTATCAAGGTTTTATATCATCATTTTGCACTTGAAGTATCAATAACTCCTTAACTAAAGCATGTTTTATAATAACAAGTCTGATACCATAAGATACCTTTAATTTATGGTAAATGTTCATCTTAAATGCAGGCCTATCACATAAATAAAAGGATTGATTGATGAGTTTAAGTACGGAAATTGAAAGGACAAAGAGAGGGCCAAACTTAGAAAAGAGATGTTGGTTCAGTCCAAACTGGAACACTGTTCTGTCATTGGGTCATTTCTGGAGCTGTAGATCTTGGATTTAGGTTTGCCTTATATGGATGGAAAGCTAAGACATAGGCCTAAAACTTTCATGCGGAGTCCAAGATTTGAAAATGCCGTTTTCAAGTCCAAATTGTAGCAACAACGGAGAAGTCCGAATATGTCCTGCAGCCCAGACACTGTTCAGTGTTCAGCCCATATCTCGAGTTCTAGAAGTCCAAATGACCTCAACTTATTTTTCCTGGAAATCTGAGACAATTTCTTAGAACTTTCATGATTTAGTTTTGTTCAAATTATGACGTTATCAATGATGTTTTTGGCAGACAAGAAGATAAGGATTGTTACCAAGTCATGATGTGGCCACCCACTCAACAATTAGTCAACAAATCAATAGTTTCGAATTTTGGCCTATAAAAGGAGGCATTTGCCATGTATTTAGGCATCTTGGTTTTCAGATCAAGATCATGCTCTTGCTCTCTCTTTATATTTTGTAATACTTAAGTTTTGCGTATATTAATCTCTTACTTATGCTTTTCATTTCCTTTCCTTGTTTATTTATGTTTCTTTCTTTCATTATGTTTAGCTAAGTTTATCATGTCAAGGTGAAAAGGTTACACTAATGG
>Ga0307517_10009837_pt1 | contig 13472 bp, 7 predicted proteins | sample 23_EM_MG_FD_194515 | JGI IMG/M metagenome (GOLD analysis project Ga0307517, IMG submission 194515) | Populus trichocarpa ectomycorrhiza microbial communities from riparian zone in the Pacific Northwest, United States - 23_EM | ecosystem: Host-associated > Plants > Roots > Unclassified | place...
CTAAAATTAGAGGAGCATACCCATCAACCCCACGTAAAAAAGTTTAGGTATGTAACCAAAAAAATAAAAGGCTTAAATACAACTTCCTCGTTTAAGAAAGATGGTGCTTCATAGGCAAGTGCACACCCGGCCCCGTTGTGAGAGTTTGATGCACTCATTTCCTATATTTATTAGTTCCTTCTACTTTCTACAAATGTAATTTTTATATCTTGGCCCATGATGTACTCACATTGACATGGATTGTATTGAGATAAAAAGGTAAAATTCGTAAAGAAGATTGGACACATTAAATATGTAATTTGATAAAAATATATAATCATAGCTTTAGCTAGATCTGATCATTGGATCATATTTAATTTTTTTTAAATGATATTGTAGACCTTAGTGTATAGGAGGGGCGACCTACTCTAACTAGACAAGTTCAAAAAAATCCTCAAATTAGGCCCAAAAAATATTGCTTTTGTTATTTTAATTATTTTTTAGTTATATTTGGATTTTAATTTTTTTTTCTACTTAACATTATATCCTTTGGTTAGGTTAGTTCTAAACCTCTATATAATTTGTTGATGTGTTATTTTTTAATTTAATTATTGAATTACAAAATTTTTTAAACAAAATATCAAAATTTTCTCTTTATTGCTTTACAATTTGGACTATAATATTAGAACTTAAAAACTCTAATTTATATTCACACTATATAACGTTGTCACACATTAAATATAGTTTTTTTTTTCCTCTTATGTTGTGATTCACATAAACCATCATCAAGGTATACAAGAATAAGTAGAGTCTAGAACCGAGGCTTGTGGCCCAGCGGTCTTGGCAGGGTTTCCTTGCCTCTGCCTCCTGGGTTCAAGCCTCAACGTGCACGTCTGTCACCCCCGCGGTGTCTTACTTGCCTCCTGGGCTTGCAGGGTGTTCAGTGGGTCCGGGGATTAGTCGTGGTGAACATAAGCTGGCCCGGACACCCCGGATTATCAAAAAAAAAAAAAAGAATAAGTAGAGTCTATTGCTTATTGACAAGTTAACTAAGAGATGATTTGAAATGTTTAGAGCAAGGTTCCTAAAGACCACACCTAATGAGATCTCTAGCTTTTCTTTTGCATCCTTTATAAAATATTTGACATAACCCCTACAAAAAATTGTAAAATATATGAAAACATCTAGGTAAAATATTATAGCAATCCATATTAAATCGTTTTTCTTTCATTTTCACCCTTAAACTTTTTTTTTCAATTGCGGCTTTTTGGGAAAAAAACTAATCACCAATTTATTATGATTTTTTTAGAAAGAACAAATTCAACAAAACTAGACTAAAGTATAAAATAAGGAGAAATCTATGGAAGATCTATAATTTGTTAGAAAACATTTTGTTTAGTCCACCCATTTTCTTTTTTTCTTTCTTCACAGTCCCTATAGTTTTTTTTTTTAATTATGATTTTGATCTAAAAATTTATTTTCTTATTATTTCATTCCCTCAATTTGGGAGATGAGAAATAAAGTCGTCTGAAATCCACGAAGGAGAGATAAAGTTATCATTTTAGCCATACTTTAGCGACAAAACTGATCTTGATGTTAATGAGATTCATTTGATGAGGGAGGGTTCCATTGATGTGTTTTTTTAACCTTTATCTGCCTAAACAAATAGACCGAGGATTAGAGAGTAAAATTTTTCCTTATTTGATTTTGTATTTTTGGACTATTTTAGGGTTTTTAGGTTGACAAATTGGTTTTTTTTTTTAATGTTATAGGGTATTTATTAGGTGTTTTAGGTGAAAATATATTTATTAGAGAAAAAAACTCCACTCTTAATTTTGCGGCCACCTCTGTGGTGGTTGGATTGTTGAAGAGAAACGACATCTCGTTTTACTTAATTATTTTAAAATATATAAATGGATGACATGTCTACATCTTTGCCTGGATAGAAAAGATAGAAAGAAAAGCCCAGGTTTGTGGGCTTAACCTTGAATTCCAATGCACATAGGCTTTTGTTTTATTAGGTTAGTTACGCTGGGCAACCCCATACTAGACGCCCGACCCCAGTTTATTAAAAAAAAGTTAAATCTAGATTAGTTAAATAAAGGTGCGGGATACTTGATCTGGCGGGTATTTGATTTTAATTAAAATTATTTAAAATAAATTAATTAAAAATTATAATATTTTTTAATATAATATAATTTATACTTGGTTTTTTCCTAAGATTATAATTTTTTTCTTATATTAGTAGGCATTCTTTTTATGTAGCCTTATATAATATATTTTTTTCCTTTAATTTTATTCAATATTTTCCCTATGCATGTTTATTTTTATTATTGTTTAATTAAATAAAGAATTAATTTCAATAAATAAAGTTAGTAAACCTAAGAGGGTCTATAGCTCGTATTACGAGATCAAATATCTTAATATGCATTTATCTCTGAACTTTCCAGCTTAGTTTTTAGTACGAGTTAATATATTTTTTTTCATACATTGGTGCATATGGTTCTAAATTTATTTAATTAAATAAATGAATTAGTTTTTCTATTTGCAATAAAGTATTTTCCTTGATGTCAAAAACATGCCGGAAACGCCTACACATTTATTTTTTGGCATTAAAAAATATTTTGATCCTACTCATGGTTAAGCACGAGTCAACTGACTAGATTTTAAAATTAATTGTTAAAATTTTATTTGCGAATAGAAAAAACATTAGTAATGTGTGTATTTCCTTCTTTAAAAAAAATATGACATAACCCGCAACAAAACACAAGCAAAACCTAGGATGTATCTGGAATAAGTATAACAACCTCATAAGTTATGATTGTTCATTTCATATCTCTTATTATACCATAAAATGCCAAAACTAATTATTTATGAAAAAAAAAAAAAAAACTCATATCCATTACCTATAAATACACCTTGATTTACCCCAATCAGGAGTTTAAAGGGGAATTATAATTACTAAAATTGACTTGGATGTTGAACTAGCACAAGAGTTTGATTATGAGTTAGGTAAGTTTACTCGAATCAATTATTTTTTAAAACAATAACCTTTAAAATGACATCGTATTAATTTTTGTTAAGTCAAACTAAATATTAACTTAGTAAATCAAGTTGAGGGTTGACTTGTCAAGAGATATATATATATATATATATATCCCAGGCCATAGGGTGGGTAAGTAAGGTTCCAAATTGACCCTCCAAGTCGTTGAAATGGACTCGAAACAACTCTCTCCTAACAAGAACACCACTACAAGAATAGTCTCAAACTTCCAAAGATTTTTATTATTATTATACCATCCAACTAATGCACTATTTGCTTTAACATTTTTTTATTAAGGATTGTCGATAATTTTTTTTCTCGATAATGTTATGGTTCTACCAAACTTGCAAGATCTCGATGATTAATCATACATAATTGTCTCCTTTTTTTTTTTTTCGTTTATCAATGACAATATTGTAGCCAAATTCCAAAGATTGCAATTGTCTCATCTGAGAAAGCCACCCTAATTGCATCATAGGGGGAAATGGCTCAGTTGGTTAATTATTATTAGTTTTGCACATATTATTAATAATATTACCATTTTCTGGTGTCAAAATCAAATCTTAATTAGAAGTGACTAATTTTATTTAATGTTAATTGATCCATATATTTTTATATATTTAACGTATTTTTTCATATATCATTTTAAAATTCTTCACTCTCATAAGCCTTAAATATTCACATTATCTCATATGTACTTTTGTCACTTTTTGGACAAAATATCTCTACAATCATAAAAATAATAATTAAGAACCAAAAAAATGAAAAGTGAATTAAAAAATAAAAAGACAGCTTTAAAAGCCATGAAAAAAAAACATAAAAATATTTAAAAACTGAAAAATATGAAAACCCATTAAAAAAACAAAACTAAATTTTATAAATATGAAAAAGAAAATAAAAATCATATCCAAAAAACTTCATAAATATATAAATTAATATGTCTCTGAAAATTAAATAATTTTTTTCTAGATGTAGATTTTTCAAAATCCAATGTTTTTAAATATATTTTATGGGTTATTTCAATTTTTTATGGACGTTCCAAGTTTTACATTCCCAGTTTTTTTTTTTAAATCAATTTTTTTAGTGGTTTACAAGTATTTAAAAATGAATTTTTTTATGTTTTGGAAATTATGTTTTCTTTTTTCTATGTTCTAAGGGGCACTTTGGTCCAAATTATGGCAAAAGGTATAGGGAATAAAATATAAATATACAAGAACATATGAAAATGAAAAATAATTAAGTATATGAAAAAATGCTTTAAATATACAAGGATAGATGGATCCAAAATCCCTTTTTATTTATTTTCATTCAAATGTTCTTATGAAAACCACCGGCGCCTGATTTCTTCATAAGTAGTTTTCCTTCTAATAAGTACTCCTAACAGTAACAATTAATGCACGTGACATTTCCATATTTTAAAGAAATTTGTTGAAGAGGGTGGCGCCGCAATCTCTGTTTAAAGTGCAGAGCCGCAATCGCAGCAGTCATTTTTGAATGAGCCGCAAAAACTCATTCACTTTTGTGTTTCTCTTGCTGTCTGCATTTGTTGCTATTTGCCAAGCTTCCTTCCTTCCTTCCACGGAACAAGTAGCCATACAACACGTGTCCTATTTAAAAATATATGGTCCTTGTATCCATGCGTGGAATCCTCGGTACGTATTGAAGATTTCATGCGTGAGGCCGCTATTTCTACGTTGACCTATTGTCAACAGGTCGGTTGGGGCTGAGCTGGCGGCGTTTGTTTTCCTAAGTATCTTTACCGTGGTTTTAAATGTCAGCAGTTACTTTTAACATCTGTTATGTTGGTAACATGATTAATTTTTTAATACTAAGTTATGTGTTGCACTTTCGGACAACACAAAAACCGTGGAATCCTCCGTACATATTGAAAATTCCATACGTGAGGCCGCTATTTCTACATTGACCCATCAACAGGTCGGTCGGGGCTGGGCTAGCGACGTTTGTTATCCTAACTATCTTTACCATGGTTTTAAATATCAACAGTTTTTTTTTTTTTAATATTGTTAACGCGGGTGTCCAGACCAGCTTGCACGTATCTCGACTAATCCCACGGGTCCTGAAGTTAATAACCATGTAAGCTTCCAGTGGCTATCATATTAGCAACCACATTGCTCGAACTTGAGATCACATGAAGAGCAAACCCCTTAATCTCAAACTCTAACCACTGGACCACCTACTAAATGGTTAATATCAGCAGTTACCATCTGTTATGTTGGTATTCGACTGGACATGATTATTTTTTTATATAAAGCTATCTGTGGCACTTTTAGATAACATAAATATTAATTTTTGTCATTTTCAAAACTATTTCAGTGAATAGATTTTTATCCACTAAAAGGGAGGAGGACAAGTGATGTATCAGTGTATTTTTAATAGGTTTGCTTTTAAAAGCCTATGATTAAAAGGGTCAAATACAAAGTAATAACCCAACATATTTAGGCTTGACAGAACTTCAAACCGAGATGACATGGGTCTCATAAGATGCCAGACCTAATAGTTTTGGGTTTCGCTGCATGCAAAACTCAAGCGCATATGGGTCTGACAAGGAACCAGATCCATCATCCTTGGGTTTTGAATAATTCAAAATCAAATACATATAGAGCTAATAATATTTTTAGGCCCCGTCTTGAATCACGAGGATTTGTTGTTTATTCTTATGTCTTTTAACAAAAAATATTAGAAGTCAATAATGATCATCTCCCTACATTTCTAGGTGTTTAAAAGTCTCCAAATTATCTATTATATTTCCATCAACATTAATTTTATGTAAGAGATATCTATCTCTCATTAATGTTATGTAAGAGATACTTATCACTTATTAATATTATTAGGAGGAAATGACATTTCAACTCCTCTATTTAAGCAACGTGACGAAGTTCAAAGACTTTATATACCTTCATAACCACATAAGGGTTCATACTTTTTCTATTCTCTATTCATACTCTTAATTTACAGAGCATTTGTCATACATAACTAAAAACAAACACTCTTATTCTTAAGAATTTTAAAGCTCATTCTCTTATTTATTGTAATCACTTATTAAAAATCAATGAATATATCATTAGAGAGTCCTTAAATCTCATAAAAGAACTGTTTTGTAGGTGTTGGGTCTTCTATCACCAATCATCCATTTCTTGAACTTTAGAGAAGGGAACATTAACATGAACGTATGATCACCCTCTATCCGAACACTAGAAAACCCTTATTTTTGAGCATATTGAATTTTGAAACATTATCAATAAGTTTGTTCAATTATCTGCACAAGAGTTAACCTAGTTAACCTAGATCAACGAAAAGATAAAAGTGGATATTATCATTAGCAATGATAATTTAACTTCAACCCGATGGATACCGACCCGACTCAAATGAGTGAGTATTTTTTGGACTCGAGGGATAATGAGTAGGGTATGGATATTGTAAAACCCGATCTGAAACCCGCTTAAACCTAACCCAAAATATATAATTATATTATATAAATTTATTTGTGGAATATTTAGATGTTTTAATATAATATGATATATACATTGACACCCCCTCTGTGAGGTGGCATAACACTTGATGAGCGTGCTTCGAGAAAGGGTACCTATGCCTCAAACATGTATTCATGGTCAGTACCTAGTGACTCATGGTCATCACAACTGCTACTAGAAGAACTAGCAGCACTCCTATATGTATTATACACTAATTAATTTTTTCTTGTCATCTATACAAATTAAAGGATTAAAAAAAATAATAACATTCCTATTTAAAAAAATTCGGCAGCACCTCATTTATACAAGAGACTACCTAAAATTATATTACCTGCAAATACGCATTAATAAATAAAGCCAAAAACCAATTTATTTTATTTACGATAAGTCCTTGTTCATATCTCTCTATTTAGTGATTGAGAAAGAGAGAAGAAGATGAAAGAGAGAAGAGAGGAAGAAAATATAGAGAGAGAGTGAGAAAAGAAAGTATAAAGAGAATAGAGGAAGAAAGAGGAAAAAGATGTTGTTTTTCTTCTAAAGTTAGGGATTCTGGTATTTTAATTAAGTCTTTTTATCGATGGAATTACTAATGGAAAATTTAAAAATTATTAATTTTTAAATTCCACCATTAAGTTTGTCTATAATTAAAAATTAAAATTTTCAATTAAACCCGAAACTTTCCAGAATGTAATTTTCAAACCCCCCCACCCCAAAATGAACCAATAAAATTTTAGTTTGTCGGTGATTCCTATAATGGTTAGTAGTATAGTCGTGTAATTTTTCTCCAACTCTCTAGAACTTACTGACATAATTAGTTCATTAGTGGTTTTGTTTATAATGGTTAGTGACATGGTCATGTAATTTTTATCCAACTCTCTGGAACTTTTTGATGGAATTAGTTAGTTAGTGATTCTATCTATAATGGTCAATGGTATGGTTATGTAATATTTTCCAACTCTCTAGAACTTTCTGATGGAATTAGTTCATCAGTGATTCTGTTTGTAATGTTAGTGGCATAGTTATGTAATTTTTTTTATCAAACTCTTTGGAACTTTTCGATGGAATTAGTAAGTCAGTAATTTTATCTATAATTTATAACCGCTGATGATTCCATTGGTATCATCAGTTTCTTTTTCCCCAGTATTTTTGTATTTCATATTTATCCAGCTTGTAAATACAGTGAAATCACAATACAATAACATCATTTTTGTTTATAATAATAAAATCACAAAAATAAATGTTTCATTCACATCATTGTAAAAGGACAACTAGAAATATTATGTTAAAGTCAATTTTATTACACATTGATGTTTTAAAAATTAATCAGAATTTTCTTCTTCTTCTTCTTCTTCAATTTCATCATCATCATATCCACCATAACCTCTTATATTTAATTGTTGCTCCTCGATATCATCATCTTTTTTTTTACTTCTGTATATACACTAGTTCTTAATATATCATTTAACTCCTCAACATCAACATCAACAAAAGTATTCTGAGCAATGTGAAAATTTAAATTTTCTTCTAAGTTAGTAAACGTAACAACTCGATATGGATCAACTAACTCAACAAGTTGAAAGACATTATATCCCACAGTTACTTCATCGTTACCATCATAAACAACTTGAACACGACCCCTAAGTTTGGTTTTCACTTTGGATAAGCAATAAACCCTAGAACGATCCTTTCTAAAAGAAGGAGTGTATTTGCAATAAACTTGTTAGCATTGATTAGTGAAAACGAAGACATATTTGATGTTATGAAGTCTAGCATTTGTATTAATTTTGACTAAACCATGATGGAGATTTACCTTGATTCCTCTATCAGTGGTATCATACTAATAGCATTTAAATAAAAAGACTTTATTCTTCTCACTATGATATTGTAATTTAATCACCTCTTCTAACTTCTTATAATAATCAACTTTAAACTCATTGGAAATTGATTCATTAACATAAACTCCACTATTATATGTCTTTCTATCATGACCATATTCTTCAATATGAAATACATATTTATTGATAAAATACTTGTCGTAGCACTTTACCTTTATTTCAAGACCTAAACATAGTAAATTTAAACTATCATTAGCATTCCATTCCAATTAATTAACCTGGTATATAATTACAACCATTAACAATTATATAAAAAGGTGTCATGAAATTAAGTATTATAAAAGATAAGCATTGTTAAGCAGTGCTTACATGTGTTCTGAACCACGTGACAAATTATTTATCTTGTAATTAAAAATTTTGAGATAGTAAAAATTGATGATGTTGCCTACGAGAAATTATTCAATTTATTAGTTTATGAGAGTATAAGAGAAAGATTGTTTGAAAATAACATGTTAATTACTATACTTATTGAATAAAAAGTCTCAATTCATCATAATTAAACAGCATATAATTATATGTAGTCTAAATTTGATTTCTATCAAGTATCCTCTGCTCATTGTATTTCTTGATAAAGGTCATCAAAGATGGGAAAATATTGATAAATTCCCACTCCAAGGCACTTTCCCCTCGCATATTGAAGCCTCAACATAGACTTTATTTTTAACTTTTTTTCTTAAGGTTGAACAAGTATCTGCATGGAATTAAATGAATGTTTTAATTTTTTTTTAAAGATAACAAAAATTTAATTAGGATGCATGTGTAATCCCTAACATCTCGAATGGATACATCCATCTATACTGGACAAAGCTCAAACTTTTGCCTTAAACGGTAAATATATGGGTAGATACTCAATTGAATCGAAGAAAGATGAAGGAAATATGATCTCAAGTTTGTAGATTGTCTGTACGATATTTGTTTCAAGCTCCTCCATATGTTGGGTATGCAAGTTGTTATGGTGACAAAATAAAGGTATATTTAACTCAATATTCTTATTGTGACAAAATAATGGTATATCAATTCTAGCTTTCATGTTGTCCTCTGTCTTTCCTTTCACGTTCATCATTGTGTTAAAAATATTCTCTAACATATGTTTTTGTTATATGCATAACATCCAGATTATGACAGAAGAGATTAGTCTTCTAGTAAGGAAACTCCCAAAAAATACTTTTTACCTAATTTTAGGTCACACCAAAACCAAAGCCTCATACACATTCCTAATGGCAAGTTGTAAATCGTGAATATCACCGGCCAACAAGAAAAAGGTTCAACAAATAACTCGAATGAATTGGATTCGCCTATACATAACCCAAGACTTATATTATGTGATTCCATTAAAAAATAAGGATGCACCCTATTAAACTGCTTCCATGCTTCACCATCGGAAGGGTGCACCATAACTCCATCCACTGTATGTGAATGATGTCATATCATGTGCTCAACAATCTTCAGAGACATGAATAACCTTTGTAGTCCAGGAGTGATTGAGAAGTATCTAAGTTTTTTTTATATACGATAAGGGTCTTTCCCCTACCAGTTATAGTTTTAGACCAAGCATGACCACAGGTTCTGTACTCAATCAAATCTGTATTTTCAAGGTAGTGCAACATGTAAAAGTTTGGACACATGTATTTTCTTGTATCCTAGGCCAAAGGGTTTTATCATGGATTTAGCAATACAAAAGTTCTCTTTCAGCATATTCTCGTTCAGGTAAAATGTTTTTCGCCCATTCGATGATTTTTTCATAACTGGCCTTACTAAGCTCATGATCTGACTTGATGATGAATGCATGTGCAACAACCAATAATTTACTGTGATTTTTGCACCTGTCCTACAATGATTTGTCAGAATATTTCAAAAGATCAAATAATCAGGTCGTGTCTGTATTTTTTTCTTCATCTATGATTGAATATTCACTTGTATAACCCTGATTCATTCTCATCACATCTATAACCATACTCCTATAAGGATTACTATTATTATCTACAACTCAATGCACGTTGCTAGAACTAGAAGTTGACTCAACCATCCTTTTTATCATGGTCTCATAAGGGATATACAGTTTACTAGGTGTAAACAAACGCAAGTATTTCTCTATAAATGTTTTTTATAGAAGATGTGTCGTAACAACATTTGGATCGAAAAACTTTTTATTCTTACACCTCTCACATGGACATCTAATATTGTCTCCACTAATATTTTTTGGATTAGATAGTGTGTAATTAATAAAACCCTCAACCCCATTATAATAATTCATTTTGTGCAACCCCTCGAGTGAAACTTGGTACATCCAAGAATGATCATTCATTACTTATATAAAACCTATATAGAATATTGATGACAACATGTATTAATTAATTATGGGAACTAAACAAATTATCGATCCCCAACTAATTAGCTATCATTGGTTTAACTCAAACTTATTCAATCTATTTTAATAGTACCCTTAAATCATTATCACTTTTCTACAAAAAAATCAAATTCCTCCACATTTACCAAAATTTTGAACTTAACAATAAAATTGAAAAACAATATGAAACGTACCCATTAAATAAGTCATGATTTATTTCATTACAAAACACCCAAGTCATAAAAATCAAACTCAATTTCATCAAATTACAAACAATTACAATTTTTCAAAATCTCAAATAAACCCTAACATGTACAAATCATATATTCATACAATACATTTTTATGAGAAAAAGCTATAAAACAAGTAAACACATAAACAAACTACATATACTACATCAAATACAAAAAAAAAAATTACAAAATGAGTTAAAAAAATGAGTAGTTTTGCTTACTTGATGTGGGGAATCTATTGATCTAGAACATGGATATTGGGGTGATCAAATTTGTGATGATGTGAGCTTGATTTGTGATAAAATAGGGGGGTTGTTGTTTGCTATTTTTTTTGCAGAAAAAAATGGAAGAAGAAGAAGATATTGGGGAGGAAGAGAGGGGTCGATTACAAGATTATAACTTAAAAACTACCGATAGAGCAAAAAACAATTTTCATCAGTAATATCATTTGTAATAATAACATATCCCCGCCTTCTTTTCTCGTTACTTCATTTCCAACTGTGATTCTGTTGGTATACACCGACATAAACTTTTCATTGATAAATGTCACTGTAATATACCGACGGAATAAATTTTGTTGGTATTGTCATTTGTATTTGCCAAATTTCTAATAGTGAAATAAATATTATGATGTTTGTTTGAGACTGTGATAACCTCATGGAAAGTAAATTGAGATAAATTATTATAATTAATTCAAAATTAATAAAATATTGAATGATGAAATTAAAAAAAAATAACATTTAATTAAAAAAAATTAAAAAGAAGAAGAAGAAGAAGAAAGGGCCACCTCCTTCATTGTTCATGGAGGTGGGGAAATCCAAAGTTTTTTAATATAATAATTTGATATTATTATTTGAGATAGAACTTCTTTTTTGGAAGAATATAATATAGTATTTTTAATTTGATCATCACATAATTGATATTTTAATCTTTTCGAGTAAATTGTTTCATGAAAAAAGTTTTTAACCAATAATTCATATGTTACACCATGGATAGGTTAGCGAACTCCACACTCCTCGATGAGTCAAACTTACTGAGTTGTTCTCAAGCTTCAATCCCACAACATTTTCGATGATTCCATAATGGCATTAAAGAATTAAATATTCCTTGACTATCCAATAACTCTCATCCCAAGGTTTACAGTTATCTTCCCCACTTGCACAACTTTAATTACTTTACACAGAGAAATAAGCTACAACATCAATTTTAAAATACAAACTAGACATCAATAAAAAAAATAAAAATTCCTAGAGTCTCTATTATGAACCGAAAGTAGTTTCAATGCGTGTTACAATAATAAAACGATACTTTTACCCTTTGTTATAAAGAATAATAAATTTGGACTAAAATTCAATTAAAAACCCAGTCCAAATACATTTATTTTAATATCCTTATAACTAGGGGTATTTTAAGTAATTTCCATATAAATTTTCCAAAAATATCATTTAGAAAAATAAAATTTAAGGTATCTATAAATAAAAAATATAGCCACCACATCAAAGACAATTATATAAGCAAAAAAAACAAAAAGAAAAGAAAAAAGGAGAGATGAAAGACCAAGCACAAATACTTGGAAGTTATCTCAAAGAAATTCAAGTCCATCAAGGAAGCAAAATATTAAAGTCATTTCCTTCATCAAATCAAATTAAGAAAACAAAATATTAAAGTCTTTTCCTTTGTAAAATCAAATCAAGTAACATATTATATGGTTAAAACTTTCGTGCTAGTGTGAATACTCTTCATCTTCATCAAAACTAATTAAGATTTCACATAATTAAAGCTTTTGGACTCGTGTGAATATCTTTCCATCCAAAACAAGATCCAAATATGACAATTAATTAGATGATTCATATACGTGAAGAGCAAGATCCCACTTTGTTTAATTGAAATTTTTTTAATTTTTTATTTGCTTCAAATTAATATTTTTTTGGTGTTTTTATATTGTTTTGATGTGCTAATGTTAAAAATAATTTTTTTAAAAAAAATAAAATATTATTTTAATATATTTCTAAACAAAAAGTACTTTGACAAGTAACTATAACAATAATACCAAATAGACTTTAATCATTATGATTCCTTTTGACCTTTCCAGGCTGACATGAAAATAACTATAGATGGTGTAAGACTTATGTCACAGGGATTGACGAAGGTTAACTTATAGATAAACTTCAATCTGTCTTCAGATAATATATTATTTTAGATAAAATAATAAAACCAAAACTAAGCTTCCAGTACAAATTAATATTTTTTGTACACGATCCAAATCAAATTAATAAAACTATGCTTCCAGTACAAATTAATCTCTTCACGTAAAAGATCCAAATATGACCATTAAAGATATGATTCATGTACGTTTCCTAAAATCAAATAGCCAAACCTATCCCATAAAATAAAATAAAGAAACTTACCTTTTTGTTTAAATGCAATAACCTTATTTACAGAAATTTAAATCCCAATTTCAATACAATATTAACTGTCAATTAT
>Ga0307517_10009838_pt1 | contig 13471 bp, 17 predicted proteins | sample 23_EM_MG_FD_194515 | JGI IMG/M metagenome (GOLD analysis project Ga0307517, IMG submission 194515) | Populus trichocarpa ectomycorrhiza microbial communities from riparian zone in the Pacific Northwest, United States - 23_EM | ecosystem: Host-associated > Plants > Roots > Unclassified | place...
CTTTGGACAAGCGAGAATAACTACAGACAAGCCAAACGGCGTCGTGCTGACAGATCAAGGCTGTGCGGCCACATGTGCTCCACACGAGGTGCTCACTGGCACCGGGCGATACTTCACCAGGAGAGAGACCTCTAGCAGGGGACACATTGAAATGAATTCTCGACTTCTGAATGATGTTGGCGATTACGGAATGGTAGCCGAATGAAAGAATCTTTTTCAAGGATCGTGTGAGTTTCGGTACGTTGTATCGAGGGGGTTGAAAATCAGCGTCATACCTTTGTCATGCCTGAAAATTCGTGCGAGATAACATCGAAGGCAGGTTTTGATATCGTGGATCCATCGACTAGCTCATACTCAGTGGAAGTGACTCCACTCATCACTGTCTTTGAAATCTGGAGCCAAGCACTACGCGGAGGCCCCCCGCAAAAAAAAACCAATAAAGTCAATGATATGAAGTGGTACTTCTGTCGCTTCTGCGGGTCCGGGAATCTTATCGAGGAAATCTGGGTGACACAACAATAAGATCCGCATCTCTGTTCCCCAGATTTCCCACGAATGACTCGTCTGGGGTCGTGGAGAATGCAGGATCCGCGGAGCAGGAGCTGGGCGCAGACCCACGCGTTACCAATGCACAAGTCGGCCCATGTCACGATAATGAGACCGATGGGATTTTGATCAACAACGGCAGCTTGGGGGGGAAGCATTAGAAAGGGTTGGACCTTGGCCGTGGGTGGAGTGGTGTGGGTCGGAAAAAAACCTACGTGGCTTCTGCCTGGAATTGCATCCAAATTAAATCGTATGATTAACCATATGGAGAAAACAAGGAGAGGAGAGATAACGTACCTGAATTCCACTTCAAACGAACGGCGTCGACGAGCCACGGAGACTAGGACCGAAATTTATTGACCGCTGTCGGTGGGGTGTGTCACTTGACCGGGAACGTGCGCATTCACATCTGCGAGTGAAAAGGTTTTTTCCCCCTGCCGAGGCAGAGAGTCGCATAAGGGAGATTGTGAGGCATGAGGGGTGTCGGAGAGCTGTGGTACCGCGAGATTGTCTGGGATATCGAGAGAGCCTGCTATGATAGACGAGGACATGGTGGTGACGAGGGAAGTCATGGTGAAGGCGGTCTACTTCTGGCTTGTTGACCGAAGCTGTCGGATTGGTCTCCATAAATTCCCTCAAATATCCTCAGGCCGTGAGAAACTGAAGAGGCCCAGGAGTATAAAAGCAGTCCAGAAATCCACCCAAAGCTCTCCCCAGTCTCTTACCTCTCTTGCTTTCAACCCACCTCGAACAACCCACCTCGAACAACCCACCTCGAACAACCCACCTCGAACAACCCAAACCTCTCTCACAATGGTCTGCACGTTTCGCACCTCTGCACGACCTATGGATCAATGTTCTGATTGACAGGCTCAACAGCAAACCTCTTTCGTGCTCGTCAACAAGGCCGCCTGCTCTGGCAACTGCAGCTGCTCTCAGGAAAACTGTGGCTGCAAGGAGAAGTACGTTGCTCGATGTTGTGTTGGTCGTGCAGGGCTCATGCTGACCCCGTTCAACAGCTGCTCCTGCCAGCCCGGTGAATGCAAGTGCTGAACGCATACGCCATGGCACATTATAAAACCGCGTTTCCCTTCTTATGCTTCGCAATGACCGAATAACCTGTAAATCAATAAATCCTTGAAATTTGTTCCCCGTTCTTCCGCGTGATTACCCCGCACGATTTTAACTTCATCGCCGCCCCTGACGGTGTTAGCCGGTAACCAGCAACTGGCCGATCATTTGTCGAGTCCATTCCGAATGATGATCCTGATAGGCCTAGCCAATATAAGCGACCTTGTACACCCACTGGCCTATACGTGCTAGCCTACGCACGATGGGAATGTGATTGCACTTGGAATTCCGAATTCACTGAACCCCAATGGTTTCTGGGGCCTAACCCCAGGACAGCTGATCCCGCTCGAGTCCGTCGGACAATTGGTAATCTGACGGCGGCGTTCTAAATGGGGTGGGGACACAACCCACGAGCACATCTTTATCCAAGCCGGAGACCGACGAGTTCCTATCCGACCCGCCCCGTTTCCACACTAGACTGGTTATCCACTCGCGGGCTTGCGGGGCAATGCGCGCCTTATCTCGGCTCGTCACAGCCGAAGACGTGGCGAAGTGAGCAGAAGAAACCCAACGAAACTGGCCAAGATAAGGCGTATCGAGTGCGGGATAAGTGCGAATTGACAGGCGTTAAAGAGTCCTATGTGCAGCTGGGAAAATGATCACTCAAGTTTCTCGCGAGGAACCGCAAACGACTTCCCTCAATTCAAACTCTGCGCCACTGGTGGGCTATGAACTTCATTGGTATCATACACACTTGATATCGAAAACATGGCGCACGGCGGGTATGGCCCGTGACGGCGTGAGGTGGCTACAAAAAGCGGGAGGACACTGCTGGATACGGTGGGGAGAGCAGTTGAGCGAGAATGGGCAATGGGAAGAAACACGCGGGAAGCAGAGCAAGAAGACGAGAAGGTAAGAAGAAAAAAGAACAAGCCGATAATGAGCGTAATTGATGCAGACCGAGAGAGGAGTGAGTGAGTGGGTGAAATCAGTAAAAACGAACGAACTGATCGCATGTAAACCTTTTAATTGACGAAAACTGAGAAAGGGAACTTCAAGGGGCAACGGAACCCAAAAAAAGGTGAGAAACCTACGATGGAATGGAGCAAGAGGTATCCAGGTGGTTCAGGCCCTAGTGGTTGTAGTACACCCCCTCTTGGTTTTCCATAACAACCCTAAGCCCTTCCAAGATCCTATGCATCTTATTCGTCAAAACCTCCGGCACAGGCCTCCAAAAGCTAGCTTGCAGCTGCTTCGTGCTCTTCTCCAACAGTTGCAGATCTGAAAGCTCTTCCAAATCCTCCTCGATCGATGGCATCGCCGTCGTCTCCGTCTCCGAGTGATCTTCAATGATTTCAGAGATGGTCGCCTGGTGGGGAGGGGAACCCGACGGAGATCGTGAGATCGTTGAAACGGAAGCGGAACCGGAGGAAGGTGGCTGAGATGACGGCGGGGATCTTTGCCGTTGTTGGTGTTCTCGATGGTATTGGGCTTGTTGCTGACGGATCTGTTCAGCCCTGGAAATCGGTTGAGCGTTCTTGATTGTTGGACTCGCGGGTGGGATGGCAGGCGGAGGAGATTCCCTTTCAGGACTGACCCCGATTGCGACGTCTTCCTGGTCCAATTCGGCCGTGATAGTCAGGAGCTGGAACCAGCATACCTGTAGAACCGGAAGACACGCATGCCTTCAGCTATATGCGCATTAGACACCGCCGACAAACGTACCGCCATAGCGACGTCGACGAATGGGAAGTCCGAGTCGACCAACCCTCTCGTGAGCTTGATCGCTTGTTTCAGAGACTTCCTGCACCTTCTCCGATACACCACTGGGGGGGCTTGGTCTTCCGCTGGAAATGTGGAACTGCTCTGAGCGGTCGACAGTGCTTGCGAAAGAGTCCGCAAGAGGATGGCCATGGCAGTGTGAGCCACGATCGCAGCACAACGGAGGATGAGGTGACCTTCGTGGTCGGCTTCGTGCAAGGCTATGATGGTCGGGAGACCGTCGATCGCGAAGAAGTGTGAACTGATCAGATCCTTGCACAACTGGATGACATCCTCTGTGATTGATGCGGTGACGATCAGCGTGGCGGAGAGAAATTCACGATGAGGATAGATGACACACTTTCGCTCTTGTGCTGCTTTTGTAAACCGAACGCGTGGTTGAGGAGCATCAAACCTCGATTCCGCCACACGAGGGGCATTTGTGCCAGGGTGGGGTACGCAACCTGGATCCCGCGATATCAATATTGTCACCTTGATTTTGTGTATACGGTGAATGCAGAAAGGCGTACCGGAAGCTCGTCAAAGAATTGTCGTTCGAGATCCAGCCACGACACCTCTATTTCCCTGGCCAGACCAAACAGCTGCAGACCTGCGTCACCCCCAATGAGTGACGCTAAAAACACGACACGCTCGTAATCCGATTCAGAGAACTCCGGAACAGGGACGCCGTCCCTATCAAGACCTCCTACAGATCCGGCTTGACCTTCGCGTGCGTGCTGGACTTGCAAAAGCTTGTGTTCAGGCACAAACCTAATGTCATTCCTTTCGACGATAGAAAAGACGGATTTGAGCAAGCGACTCGCGACGTTTGTGCTCCTCCATAGTAAAGCAAACAAGAAGAGCATGAAGCGGATCTGAGCATAGGTGAGGGGGTCACCCAACTCTCCCTGTATCTTTGGATCAGATTCTTCACGGGGGGGACGGTTAGTTTGTCCTGGAATATGGAAACGCGGCTGGAATTGCTGTTGAGGGGGCCGATCCATCGCCTCGAGTGTATGGCAGACTGTATTGAGATGCAGGAGTTCGATGTGATTCAAGCCATAGTCCTGCCTATTGTCCTGGTAGAGGTGGCAGCCAATGAGGTGGGCAATATGGATGAAGCAAGGGTGAACAAATGTTGCCGAGGTGTCGCCGAGGACGATCGCCTGGAGTTTCGCAATAGGAAGGTAGGTGGCGAACTGGATGAGATGGGATACGAACTCGAACCGGCTGGGAAGGTTAAGAAATCAGTTACGTTCCTGGAACAAACATACGACACGAGACAAACACTGACAATAACAAACTCAGTGTATCTGGGCTGATGTTCTGGAGCGAGAACATCTTGGGGTTCGCATTGTTCGCCATGTAGATGCGAATGATTGGGTTCGGTATCAAGCGAGTGTCTTGGAAGGTATAGTATGGGCTGTTCGGATCGGCTTGAATTTGGTATTGACTCTGTGGGTAATGATGTGAAACCGCCTGGGAAGCGCGGGAGATGGTAACAGTCGACTGGAGCAGAGGCGAAGATGGGGCTAGTGTCGTCGTGCGGAGGACAACGGATGTCTGCGTCACGGGTTTAGTTTGGTTTTCGTCCGCGGGGGACTGTTGGTTATCATACGTTTGGTGAGATCGATAATGGGAGTGCGCATGGTTTTGGAGTGGTTTTACATCGGCGAAAGAAGTAGAAGCGGTGGGGTGCACGCCTTGTGAAGAAGGAACTAGATATATATCGTCGTTTGTGGAGGAATGGAGCCGAGGCGGAGTCGTGAGCGTGACAGAGGACTGCAAGGTAGGAGGACTTTGACTAGAGCCGAGTGAGGCTGGATGTGATCGGAGAGTATCTCCCAATAGCGAGGTTCGCCTGGCTATGACTCTGCGGGCCTGCGGCCCGGGTAGCTCGATGGACGGCTCAGGTGGGGCTGCATCGTACATGCATTCGTCTTGATAGCGAGCGACGGTGCATCGCTTGCAAATAGGCCGTGTCGCATCGCATCGCTGTTAGTGGAAGCAGCAGTGTTGTAAGAGGAGAGCGGCTTTGGGGAGAGACTGGGGACAAACCTTCTTCTTGTTCCTGTATGCCGATCCCGATAAGCGTTGGTGAGAAATGAAACACCGGCGAACAAACCGGCGGAGTGATGGACCGGTCTCTCAACAGCAAAGTCCGGGTTGCCCACTTACCGACACGGGATACATGCCTCACCCTTCTGTAACGCCGAAACTTTTCGCTTTGGATGCAATAGTAGGTCGTAGGTGCATGACAGTGACCGCTTGGTCCTAACGCATCGGTTGCAGTGTGGGAATCCACCGTCGCATTTCTAAGAGGGCACCCGTTGGAAACCGGCGAAAAAGAAGGGGAAAATGGTCTGACCACTTTTCGTAACCTGTACCGACGGCACGGAGAGGTTTAGAAGGTTGGAAGGTGATCGAGGGGAGTAGAAGACGGACCGGCAAGGGAGACAAGTGGAAGGCCTGGACATTGCCTGAGTGTTTTGGACGCCGGCCTTGTTCTCGAGGAGGAGCAAGGAGGGGGGGGGAGCTGGGCGTTACATATATCGATCGCCACCTATTCTCCCAAGACATGGGAAAAACAATTTTTATTTCCACGTAAGGGACCCACTGGTCTTCGGTCTGGGCCTCCCGAGCCCCAAAGCGATTACCTACGTTCACCCTTCCCCGCGCTGTCCCTGGCCGGCGAGTGAGACAAGGATCTGATCCGCGGCAACCAAACCGGTCTCCTAACGGCTTTGCCCTCAGATCAAAGGTTAACGCTCCCCATCTCTGTGAGGGTCCTGGTGCGATCCCGTACGGTGCACCCAATACACGAGGCCAGTTCCGGCCCGAGGAAGGGGAATCACAGGGGGGAAAAAAGGTCAGCGTTCCAAGGACGGCGGGGGAAAAGATCACCATTCACTTCCCCGTTTCAATTGCCGGGCGCGCGTACGTACGGTCTGGATAACGTCTTGGTGTCCCACGAGCCCATCGAATGAATTCAAGGGCGGACATGAGGATTGACTGTCTCTGCCTTCTAACCTAACTGCCACTTCTCCAGGAGGAACAAGGGCCGGAGTACGTATACACCCCCACACGTTCTCACTCGCACGTTCCGATGATAGCTTGGCTGTGTCTGTAATCATTTCAAGGGAACGTCATTAGATGAACCCCAATTCCTGAATCACAGCACCACATATTATCTATACCGCTAGGCAGACAGCCCTCCCGAACCACAAATCCGAACCCTATCAGTGAGAACACGTCGGATACATCTCAAGTACCGATTCGCCGGACATTCGGTTCAATGTAACTCGTAGGCGACCCACACGACCGGTCACCGCGGTCCACCTGGGTCGAGAACGTTGTCGACCTTCCTTTGCAGAGAGCATACCGAACCTCGTGTCCTTCGTAACAAGTCCAGAATACCTCCGATGGCCCTTGACTTGCAAGCTATCTGTATCCTGGATGCTAACAGGTTGACTCAAGCCCGCCCACGGCCGCGTGATGGAATCATACTTGTTCGAGTTGATGTCGAGGACGAAGGCCGAGGGATACTGGTCTTTCCAGGACCCGAAGTAGTGGTTGTGCCTTCGAGTTTCAAAACATGAGCACCACGTTCGGTGTGGAAAAAGAAGAGAAAAAAAACGATCACACCTCTGGCGATCCCAGTGGCTACGCCTCTCGCTCTCATTGAAGCCCTCGTCCCTCTGACGCCTCTGACGCCACTCGAGCTCGAATCTACCGTCCTGGACACTCCCCTCCCAAGACCTTTCTTCTTCTCCAGGGCCTTTTCGCGTTCGGCTTGCCGTCGCTCTTCTTCCTCTCTGGCCAGTCGTTCTTCTTCGAGTCGCTGTCGCGCAAGCTCTGCCTCACGTTCGCGAGCTTCTGCCTCTCGACGCAGGGCGGCTTCTCGTTCACGGATTTGGTTCTCGTACATTTCTTCGTCCTAATTAAGATCAGGTCGATATGGTCCTATTAGCACACTCGGAGGATACCGGGCGGTGAGGAATGGACATACGGCGGATGATCCTTGCCATCCCTCGTCGAGTATTAGTTTGGTCACCGCCTCCGAACGGTCGAGCATTCCGATGTACTGATCCAATAACGCGTTCGTGTCTTTCAGACGCGCCTTTAATCTCTAATTCCAACATGAACATAAAGACCGATCAAACCGACTTGGACGGGAGTGGCTAGAGTGAAACACTGACTCACCTCCGTGGTCGACTGAGTAGCTCTCAAGGCGTCAGTATACAGCGAGAACGCGCCGTTCAGTTTCTTGAGCAGGAACAGGTCGTTTTGGAGCTTCTCCTCTCGCGTCCGAGCGGCCTTCCTGGCCCTTCTGATCTGAACCTCTTCGTCCTCACCATCATCACCTTCTTGCAGATCCTCTTCTACTTCACCCTCATCGTGATCGTCGTCTACGGCGTGGCTTTGATTGCGATCACCTGGTGGCAGATCGTGCACGGAGAGAAGGTCGGACGAGGAGAGATCTGAGTGGTTGGAGCGTCCGATGAGCGGGGACTCGGAGAGTAAACGAGCAGTGTCGTCGGTTGGGAGGGCGGCAGAGAGGTCGACGGAATCCATCTCGTCAGCGGGCTGATCAGATTCAGTTGAGAGTCGATCAGTCCAGGTCCAGCCAACTCCCACTACGATTGGAAAGTATGACGGTAAACATGGCAATGCTCACACGGGGTGTAGACGCTGATCAGTATGGTATCGATGGAAGAAAAAGTTGTTCAATCTTGGGGAAATCCTCTTCATGTGGTACTGCAGCCAGAATTGAAACGATTGATTGAGTTTGGGGGATTTCCCCCCATTGTGTAGATACAAGATCATCACGATAATCTGTGGGTTAATCAACTTCGTTGTGTAACCGGTGGCTATCCGTAAGGCTGTGTCGTGCACATGAATACCAAACCCCATCGAACCCGTTAAGTTGGGTCGGGGATATTGGTACCAGACCGCCCATCTGGGATCGCGGCGTCGAGGCCGCTTCGCTCGAAAGCCGGGTTGTCGGGGTCGGGAGGGACTGTGCCCCTGCCTACTTCAATCCCACTGTGTGTTGGTGTAACCTCAACGCTCGATCTTTTAGTTTCATCGGCGTGCACCGTGCGGAAAGTGTTCGGGTATCGCGGGGTCTCGGCTAATGGGTTTCGTTCGAAGCGGGTGTGTGTATTCCTCGTCTTACGGGAATTAAATGTCCATGAGAAATAGTGATGTAAAGACTAAAGAATCGATTATATAACTTAAAATTGTCTGTAGTGTCCGTAACCTCCCCTCAGATCACTCAGTAAAAGTGTCTTCGGAGACAGGAAAAAGCATCTCTCTCATCTCGTTAGTACGTCATACTCATGGTAGCTCTAAGGGAAAGCATTTCCCTCGATCCGGGGTTGCAGCTGGGTCGTGGTCTGCTCGCCCCTCTGAAGGTTGCACTTTTGGAGACACCTGTCGACACCAATGGCGAGGTTGTCCGGGATCTGAAGGATAAATATGACGTTATTAGGTGAAACGAAGGTGCAAGGATATCGTGAATAGGGCTTACACGGCTGGCAATGTCGACGACCTGTTTAACACCGATATCTCCGAGGGTAGCATCGACGACATCAGGGGGAAGCCCGAAGACTGACGGATGCGGACTCATATCAGCACCAGCTATCTTGAGAAACAATGGGGTCTGGATACTCACATCGTTGGGCGATCTGACTAACACCGGGGTCCTCGTCGTTAAGAGCGGCGACGAAAGTAAGGGGTTCACACCCAAGGTTGATCTGGTAATGGATCGAACCCTTGGGGAAAAGGGCTCCTTGACCTCCAGTTAAGGTGTTGACGACGAAACGAGCTCCGTTCTCCTCGATGAACCCAGCTTCCATCTCGCCGTTAACGAGGAACAGGAGCTCGGTCGCTCGGGGATGGGTGTGGGGGCTGTTCATGCCGCACGGTCTGATAGGTGGTCCGCCTTGTGTTAGAAAGGTAATCAGGGAGAAGAATACTCTTATAGAACTTACGCCATCTGAACGACGGCCATAGCCAGGCCATTCGCAAAAAGCGCAGGGAAGTTGGCGACATTGGCGACGGTGACGTTTCCGCCAGCATTCCTTGCGGTACCGACTCCAGCATTGAAATCGAACAACCACTGATTTGGATCCGACGGTTAGCGGTGAGGTCAGTGCTGGGTGGATCGCGATCGGGTACTCACGTCTTTGTTGTCTTTGAGGATATCAAGACGAGCCACCTGTGTAGGTGCCCTCTTCAAGTCCGCCACGAGCTCGGCGGCTCTCATGGCATCGGCGGTTTGAGCGACAGCCTGGAGAACGGCCGCAAGGACGAAAGGGATAGCGGCGATGAACTTCATGATGGGCAGTAAAGTAAACGTAAGAAGTCGTTCGTGAAGGGGATGAGAGAGGATGAAAGAAGACGAAGGTGGGGATGGGTTTTCACTCTGGCATTGGAACCCGGTTTTATAGGTGGCACCCCCTCGGACGCCCCGAACGCATCTTCGGGTTGCGAGTACAGCCCTCCGCGTACGGGGCTGAGCACCATTTTTTGCCCCGATCCCCGCTATGCCGAATTTAGTGTCCGAGGCTGTCAATCCATGACATTTGTCACTCGTCATTGAACAATCCATTGGGATCAAACTATCGAACATGCCATCGCTTTCCAGACCCTGACTGGGACCGCATATCAAAATAGATTTTGACCGTACCTTAATTCCGAAAGGGCTTTGAGGGCTGGATCCCCGTTCAATCGCAAGCTACTGTCCAACAGCGCGAGGGGCCCCCTCCGAGAGAGACGGAGTGCGTGTGATATGCATAAGTCCTGATTATTGCCTCAGAGTCGTTACCATATCGAGTAACGCAGGATAAGAACACGAGAACCGGATTTCATATACAATAGGGTGAGCGGCGGGTACGTTCGAACGAGCAGCCCGAGGGCGATTCACAGCCGCGCGTACGATCGCCCCCATAGGCCGAGGAGCTTGTGAAGCGGATCTCCGGATTGGCTTGACCAGCGCCTAGCCGCGGGTCACCCTGATCGGAGACATGATGGGGACCGGCACCCGGTAAGCGGCTCAAGCCTCAAGGCCACAGCCTCTTGTGACCACGGCCACCGCGGCGTCCAATTGGACAATGGCAGACGAGCGTATGGAATCCGAGATCACCGGCCGGGCATTCCGGGTCTCACGGCGGCCTTTGTATGTCCAAAAGATGTGAAGATACGCCTCCGTTTCAGTCCCTGCCGGGCTCTTTGGGACGGCCGCCAATCGTAGCAGGGCAGGACTGATCGGATCGTACCTGAATGTACAGGCCTTTGCCTTTTGTGTGACTAAACATCCCGAGCTCGCGCGGCGGGATCGTGGGTTTCTGGGTGGTGGGATCAGTATATAAAATTGAGGTGATTCGTTATCAATGCCTACTTACGGCGCCGGTGACACCGCCGAGGTCTATCGGTCAGGTTTGAGAAACTGTAGGCCAGAACTTCTGCGTCCAGGCTCCAAAACAGTCCGCCGGTCACAGTACCTCTGGACTGGATCTCCGCTCACAACATCTTACGGAACCGCAGCAATGCCGGGAGGCCAAAACTTTCTGCTCAACCCGAGTGTAGATTCCTAGAATCTCGTAACAGAGTATCGACTTTACTCTCCAGCTCAGCCAGTTCCTCCCTCCGTTTCTTTTCTAAGCTCTCTAGCTGGTCACAGACTGTCGCGGGAACGGGGGCGACATGTTCCTCAAACTTCTCGTCCAATGTGGCCTGTTGGTATTTCACATAGGGCGTCAATAAATAAAACCATCCGGTATTCGGAGTAGGGGGGAGAAAACGAACCGTCAGGTCCCTCCCTAACCCATTCCCTACCCTCTCCCAATCCGCCCAAAACTTCCTCTTCGCCTTTTCCCACCTACCCACTGACCACCTCACCCCTAGTACACCAGCAAGGATGCCCGCTCCCACAACCGTCTCCCCACTGAAATTCAGTCCGAGTAGACTAACGTTCTCAATCAACCCAACCCAGTTCCCCCACAGCACTCCCAAACTTGTTGTTATGCTCCCAAGGGTGGAGAATACGACTCTTTGAGCGGCAAGGTGAAGTCGGGTCACAGGGAACTTGGCTAACATGTCTCTCCGATCGGAAAGAGGTTGGAGGAGGGCGTTGGGAGGGAGTGAGTATGTAGGGGATGATATCATTTGTTGGTAGTTATTGTGTATGACGCAGGAGGAAAATGGAGAGGGTGGGTGGAAAGAGTGCAGGAGTCGTGCAGTCCTGTCTCTCAGCTGAGTTTGGATGGCTTGTAAACGACCGGTGTGGAAAACGAGCTGAAGGGGTGCAAGAATTTAGAACCTACTCGCGAACGCATCTGAAACGGGAGACAGGCATACCGTACGCTCTAGACCTTTACACCACTGCCTGTGAATAGCAGCGTTGACAATTTCCTGAACATCGTCAACTCTCCAGAGAAGTTTCCACCACCCTAACGCGTCGAGCGTACGCTTGACGTCCTCTTTCGACGTGGTCATCGCCTTCTTCACTTCGTCCGTCCCGGTCTCCTTCCCTGGGACGCCACTCCAGATGCCCAGGACGTCAGGGTGCAGGCAAACCTTGGCTGTTTCTATTTCACCCAAGAGTTCACTGATGCCGTGTGCCAGATCATCAACTTCGCGCGCACTGTCATCAATGGAGCGCCGTGCGAGGTTTAGCGACCGACGGAGCAAGGCGGCACTAGTGGAGGCGCGGATTGAAACCTCCTCCCCGAATGCTACTTTCGCCTCTGTCAAGTTCTCGCGAACGGCACCACCGAAGTCAGATATTCGGGAGGAGAGTTTTCCGTGTTGGTAATTCCCGATCGCCTGCAAGGAAGTTGGGTTCTTCTTGAGAGTGTACAAAGATTCTAACGCTTGTGACGGGTCAACGTAGACGACCTTTGGGGGTTTGGTCCATATCGTGCCGGCCCTCTCTTCCACTTGTTCAGAACCAGATTTTGACCAAGGCAAGTAGGAATCGAAGAGAGATTGGACGTGGGAGCGCGTTTCCGGTGTCTCGATTCCGACAATCACCAGAATAGCGTGTGGATGATCGAGCACAGTGCGGTACAAAGGAGATTGAAGGACGGCGGTGGGGGTTGTCATGATCGGATTAAGCACCACGACCGGAATGTCTGCTGTGAGAAGAATGATCAAATCCGCGTCTGACGTAGTGCCCGGTAACTCTACGATCTCCACAGGTGTGGGAGAACGCGTCAGCCATTGCGAGGATAATGAGAGCGAGCCGAAGGATTGGGTCGGTATGGGGCCGGATTGGATGGTGTGTGTGATGTTTCTCGGTCGAGAGCGGAGGAGGTTGGTGTTTTCAGGGTTGGAGGAGAATTCGTCCTCGAGCAGAGCCGTTACGAGATCAAATGCACCTGAGTCCGAGTGTGCTCCATGCACTGTACCGGGAAGTGGGAAATCAGAAATGAAAGGGAGAACGAGCGAGGAACGAACGCACCTACAATCCTCGCCTTCTGGTTCTGGCTACTCGCTGAGTCCTTGTGTGGTGTCGAAGCATTATGGGCATAGTCTAGCAGATCAGTCCAAAGCTTGAGCGACTCTACTGGGTGTTTTGGCGTCGGAGAGAGGATGGAAGGGAGAAGGGCGGAGGTCTTGTGAATTAATGTGAGGGCATTTGGTCTAGGGAGTAATGTCGCCGACTCAGCAGTGGCGAAAGTGGCAGCAAAGGGGTGGAGTCGGAGGAGTCTTGTCGGTTGAGAGAGAAGAGACCTCCCACATCTGTGCATGACCTATGGAGTTTCCGTTCGGAGAGCGTGGCGCGTCGTGCCGGTAGTACATTGCAACCGTGGGAAATACGTCTTCCGGTCCCCGAGCGTTTTTTTTTTTTTTGAAGGGTTGACATTGTTAAGTGGTCATACTACATCAGGTACAGGCCCTACACGGGCTGTTTACTGGGAAGGGTTTTTGTAACTACGATCGAGACTGATATGGGCAAAACCTTGGCCCCACCAACACCGGCGGGTAGAACTACGAAAAAAATAAAAAGATGAGTCGAGAGACACTGGATGCAATGTCCAGACCAGGAGGGGGCATGGATTCGCTAATCGCGCCCCCCTGGAGA
>Ga0307517_10009839_pt1 | contig 13470 bp, 18 predicted proteins | sample 23_EM_MG_FD_194515 | JGI IMG/M metagenome (GOLD analysis project Ga0307517, IMG submission 194515) | Populus trichocarpa ectomycorrhiza microbial communities from riparian zone in the Pacific Northwest, United States - 23_EM | ecosystem: Host-associated > Plants > Roots > Unclassified | place...
TTTTGATGGGATTGTGAAGATAGTTCGCAAAGAAACCTTGCTTTATCACAGATAATTGACACAGGGCTCTAAGCGGTCTTTCAAATCTATGTTATATAAGCTGATCACATGCAAAATGCGAGATGCGCCCAGCTTTGAACGTTCCTATTATGTAGTGCTTGTGCCGTTTACGGCCCATATAGCTGCCCACAGAGGTTCATTTAGACAAGTAACTATACGCATGTATTTCTCTACCATATGGTCCGCCACACAGGAGAATAGTAAACGAGGATTTAAAATAATAATAATAATTGTGATTCGTTGGCTCGTTTCTTGAACTTTCTTCTGCGTCCTCAGGCCTCATTCCCCGTACACCAGGAAGGTAGTGGCCCAAACTTGAAGATAGGATGGGCACTCGCAGTGGCATTGGATTGTCGGCCCGCTCACGGCCCGCATTGAACGTGCTTACACACCTCATGATCATTGTGCAGGTTATATAAGGCCACAATCTCACCGCATTGGTCTCGCCGCTTGAGGCTCAGGACGCTCAGCTGCCTTATCTCAGATGCACCGCTATACACTATACACAGTTTCATCCGGCCGCCAGACCCCCAAGTTCCAACCATTAGGCACCTCTTGAACCACCCTAACGCTCCCTAACGTGGACACTGGGTGGTAGCAGAAAGCAAGCAAGCAAAATAATGCCTCGCCCGCCACCAGCATCCACCGTGATCTATTTCGGCAATAACCCTAGGATCACTAAGTATCAAACACACCAACATGCATCCTATGGTGCAACCTTACTTACCAAATGTAGACTCCCACTTCGGACCGAATTCTGGTGCAAGAGGATTCAGAAAATGTCAGAAAACGCTTATTTGAACTTTCTGGACTTCGCTCAAGCTGATTCCAACACGAAATGAGGCGAAATCTCTTCAAAAGTTTTTCACGGCCAATTTGGCCACTGTCCAAAGTGGCGGTGTCTAGGCCAGTGCACCATACAATTATCATGCTGATCTTGGAAGTTGGCGGACGCTCTTACACTTGGCTTATCTCCTTACCATCATGCCAGCAACGAGTAGATGTTTTACGTCGTTGAGAAAGCTTGCAACCTTAACCGTCGTCGTGGGTGCTCTGTGTCCCCTTGCAGATACCGCCAATCCAATATGTAACACAGGCTTCGACTGGGTAGGTTGGCATAGTTAAATGAATAGATCGATTTACTGATAATATCTGGATTTGCAGGCTTTCAACAGTTTGGGCCAAAGTCCTTGCGATGTAACAGCGGCGCTTGGAGGAGCGTGTATTATAATTACTGGAGGAAGTGAGTTGCCGTCTGGGTCCTGTAGAAATAACACTAAATTGATGGAACTTCCCTATACCCAGACTTCTCCTTGGACGCCTTGTCTCCGGGCTACGTCTACCTAGGACCTGCGGCTGGGTTAGGGACGCCTTGTAGATGCAGTACTGTTTATTACTCCACCTTGAGTGCTTGCGCCTTGTGCCAAGGGGCCAACTTTATCAAGTATGCCTCCCTTGCTGAAGGAACGGTTCACAAAGCTAATCCAATTATTCTTAGATGGACCGCCTACAACGCGAATTGTACGAGCGTGTATACCGAGATGTGAGAATCGGCGCCCACGTCCCGTTACATCCAATGACCATTGAATATTTTCCAGATTCCCAAGTCCCATTCCATCAGGATTCAGCGTTCCACACTGGGCTTATCTGGACGTCATAGTATGTAGAAAATGGTTTCTGTACAAAAAACTGATCTTAATTCCCGTATTTATCAGGCTGCCAATACATTTGATCCTACAGCCGCGAAAGCTGCAGGTATTTATTTGCTTTGTTCTTGCTCCTTGAGCTCCATCTCACATCGCTACAGCTACAAGCGGTCCTGACTCTACCGGCTTTCCTCAAGCAACAGGTTCAACAACTCCGAGTACAACTACATACCCATCGTCGTCGAAAAAGAAAACTAACGTCGGGGCAATCGCCGGAGGTGTGGCTGGTGGCGTAGTTGGGCTCGCGCTCATCGGTGGCGTAGTATTTTGTCTTCTCCGACGACGGCAGATTGCATCCTCCCAACCCACACCCGGCACCTACGATCCGCAACCGTTCACATCCTACGAGAAATCGGCGATGGGCACTATGGACACGGGCAACACGGGCACCGCTTTTGCCTCTACCCCAATGCCCAAGCTTTATGTGCGATTTTCCATTGACCATGCATTGACAAACAATTTATGATTTTCTTAGGACCCCGATGACCCCTCTACTTTCCCGGTACATGCAGCTCAAAACTATACAGGAACGACGAATACTTTATCTACTCCTGAGCAACCCTTGTATCCCAATCTGCCTAATTTCGGTGGAAGCCCACAGATTCCTCTAGGGCCTGGTGGCCATAATCAATATGCCGGTTCTCCAGAGCTCTAAAGCATCATTGGGAATTTTGTGAAGTTTCGTGTCGGGTTCGATATACTTTCTCTTCCCTATTGAATATTTACACCAAATCGTCATGAACTCTTTTTTTTCACTCAGACCCAAAATACTATAAAAACCAAATTTAATAAAATTGCTAAGCAAAGAACTCCGTAACTACGGCGGACTGGGTCTTTTGCCTTGGAACAGTGCCCAGCTCTTATCTTGAGGTCGATTGAACAAGCATAAGGTCCAGATTTCCACCCCTTACAGCAGGGCCGCCCTCCTTGAATTCAAGTTTGCGGTGTCACTCGGGAATGATTGCGGATACCTCAGACATAATTGACCCTGTGTTTTTACTTTGCAAATGGACAATACTGCGCAGGAACTATAGGATCGTTCCTTGGTAAATTTTTGTCAGAAAGCTATGCAATCATACAACAGATGGGCTGCGCCATTTGCCAGCAGGCTCAACAAACGTGTAGAGCTCTCTATGGTTTCGAAAAAATAAAGTGGACTGGGATTATTGAGTGATTATGGGTCGTCTGTGCGTTCCAAGATTTCGTTGGAGTATGAGAGGAGGCAGTGTTGCCCGATATGGGAGAATGTCTATAACGGTTTCCCGTAGCAGCTTCGCTCAAATCGTAACCACCACCGCCTTCTCCTTTCTCCCTAATCCTCATTTTAAATAGAGGGAGGCTCTCTACTTTTCTGTCTCCCCCTTCACAACGGAACATGGGCTGCATTCGCCCTGCGACACCAGGCTTCATAGTCACCTTGGTTGCCACTGCACTTCTGGCAGTGGTTTCCTTCTGTGTCCCATACTTCAAGTCCGTTTACTTCCTCAAAGCCACCATCTCTGTCAGTGGGCACAATGGGACCATCACATTTGGGACTTTGGGATATTGTCTGGAGTTATCCAATGGTACAACCTGTTCAACTCCCTCGATTGGCTACCAGCTGGGTAAGCGCTTCCGTTTTCTCCCACCGTGTGTCGAATCGACTTTTTTTTTCCCCCCAAGACATTAATGGATTGGTCGGGAATAAACTACCCATTGAAATTCCCCAAGTCGCTGTCAAATGGATCACTTACGCTCTATTCCTCCATGTCATCGCACTTGCAGGTGCCGGAATTTCTGCAATCTTTGGTTTATTGGCCCACGTCCGCGAAATGTCCATGGCATGTTGCAGCACATTTATCTCAGGTTTCGCCGCCGTTGTCGCCATGTTTGCTTTCATATTTGATCTTATTCTATTCTTTGTCGCGAAGGCGCGCATTAACGCTGTTGGCACAGCCCAAATGGGAAATGCAATTTGGTTGACACTGGCAGCATGGCTATTATTATTCTTCAGTGGATGCTTCTACACCCTCGGCAGATGTTGCATCCAAAAACGACCAAGAGCGCCTGGAGGAAAAGGGAGCAAGTGGAGATCGGGGAACGATGCAGAAGGTGGACCCGACAAGGATTACGCCGAGCAGGTACGCTTGGACGCTGTCAAAGCCGAGGCAGATCGCAAGGCTAGACAACAAAAGGCCGAGGGCGGTCTTCCAGCCTTTTACGAGACGCAACCTCTCACTGGTCGAGTAGAGGGTAATCATGTTTATGTGGATGGGGATGGCAGTGAGAGTCAAGCAAATTTGCCTACATCCGAGGCTCCACCTACCGGGCGTCAACATGCATACACCGGCGGATATGTTCAAGGGGCTCCTGGTACTCGGACTATGGACGATTATTACTCTCCGTCCCCTTCGAGCCCACCCCCCAACACCTACCCACCCCAGGATATTCGACGACAAGCAAGTGGGTACGCTCCTTCAACTTACACAGCCAATGTACCACACAGTCCTGTTGCCCAACACTCGCTGCCTCCCCAAGGTGCTGCTTATGGATCGACACCATATCCATACAATTCTCCTTTGACAACATCTCCTCCCTCAAATCAATATCTCGCACTTCCAGGACAGTACCCTCAAGACGCATACGGCCGAGATTATGGTCACTCCGCAGGCGGAACTTCTTGTATGTTCCTTTCTTTCCTTATTACGGCATGATGTCAATTTCAATTTATTTTGCAGACCATACAGCTTCATCTCATGAGCAACAACCTTCTGGGTACACTCAATACGACTCTTACCCTTCGCAGCAAAACACCCGCTACACCGAACCATCGTTTAACCCCGATACCTACAATAACACCGCAGCAGTAAATCCCCCGATATCGTCGGCCACAAATTATGGTGCAATGCCAAACCCATACTACAGCTCCGCCTCACCGCCTCCGCCACAGCCAAATCAACATGGTCGCAGCTATACGCTAGGCGGCGATGGCTATGGTGGCAGCTCCGTGCCTCCTTTACAAGAGTACAACACTTCATATGGATACGGGGCACCAGCACATACACAAAGCCCTCCTCCTATCAACACGAATGTGGGGTACGCCCAAACACCACAACAGACGAGTCCGGTGAGGGGTCCTCGGGCGCAGCCCGCGCCAATACACGAAGACTCGCCACCTGGATATGAGACAGGGACATCTGGTGTAACCGGAAATTGGGGCAAGCAGTAATGACCATCCAGGAGGTTTTCACTCTAGATTCTTGCTTGATGTTGTGATCCCACTTTAGTACACCCTCGTGTAATACCCCTAACGAACCCATATTTATTTCATGTACAAGAGAATGGACTTGTTTATTTGATATTTTTTGATCTGCAATAATTCGCCACGATCAAGTGCAAATCGGGTTAGGCCGCTCCTTCAAGGCAAGAGAAGGTGTGGCCAGCGAATACATCCTGGCTCACTAGAGCCCAAACCCAAACCAACAAGTTGGCGATGACGGTGTTTTCCTCGCTAGCAGGTTTGTATTTTAATCTCAAGAAACCAACCATCGACATTCGTATTATGTTCCATTTTCAGGCCAGAAGAAATTTGTCCTCGCCGAGATCCTCCTGCATTTCTTACTGATGCGCAGAGTAGGCAGAGAATGACCTTCAGCCCCACCTTGGTGGCGCATATGAAAAGTGGATTCTACATTATGATTGGACATGTCTGAAACTTGGATCCACCGCATCTATTCCCATGCTGTACATCCCTTACTAATGCGCAACATTTGCACGGCTATGATGACCCGGCCTTTGCGGTGGTTCTTTCGACAAAAATAATGATAGAAAATCATGGACAAGGTCAGCGGCCGCAATTCCCGTAATTTCAGCTAGAAAACTCGGTTCAGATCATTATCCTTTGACGTTGTTATGATGTGAAAAATCACCGTTATCATACGCCGGAGCGACCTCCACGATATCAGCCCCGCTGGAAATGGAATAAAGCTATCGCACAGTCTGACAAGTGATATTGAACTCACACAAAGTTTAAACCTGCGAGACCTCGGATGATCCTCTTGAGCTCTCGTGTGGTCCATCCCCCTGCTTCGGGTGTACCAGCTAGCCATAGTTTAGATGAAGCATGTCAGTGAAAATAGTAACGAATTCTCACTGGCAGGTGCAAGGCCAGGATCTTTACCAAATGTCAGTTGCACGTTTACTTCTAATCGTTATATATCTTCTCACCGATAACATCGATATCAAGGCTATTTTTGAGGACGCTTATCAGGACAGCGTCCTACAGGTTGTACGGAATCGTAAACACACCTGAGATAAACAGGACTATCCCCGATACGGTTTCTAATCTTGCGGATAATCGCGGGGATTCCCAAGTCATCGATATCATCTGTCGAAATGACCTGGAACCCGACTGTATCATCGTTGTCGAGATCCTCTACGCCCTTAAGTGGACGATCATTAATACTTATAACCATGCGAATGATCAGGCACCTCCTTACGGCAAGCTTGCAGCGGATCCCACCGTGGATACTATTGTTGGCTAATAAACCCTCCTCTTGCGCGAGGTAAAAAAAGGTTCCATGGGTAACTCTGGATTGTTCTGTCGTTTGGCCTGGGTACCCACCCCAGGTATCCTACGAAAGAATGTCACAGGGCTCATTTCGGAAATGGACTATCACAAACCAGATGGGCATCGAAGTGTATCACAGAGATAGGACCATAAACCTTGTGCAACGAGCGCAAGATGGGCAGTACCTGGAAGCAAAAACTCAGAATGCAATAAATTCGACAACGACACGGTGATGCGGACAATTGTGTGATCGCCCCCAAGGCTATTATAAATTACTTGAGCAGCGGTTCCAATAGATATCTGAGAAAATACATTACCTGACGATACGAGGATGTTCTTGGCCATCTTTTGCAAACAAACTGGTGATCGGATGGACACCATCACCTCGTGCCACTTTTCTCGCAAGAAGTGTCGAGTAGGCTACTTCTATTTGGTCCACGGCAAGGGCATTATCAAAAGGACTGATAGGTACCTTGGTATGGAGTTAGGATAGGTCAAGGTGAGAAGTCCAATGAAGCGCACATCGCCGCAATCAATAATTTTGTGACCAAGTTCATAAGGATTATTTGCCCAAGAAAGCGTGTATCCCCTAGCTTCGCGCTGCCTGCGACTCCCTGAACGTATAGCAAAAGGACCAAAACGAGCTCTAAACCAGAAAAAAATGCAGTGAGCTTTGCCAGTGGATCGCCTGATAGGATATAAGTACCCAGGTCTGTAGGTGACTGCGGTATCAAATGGTAGGCCAATAACCGCTATATCAAAGCTAGCAGCCTCGTTTTCCAGGCAGCGAAAATATGGAAGGTGCGAGAAAGACAGTGGGCCAGAGAAACTTTGGTCGAACTGCGTTCCATACTTTTCTGCCCAAGTTGGATCCGATAAGGTGGAATGCACCTGTTGAACCTTCTCTTGGGCAAAGGGGGATTGTTGAGAATGTTTGGATGCATCTGCGTGATGAGCCTTTGCCACAAGAAAGAAAGCACCCAGTGTGGCGAGAATTTTGACCAAGTAAAACATATCTTGCAGGTTGTGGTATAATCACGGTCCAGAGATGGGAAACGTCCATCCGTGCCATGTGGGTCTGTTGAAGGACCGGATCCTACTCGGGTCACTTCAAGCGTTGAAATGTCAAAAGATTTTACTGTATTTCCAATTGCATTCAAGCTGTATTAATTGTGGATGTACAAACAACAATTCCAACATAAAGTACAAATAAACGAAAGAGCGGTGTATATAGAAAGGACTAAGCTGGTCTTGTACGAATAGGATTAATAGAATGAACGCGAACTTGAAAGCAAATGAGAGTTCTAGCAATGAAATTACCAGTCGTGGTATGTATACTCGAGGAACCTAGACAGTTTGTCAAAAATGCAAAACTTGAGAACTAAGTATGTAAACCACAGAAGCCATGCTGCATGGCGCGCGGGTATTGTTTCGCCCAAGCGCAAGTTGTGCTCGGCATCAAGTAAATCCAGATTGAAGCTTTATTTCCTGGGAAACGCGTCGAAAACGCAAACGGAGCGTCGATGAATACACGTCATGAAACTTGAGTGTCCGGACTGGGAGAGAGAGTTTTCTAAGAATCGTGCGGACTTCGTCTATGTGAATAGAGGCTGAGGTAAGATTGCGATATGCGTGTGGGTGCAGTGTGCGAAAGAAAACTTGAGTGAGAGGCAAAGAGAGAGGGTCACTATGGACAAATATGAGGGGCATAGAAACCCGAGATGCTGAGAGGCAATAAAAAAACAGGGAATGAAACCCAAATACAATGGATGGAGCGTAGAGTGAAAGTTGGGTCGTGTAAAGGGTTGAAGATCGATGGAGGGAGAAGGTCGAAAGTTGAAAACAATGCAAGATGAGGAGGATGGGGGACATGATCGTGACGAGAAAAATGCTGGGGGAACATGGAGAGAGTCCGAAATCATGGGCTCGGCGTTCTCGACGAGAACATCGAAACCAACGAATGCTCCTCCGCTTTGGTTGCTTCGAAAACGCGGATGGTGCGTACGTGTGTTAACTCGTCTCGTCGGTATTGTCCATTGAACGATTGGAAGGCATTGCTTCCCGAGTGCGTCGGTGTCTCAACCTGCTTGAGGGTAGATTGATCAAGAGAGAGAGGCGTGAGGTATGGGAGGGCATTATTCGGCTCATCATCGTAAGGATCTGGGATTGAGTCTGGCCAGTTAAGGCGCGTTCGTCGAAAACTGAAAAAGGATGACGGTGAAGATGTGAACTTCTATATTCAACAAATAAGACTCACGAATCATACTCGAAAAGAGCGTAATCAAGTTCAACCTCGTCGATTAAGCGCTTTCCTGATTCGTCCAAACACTTGGCTACATGTTCCGAGAGCGCAGCTTTGCACCCAAGAAGGGTGTGCATATGCTTGTTTCCATGGAATTCCAGCTCAACAGGGTCAACTGGAATATACGTCGACGGCCACACCAACAGACCAGGCGACTGTGTTGGGTGCCGAGGCTTCGCATGCATCGGACGACGTCGAGTGGAGGAAGCTGTCGCCGCAGCAAGAGCAGTGTAAGAGATACCTAGACGCCCAGCAGCTTTCGCGCTGAGAACAGGCATCTTCTCCCTCTCCGTTTGCGAAGGGGTACTTGGTCGAGCTGGAGGAGAGAACTCGTTTTTATCCTCAATCGGCGAACCAGGAGGAGGGACCGTCAAGCCTAAACGATCAGCAGCCTTCGAGTTCAAGGAAGACGGAAGGGGAGTCGAGGTCAATTCTGATCCAAAGCTTGAGCGCTGGGGTGAGCTTGAAGTGCCGACAACATCCTTCTTCTTGTCCTTTTTCTTCTTCTGTTGTTTTTCCCATTCGGATGAAACATAGGCCGTTCTCTTTGGAGAGTTTTCCTCCTCCAAGAAATCCTCCTCCTTCCAAGCTTCTAAGCCGATAGGCGAATCAGCGGGCGCGAGTTTGATTTGGAAGCTCTTCGTTTTTCCAGCCGCGCGCTTGCCAAACACGGTCTTCAACAAATCCACAACAAATTCGGATGGCCGGGGAGAGATTCCATAGTCCTTCTCCAACATCTTCTCGAAAACAGTTTCCAGGTCACGAGCATGAAATGCCTTTCGCCGCCAACCCTCCTGCTTTGACTCGCCGAATTCCGGGTCATAAGCCAAAGGTGGATCACGCTTGAAAACGGCCGGTTCACGAACAGCGGCATATTCTGGTGTTTTGGGAAGATAAGCAGTAATTGTGCGAACGGTAGTAGATTCTGAAAGCTGCGGTGTTTGCTTATCCTCGAACGAGGAGCGCTTCGATCCCTTTTCACTGATCAAAGTAGAATCTGAGTCAGCAGAATCTTCGCCCTGAACAGTTTCGTTGTCTTCGAGTTCGTCATAGGATGAGGACGACCTCTTAGAGGACGGTTCAGGATCTGTCGGTGGCTCTCCGTAAGGGAAGTAAAGCTGGTCGTCAATGATTTCCAGTCTGCCGTTACTGGAAAGAATTCGTTTGACTTCGGAAAGCAGCGAGTGCCAATACTTGTGAGGGATGCAATAGCCAAGGTTTGCCATCCTGATGTACTCGAAGGATTTGTCGGCAAATGGTAATCTGAGAAGGCTATCCACAAATAATAAGATATAAGAAATTTTGATTAGGAGGGGTATGTAGCTCACAAATTGTATTGAAGAAATTGCACATTTTCGGTCGTTTTGACCTCCGGAAGTGTGACATCTACGATGTCCAGCCCAGTGATTTGAGATTTCTTCCAGGAATTTGCGGTATGTAACAGCCAATACCCTGGTCCACAACCCAGATCCAACACAGTTCTGGGTGATTCATTCGCGTAATCATGAAACGAGGGCGACCCTTTGCTCAGGCGTTGAAGGAGAAGCTCGGAATAACGATCACTGAAAAAAAAAAAAAAAAAAAAAAAAAAAAAGAGAAAAAAGAAAGAAAAGGGTGAGAACTGTGTGGGAAAGCAAAAAAGTTGAATATATGCACTTTTCGAGAGCGTTGGTGTTCTTGATTGAAGATAAATGCAGACGCATGCTGTATCTCTTTGCCCAAAGGGTCTTTGGGACGAAATCCTCGGCTGCGTCTTGGTTGACGATTGTGGATTCCTTGAAGGAAACTGCTTTGCCTAAGGATGACCTGTGCCGGTTATTTGCCTTTGAGAACGCGCTTATGACAGGCGAGGTATCAAGGGGAGGCGTTGAAGGTTCCAAACCAACCGAAACAAGGGTCTCAGATGTCGAAAACAAGGAGGCCATTGACCTCTTCTTCTGGACAAAGTGGAGAGCGGGGGTGGGACGGGAGCCCGATGAAGGCGGCCTTTGTACATCGGTTGTTTTGGGTTTAACCGGTGCAGCAACCTTGGGGGTTGCAAGTTTACCGTGCTTTGGTGAGACCCGGGGTGCATCCTTCTTAGTCATGAAGTGGAGCCCCATGTTCGATAAAGCGTGCAAGCCACCGACCGAAGCAGAGCGCTTGAGGAAGCGAGCCTCCTTGTCGGGAATGTCTATATAAGGCGACTCAGTGTAAAGCGTCGAGAACGGCCTATAATGACTCCGTGCAGGCGGGGATGGGGAAGTCTGAAAGCGCTGCTGGATGGGCGTTGGGGAAGGAGGGAAAAGGTCATAGGAGACTGACACCATTGTAGCCATGACTGATTTAAAGGGAACTGAATGTGTCCTGGCGGGCCCTTTGTCAATGCGGGCCACAACGTAGATGGCTTTTTTGACAATGGATGAGTGGATGAGAGAAAGGGAGGAGAAAGACCGAGGTATCTCGTCGGTATGTATGCCATACTATCGGAGGGATCCATGAGCGGTGTGTTCTCCGAGATTTAATTCCCTTCTTCCGTTTTTGGAAACCCCTTTCAACCCGGCCCGCAGGGGAACTGACAAGCATCCGTCAAAAAAATTGATCAAGACAGCTACATACATCTCCTGTTTTACAAATAACGTTGGTTTTATCCTTAATCGTCGTCTTTCTTCGGAGGAGGCCCACATGGTTGGAGCATACGCTGAACTTAAATTATATCAGTAAGCCAACAACCAATGCTCGCGAACAAACCTCTGTCATCTCAAACTTCACCCTTCCAATCGCCTCTCCGTCTGCAATGGCAAGGAAGGAGGTCAATATGGGGTGTCCCACAACCGAGGATAACGTATCTCGGTGCTGGTGGGCAAGCCATTCACTTCAAACGAGTTTCCATAAATACTTGCAACGGAATCTATAACCTGGGTGGAACTGCTTACTATTTTGACAAATCGGCATGCCCTTCATTTTCATCAGTCCGACTCCATGAGCGGAGCAAAATGGGCTCACCAGTACCAGTATACCGCGCATGCACTATACCATGCGTTAGTTCAACGCACAATTAGCAAAAAAAAAAAAAACACTCACAGTGTTCTAATTGCGTGTTGGCAGTATACCTGAGTTCAGAAGACTGTAATAAAGGACGCAAACTAGTTAGATTTCGCCGAATCCAGCGAGAACGACATGACTGACCATCACCAAGGAACGTGTTGACAAGTGTTGGTTTCGGAGGGGCGTCAATGCCTTCCGTCACCGCTTTTAGAAATTTCCCGTATCGTCAAGAATGACCTCAGAAACCACAAAACTAAGAGCCAAACTAGCCGCCCTAACTTCCTCATTTGATGACCTAGAAATTCTGCTAGAGCCTTTGTTCTCCCAAACTCTCCTGGAGACGCTTGTCGGCCTTGAGCCGATCCAACAAGCAAAACTTCAAACGGTCTTGCCATACCTCGTGTACGACCTTATATTCAGTTCGTTTGCCCTTTCTTCCTACCTAATAGCAATCTAAATCGTGTTGCTTTTTACTTGCTTCCTTTGTATGAATTATTTTTCCCTCTGCGGATTGATATCCTTCCCTTTCAAAAGTCTACCTAAAGTCAAGAGGAATAGACCCCAAATCGCACCCTGTCATCCCTGAACTGGTGCGCTAATTATATGCGCCTTTCATAACCTGCGATCTTCATTTTTTGAATTACTAGGATAGAATACGGCAGTACTTTGAGAAGATCTCAAACGCGGAGAACCCACCAGCCAGTATGCACCTTCCCACCTGATGCCCCGTTTCTCCTCCTCACATGTTCCTTTAGAACGCACAGAAATAGACAAAGCCGCGGCTACGCGCTTCATCAAACACGCCATCGCCCAAGCACAATGGAAGAAGACCGCCGCTGAAGAGTCCCAAGACGCGAACGATGCCGACACTGACGGGCAGAACAAACAAATCCCCTCTCCTCGCGTCCCCGTTAAAGTAACGCAAAAGATGCGTGAACGCGAAGCGTATGAGAAGGAAATGAAAGAACGTGACGCGATGGAGAGTTCTGAGGGCGAGCTGGAGGTGTTCGATGGGGAGACCAAGGATGTCGTTGACGATACACACATGGACGTCGATATTGACCACAACCTGAAAGGCAAAGGAAAGGAAGTCACTCCCACAACGGAGGGTTTACCGTTGAGCAAAAACAAACGACGGAGACCTCCCATCGACCCATTCGCAGGTAAACTTACCATGCTGCCACAAACTACTCGCATATTAATCAATGAAACAGGATATGGAGACGACATCGAGGCACCCAGTACATCAGCTGGTTTCAAAAAGGCCAGGTCCTCGAGCCCTCTTCTTCCCTCGACCCAGGATGCGGAACAAAAGTCTTCGAGTCACACACCAGCCATCTCCCGGCGGAACACCCCATTAGAAAACTCAAAAGCGAATAAAAAGAAGAAAAAGACGAAAAGAACTAGTCAAGCTCGGCACTAGTTACAAAAATGCGGTTTACACGATCTTCTATATAGCGACACACGACGAGATGGGGTGATATAACAATACAAATTCGTGGAGAAATTCAGGGCCCGCTTTACGAATGGTCGAGCTACTAAATGGATGTCAGATACCAAAGATGAAAAACGAAACGACGAAGAACGAAACTATGGTAAGAGAGTACATACATATATACATTTACAAAAAGATGGTCGATGAAAGAAATGTACAGAGGTCATTTGCAATTTGGGAAAACAATGATAAATGAGTACAGGGCCTGTTGTAAAGCTATTAAGTTCGGATCTGGAGAGCGGGAATACAGAACGGGGGAAAAAAAAAAGAAAGCAACATTGTTAGCAGTCGAGAAGGGACGGTGAACTGCTAAGGGGCACCAAGAGAGATC
>Ga0307517_10009840_pt1 | contig 13469 bp, 13 predicted proteins | sample 23_EM_MG_FD_194515 | JGI IMG/M metagenome (GOLD analysis project Ga0307517, IMG submission 194515) | Populus trichocarpa ectomycorrhiza microbial communities from riparian zone in the Pacific Northwest, United States - 23_EM | ecosystem: Host-associated > Plants > Roots > Unclassified | place...
AAAAAAAATAATTGAAAAAACTAAATTGTGAAAAAAAAACCAATTAAAATTTTGAAAAAACCGACCGGTTTGGTTTTATAAGCCTAAAACCAAAAAAACTAGAAAAAACCGAGCCACAACCGGTTTGAACCGGTTTTTGTCCAAAAAAATTGAACTGAAACCGGCCGGTTTGAACTGGTTTCGTTTTTTAAAAAAAAGATCAGTTTGGTTATTTTTTTTTTTATAAAAACCGAATTGAACAAAAAATAATCATCCCTTTTTACCGTGTAATTTATGGAGCTCTAGCAGGTTTAGTGAAAGTACAAAAATAGAGTTTTTGGAGAAAGATAATAGTGAAATTGTGAATAGAGTTGGAGAATTTAGGAGTCAGGAATGATATTTATATTTCCTATAAACTTGTAAACTCGAGGGAAAAATCTTGATTTTTTATAAATTTGATTTAGTTTATCGATTTTGCATGAGTTAAGTTTAATTTTATTAATTTTCAAATTTTTAATCTAAGTTTATATGTATTGACTCTTAAAATTATATATTTATATTAGTCAAACTCATAATTTTAACAATAATGACAAGAAGGCACAACAATTTTATTAGTTCGTTCAAATAACCATAAATGTTGTCTTCATGTTATTTGTTAAAGGGTATTTTTAGAGGGGTTTATAAAAAGTAATCTGTGTCATAAATTTAAAATCAACAAAACACAATTCTAAAAAAAGAAGAAAAAGATAAAAATCAATAATACATAAAATTCGAAGATTATAGATTTGCTTTCCTTTTTAAGAAGGGATAAATTTAGAAAGTTTGATAAAATAACTTCTATAAAAAAAATTCTGAAAGTTATAAATAATATATATATAAATTTGACTTGATGAATAAAAAATGGTTTTGCAGTCCATACAAGCTAGTTATTTTGAATTGATACTGGTTGTATTTTTCCAAAACAAACCTAGGAAGGGGGCGAGGCTGTCCGGATCGGATGGTTTGAAAATACAACTCGAAAGACCGCAATGTGCCGTTGCCAATCACCACATCCCCCCCACGTGACTTACCCTCACTAAACATTTGAATTCGGACTTGAAGCGCCTTTTCCTTAATTCCACTTCAATAATCTTAATCAATTCCATCCCCCCACACACCCTTTCAAAAAAACACAACCCCACTCTCTCCTTTCCTTCATTCATGTCTTTCTCTCTGATAATCTAACCCTCAACAATAATAAAAAAAATCCTAATTTCTCCGTCTCCCTCAGGTAGCTCACAGATCTCTGTTTCGTCAATTCATGCTTTACCAGAAATGTTAGCGTGGATTTAAATCTCTCCTTCTCTTGTTTCTCTAACGTCATTGTGCATTTGATTTTAATCTGGCTTGTGGTTTCAATACTGGACATGGTTTAGGTTTTCGTGCCCGAATCGATTTTGAAAAAAACAGAGATGGAGAACTCGGAGTGCGTGAGAGTTGCAGTTAATATTCGGCCGTTGATCACACCAGAGCTTCTCAATGGTTGTACAGACATCATCACCGTTGTTCCTGGAGAGCCGCAGGTATCGTATCGCCCTTCACTCCTTTTCAAATCTCATTGTCTTACATTTTCCAGGTTTCAATAATTAATACCGTTAAATATCTGATTTTATTTGTTAAATTGACTGTTTGCTTAAAAAAAAAAATTCAGGTTCAGATCGGCTCGCATTCGTTCACTTACGATTACGTGTATAAGAGCACGGCGTCACCTTCTTCAGATATTTTCAACGATTGTGTTGCTCCACTGGTAGAGGCACTTTTAAATGGCTACAATGCCACCGTCCTTGCATATGGCCAGGTCTAACGTCTAATTTGTTTGGTGAATTTCTTTTGTTTGCTAGTCTGTGTATATTTATGATTTTAACACGGGGTGTCTTGTTTGTTAAAAATTAGACTGGTTCGGGGAAAACGTATACTATGGGGACTAGCTACACTGGAGAAGGAAGTAATAGTGGGATTATACCGAAAGTAATGGATAGTATATTTAAGAGAGTGGAGACTGCTCAAGAATCGACAGAGTTTTTGATACGGGTTTCATTTATTGAGGTAAAATGTGCTTCAATGCAATAACTCTGTGTACTTGTTGTAAAGCCATGTGCTAATTTTCTGATGGTAAATGAACAGATATTTAAGGAAGAGGTGTACGATTTGCTCGATCCCAATTCGGCAGTTTTCTCTAAAGCCGAAGGGGTGAATTCTGCAAAGCCTGCGGTGCCTGCTAGAGTACCAATTCAGATAAGAGAAACAGTAAATGGAGGGATCACGCTTGCTGGTGTCACTGAAGCAGAAGTTAGAAATAAAGAGGAGATGGCATCTTACTTGTCGCATGGGTCTCTATGTCGTGCAACTGGCAGCACTAACATGAACAGTCAATCGAGGTGTGGATTTCACCATGTCATTACTCTAACTTAGTTTTTGTCATTGTTCTGTCATAAGGTTGGTTTCAAAGAGCTCATGGTTTCAAACGGTTGATGAATAAGCCTTTTCTGACCTGTTTTTACTTGAAGTTGTCTAATCCCACCAAAAGAACTTAACATGTGTAATGCAATTGTTGTTATCTCTTTGCACTTTTCTTTGTTAATTTTCTCATCTAAATTTACTATTTTAAAGACTTGTTGCATTGTTTCCAGTCGCTCGCATGCTATATTTACAATTACCATGGAGCAAAAGAAAATTTCTTCCTGTCCAAGCGGAGTAAATAATGATGAATTCGGTGATGACATGTTATGTGCAAAACTACACTTGGTTGACCTTGCTGGATCAGAACGTGCAAAAAGAACAGGAGCAGATGGCATGCGTTTCAAGGAAGGTAGTCCCATTGTTTGTTATAATGCTGAGAATGAGAATTCCTGATATGATTCAACAGGAATGCTTAAAGTGCAATGGTGGCCTGCAATGTTTGTTTTATTTTGTTTATCTTGTTAAAAAATTTGATGATTTTTCATGTTTTAGGCATCCATATCAATAAGGGTTTGCTGGCCCTTGGAAATGTGATAAGTGCATTGGGTGACGAGAAGAAAAGGAAAGAAGGGGGCCATATTCCTTATCGCGACAGCAAGTTGACACGCTTGTTACAGGTAAAGGAGTTAGTTAATGTTGATCTAAGCCTCTAATATCAATACAAAATCTTGTAACTTTTGTGGTTCATGATCAAATGATTTCTTAAATATATGGGTTAATTCTTTATTAAAAAAGGCAAGAAAACATAAATAAAAGCTATATTGATGGATCGTTTGCAATATTGCGAAATAGTTCAGGGAGATTTCATTGACTGCAGTGAAAATGTAAGCTCTACATGGTGATTGCTTTTGGTTTAAAGTATGAATTCTCTCATGATAGAAGCTTGCTTATTGCTGTCACTGGAATTTGAATTTCTAGGATTCTTTGGGAGGAAACAGCAAAACGGTGATGATTGGTATGCCATTTATTATCTTTATGCATCGCAATCCTTGAAGTTTACTTTTGCATTTTAGATTTCTCCCTTCAACAGTTTGATTGTCGTATTATTATAGCATGTGTTAGCCCTGCTGACACAAATGCGGAGGAGACCTTGAATACTTTGAAATACGCAAATCGTGCTCGCAATATTCAAAACAAAGCAGTGGTAATTTTGCCTTCTTCACTTGTTTGTTGTGTTGTGTTTTGTCATGCCTTTCTTTTCATGTTCGTGACATTTCCCCCCTTGTTCTTAGGTCAATCGTGATCCAATGTCTGCTCAAATGCAGCGAATGAGAAGCCAAATTGAGCAATTGCAGGCTGAACTGTTATTTTATCGTGGTGATGCAACCATCCCATTTGACGAGCTTCAGGTACTTCAATTTGTGATAAATAATACCCACATCTGCTCCTTGTCTTCTAAATTCAACTACTTAATGATATGTGTTCTTTTAGATACTCAAACACAAAGTATCGTTGCTTGAAGGGAGTAATGCTGAACTAAAACGAGAGCTTCATGAAAGACAACTCACCTGCGAACATTTGAATCAACGTGCTGTCGAAGCTCAGGTTATTAAGTTTGTGTGTTACTTTAATTATTATCTTTCTTGTAATGTTTATTTTGTATTGATTACAACTGAGTCAATATTTCAGGTTGAAAAGGACAAATTGATAATGCAAATTGAATCAGCTCGAAATGGTAAATCATGGGATGAGATTGACTCCAGTACAAGTCAGGTTAGTGTGAATTGATTGATGCAGTCTTATTGTAGCTTTCGAGATAAAATTCTTTTATGACACAAAGTTTTAAAGCATCTTTCAGGATTATGATTTAGTGAAAAAGTATGTATCAAAAATTCAAGAGTTAGAAGGAGAGCTGCTGCATTTGAAAAACTTGTCCAACTCGAAGTGTATTCAATTTGTTGATTATATCAACTCAGATGATGAGAGGTTTGGCTCAAAAAATGCTTTGTTACAATCTCTAAATGAGTTTTCATCCAATTCTGACACAAAAGCAGCAGACATTTCAGGTAACATATAAGAAATTCTAACTCATTTTGTTGTGCGATTGTTAGTTTTCTTATTTTATATTATTGAAAAGTCTTTTCCCCATTTTTGTATTTCATTTCATGATGAACACTCCAATTGAATTACTTGGTAAATTTGTTGTTTGGTTGTTGAATATTTAATCTTTAATGTTGGTAATGCTGGTCTCATGGGCGACAAAACCATGCATAGTTTTTTAAATCTGGCAGCTTTATGGGTAGGTCACACAAAATCATTAGTTAGAGAAGCTATGCCTTCGATAACTATTGATGCTCAGCATCGTTTTATTTGCTGTTTCTGTTTTTTCTATTCAACTTTGCATTTTATTTTCACCAGTGAGATGTAGCTGTATAAAATTGTTGAAATCATTTTCCTTTGATTCAACTACAGATGAAGTTGAAGATGATGAAAAAGAGCTAGAACATTCTTCTCTTCAAGAAAAATTGGACTGGGAGCTGAAAGAATTGGACAGAAAACTTGAACAAAAGGAGGTAAAGGCAGCTCAACTATTTTTTGTATAATTTATCCTTTCCACTCCTGTGCTGTCAAAATTAGATGTAATATCTACCGCTAACTACTTTTTGGCTGCTGCTGCTGTTTTCTGCTCAATAAACGACCTGCCGTTTCATGAGGTGGAAGAAGATTTTGAACCACAGAAGTCTCTCATTCATGAGCAACCGCATACAAAAGTTTCTAATTAAGCCACAAAAGAAACTCTTACTAGTTCTGACATAAATAAAATATAGGAATAGTAGGTGTATGTGATTCTTTATGTTTTGACTGTCTAGGACCTGCAGTTCCTTATTTTTATTCTACAATTTGTTGGCATTTTGAGCACTGCCCTTCATTCCCTTTTCCTTTAATTTTTGAAGGCTGAAATGAAGCGTTTTACAAGTGTGGATACTTCAGTTCTTAAGCAACATTATGAGAAGAAAGTTCACGATTTAGAACAAGAAAAGAAGGTTTTGCAGGTCAGTGCTTTTGTAATACTAGACATGTTATGTTTCCAGTCTTTCAAGGTTCATCTTTGTATATTAATCCGTCTTTGTTGTCAATGCACAGAAAGAGATTGGGGAATTGAGATGCAATCTTGTCAATATATCATCTACTTCTGATGACGGTGCTAAAAAATTAAAGGATGAGTATCTTCAAAAGTTGACAGTCCTTGAGGCACAGGTGAGTGTGAGTCTGCACAGACTTATACTGTCAGTTGCAATTATTCTCGGATTCATATTCTGCTTTGCAGGTTGCAGAGTTGAAGAAGAAACAAGATGCTCAAGCTCAATTATTGAGACAAAAACAAAAGAGTGATGAGGCTGCAAGACGACTGCATGAGGAGATTCAGAGAATCAAGACTCAAAAGGTGCGATTTTGTTAGACAAAAGGTTTGTTTATAGTTATTTTAAGTTACAATTCCTTTTATCACAGTATTAACGTGCCTATTTGTTTCCAGGTCCAACTTCAACATAAGATCAAGCAAGAATCTGAGCAATTCAGGTTATGGAAGGCATCGAGGGAAAAAGAAGTTCTTCAGGTGCATAAAGGAAAAAAATTGTCTGTCCTTAAATATTTAATGTATGATTTTATCAAATTTTGTGCGATCATAATTTACAAAGCTTAAGATAAATATTTTTCTTATAAAGAGGATTGTATTTATCACAGATGTAAAAAAGCAAGTATAAAACAATATTTTCCTTAGAAATGTTATTATTAAAGGAAATTGTATTTATCCTAGATCCTCGATGTTGCTTTCATGCCTCCGTAGATTCTAAATGACACGGAAATTAATTCTCTTTGGATCACATTTTTTATTCATTACCAGCTTAAGAAAGAAGGCAGGAGAAATGAGTACGAGATGCACAAGTTGTTAGCTTTGAATCAAAGGCAGAAAATGGTAATTGATGTGCATTAAGAACGCTATTTCTAATTTACAGAAGTATTCTACTGACTTTTGGTATTTCGAAACAGGTGCTACAAAGAAAGACAGAAGAAGCTTCTATGGCTACAAAAAGGCTAAAAGAGCTTTTAGAATCAAGAAAGATTGGTCGGTGGATTTACTACTTCCTGCCCTCCCTTTTGTTTTCTGTAAACAATATTTTGTTGAAAATTTACTTTCCTATACTACAGGTGTTGGAAATGGCAATGGCCCTGGAATTCAGGTACTACTTATAGTCTTAAGACAGAATTATGCATTTTGAATGTTCATAAATAAATAATTGTTATTAGGCTTTGGTTTGTTATTTTTCTGAGACTTGCTCCTAACACAATTTATTTTCAATGTGAAGGCTCTGATGCAGGCAATTGAGCATGAGCTTGAAGTCACATTACGCGTACATGAAGTACGTTCTGAGTATGAGCGTCAACTGCAAGAGTGAGTCACTGATTTTGCATCTTAACTTCATGCATATTCTGTAAAAATCTTCAATTCATTTCCTTTTAAACTTATTTCTTTGTGAGAATATTTGTATCTTCATCAGTATACAGTGAGAGGATGCGCTTGATTTGTTACCTTGATTATTTTGCTATATATTATCCAAATGAAGGACATCTTTGAGGCTGCCTATCAGTGCTCTTCCACGCTAGCTAATTCAAGTAAATCCTCTTGTTATTTCAGGAGAGCTAGAATGGCCAACGAAGTTGCAAAGTTGAAGGAAGAAGCAGAGATACTTAAACAAACTAATTCAAGGTGATTCGTTTTCTCCATCTTGATTTCCCTTCATGGCCTCTTATGACTTTATATTAACATTAAGTTTGAGGAAGTTAACAATTAGATAATTGGCTTTAACAATGCAGTGATTGCTCGCCAGCGATGTCTCCTGGGGCTAGAAATTCAAGGATTTTTGCTCTTGAAAACATGCTTGCTGCTTCTTCTAGCACCTTGGTTTCGATGGCATCACAATTGTCAGAAGCAGAAGAGCATGGACGGGGCTTTAGTGGAAGAGGACGTTGGAATCAAGTTCGGTCACTTGCTGATGCAAAAAACGTGATGAGTTATTTGTTCAATATAGCATCCTCCACCAGGTGATGACCTTCTTCAGTTTTATTTTTCTGAGTTTCTTAAGTCAAAATATTTGATCAGAGCTTTATTATCTGGATTGGCTAGCTTCTTTTCAATGTAACGTGAACAGGGCTATGGTTTTACATGTTGCGTGTAATTGATTTATCCGGATTACTCCTATGTTTTTAGGTGCTTGTTGCGAGATAAAGAAGTTGACTGGAGAGAAAAGGATACTGAAATAAGAGATTTGAAGGAAAAAGTGGTGAAACTGACTACTCTGGCCAGGCATCTTGAAATGCAGAAGGCAGAACTCTTTCATCAAGTGAAGTTACAGGTTAGCTGTTTATCAATTACTTGTTCCTAATCTGGTTTGGAGTCACACAGCAGATTTAAAAAGAAAAGTTGAATATTAGTCTTGCTTATGGTCCTTAGTATGCATTATATCGTTTACTTGTTCCTTAGTATGCAGTATAAATATAGATTTTTGTAGTTTTTTTTTTTATTGAATATTTCTTGTTTGAATCTCGTGAATTGCGTTTGTCACCTTGGATTTTGTAAAATTAGGTAGATGTTTTTAACTTGGAAAATTCTGTCTTCATCTTCCTATTTCTATTTTGTTTGAACAATTTCTCAATTTATCAAATACTGATTGCATGATCTATTAACAGAGTTCAGCATTGAAAAAATACTCCACCAAAAGTGAGGCCGATTCTGAAGGATGCAAGCTCGACATGCATAGACAGGTATATTTATAGATATATAAGCTTGTATTGCTGGATAGTCTTACAAATGAATTCTTCGCTATTCCCTAATCCCATAGCCTTTTCTTTATTTATCGGTTTGTTTGTTTGTTTGTTCAGGCACAACAAAGCACCCCTATCATATTGGATGATATGGATACATCTGAATCAGAACATTCAGATAATGATTTGATGGATGATGAATGGGTACAATCAGAGAAAGAGGCGACTGATGATGAATGGGTAATGTCAGGGAAGCGGCAGAGAAAGAAAATAAATTTAAAAAACAAAGCCCGTTCCAGTACAGGAGATATCCATGATCCTGAAAACTCCAAGTCAGATTGTTCTGGTGAGGCAGCCACTGCTGTTCCAGTATGTTGTGCTTGTAGTAAATACTCATTATGCAAGACATCCAAGTGCCAGTGTCGAGCATCTGGGGGTTGTTGTGGGATATCGTGTGGCTGCATGCCAAATAAATGTTCTAATAGAGGAGCTACTACAATTCCAGATTCGGAACTTGGATCTAATGAAACAGAAAACAATCAGGTCCTTGCTTCTCATGGTGCAATGTTGCTAGAAAGTGCCCTAGTTGAGAAGCCTAGAGAAACAAGTGATGATAGTGTGGTGGGAAGGAAGCCTCTGTCCGATATAGGCAACACGATGGTATGCTCGTTTCGAAGCTCAATTAGTGATTCTTTTTTTTGCAAATTGGTTTTCCTCTTTTTTTTTTTTTTTATCGTTATTATCTTCTAATTCGTATCTCCTGCAGGCCAAATCCAATGCACCAAACGCAAACCAGAGAAAGAAATGGCGCAAATCAGTAATTCAGCTTGTTCCTGTTCCTCCACCCACCACAAAATCAGAAAACACTGAAGCTGCCCCCCAAAAGGCTGATGATAATGGTGCAAGCGAAGCAGACATTCCTTTGAAGTTACCTAGGGCTATGCGATCGGCTGCACCAAACACTGTAAGTGAAACAGATAATGGTGCAAGCGAGGCGGAAATTCCTTTGAGGCTACCGAGGGCTATGAGATCAGCTTCACATGGTGGCATCTTTCTGAGAGACAGGAATGCTGATCAAGCAGAAGAATCAATAAATAAGGAGACCGGTGTGCTTCCTACCAGAAGCCCTGCCCGACCGAAAAGAACATCCGATGAGAAGGAGAACTACGGCGGTTAACATGTATACCAGTACCGCTAAGATTATTTTTTGGATGGATTTGTTTGGAAAAAATGAAGGTGGACATGGAGCTCTATTGGTACCTTGATTGATTGTGTACTCCGCTGTGCTGGGTAATTGTGTAATTGATTTCTTTCTAGAAATCAAACAAGACAGATTTAGATTAGGAATTCATGTGTCTCTCCGATGTGATGCTTTGCTCTCCTATTATTTTGTATGAATTCTTTGTTAATGTCGATACAGATTCATATTTCATTGGTCCATTGAAAAGTTCACCTCTCTTCTCTGAACATTTGATGCCATGGATAGAAATTTAAGCGCATTTTAACAAATGGTAAAAAAATTGAAGTTGTGCTGTATCATTTTCTACTTTCAAACAAAATAGGAAAAAACAAGAAGACCATTTTATTTGGTTAATTTTTTTAACAATGAATTGTTGGCTTTATATATTTTTTATAACATTGGTTTTTAAAAACTGAAAACACGACAATAAACCACCTCAACTTCCTGCCGTTCTTTTTTCACAATCTATTTAAATCATATAATTCAAAACAATTAGTGAGACTGACAACACAAATCGGTCATACTATCCTTTTTAAAAAATATTTTTATTAATTGGAAAATGATTTTCCTAATTTATTTCTTGATTTAGTTCTTAAAACCATTTTTTTTAGTGTTCAAAGTTTGCAATGAGATAAAGAATCCTAGTTTTGTTACACATGCTTTATTCTATGTATGAATTTATAAATTTTACAAATTTCTCATGTTTCATGTAATTCCAATATATATATATATATTTCTCATGCAGATACGAATCCGTGAAAACTTCCAAAATGGATTGGGTTTTTCATGATTATTATTGGTTTTTCATGATTATTATGAGTCTTTCATTGCTACAATACAATGACATTTTTACCCTTCATTATATAATTAATTAATTAGTTAATTAATAAAAAAACCTAAACCCTATTAGTTTTTATTGTGGGTTAGATTCTTTGTATTGTAAATTGCTACAATACAATGATATTTTACCCTTCATTACAAAAATCAAATGGCTTTTTTATGAGGTAAAATGGTATTTTCAAGGGGACTCATTTGATATTATAGAAATAATTGGAGGAATAATGTTCTATTAACTTTTTCTTGCACAATTAAATGACATAAATGTCTTAAAAAAGTAAACAAAAAATTAAAAGATGAGAGGGGTTTTTGTGTCTTTCCTATTTTAAAATAGTAAAATTACTCTATTTCCCTTTGAGTAAAAAATATAAAAAATAGATAAATGAATATTTTAGTATTTTCATCATTTTTTTTTATAATCTATTTGAATTATGGGCAAATCAATCTTTTAATAATAATAAAAAAAAATGATTGGTATGTGCGTAGCACGTGCCAACGAGTTGACATCGCTCGCACCCTTTGAGAGACGCATGCTTTGGAGGCCAAAAAGATCCAACTTTTTATTTTTTTTCTCTCATTTACTTGAAATTGCTCTGAGTCAACCAAAACTCACAATTGTCCTGCCATTTAGTTTTTCTTGCAATTGTAGTTCTTCTTTTTTTGATTAGTCTTTATTTGTTTTAGATTTTTTTTTTTAATTTCGTCCATTTCTATTTGGTTTTATTTATTTTTATATCAATTATGGTACTTATTCTTTTGATTACTTTTTTCTTTTATCCTTTTCTTAATTTATTTATTTTTTCAATTTTATCCCTCAACATTTTCTTTCATTGATTTTTTTTATCCAATTTTGGTCCCCATTATTGTAATTGTTATTCTTTCATCCTTTTCTTAGTTTGTTTTTTATTTTATTTTTTCCCTCAATATTTTATTTCATTTTTTTTTCTGATTTTGGTCCTCAATTTTTTAATTGCTTTTTTTTTTCATTTTCTTATTTTATAGGGTTATTCTGAGTCGCGGGTTAGTCAAGTTAACCCGGGTTTTTTAGATTTCTTTTTCAATGATTTTTTTTTTGCATTTTTGTCCTTTGATATTAGACTATTGAGTCTTGAGTTTTTTTTTTTTTTATGGGGTCGAGTTATTCAAGTTAGTCATAAATGACTTTTTTTTTTCAATGTTTTTTTACTTAACTTTGATAATTTTTTCTAGATATTTTTTAAAAAATAAATTTTTTAATCATTATTTCATGTCATGGATGGCAGGTTAGTAGAGTTAACCTGAGTTAACTTAATTTTTTTCTTAAACACTTTTTTTTATAAGTTAATTTTTTTTTATCAATTTCATCATTTGAGATTAAGTTATTGGAACTTGAGTTTTGTGATTTTTTTAATTTTACATTCTATAAGATATATAAATTTCATATCTCATGTGTTCATCAAGTTAACTCAAGCTAATTCAAATCATTATTATTTGAACATATATTTTTATATAAAGAATATTTTAAATAGCACAAACAAAAATAATATATATATAAAACAACTCCATCTTGGAGCGCAAACATGGCAGTAAATAGTAATTGAGACGCAAAATGGTAAAATACAATAGTATAATTTTTTTATAGAGAGAAACGTGGTGGCATCCAAGTAAAGAGTGAGAGTACATTTTAGTTTTACATTTTTAATAAAACTAGCTATTTAAATCATGTTTTTTCATGAGTTAGATATTTTTTTACGTAAAAAAATTATATATACAAATTATCTTGACATGTTTTTGTAATTAAAAAACTTTTAAGTGCAAATAAAAAATATTATTCATACATATAATTAAATAAATCGAAAACTATATTTTTTAATAAATAAAAAAAATCATTAATAATAACTAAAAATAAAATTAAAAAGATCAAAAGATAAACATAGATCAAGATATTTAATCTCGCAAGATAAAATATTTATCGGGTTGTGTTTTCAATTTTTTTTATTAAAATAACTTTTTTATTCAATCAAATAATAAAAGAGATAGACACACATATTAAATTGATTGAATAAAATAAAAGAGAAAAAAAAATATTATGCAATATTGCATATATTAGAAATATTATATGAAAATAAAAAAATTATTTTCAAAAATAAAATTCATCTATACAAAAGATTAAAAAACAATTATGAATGTATAGAAAAATATCTTCAAAAATTAAATACATACAATATTTTTTAAAAAAATCTTTATCCAAAAATGTTAAATAAGTAAAAAACAAATCACAAATGAGTGGTATTAATTGAAATATAAATTTGAAAATTATTTTCAAAAGAAATTAAAAATAGATCTCAACTAAAAAAAGATAAATTAGAAAAAAATAGACTGAGTGTTGTGACTTAACTTGTCAAACTTGTGATTTGAGTTATTAACTCAACCGGATTAAATAATGTTTTCTCTTAAATCTATACTTCACCTAAATATATATAAATTAAAAAAAAAACAAAAGAGGGTTTGGGCCATTGCAAGAAAAAGCCTAGGTATATGGTTGGGCCTTCAAGTTCAGGCTCGCACGTATAAGCTTTGTTTATGTTTTTTTATATTTTTTAAAAGAACAAACGACTTATCATCCACCTTTATTTTTTGAAACACAAATAAGCATGTGACATGTCAGATGCGAGCCCAGATTCTGACCACCACTATGGTACTCAGGAAAATAGGACAATGACTTTTTGGCCTTAAAAATTCAATTTTTAAATCATTTCAACCCAAAAAGCCTCGGCAACATCCTTGAAACAACTATAAACCAACCTAAAAAACCTGAAAAATGTCCAAAAACCTGAAATCAAACCGAGTTAGATTTATCTTTCTCAACTTAAATATGTTTTTTAAACAATATTAAGGCTTTAAATCACCACCATCAAACCTATTTTATCGCATGAAACCTATGGAAACAAAAAAAAATCTATTTTAGTGGTCGAAAATAGCTTGAATAACAAACTTCTTTCTCATCGCTAGAATTCGGTGACCTCTCTCTCTAACAATGGATTGAAAAATAATACAAATAAAATTTTGTATCAAAAATAATTTTTTTGAAATTTAAAGGGACCTAAATTGTATAAATCGTGCTATTTTTTTAGATTAAGAATCTAAGTGTATTTTTCATGAAATCTAATAC
>Ga0307517_10009841_pt1 | contig 13469 bp, 8 predicted proteins | sample 23_EM_MG_FD_194515 | JGI IMG/M metagenome (GOLD analysis project Ga0307517, IMG submission 194515) | Populus trichocarpa ectomycorrhiza microbial communities from riparian zone in the Pacific Northwest, United States - 23_EM | ecosystem: Host-associated > Plants > Roots > Unclassified | place...
GACCACGACCCCTCCGCCGCCCTCGGCTACGGCGAGGAGGCAGCCCAGGCCCTCGGCACCTCCCCCCAGCGGGTCTTCAAGACCCTGCTCGCCGACATCGACGGCTCCCTCACCGTGGCCGTCGTCCCCGTCGCCGGCTCGCTCGACCTCAAGGCCCTCGCCGCCGCCACCGGCGGCAAGCGCGCCGCCATGGCCGACCCGGCCGCCGCCGAGCGCACCACCGGCTACGTCCGGGGCGGCATCTCACCCCTGGGGCAGCGCAAACGGCTGCCGACGGTCGTGGACACCTCCGCCCTGGGCCACGACACGGTGTTCGTGTCGGCGGGCAAGCGCGGCCTTGAGGTGGAGCTCGCCCCGGCCGATCTGGTGGCGCTCACGGGGGCCGTGACGGCGCCCATCGGCCGGGCCTGAACCGACGGTGACCTGACAGCGGTCGCACAGACCTGTCAGGGCACCGGCACAGCCCGGCTCGGCGAGGATCTCCCGTAACGCAGCTACATCACAGTCACGCGGAAGGGAAGTCCGTCATGCGCAACCTCGGAATTGTCGCCAAGGTGCTGGCCGCCGTCGTCATCGGCCCCACCGCCACGCTCGCGGCCGCCCTCGACGAGGCCAACAGGGCCCCGGCTCACACGACCGGTGCGGCAGCCGACCCCGCCTGACCTCTGGACGCGCCCCGCAAGCGGGCGCACTCTGCGAAAGACGCGGGCGCATGCCCGCGAGGCAGGGGGCAGGGACGGTGTCCAAACGCACGCGCAAGCGCAAGTGGCGGCTCAGGAAGCGCCGGGCGAACCACGGCAGGCGCCCGGCGTAAGGATCAGGCCTGTGGGGTGGTGTCCGTCGGCTCCGGGATGTCCCAGTCCGGCAGCGGCTCGGGGTCACGGGGGCCGAAGGCCGTGGTGATGCCGAGGTGGGCCAGGGTGGACGCGATCGGCCAGACCAGCAGCGCGCCCTTGGCGTGCAGCTCCAGCGGGGCGTCGAAGACCTTGTTGTTCCCGACCGCCTTGGCCTGCGAGACCAGGTCCTCCGGTCCCAGCCAGATCCCGAGGCGCCAGCCGATGACCGCCCCGAGCAGCGAGCCGGCCGCCAGGCCGATCACGACCGCCACACCGCCGGTACGGAAGCGCCAGAAGACCAGAATCGCGCTGATCACCCCGAGGGCCAGCGACAGCAGCATGAACGTGCCGTCGATGCCCGCCACCTGCTCGCCCTCGGCGTCCTGCAGGTAGACGGCGCCGTCGTTGGCGTACACGGGGACGCGCGGGGCCAGCCACAGCCACAGCAGCCCCAGCGCCACTCCGAAGACGACCGCCACCAGCGCGTTGAGACGCGCTGCGCGGAGGATGCTCACGTCGGCCCTCTCCGGCGCCGGTTCGCCAACGTGCTGCGGCCATGCGGCCTGGTCGTGGTCATGAGGGGTCAGTGGTGCGGTCACCTGGCCATCGTGCCAGGTTCTCCTGTGCGGCGTGTCACCGGCAGGCGGCCCGCCGGTACGCCCAGGTCGCCACCGCCAGCGACACCGCGCCCACCGCCGCGCACACCGACAGGTCCCCGGCCATCGCGAGCCAGTCCGGATGCGGGTCGAAAGCGCGGGCCAGCGCCTCGACGCCGTACGTGGACGGCAGCACATCCCGTACCCAGTCCACCGGCTCCGGCAGGTTCGCGGCCGGCAGCACGCCCAGCAGCAGCGCCGCGGACATGCCCAACTGACCGAACAGCGTGGCCAGTTCCTGGCGCGGCGCCAGCAGCCCCAGCGCCGCCCCGAGCCCCGACAGCGCGGCCCCGGCCAGCGGGATCACCGCCGCCAGCACCCACAGGTTCGCCAGCGGCAGCTGGAAGAGCACGCAGCCCACCGCCGCCGTCGCGACCGTCCCGGGCACGGTGAAGGACGCGTACGCCCCCGCCGCCCCCAGCACCACGGCCGCCGGCGGCACCGGCAGCGTCGCGTAGTGGTCCAGCCCGCCGGAGGCACGCAGCTGGCCGAAGTACTGGGCCAGCAGATTCAGCGCCACGAAGGCGACGACCAGCACGCTCGACCCGGCGACCACGGAGCGGGCCTCGCTGCCGCCGTCGACCACGCCACGCATGAGGATCATGATCCCCACGGACTGGAAGGTCGCCACGAACAGCAGCGGGATCCGCGCGACCTTCGCCCTCGACAGCTGCGCCCGGTACACCGCTCCCAGCGCGGGCAGCAGCCGTGCGCGCGGCGCCAGCGGCGCGGCCTCGCCGCCGGGCCAGAGGTCCGCCGTGTTGGGTACGGGGCGCGCGACAGCGTTCGTTTCCGCTCCCGCGGAGGTCACAGTCATGCCGCGCCGCTCCTCTCCGCCGGGGCCGCCGGGGTCGCCGGGTCGGCCGGGGCCGCCGGGTGCCTGCTCACGCCTTGACCAGTCCCTTCTGGCGACCGCCCAAGGCCAGGTACACATCTTCCAGGCTCGGCGTCGCCAGCGTGAAATCGTCCAGCGCCGCGAACGCCGGACCGCCGGTCACCTCGGCCACCACCGCGCGGGCCCGCGCCTGCGGCAGCCGCAGCGTCCAGCGGCGGCCCGAGACGGCGGCGCTCTCGCGCAGCGCCGCGATCTCCGCCACCTGCAGTGGCGGCTCGTCCCGCCACACCAGGTCCAGCCGGACCTCGTCCGCGACCAGCGCCTTCAGCCCGGCGGGCGTGTCGCAGGCGATCACCCGGCCGCCGTCCATCACCGCCACCCGGTCGAGCACCGTCTCCGCCTCGATCACGTTGTGCGTGACCAGCACCACCGTCGCCCCGTGCTCCGCCCGGCGCCGGTCCACCGCCGCCCACACCGCCCGGCGGGCCACCGGGTCCATCCCCGTCGTCGGCTCGTCCAGCACCAGCACCGGGCGCTCCCCCACCAGCGTCGCCGCGAAGCACGCCAGCCGCCGCTGCCCGCCCGACAGCCGCTTGATGGCCCGCGCCGCGATCCCGGTGAGCCCCAGCTCCTCCAGTACGGCGTCCCGCTCGGCCCGCGCCGTCCGCGTGTCCAGCCCGCGCAGCCGGCCCGTCGTCTCCGCCGCCAGCGCCACCGTCAGCTCGTCCAGCGCGATCGATTCCTGGCCCAGGTATCCCATCAGGCGCGCGGCTCGCTCCGGATGCCGTACGAGATCGTGGCCGAGCATCGCGATCGCCCCCGCGTCCGGGCGCAGCAGCCCGGTCAGCTGCCGTACGAGGGTGGACTTGCCCGCCCCGTTCGGCCCCAGCAGCCCGAAGATCTCCCCGCGCCGCACGTCCAGGTCGATCCCGTCGCTGGCCCGCACCGCGGCTGTCGCCGCGCCGCGGCGCCCGCGCACCGCCGGATAGCTCTTCACCAGCCCGCGCACACGGACCACCGTGTCGCGCGCGGCCGCCGCCTGGTCCGTGCCCTTGCTCACGAGCACCGAGCCTACGCGCTCCGCACCGCCCTTCTCCCCCGGACCCCGGCTTCCGATCAGCCCTCCGGGGTGGGGGCCGCGGGGGCGGGCGCGTGGTCCGCGACGGACCGCGCGTCGATCTCGCGCCAGAAGCCCGCGCGGATCGCGTAACGGTCGTGCTCGTCGATCTGGTCGTCCTTGTGCGCGAGGAGCCCGAAGCGCGCCGCGTACCGGAGCAGCTCGCCGTCGATCCGATGAGGGACGCGCGGGTACTCCACCGAGAGCTGCTGTACGAGCCCGGAGTCGGCCAGCCGCGCGATCCAGCGGCGCGCGAAGACCTGGCCGACCTCGAAGGGGTCGCCGGAGACCGTGGTGATGTCCTCCTCGCGGTCCGCCCAGCGCTGCTCGGCGGTGGTCAGCTGGGCGAGCATCGGCAGGTTGCTGTCCGCTGTGTCGGGGGCGGCGACCATGCCTTTGTCGGAGGACCAGCGCAGCGTGGCGCTGGGGGCGGCGGAGGCGGCGGATGCGGCGGGCGCGGGGTGGGGGGTGCGCAGGGCCGCGAGGTCCTTGGGGGTGGGCACGATCTTGCCGCCGTGTCCGGCCGGCGGCTGCTCCGTCGCGGCGGCGCCGTTCTTCGAGGCCGCGGCGGGCTCGGCGGGGGCCGGCTCCGCGTGGCCGCGCGCCGAGTCGGGCAGCGGCGCCGAGAGGATCGCCGCGATCTCGGGCCTCGGCGAGGGCGGCGCACACGGGCCGGCGACCTCCCGGGCGCGGATGGCCCGGATGATCCACTCCCGGTCCAGCACCCGTCGCTCGTCCGCCTCGGCGACCAGGTCCTCGGACTGGTTGTAGTCACCGTCCGCCGCCTGGACGGCCCACAGGTGCACCGCGACCCCGTGTTCCTTGGCCGACATCATGCCCGGCAGCAGATCCCCGTCCCCGGTCACCAGCACCACGTCCGAGCAGGCCCGGTTCCGGGCGAGCTCCGACAGCTCGGCGTGCATGGCCGCGTCGACGCCTTTCTGCGCCCACCGTCCGTCCGTACGGGTGAGCGCGCCCAGCCTGACCGTCACCCGCGGCATCACCCGCAGCCGCCGGTGCTCGGGCTGCGGCACCCGGTCGGGGGCCCCGTCGAACCAGTAGATCCGCAGCAGCGGCTGGCCCGTCTCCAGCTCGGCCCGCTCCCGCAGCCCGGCCACCACAGCGGCATGGTCAACAGTGATCCGGGACCGCGAGGGCTCCCCGGCCAGCAGACTCGCGGCGGCGCCCAGCAGGTAGCCGGCATCCACCAGGACGACGCAGCGGTCCATCGGTCTCACCCTCTTTTCCGGTGTCCTGACGTCCCCCCGGTATGGATATTCCTACGAGTCTGCCCGAACCCGGTGGGGTTGGTAGCCCGAACTCGATCACCGGCGTGGCGGTCCAGGCCATTTCCGGCTATTCCCGGCGTCCTCACCCACCAACTGCCCGAAATGCGACCTTCGTACTCTCGTGCAAGCCTGAGTGCTGCCCGTCATCCAAGGATTCCCCCAAGGAGGAACGATCATGGGCAAGAACAAGAACCGCGGCGAGCGCACCGGACAGCAGCACGGCCGCCATGCGGCCTCCACGCCGGCCGAGGATACGCAGAAATCCACCGCTCCCCAGGAGCAGACCGTTCCGGTCCCGGGCGCTGAGCAGCACGTCTCGCACAAGCGCAGCAAGAAGTTCGGCCACAACTAGCGATCTGAAGCACGCGTAAGGCTCCCACCAGCGCCCTAGCGCCGGTGGGAGCCTCTTCTATGCGCTTGGGCCGATTGCGTGGTGATGCGGTGAGGTCCTATCGCGAGGTTGGCCGGCAACCCGTTTCAGTGGACTGGTCGTGCAGGTAGCGGGACTTTTCCAGAGAGGTGAGAGTGGTGTCGATGGCCGCGCAAATATTGCGGATTGCGCGGGCCGGGTCGGGCAGGTCGACGTTCCAGAGCCCGACGGAGCTGCCCGTGCTGATGGCCAGGGTCCGTCCGTCCGGGCTGAACGCCACAGCTGCGGGCGAGCGGGTCGGCAGGGTGACTCTGGTCTGGCTGGTGGCGAGGTCCCACAGCTGGACTCCTCTTACGCTGCTTACGGCCAGCGTGCGTCCATCAGGGCTGAAAGCCGGCGACCCCACCGCACCACTGACGCTGACGCTGTCCTGGAGCTGACCGGTTCGCGCGTCCCACGTCTTCACGGATCCGCCACTGCTTGCGGTGGCCAGGGTGTGCCCGTCCGGGCTGAACGCGAGGGACAGCGGGCTCCGGGCGCCCGGCTTGATGGTGCGCTGTGCGCGGCCGGTTGCGGCGTCGAGCAGCGTGACCTCGTCGCTGGTCTCGATGTCCACGACGGCAAGTGTGCGGCCGTCCGGGGTGAACGCCACCGCCCTGACGGGTCCGCTGTGGCCGGTGTGGGCGGTGAGTAGTGCGCCGGTTGAAAGGTCCCAGATCCGCACCGATCCCTCTCTGCCGACGATGGCGAGCCGTGTCCCGTCGGGACTGAAGACCGCTGTGTCGATGGCGCCCAGGGCACGGCTTTGGCGAAGGCGGCCCGTGGCGACATCCCGGACCTCGATCACCCCGTTCTTGAAGGTCCTGGCAGCCAGGGCGCACCCGGTCGGGCTGAATCCCACAGCCCCGAGGCGGGAAACCGTGACGGGCAGCTGCTCTCCCCGGAGTGCCAGGTCCGTGTCGAGAGCCAGTGTGGCTTCGCGATCGCCGGTCCTGACGTCCCAAAGCTGTACCGACCCACGGCCGGGCGGCCCTTGGCGAACCGTGGCCACCGTGCGTCCGTCCGGACCGAATGCCATGTCGGCGACGTACGTGCCGACATGGCCTTGCAGAGTGGCCTGCGGGTAATCAGCAGCCAGGCCGTGGACGCGGACGGTGGGGTCCAAGTTGCTGCTGGTAACCAGGGTGCGGCCGTCCGCGCTGAGGGCCACTTTCATGGCCCCCCTTCCGTGGTGACCGGCGGTCACGGTGGCCCGCGCTGTGCCGGAGGCGGTGTCCCACAGTCGCACCGTGTCTCCAGGGCCCGGGATTGCGAGGGTCCGCCCGTCCGGGGCGAAGGCCGGCTCGTCCGACCCGATGGGACCGTCCCTGATGGTGCGCCGGACGGTGCCGGTGGCCACCTCCCGCAGTTGCACCAGACCGTCGGTGCGGACAAACCCGTAGGTCCGGCCGTCAGGGCTGAAAGCCACCGCATCGCCCTTGATGTGGCTGTCGTGGGTGGTCCGGGTGCGGCCGGTGGCCACGTCCCACACCCGCACCAGTCCGTCGAGGCTCACCGCGGCGACGGTACGTCCGTCAGGGCCGAAGGCGACCGCCTGCGGGTCGGGGTGGCTGGTGAAGCTGTCCCGGGTGCGGCCGGTGGCCACGTCCCACACGCGTACGGCCGCCGGGGAGGAGGCGGCCACGGTACGACTGTCAGGGCTGAAGGCGATCCCGCGTACCGAACCGTCGGGGACGGTGAAGGTTCTGAGTTTCCTGCCGGTGACCGGATCCCACAGGCTTATCTCTGCGCCGGTGCCACCGGCGGTGGCGACGGCGAGGGTGTGTCCGTCGGGGCTGAACGCCGCGGCTTGGCTGGAGTTGTGGCCGGTGAACGTGTGTCGGAGCCGGCCCCCTGGCAGATTCCAGATCCGTGTTCTGCCGTCACCGCTGTGGGTGGCGAGGGTGTGTCCGTCCGGGCTGAGGGCGATGGAATCCACGGGTCTGGTGCCGGTGATCAGGCGCTTGCGCAGCGGTAGCGCCGCGGCGGCGTACAAGGCGGCGGCGGCTTCGCGGGTCGGGCTGGTTCGGTAGGCATGGACAGCGAGCAGTGAGGCAAGGTCGGGTTCGGAGTCCAGCAGTGCACTGGACTGGGCGGCCAGTTGCCGGGACTGGGCCAGGTGCTGGGCGGTGACCGCGCTCTGCCATTGCCCCACGGCGAGGCCGGCGGCGACGAGGGCGAGGCACAGGGCGGCGGTGACCGCAGTGAGCACCAACCGGTACCGGCGACGGCCCTTCTGCTCGCCGTCACGGCTGGCGTCGAGGAATACGTGCTCCAAGTCGGTCAGGTCCTCGCGCGGTGCGCCGCCGAAGTGTTCCTGGGCGGCGGTGAGTCGGCTTCCCCGGTACAAAGCACCCTTTTCGTGGCCCAGTTCCTGCCAGGCGTGGGCCGCTTCGGTCAGGTTCCGGTGCACACGCAAGCGTTCGCGGTCTTCCTCGATCCACCCGCGCAGCCGGGGCCAGGCCGTGACCAGGGCCTCGTGGGCCATCTCGACCGCGTCGCCGTCCAGGGTGAGCAGCCGCGCCCCGGCGAGCGCCTCCACCGCTTGGGCGGTGTCATCCCGGCCGGCGACGGGCAGTTCCGCGCGCTGGACGGGACGGCGGGTGTCGGGGGTGCCGTCGCCGGGGGCGACCATGCGCAGCAGAACCCGGCGGGCGGCAGCCGCCTGGTCTTCGGTGAACCGGCCGTAGACCTTCTCGGCGGTCTTGGCGATCGCGCCGTCCAGGCATCCGGCCGCCTCGTACCCCGCCAGGGTCAGCGTCTTGCCGCGGCGGCGGCGCCAGGTCTCCAGCAACGCGTGGGACAGCAGCGGCAGCCCGCCCGGCGCGTCGGCGACCTCCTTGACCAGCCGGGCGGTAAGGGCGCGTTCCACGGTCAGCCCGGCGGCCGTGGCCGGTTTGACGACGGCGTCGCGCAGTTCCGCCTGGCTCATCGCTCCGGCCAGGAGGTTGGCATCGCGCAGTGCGTCGGCCAGGTCGCGGTGCTCGGCGCAGTGGCCGTAGAAGTCGCCGCGTACCGCCAACAGCACTCGCAGGCGGCTCTCGGGCCGCCGGGCCGTCAGCAGCAGATCGATGAAGCGAGCGCGCTCGGCCTCATCGTGGCAGCGGGTGAAGACCTCCTCGAACTGGTCGACGATCACGAACGTGTCCGCCCCGGCGCTGCCGTCGCGGGAAATTGCGGGTGTGAGGAGGGGCTCGTGGCTGCGGGCGGGGCGTTCGCCCGGTGTGAGGATCCGGATCGCGGCCGGGCGCGGCTCCTGAGCGCGCCGGAGGACGGGTATCAGACCGGCCCGCAGCAGGGAGGACTTGCCGCTGCCGGAGGGGCCGAAGACCGCGGCGAACCGCCGACGGTGCAGCAGATCGACCAGGCCGGCGGTGAGCTGTTCCCGGCCGAAGAACAGGCCGCTGTCCCTGGTCTCGAACCGTGCCAGACCCCGGTAGGGCGTGAGTGATCCGTCGTCGTCCCGAGAGCCGTCACCGGCGGAATCCTCCACCGCTTCCTTCCACCGGGTCTCCCATTCCGCCAGGTCTCCACCGCACGCCTCCGCATAGGCCAGGGCCACCGGCAGCGTCGGCAACCGCTCGCCCGCCGCCGCCTGCGACAGCGTGGTCACCGAGTAGCCCGCCCGCTGGGCCAGCGACCGGTAGGTGATCCCGTCCGCCTCCGCCCTCAGCCTGCGTAACTCGAACGCGAACCGCTGCACCGGCCCCGCCGCCGGATCCACCGGCACCTCACGACGCCCCTGCATCGGGCACCCCGTTTCTTTGTTCGGCCGCCAGAACGGTACTGCCGAACAATGCTCCAGCCGTTGGACTCGGTGATGTGAGCGGCACGGGGACCGCGCCGGCAGCCGCCTTACGACAAAACCAATGAACCCATCACCAAAGAGGACAATATCTACGCATGGAATCCCTGCCCCTCGCTCCCGCTTCGCCGGCACGCTCACTCTCTGTCGCAGGGCAATTACTGAACATAATCACAACGGCCGGTCCGTCGCGGTTGGGCTGGCTGGACGCTTTGCGCGGCATCGCCGCACTCGTCGTGGTGTTCGACCACTCGTCGTATACCTTCATGGCGGACTTCCGGCGGGAGTTGATGCCGCAGTTCAGCACCAGCCGCTACGGCATCATGGTGTTCTTCCTGGTGAGCGGCTACATCATCCCCGCGTCGCTGGAGCGCCGGGGCTGCGTCCGGACGTTCTGGATCGGACGGATCTTCCGGGTGTACCCGCTGTGGGCGGCTGTCGTCACGGTGCTCCTTGCCGTCAGCCACCTGGGCATCGCGGAGATGCGTGACTTCGGTCAGCAGAGCGCTGCCACCGTGGTTGTCGCCCACGCCACGATGCTCCAGGAGTTGCTGGGGACACCCAGCATCCTGCTCGTCCTGTGGACGCTCTCGTACGAGATGTCCTTCTACCTGCTGATCGTCGCTCTTTTCACGGTTCGCCTTCACCGGCAGTCCGCGGCGGTCGCCGTCAGCCTGGCCGTGCTCGCGGCTGTGAGCGTGATGGCAGGGGTGGTGCTGCCGGCCTCTGCCCTGTCCGGCCTGGTCGGCACCGGCCCGCTGATCGCGTACGCCTCGATCGCCATGGGGGTGGCCATCTGCTGTGCGAGCGCCGGGTCACCCGTGCTCCGGGGGTTCGGGGGTGTGCTGGGCGGGGTGCTGGCGCTCGTCCTGGTCCCGTTCAACGGCACGGTCCCGCTGTGGGAGGGCCTGGTGATCCTCGCCGTGATGTTCCTCGGCACCGCCGTCCACCGTGCCGAGAACGGTCAGAGCACCTGGCGCCGTGCGGCCGGCACCGCCGTCATGGTGGTCACCTGTGCCGTGGGGAGTGCGTACTGGTACGGCGACGATGACCACTTCACACGGCGCGGCTGGATCGTCGCATTCCTGCTGGCCGTGCTCACCTTCGGCGTCGGACTCGCGTCGCGCCGCAGGCGCGTACCGCGGGTGCTGACCGGATTGGGAACGATCAGCTACTCGGTCTATCTGGTGCATCCGGTGGTGCTGGCGGTGATCGACAGCACCACCGGCCGACGGCGGCAGGACAGTCTCGCGCTCGAAGTGGCGTTCTTCACCGTGCTGCTGCCCCTGTGCCTGCTGACCTACCGTTATATCGAAGTGCCGAGCCAAACCTGGGGCCGCAGGTTGGCACGCCGGGTGCAGCCACCGTGACGAGCGGAGTGCGACCCCCTCGGGCGATTCAGCCTGCCTGTTGCTGCTGGGCGACGCCCAGGCAGGTCGGGCCGAGGAGTTGCTTGAGGTCGCCGAAGAGGGCGGGGTCGGCGGTTACGCGGTGGCGGTCGAGGCGTAGGACGGTGGTCTTGCGGGCGCCTTGGAGGCGGACGCGGACCTCGGTGTTGCCCTTGTGGCTGGCGAGGACCTCGCCGAGGCGGGCGACCAGGGGCGGGGTGACCTTGACGGTGGGGATGGAGATGGTGACGGGGGCGTCCCGGCCGGCGTCGGTGAGGTCGGGGACCATCAGCTCCATGGCGACCAGGCGGGGAATGTCCTCGCGCTTGTCGAGGCGGCCCTTGACGAAGACGATCGAGTCCTCGACGAGCTGAGTGGAGACGAGCTGGTAGGAGGCGGGGAAGAACATGCAGTCGATGGAACCGGCCAGGTCCTCGACGGTGGCGATGGCCCAGGCGTTGCCCTGCTTGGTCATCTTGCGCTGCATGCCGGAGATGATGCCGCCGATGGTGACGATCGCGCCGTCGGAGTAGTCACCGCCGTTGAGGGCGGCGATGGCCGCGTCGGTCTTGTCGTTGAGGACGTGCTCGATACCGAAGAGCGGGTGGTCGGAGACGTAGAGGCCGAGCATCTCTCGCTCCTGGGTGAGCAGGAAGCCCTTCTCCCACTCGTCCTCGCCGATCGGGGTGTCCAGGCCGAAGGCGGTGCCCGAGTCGGCGTCGTCGCCGCCGAGGTCGCCGAAGAGGTCGAACTGCCCCTCGGCCTCCTTGCGCTTGACCGCGACGACGTTGTCGATCATCGACTCGAAGACCGCCGACAGGCCCTTGCGGGTGTGGTTGAGCTCGTCGAAGCCGCCTGCCTTGATCATCGATTCGACGGTCCGCTTGTTGCAGACCACGACATCGACCTTGTCCAGGAAGTCGGGGAAGGACTCGTACTTCCCCTTCGACTTCCGGCAGCGCACGATCGACTCCACGACGTTCTGCCCGACGTTGCGGACGGCGGTGAGGCCGAAGACGATCGTGTCGTCGCCGCGCGGGGTGAAGTTGGCGTCCGACTCGTTGACGTCCGGCGGCAGGACCTTGATCTTCATGCGGCGGCACTCGTTGAGATAGAGCGCCATCTTGTCCTTGTCGTCCTTGACCGAGGTCAGGAGCCCGGCCATGTACTCGGCCGGGTAGTTCGCCTTCAGGTAGGCGGTCCAGTAGGAGACCAGTCCGTACGCGGCCGAGTGGGCCTTGTTGAAGGCGTAGCCGGCGAAGGGGACCAGGACGTCCCAGACGGCCTGGATGGCGGAGTCGGAGTAGCCGTTCTTCTTGCAGCCCTCCTGGAAGAAGGCGAAGTTCTTGTCGAGCTCCTCCTTCTTCTTCTTGCCCATGACGCGGCGCAGGATGTCGGCCTCGCCGAGCGAGTACCCGGCGAGGATCTGGGCGGCCTTCTGCACCTGCTCCTGGTACACGATGAGGCCGTAGGTGACGCCGAGGACCTCCTTGAGGGGCTCCTCCAGCTCGGGGTGGATCGGGGTGATCTCCTGCTGCTTGTTCTTGCGCAGCGCGTAGTTGATGTGCGAGTTCATGCCCATCGGGCCGGGCCGGTACAGGGCCGAGACGGCGGAGATGTCCTCGAAGTTGTCGGGCTTCATCATGCGCAGGAGGGAGCGCATGGGGCCGCCGTCGAACTGGAAGACGCCGAGGGTGTCACCGCGCCCGAGCAGGGAGTAGGTGTTGGGGTCGTCGAGCGGGAGGGAGAGCAGGTCGATGTCGATGCCCTTGTTGGCCTTGATCGACTTGACCGCGTCGTCCATGATCGTCAGGTTGCGCAGGCCGAGGAAGTCCATCTTCAGCAGGCCGAGCGACTCGCAGCTCGGGTAGTCCCACTGGGTCACGACCGCGCCGTCGTTCTTGGGCGAGAAGATCGGCACGTGGTCGATCAGCGGCTCGCTGGACATGATCACGCCGGCCGCGTGGACGCCCATCTGCCGGACCAGGCCCTCGATGCCGCGTCCGGCGTCGATGACCTTCTTCACGTCCGGCTCGTTCTCGTACATCGCCCGGACCTCGCCCGCCTCGCTGTAGCGGGGGTGGTCCTTGTCGAGGATGCCGGACAGCGGGATGCCCTTGCCGAGCACGTCGGCGGGCATGGCCTTGGTGATCCGGTCGCCGACCGCGTACGGGTAACCCAGCACGCGGGCCGAGTCCTTGATCGCGTTCTTGGCCTTGATGGTGCCGTAGGTCGCGATCTGGGCGACCTTGTCGGAGCCGTACTTCTCGGTGACGTAGCGGATCACCTCGGCGCGCCGGCGTTCGTCGAAGTCGATGTCGACGTCGGGCATGGAGATGCGCTCGGGGTTGAGGAACCGCTCGAAGATCAGCCCGTGCGGGACGGGGTCGAGGTCGGTGATGCCCATCGCGTACGAGACGATCGAACCGGCCGCGGAGCCTCGCCCGGGGCCGACGGCGATGCCGTTGTTCTTGGCCCACATGATGAAGTCGGCGACGACGAGGAAGTACCCCGGGAAGCCCATCTGGATGATGGTGTCCATCTCGTAGTCCGCGAGCTTCTGCCGGTCCTCCGGGATGCCGCCGGGGAAGCGGCGCTGCATGCCGCGCATGACCTCCTCGCGGAACCAGCTGATCTCCGTGTACCCCTCGGGGACCTCGAAGCGCGGCATCAGGTTCTTGGACTCGAACATGCCGGCGGTGTCGATCCGGTCGGCGATGAGGCGCTGGGTGTTGCGGCAGCCGTCCTGCCAGGCGTCGGAGGAGTCGATCGCGTACATCTCGGCGGCGGACTTCAGGTAGTAGCCGGAGCCGTCGAACTTGAAGCGGCCGGGGTCGGACATGTTCGAGCCGGTCTGGATGCACAGCAGGGTGTCGTGGGCCGCCGACTCGTGCGGGTACGTGTAGTGCGAGTCGTTGGTGACGACGAAGGGCGCGCCGAGCTTCTTGGAGACCTCCATCAGGCCGTCGCGCGCGCGGCGGTCGATGTCGATGTCATGGTCCATGATCTCGACGAAGAAGTTCTCCTTGCCGAAGATGTCCTGGTACTCCCCGGCCGCCTTCAGCGCCTCGTCCATCTGCCCGAGCCTGATCCTCGTCGACACCTCGCCGGACGGGCAGCCGGTGGTGCCCATC
>Ga0307517_10009842_pt1 | contig 13469 bp, 10 predicted proteins | sample 23_EM_MG_FD_194515 | JGI IMG/M metagenome (GOLD analysis project Ga0307517, IMG submission 194515) | Populus trichocarpa ectomycorrhiza microbial communities from riparian zone in the Pacific Northwest, United States - 23_EM | ecosystem: Host-associated > Plants > Roots > Unclassified | place...
TTTTCGGAAGAGGCTTCGAGGAAATGATCTTTGCCAGGGAACAGGGCATCGAATGCAGCTTTATTCCCGGCATCACGAGCATGCAGGCGGCAGGGCTTTCGGATATCCCGCTCACGCACCGTGCGGTCAGCGAAAGCGTCTGGATGCTCTGCGGAACGAAAAAGGACGGCTCTCTTACGGGCGACCTGAAGCTGGCCATGCGGAGCAAGGCCACCGTAGTGATCTATATGGGCATGAAAAAAGTGAACGAGATCGCCGCCGCCTGCAGGGAAGAAGGATGCGGGAATATGCCGGCGGCCATCATCCGGCACGCCTCCCTTCCTCACCAGCAAATAGCAAGAGGAGTTGCGGGCGATCTCCCGCAGCTGGTCGCAGATGGCCGGCTGAGCCATCCCGCCATCATTATTATCGGAGAGGTCGCCGGCCTGTCCATGGGTATAGAGATCGGGGCGGCGCCGGAGGCTAAAAACGGACAACCCCGGAGATCTCCGGGGTTGTCCGCAACTATTTCTATATAGGGATGCTCTCTTTCTCTTTTCGTCAATCCTACTTGAACGCCTTCGCATCGGCGAGGAATTTCGCCAGACCGATGTCGGTGAGCGGATGCTTCAGCAGTCCGAGAATGGATTCCAGGGGGCTGGTGACTACGTCGGCGCCTGCCTCCGCACATTTTATGATATGCAGGGCGCTGCGGATAGAGGCAGCGAGGATCTCCGTTTCGAAACCCTGGATAGCATAGATCTTCGCGATTTGTTCGATCAGCAATACACCATCCCAACCGCCATCATCGATCCTTCCGATAAAAGGAGAGACATAGGCCGCTCCGGCTTTCGCCGCCAGGATGGCCTGCCCGGCAGAGAACACCAGGGTACAGTTTGTCCGGATGCCGTTGTCGGTGAACCATTTGATCGCCTTCACCCCGTCCTTGATCATCGGGACCTTGACCACGATGTTCGGGTGGATCGCCGCCAGCTTCTTGCCTTCTTCGATAATTTCCTTGAATTCAGTGGAAACCACTTCCGCGCTTATATCGCCGTGAACGATCTCGCAGATCGTTTTATAGTGATTGGTGACGGCTTCTTCGCCTTTGATCCCCACTTTCGCCATCAGGGAAGGGTTCGTCGTGACACCATCCAGTATGCCAAGATCGTTTGCTTCTTTAATTTGTGCCAGGTCGGCCGTGTCAATGAAAAATTTCATAATATCCTTACCTGTGAAGTAAGATCCAATCCCACTTCAAAGGGTTTTTTTAATTTGAGTAAATGAGTTTGCTGCGTAAAGTTATGAAATAAATATTCCTCGCGGGGAGCAGGGGCAAAAAAAAATGGCAAGTTACTTACATCGCACCGCTCGACCACCTACCCTTGCTGCCTTCCGGCCCTGGGGGATTCAGCAGGAGCTGGTCGTATAAGACTTGCCATTGCAAATATAGCGATTCTTTGCAGGAAAAGGGTCATTCCGGGCAGGAAAAACGTTAAATAAATTAATTATTATTTAATTGTGCGCGTTGAGGCTGTTGAACCTTGACAATCCCACCAATTCATCGGCGCGCGCGCCCAGTGGCCGGTAATACACGAGGATCATATAATCATTCTCCGTCTCCAGGTGATTGCCTTCCGTCTGTTCGAAAGAAACTTTTCCCGTGGGGTCGTTGTGATCCGTCGTTACGTAGGAATAGCTGTAAATGCCTTGCTTCAGAAGAGCGGAGCCCTCGTACAAACCATGCTCCGGGTTGAAGACCATCCGTGAGGAATCGTTCAGGGCATAATTGGTGAACTGTCCTAGCAGGTAGACTTCCTTATTGAGGTAGGGGCTGTTGCCCGGGGGAGCATAGTAGAATCGCACCCGCGCATAATCCGTTTGCCAGAGCAGGTTGATGCTCTCCGTGGTCTGTATGAAGTAATGTCCGTTGTAGTCCCTGTAAAAATAATAGGGCAGCCCCGAACGTTCGGGATCGGGCCGCAGGAAGATCTCCGTGGAGGTCTTTCCGTAATTGGCTGTCCTTATCCGGTCGCTCTGGTAGCGAAAGCTCTGCAGGTCCAGCCATCTCCACTCCATGCCGCCGGGGAACACCACATCGTTATCGGAATTATAATCCAGGATATTGCCGGCATAAAAAGTGGGGCGGATATCATGCACGCAGTTATCCCAGCGGTAATTCTGCAGCACGGCCACTTTTATCTGGTCCAGGGGATTGTTGGGGTTCACCGCGCTTACATTCACCTTGAACTGTATGCGCTGATGGGTACGGGATATTTCATAGTTCGTCGGCTGCAGCACGAAGGGCTGGATATTGACCTTCGCGTCCGCCACCAGCATCCGGCGGGTAAAGGCAAGCTTCGACGTGTCCCCGTCCAGGAATACTTTCAGGAGGTAATTGCCGGAGTGGATGGGAAGGCAGCTCTGGTCCGGCAGCCGGGCCTGGTAATGGGTGTAACGGGTCAGGGCCACGGAGGAGAAGCGGTAGTCCGCGATGCGCACCTGTGAGAAGCCTTTTATAAAATCGAATTCGCTGACGGGCGCCGGAGTCCAGTCGGCATTGCAGAGCTGGTAGGTATAGTAATAATTTTTTACATCGCCGGCCAGGTCGTCAAAATGCAGTTCCAGCTGGTCGGAGCTGTTCAGCCGCAGGATGGGATAGGCGAGTTGATTGCCCGCCAGGTAGAGCTGCGGCGTGGCAATGAGGGGACTATACGTGGTTTCCGGCGCCTGGGCTCCTGCCCGGCTGAAAAAAATGCAGGCGATGAGCAAAAAGGTATACTTCATCAGAAAATATATTATTAGCGCCGGGAAAGTTAGTATAAAATGTGGTTATTTTGGGCCTCGATCCCGTTGATCGCTAAATCATGCCGATTGAATGTAGCAGCTTTCATTGCCCGACGCATCGCCTTTAACCGGCAGCGCTCCTTTTCCCGGTTCATCATCCGGCTGGCGATCACCGCCACCGTCATCAGTGTGAGCGCCATGATCCTCACGCTGGCTTTCGCCAATGGCTTCCAGTTCGCCATCAGCCAGAAAGTGTTCAGTCTCTGGGGGCATATCCGTGTGCAGCATTTCCAGGGCGCCCGATCCGCGATCGCGGAGGAAACGCCCATTTACCAGAATGATACGGTCTTGCAGACACTGCGCAGCAACAAGGACGTCAGCAGCATCCAGCCCTTCGCCACCAAGAACGCTATTATAAGGGGCAGCGAAGGCATCGAAGGGGTTTTACTGAAGGGCGTGGAAAAGGGATATGATTTCTCCCGCCTGGACGGCTTCCTGAAAAGCGGCCGCTGGCTCCATTTTCCCGACAGCGGCTACAGCAACGAGATCTGCATCTCTTCCTATACGGCCACGCAACTGAAGTTAAAAAAAGGCGATAAGGCCCTGATCTATTTTATTCAACCCGGCGGTTCTCCCCGTGTACGGTCCCTGGTCATCGCGGGGATCTTCAAGACGGGCATCGAAGATTATGACAAGCTGATCGCCTTCGGCGATCTCAAGCTCATCCAGCGCCTCAACAACTGGGAAAGCAGCCAGATCGGGGGATACGAGATCTTCACGAAGGACTACCGCAGGATGGACACGGTCAATTCCACGATCTTCAACCAGCTGCCCTCGGCCTGGGGCAGCCGGACCATACAGGAGATCTATCCCAATATTTTCGACTGGCTCAACCTCCAGGATACGACGATCCTCATCGTCCTGATCATCATGATCGTCATCGCTACCCTGAACCTGGTCACCTGTCTCATCATCCTGGTGCTGGAAAGGACGCGCATGATCGGCATCCTCAAGGCCATTGGCGCGCCCAATGCCTCCATCCAGCGGATCTTCCTTTATAATGGGTCCATCATCACGCTCTGGGGACTTCTGATCGGGAATGCGGCCGGTCTGCTCATCTGCTGGTTGCAGCAACGCTATGGGTTCATCACCCTCCCTGAAGACGCCTATTTTATCTCTAAGGCGGTAGTCAAGCTGCAATGGTGGCATCTCCTCCTGGTCAACGGGGGCACTTTCCTGATCTGCTTTTTGGTATTAATGATCCCGACGCTGATCATCCGGAGGATCCAGCCGGTGCGGGCGATACAGTTCAGATAGCGAGTGGTCAGTGGTGAGTGGTGAGGTAGGCCGGTCAGCCGGCCAGATGCGATAAAATGATCCCCGTCGCCACGGCGGCGTTCAGGGATTCGGCCCCGCCGATCCTGGGTATGGTGATCCTGCGCCGCACCTGCTCCAGCAGGGCCGGGTGTATGCCCTTCGATTCATTGCCGACCAGGATCACTCCTTTACCGATACGTTCCATCTTATAGAGGTCTTCTCCTTCCAGGGCCGCGGCAAATACAGGCAAGCCGGCCTGGCTTTTAATAGCCTCGCCCAGGTCCCCATACAATACCTGCACCCGGCTGATGCTCCCCATGGTGGATTGCACGGTCTTCGCATTGAACGCGTCGGCGCTATCGGGGCTGCATAGGATCTGACGGACGCCGAACCAGTCGGCTATGCGGATGATGGTGCCCAGGTTGCCCGGATCCTGTATATTGTCCAGTAAAAGAGTAATGCCTTCCTCATAAACGGGGGCTGCGAACAAAGGTTTGTTAAAAACAGCCAGCACCTGGTTAGGCGTGGTCAGCCCACTAATGCGTTCCAATTCGCCTTTCTTCAGTTCCGTCACCGGGGGCGCAGGGGCGCGGTAAGGCCATCCCCTGTTGGCTTCCAGCCATTCTTCCGTAGCATAGACGCCCAGGGGGCGGGTATTCGGTGCCTTCAGCAATTCGTCGACCATCTTCGGCCCTTCCGCTATAAAAGCGCCTTCCTCATCACGGAATTTTTTCTGGCCTAAACTTTGAATATATTTGATCTGCGATTTTACGAGCATTGCTTTTCGTTTACCTGCAAAAGTTAAAGGACATAGGTTTTAACCTCATATGCGATACCGCCGGCAAGTTACTGCATCTTTTCTCAACAAAGCATTCGTGCTCCCGGCGCTAGTACCGATCCTTTTATTTTCCTGCACCGTCGTCAAGAAGCGCCAAAGCCCGCCTGACAAGCCTTTCGTCTTCGATGTCCGTATAAAGGTGGAAGGCAATCTCAAGTCCCCCGATAAGCAGGACCTGGAATTCCGCCTGGCCAATCAGCTGGATGACAGCCTGCATGTACAGTCCGTAAGCCTGGGAGGGCTCCGTAAAACGATCTATACCCCTCCCCTCTTCGATACGCTCAACCTGCGCCGTTCCATCGGGTATATGATCGCCCTGCTCAACTCCTCCGGGTATTTCGCCCCCCAGATCAGGGATACCTTCCACATCGATACCGTCCGGGGCAAAAAGCATTTATCCGTCAATTTCCACCGTGTCTACCCGCGGTTCAGGATGCAAAAGCGGGATGATCAGTTCCGGGTCAGGATCGATTTCCGGGTGAATCCCGGCAAGCAATTACGGTTCGACTCCATCGGCTATGCATTAAGCACCCCCGAGCTGCAGGCCCTGGCGCTGAAGAACAGGCAGGAGTCGTTGCTCAAACGGAACGCCCCTTATTCCAAGCAGGTCATCTCCGATGAGCTGGACCGCCTGGTGGATACTTTCCGCAATAACGGTTATTACCGTTTCAACAAAGAGGACCTGCTGGTGGAAAGGGATACGGTCGTAGCCGCCCTCATCGACCCTACCCTCGATCCATTCCAGCAGGCGGCCCTGCTGGAAGAGCTGAGAAAGAAAAGGGAGCATCCCACCATCAGCGTCACCGTTTTGCAGCGGCCGGTGACGGACTCCAGCCGGATCTCCCGCTATTCCATCGGCAACGTGACCATTTATCCCGACCTGCCCGTCGTGGAAGACACCGTCACCACCAGTACCATCGATACCAGCACGACCCGGAAATTCACCATCATCTCCCGTTCCGATAAGTTCAAGCATTCCTTCCTTACCAGTAATGTATACCTGCGGCCCGACCGGCTCTACCGTCAGATCAATTTCAACCGGACCCTCAACCGGTTCAACCAGCTGGGCGCCTGGCAATCTGCCTCCGTCAATCTTATCCCTTCGGACAGCGCGGATTCGGTGCTGGACGTATACCTCCGGCTCTACCCGGCCAAAAAGCAGAACCTGAACGTTTCCCTGGAAGCGAGCCGCAATACCAACGATATCGTCACGGCCAGTAATCTCTTCGGCGTAGGCCTCAACCTGGGACTGCGCAACCGGAACACGTTCCGGCAATCCGTCCTCAGCGCCACCAACCTCCGGGGAGGAGTGGAATTGGGGAACGATTTCATCCAGACCACCCAGGCCAGTTTCTCCCATAGCATTTATTTCCCCAAGCTGATACCCAATCCTCCTCCTTCCCTGAGCAGGCTGCTGCGGATACGCAGGGACAGCGTACGAACGGTGCTGAACTTCAACGCCTCCTATACGGACCGGCGCAGTTTCTTTACCCTGCGTTCTATCAATGCTTCCTGGGGCTTTGAATGGACCAAAGGCAACAAATCCTTTTTGTGGAGGCCCCTCAATATCGAATACAATAACCTGAGCAAGACGGATAGTCTGCAGCACCTGCTGGACACCGTACCTGCCCTGCAGCTGGCGTTTAAGAGCGGGCTGGTGATCGGTCAGCAATTCGTCTATAATTCCGTCCGCAAACGAGGACTGCACACGGGCTTCCTTCGCATCACGGCCGAAGAAAGCGGCGCCTTGCTGGGGTTCATCCGTGGCCTGGACGAAGGAGATCTCTGGCGCTATATCAAGGGGGACATCGAATACCGCTACCATATCGACTACAAGCGCACGGAGCTGGCCATGCGCGCCTATGCCGGCGCGGGCTGGGCCTATGGCAGGGAGGGAAGTTCCAGCGAGCAGACCCTGCCTTTTTACAAAGCGTTCTTCGCCGGCGGCCCCAACAGCATGCGGGGCTGGCAGGTGCGGCAGCTGGGGCTGGGCTCTTCCAAATTCTATAATTCCACCGGTAAGATCATCGACCGTTTCGGGGACGTTCAGCTGGAAGGCAATATCGAATACCGGTTCCCCCTGGGCACCATTTTTGGGGTCAAGCTAAAGAGCGCGCTCTTTTCCGATGCCGGTAATATATGGAACCGGCACCAGACGGATGACCAGCGAAGGGATACCTTCAGTGACTTCAAATTCGACCGCTTCTATAAGGAGATCGCCGTGGACGCAGGTACGGGGCTGCGGCTGGATTTCGATTTCTTCGTCATCCGGTTCGACTGGGCCTATAAGATAAAAGATCCGCAGCGCCTGGAATACAGCGAACGGTGGTTCTACGACCTGCACCTCTCGGACGGGCAGTTCCAGCTGGGCATCAACTATCCCTTCTAGGGGATTTTTGGATTTGAAATAGGAGCTGCTAAACGCTCAATTTCTCCTTGATATATTTTTCCGCCTCTTCTATCGTCATGGCGTCCTCCAGGCGGAATTCGCCTATCCTCGTACGGCAGAGACTGCTGAGATAGGCCCCGCAGCCCAGGGCAGCGCCGACATCGTTTGCCAGGCTACGGATATAGGTGCCCGTTGAGCATACCACCCGGAAAGAGACCCGGGGCATTTCTATATTCGTGATCTCGAATTCTTTTATCGTTACCCTGCGGGGGTCCAGCACCACTTCTTGTCCTTTCCTGGCCAGTTCATAGACCCTTTGCCCTTCCTTTTTGATCGCAGAATGGATGGGGGGCACCTGCCAGATCTCACCCGTGAACTGAGGCAAGATAGCTTGTATCGTTTCCGGCGTGATGAAGTCGAACTCTTTTGGGTTTTCCGGGGCGCTTTCCCGGTCGAAGGTAGGCGTGGTCGCGCCCAGGGTAAAGCTGCCCGTGTATTCCTTTTCCCTGGCCATGTACTCGTTGATCTTTTTGGTGAACTTACCCGTGCAAAGGATCAGCAGTCCCGTGGCCAGCGGGTCGAGGGTACCCGCATGTCCCACTTTTTTGACCCTGACCAGGTAGCGGATCTTGCGTACGACGTCGAAGGAGGTCCAGTCCAGCGGTTTGTCGAGGAGCAATACCTGTCCTTCGCCGAAAATAGTTAGTGGGGCTTTTTCCATGGCAGCAAAGATAGTGAGTGATGAGTAGTGAGTGGTGAGATAAGAGAAACTTTAAGTATTGGATAATTTATATAAGTATATCCATACCTACCTCACAACTGACTACTCACCATCAGATCTCCAGGCGCGCTTTTATTTCCAGGTACTTGTTCACGGTGTGAACGGTGAGGTTCTCCGGTGCGGTGAGGATCGTGGCGATCCCGTGCCGGTTGAGCTCTTTTACGATCAGCCTTTTCTCATAGGCGAATTTCTCGGCGATGGTCTTTATATAGAGCCCTTCTATATCGGCGGCCCTTTCCTCGCGCAGCTGCTGCAATTCGGTATTTTCAAAGAACACGACCAGCAGCAGGTGGTTCCTCGCGATGGCCCGTACATAGGGCAGCTGGCGCTGCAGGCCCGACAGGGATTCGAAATTGGTGAACAGGACCAGGAGGCTTCTCTGCGTGATGCGCGTCCTCACCAGCGCATACAGCTTTTCATAGTCCGTCTCCAGGAATTTCGTCTGCTGGTTATAGAGCGTCTCCAGGATATTGGTCATCTGCGTGGCTTTACGGCCTGCCGGCAGGATGCTGCCGATCTGGTCGGCAAAGGTCACCAGGCCGGCTTTGTCCTGTTTGATCAGCGCTACCCGGGAAAGGATCAGAGTGGCATTGATCGCATAATCCAGGAGGCTCATTCCTTCGAAGGGCATTTTCATCACGCGGCCCTTATCGATGAGGCAGTATACCTGCTGGCTTTTCTCATCCGTATAGTTGTTCACCATCAGCTGTCCGCCTTTACGGGCCGTCGCTTTCCAGTTAAGGCTCCGGATATCGTCCCCCGTGACGTATTCCTTGATCTGCTCGAATTCCAGGCTATGCCCCAGTTTGCGTATCCGTTTGTTGCCGCTTTCCGCCAGATTGTTGGACAAGGCCAGCAGTTCGTATTGCCGCAGGAGGAAATACGAAGGCAGGACCTTTACCATTTTCTCTGCATCTATCTGCTTGCGCCGGACCAGGAGTCCGAAAGGGCTTTTAATAAAAACATTAATGGAATGGAAGAGATATTCTCCCCTTTCCGTCGGCCGCAGGGTATAATGGAGGTCCTGGCGTTCTTCCGGTTTCAGGATCAGGGGCAGGGAAAAATTCCGTTGCTGGAAGATAAAGGGCAGTTCGTCGATGATGGTCAGGAAGACCCGGAAAGGATAGCGGTTCGTCACCTGTAACCCGACACGGTTGATATCCCCGTTGCTGAACCGCTCGGGCAGCTGCCGCAGGACCAGGACGGGATCCCGGCGGGGAAAGAGCACCAACGCATCCAGCAGCGCTACGACCACTCCCAGCAGCAGGGCCAGCTGCGCCACGACGAACAGGAAGGGGATCCCATAGGACAGGACGAACAGCAGGATCACGGCCACGAACAGCCAGTAGAACCGCCGGGAAAAATACAGGGATCGGTAAAGTCTTTTAAGCATAACGCGTTTTCAATGACTGAATATTACCGGGGGATCTCGATAGACCCGATGATCTCCCGGATCACGTCGTCCGCCGATGCGCCCTCCATCTCCCTTTCCGGCGTCAGCACCAGGCGATGACGCAGGACGGCGGGGGCCGTATAGACGATATCCTCCGGCGTTACGAAATCCCTTCCCCGCATGGCCGCCAATGCCTTGGAGCCATTCAGGATCCCGATGGAAGCCCTTGGCGAAGCGCCCAGGTAAATGGCTTTATGGTTGCGGGTCGCCGTCACGATGGAGGTGATGAAGCGGATCAGCTTGTCTTCCACATGCAATCCCCGCACCTGCCGTCGCAGTTCGTCGATCTGGTTGGCGGAAAGGACGGGCCGTACGTTGTCTACCCGTGTCTCCATCCGCTGCTGGTGATGTTCCGACACGATCCGGAACTCTTCCTCCGGGGTCGGATAGGAGACGTGGATCTTGAAGAGGAACCTGTCCAGCTGCGCTTCGGGCAAATGGTAGGTGCCTTCCTGCTCGATGGGGTTCTGTGTGGCGATCACCATGAAAGGATGCTGCAATACGAAGCTTTGCCCGTCCACGGTGATCTGTCTTTCTTCCATCACCTCGAAGAGCGCCGACTGGGTTTTGGCGGGGGCCCTGTTGATCTCGTCGATCAGCACGATATTGCTGAAGATGGGCCCCGGCTTGAACTGGAAGCTGCTCTCCCTGGGATTGAAGATGGAGGTGCCGATCACGTCGCTCGGCATGAGATCGGGCGTGAACTGGATCCGGGAGAAGCCCACGGAAATACTCTTGCTCAGTAATTTCGCCGTCAGGGTCTTGGCTACCCCCGGCACTCCTTCGATCAGGATATGTCCTTCCGCAAGGATACCGGCCAGCAAGAGCTCTATCATCTGGTCCTGTCCTACGATGATCTTGCCGATCTCCGCCTTGAGCAGCCCGATCGCCTCCTGCAATGCCGCCAGGTCAGTCCTTTGTCCGAATAAATTTTCTTCCATATTATGCTTGTTTATAAAAATCTTCCATTTTCCTGTTAAAGGCCAGCAGGTCCGCATCCGTCAGCGAAGGCCGTTGCTGCAGCTCATTCATATCCGACACCAGGCCCTGCAAGGACGCCTTATCGAAACCCGTTTTATAGGACAGGCGTTCGACGAAGGCCTCATCCATGACGGACACGGGTAAATTGTAACGGGTACGGACATGGTCCTGGAAATGCGCCGTCATCTTCAATGCCAGGTTATGATTGTCCCTTCGCTGGTAATACAGATGTCCCACCGTCCGCACAAAGTCCAGGGAGGTATTCCGCAGGCCTTTGATCACGGGGATCATCTTCTGCCGGCGTTTGGACTCGAACAGGTAGATCAGCAGGAACAGTAGCAACAGCAGCCAGAAGGGCCATTGCAGGGAGCGGTTGCTCAGGATGAACCGGAAGACCGAAAAATCCACCTTGCGGTCATAACGGAAATACTCGTCCCATACCACCTCTTTGGCAGAATAAGGCAGGTAGGAAAATACGTTGTCGTAATAGGCCATATTATTCTTATGCAGCAAAAAGAAGTTGGTGAAGGCTATCGGGGCGAAATGCAGGTAGAGCGCCCCACCCCCCTTATAGGTATAGCGTACAAAATCCGGCCGTCCCTGATGATCCCTGCCCAGGACGGTGGTATACTGGCTGTCAATGGAAGAGAGGTAGGTATCGCCGTTCATGCCCGGGTAAACGAAGGACTGTGAATCATGGCTGACGGGATCGTAGACACTCAGCTGCAGGCTGTCGCGGTTGCCGTCGTCGAAGAGGCTGTTGCGGCTTGCGGGCTGGAGCTTCAGGTCATGCAGGAGGGAATCTCCGAAGCGAAAGGCGGAAATAAAGACCTGATTCCCCTGCCCCACGAGGTTCATGATGCCATTCCATTCCGAGACGTCGGGCGTCATGTGATTGACGATGATGATATAGGCCTTCTTTTCATTACCGGAGATCATGGCCATCGGAGAGGAGCGGTTAATGGTCACTGCCGCCTTGGGGAACAACTGAGCCAGGCTCTCATAAGCGACATAGGTCCCGTAAGGGATCTTATCCTTCCTGCGTAAGGTGACGCGCCTGTCCAGCTTCTTCGTCTGCCCGATGCAGCCTGTCAGCAGCAACAGCAGGGACGCGCATCCTATCCAGATATGTAGCTTAGTATATCTCACTTAGCCGCCGATGGTTTTATAAAAGTCCCGGAAATCCTGTAACAGCCCTTCGAACCGGGACTCGTTCAGGGAAAAATCCCCATACCATATATATTCGTAAGCCCCAGCCAGGAAACGGAAGCCCTTTTCCTGCGGCTGACCTTTCATCTGTGCCAGGTATTCGGCATTGGTAGAACGGGCCTGGTAGCGGATCAGCTCCCGCCCTTTCAGCAATTGCAGGGCTTTCAGGAAGAGATAACGGGTGGCCAGCTTCTGATCCTTTGCCTGCAGGGCTTCCCCGATCTTCTTCTCCATATCCTCCTCACCCAGGTCCGTCACCGGATCCTCCTCTCCGCTCCGCAGTTTGCGGGGGGTCTTATAAAAGAGGTGCATCTTGTTGTCGGTGATGATCCTGAAAAGACCGAACAGGACAAGACCTGCCAGGAGCGTGTAGATCAGTACCCGGAAGAAGGCGCTGCTATCCCACAGCTTATAAAAGGTAAAGCGGTTCTGCCAATCCTCCGTCTCTTCCTGTTTCCACCAGGAAGGATCGTTGGCATAAGCGAAGTCCCTGTCTTTTTTATAGAGGGTTATCCGCTCAGGCGAGACCGACCGGAAAACAGGAGGTTCCTTTACGACCGGCTCTTCTTCGGCCTTGTCCTGCCGGACGCTGTCCTCCGCAGGCGGGGTCACGGTGCTTTGAAGGGGCTCGTCCTGGTCCACATTATCCACGGACGTATTCAAAGAATCCGGGAGCGCCTTCTTATGCTGCGCCAGGCAGGGAAGGCTGAGGGCCATCAGGAACGCCGCCGAAAGGAGAAAACTACCGGCTGTTCTTTTTATATGGAGGCAGGGGGCGTACATGCGTTCATTTTCTTTTCCAGGCGGATGGGATAGATGACAAAATACCAAATGATAAAAAATAAGGAAAGCGAGAGGATCGACACGCTCAGCCATACGGGCATCCTGGAATAACGGGTGACGAACCCTTCCAGGAAGGCGGCCGTGATAAATACGGGCACCAGGCCGATCATCAGCTTCAGCCCGTCCTTCGCTCCCCGCTTCAGGGAGGCGATGCGCTTATGCGTTCCCGGGAACAGGATGCTGTTGCCCAGGACCAGGCCGGCCCCTCCGGCGATGATGATGGAAGAGATCTCCAGGGTGCCATGGATCCAGATGACGAGGATCGATTGCAGCCCCAATCCTTTTGAAAAGAAATAGTACTGGAAGGCTCCGATCATGACCCCGTTCCGGAACAGGGACCAGACCGTACCCAGGGAAAGGATAAAGCCTGACACGAATACCATGAAGGATACGCGGATATTATTGAGGGCGATATGGAGGAACATGCCCAGGCGGTCCTCGCCCTTGTATACGCCGAAGGGATCGCCTTTAGCGATATTCTCTTCCGTCATGTCCACATAGCTGTCTCCCAGCACGCCCCGGACGAAGCTTTCGTCATGGGCCGCCGAAAATGCCGCGATCAGGGCGAAAAAAATAAAGATCAGGAAGGAATACAGGATCTCTTTGTGATACTTCCGGACGACGAGGGGCAATTCGCTTTTCCAGAAGCGGGCGATGCGCGAGGACCTTTCTTTTTTATTCCGGTAGATGCCCAGGTAGATGCGTGAGGCAAGGCCATTGAGGTATTGGGTCACTTTGCTCTGCGGATAGAAGGTCTTCGAATAACCCAGGTCATTCACCAGTTCGATGAACTGCCCCGCCATTTCATCCGGGTCCGTTGCTGGCTCATATTGATATTGTTTCCACTTATCAATATTTTTCTTAATAAAGAGACCTTCCCTCATCAAAAATA
>Ga0307517_10009843_pt1 | contig 13469 bp, 20 predicted proteins | sample 23_EM_MG_FD_194515 | JGI IMG/M metagenome (GOLD analysis project Ga0307517, IMG submission 194515) | Populus trichocarpa ectomycorrhiza microbial communities from riparian zone in the Pacific Northwest, United States - 23_EM | ecosystem: Host-associated > Plants > Roots > Unclassified | place...
AGGAGCGCATCTAGGCTAACCAACATCAACGCCTCCAACCTTGACAACCATCTTAATCGGGAACGGTGAGATGCTCTGTGCCTCAGTGATGAGGGGGACGGCCATCCTGCCCCGCTCTGAAGAGGTATGCGTTAGCATTGCCCTCAGTGAATTTGTAAGGGTTAATGCGAGATTAGCATCGAAAGTCTGTCGATCTGGGGAGTTCCTTGTTATTGTCAAATATCCTTGAGGACGGTCGCTGGAGACATCGCACACCTTGATCGGACTTTGGTTGTCGAATTTCTGCACTGATGATCCTGTGAGGAACGTTAGGACCACGGGTGCTAGTTTGGGCAGCCCAAATACCACTGTTCCCATGGAATCTCCTCCTGTAAAAAACGATTACGAGCTGGGGCACGGATAGGTATGAGGGAAGACGGACCTCCCCCGCATACACTTGAAACCATGTTGTCTTCTTTGGCTTCTTCTCTGAAAACGTGACAATTATCTGGCCGCTCTTGTTGGCACCCCCGTCTACCCCCTTCCAGAATGCGTCCACTTTCTCATCGACAAGGCTTTCCATCCCTGGGTCGGCTACTCCGGGCTATCACAGACTCCGATGAGTGATGTTCTTCCCGAACGGGACCCGACGCAACACACCATCGTTACGTCAAGGATCTCGAATGTCTTGGGTTTGACGGTTCCGAAGAGTCGATGGAATAGGATCGAGTGCAAGATGGCACGAAGGACATCTTTGGTCAGATGTCGATCTAAGACCTGAGCTTTCAGCCATTTAGCAACCATGAGAGACTAGTTTCCTCGCGACACATACAAGGTCAATGGTGATTGTCGGATGCGGTTCGTTCATACCCACCCGAAATTGTGCAGCTGTGGCTGTCGAAGGGCAAGTTCTAAGGTTTCACGTGATGTCTTCGCCAAGTCTCATCCGGATTCCGAGTCCAGCTGACTGAGCAGCTTCTCCAGCCTCCAGACCATGACCATCCCATTAACATCCACCTTCGTCGACGCATTGCAAGACCACATTTCAAAGGGCCCCTCGGAGCTTGGTCTCTCCATCGCGACCGGGTCTTCTCTGCCACTCAGCGCCCCCTTGCTTCGGATGTCCACGCCCGAAGATACCGCTATTCCGGGCTCGCTGGTCGTGGTCCTCGACGTCGCTTACCTACTTCACCTCCTTGCACGAGACCCACAAAAGGTGGTGGCCCCGGGAAAGTCGCTGCTCTCTGTTTTGGCTGGACTCAACCAGATGGTGACCGGTACTCTGGAATCCGCACCTGAGAAGTTCGTGCGAAAAACAATACATCAGGTGTTTTGGGATCAGGTAAGTATCTATTTGTAGACTTTGTTAAATAAGCTGCCCGTGTGCTCACGGTGCTACGCCTTGTCAGGCCCTCGAAGCTCTTTCTTCCCCATTACCATCTTCGCAGTTCGGTCGCCTCAAGGGACTGTACAAAGACATTCATGAGGCCCTAACGCCTTTACTTCCACCCAAACATCCGGCTCTCGTAGTTTTTTCCCTCCCTCTCCCACCGACATCCTCTCCGCTCCTTGCTGCTGTCATCCACTTGCGCGATGCTCTCGTGACATTGCGTCAACGCTGTGCACCCGTTCGAGATGCTACCATTGACGGTATTTTACATCAAATAGACCACCGGTCACCCTCAGCGTCTACGGCAGAACTGGCAGAGTTGCTCATCAACGTGATTCGACCCGTACTCGAGCTTTCGATCGAAATGCATGACGACTACTCCAACGCGGTTTTGGCGACAGCATCTGAACAAGAACTAGCCGATATGGTGGCAACGATGGCTGAAACTCAGGAACAGGGACTAGTCCTCCAGCTCTGGGAATCCAAGGAAGCAATGCGAAAGGCATGGGCCAATTGGATGGATGGCTTTCGTCCTGTGGACTCCGCACCACAAGCCCCACCGAAGCAGCTCTGGATTCTCAACCTCATCCAATCGCTGGGAAAACCTCACGCAGTCACATCTAAACTCGTCGGACCGCCACCTCCGCAAGTAACAGCCAACAATTCAGATAATAGCGACCCCAGTTCTAGCCCAAACCAGCCCCCAGAACCTCCAAACATGCTCCCTCCCCAACTCTTGTTCTCCGGACCCACTCTTTTCCGCCTGCAGAACTACATCCAAGCGCTCACTATTGCTGCCTCGCTCAGGTCTCTTGTGCCCTCCCCTCGACTAGCCACCGGTCCCTCACCCCCACCCCAATCCCAGATGAACGACTTTATATCTCCCGTTAATTTGACGTTCACCGAACGTATATGGGCACTTCTCGAACCCGAGATTGGGGCAACCGACGATGGGCCTTCGGAGACGAAAGTTATTAACTTCGCGGACGAAGTGGTCATGGCCTACAGTAGTACTCTACCTCCCAGCGTGGCGACACTTGACCCGCACTTAGAGCGAAGGTTACGAGATACTGTGGATCGCATCTTACGCACAGATGACCCGGTATTTATCTTGCTCCAGAAACGGTTGTTGGCTGCTTTGTCCGCTGCTTTACTCAGTATTCCTATTTCCGAGGAACGTCCTTCTGTCAGGTTGCAGAGTGGTCGACCCCGACCTCAGAGGGGGGTTTCCTCCCCATCTCCTCCACTAGAGACCGCGCAGAGTGAGGTTACCGTCCTGGCAAAAGGGTTTGAAGACCCTTTAATCGCTAAACAATGTTCCATTGCTGCCTTGACGTTGGGGAGGAGCGTTGAGTGGGTGGGAAGAGTGTGGGGTGACACCATGCCATACTAAGTAGCTTCTTCCACTCATACCTTTTACGCAGCGCATGCTGCATATATTACGCCCGTGTATTCACAGATACTTGTGTACTATTCATTTCGCGTGCGCAGCAGTGTCAACCCCAGTGCGGATACTATAGAACATTCATCAACTTCCTTCCACTAAGGCCATCAGGTGATTCGGTGCGGATCTTGGACTCAGAGTCCCTTTCCTGCTGGTTGGTCAATCCTCCTAGGGTTGTTTTGCGCGATGTGGTCCCTTGTTGGTCGCTTCGCTTCCCAGTTCGACGGCACGCGACCCAACTTTTCAAGGTCGTTCATCATCTGCTGATGGTTCTTCTTCTCGTTCTTTGGGGATCCCTCCTCGTACTGATTGTGAACGTGACTAAAGGGGTTGGGAGCCTCCAAGGACTCGGGGGTAGAGTCGAAAGTGACTTCCGTGTTTAAGTTGGCTCGACGAACGAACCCGGGCGGAGGACTTGGACGAGGATAATCGGCTGGCCCCGAGTCCTCTTCGACTTGGAAGTTCGCTTCTGTGTGAAGCTGATCACTGTATAAATGAGAGTCAGAACGGATGTGTTCACAGTGCTCGGTATCGGCCAAAGGACTGAGGACACGGGCCTTGAGAATGGGGATTCGAGGACGCACTTGACGTTGTGTGGGTTGTGTTTCGGTCTGGAAGCGGAGAGACGACGACCGCCGACCTTGACGGCTGGAGGGTGAGCGTGCACAGCATTGGTTTCGCTCATGGGCGTTGTTAACGATGAGTACTGGACGGTGGATGAATGACGTCGCTCGAATCGTCCTTGCTATTATACCCCGCAATCTCGTGACCGGCCTTGATTGATCCGAGTCCACACCGCCAGGCCCTCAGGGGCCAGATCTTCTCCAGCCCGTCCCGGCGCTCGCCTCGAGGCCTCCTTCTGATACTGGCAAGATGCGAATGTCATTCCGTAGATTCATGGGGAACAAGCGTACAACGCGATAATCAGATTCTAACTCGCGGCAATCAGTACCCCAGTTTCCCACGAACCATCCAGACTAGCAAACCCCTCGACTTGATGAGTGCTGTGAAAAAGTTACCCAGCACAATTCCCCAAAGGAGAGGAATGAACGAGGACCCTCCGTTCTGTGGCAACGAACGCGGATGAGGGATAGTAGGAACAACAGTGGTACAGTTTTCCTTACCCTTCCGTTGGTAATCATGATCGCCTCAGGGAACCCACCGTACTCCTTTTGAACGGGCCGACCAGCGAGAAGGTCTAGAACGTTGGCAACTACAACCGGTGCGTGTCCGTTCGCCTTCGCTGCCTGTTTTTGTTCCTTCCAATCGATAATATCCCCGGCGGCAAAAATCCCTGGATGAGATGGCAGCTGTAACGTCTTTTCCACCTTGACAAGCTTGGTTTTAGTGAGTGCCTCATGACCAAGGGATTCCCCGATGAAGTTAGTGTTTGGTTTCGGTCCCGAGGCAGTGATCTGTCATATCCCCATTCAGCTCGCGGAACGGGCACGACGGGATGAACTTACAATAAGACCGGCGTTGAGCTTCTTCCCGGACTTGAAGACGAGCTCCCCAGAACCAGAGGGAGGGAACTCTTCGACAAACTCGCCCAATACCAAGTCTATCTTTCGAGCGGCGATGCTAGCTTTGATATGGTCCCTGTACTTGTCTGGGTATGCGTCGTTCAACAGGTTCTCCTGGGCGTGTACAATCGTGATCTTCTTTTCCTAAACAACGCGGATTTCAACACCAATCCGTGACTCGTTTGCGGCACACGACATACTGGATACTCGTCCCTGATTTCACCGGAGAGCTCAATTCCGACGGCACCGCCGCCGACAATGACGATATCTTCAGCGATTTTGAATTTTTCGCGCCACTGCGACACGAACTGACGGAAGTCGGCTTCACTGTCAGGCAGGTTAATGGGTCCAGGCCATTTCGAACCAGTCGCGAGAACCAGAGCTGGTGCAACAAATTTCGGATCGCAATGAGATACGCGTAGGGGTCGACAGACACGTATACTCACCCCGATACTGGAGGGTTTCACCGTTTGCCAATTCGAGCTCACTGGCTTCCTCCCCCTCCCCCTCCTTGATTCTCACAACCTTATCCTGTTTGACTACTCCCTTACCCTCCGCAAAGACCCTGTCAAAAGGGAACACGACGGTCTGTGTGAACTTTTCGTCGTTCGTAACCACCATACGGGCCGTGGCTGGAAGCACCACGTAGTGTGGCCGAGGTTCGATGAGGATGAGGTTGAATTTGCCGTGGTCAAGTTTTTTTGAGAGCCCTTGAGCGACGGTGACACCGGATATACCGCCTCCGACGACTACGACGTTTTGCTTTGGAGTGGAAGCCATGTTGGAAGTGGGCGAAGAGGACAATGCTGAAACTCGGGGAAAGACCGGACCGAACGCACAACCAGCTCAGAGAGGAGACGGTAGAACCCAAGATCGTCCTGTAACCATGGGGAAAATACCTGAGGGCTAGTACAGGTTCGATTGGTGGGCGGGCACAACCTGCAAATCATCGATTCATCCACAACTTATCTTATCAGTAGGGCAAAAAACGAAAACAAAAAACAAAAAAAAGTAGCGACGCCTCGTCTCGATCGAGGAACCTCCGGGTAGAGGTGAGTGCCTATGAGCCCGGCACGCTATCCATTGCGCCACGTCGCTGCAATATAGACGCCATTTATCAGACATATGATACGTATTCCGACAGTCCCCCTTCCTTAAGAACACACAAGTTATCATACATCAAGCTCCAGACGCACTACTTCTCTCCATTCGTATCATACACATATTTTTCGTAAACAGGCTTCCACTGGATCTCAGTCACGAACCTCCGCACATCTTCCTTCTTGCAACCGATCCCTGTGTGTCCTTCCTCGATGGCTTGTTCAACGACGGCGATAGCGACTTCCAAGTTGACTGCTGGAGAGTCACCGAAATCCGGTAAGAGCCCATCATCCGGATACTTCAAAGCCGGAGAGAGAGACGCGAGACGGCGGGTGGCGGCGATGACCATCGAATCGGTCAAGGTCCTACTTTGGGAGACAACCGCTCCGAACCCAATACCAGGGTAAATCAATGCGTCTATCGCCACACCATGGTTTAGATTCCGCTCGGAAGGTGGAAAGTCTGGACGCTTACTATTGCACTCCGCGACAACGTATTCTCTTCCATTTGGCATCTTGCACGGCGGGAATGGACCTCCGGTTGCCAACAAAGCTTTACCATTCGTCCAGTCATTCGCGTCCTTTGGGTCTACTTCTATCAGTCGACTCGGATTCGACAATGGGAAAATTATTGGCCGCTTTGTCCCCTTGGCCATCTCCCTAACGACATCCTCTGTGAAAGCCTTACTGTGGGTCGAGCACCCAATCAGTACTGTAGGCTTCACCTGTCTCACTACATCCAATAACCCGACTTGGTGGTCAGAGTTGCGAACATTTGCCCATTCGTCGTCTGGACGTGTGAACTCCCTAAGTTCAGGGCGAATCATCGAAGGTCCCAACGAGTGCTTAATAAGACCGTTTCGATCGATTAGCCAGAACCGCTTGTTCGCCTCTTCGACAGGAATGTCGTCCATCAGGACCATTGCATCCCGGATCTGACGCGTTATTCCAAGTCCAGCCGAGCCTGCACCATACACGATGATTCTCTGATCCGGAAGTTTGGACTTTGTAACGCCAATGGCGGCCATGAGAGCCGCAAGAGTCACCGCTCCTGTGCCTTGACTTGGATTCGGGGAATTACGTCAGCATTATTCGCAGTGAGAACTTGGAGAGCACATTCACATATCATCGTTGAATACGGCGTGTTGGTCCCTATACTTTTCCAACAATCTGCCAGCGTTGGCCGTTCCAAAGTCCTCGAAATGTAACAAACTGTGTGGATGGTACTTCTGGATGAGTTGCACGAATCTGTTTCGGGGAGGTATGAGAGCCAGTAATTCTTCTGAACCTCCAGACTTGCTTGTCAATGAACCTATCATACGCCTCTCCACGGACGCGCCTATTTGGCCACCCCTACCAACGGAGCTCCATGGGACAATCCAAACAGCGGAGGGGAAGATGCGAAACTTACGACGTATAAATCGTCGTTCAGGAGATTTTCATTGTCTGTGCCCACGTCCAGCGTGACGGCCAAGGAACGAGTAGGGTCCACACCGGCCAACAATCTAATTAATGAAGACCATCTACGGGGGCACTGAAGCACGAGAGTGGGTCAAACTCACGTGTAGATAGACGACTTGGCGGAAGATATCTGAGAATATACGTTAGAGACAATTGGCAGTGTTTCGAAAGCTTGCGCACACCGATGCCCTAGAGAACGTTCCGATCATTTACCACAAAATTTCGCAAAGATTCGTGCCAACTTACACCAACACCTTGGTCACCGATACCTAGAATTGCCTCGGCGTCCGAGCACACAAAGAGATCGACGTCCCTTCCTCTGGTTTGCTCTAGGAAGTCCTCTTCCATGGTATCTTGGTTCGGGAACGTAAGGTACATCCCTTCACTCCGACGGAATAGATGAGAATATTTGGCGATCGCATCGGCCTAACTAGCCGCTTAGGATGAGTGAAAACCTCCAGGTAAGAGTCGTACCTCTGTAGGCGTGTAGATGATAGGGATCAATTCCCTCAGGTGCCTGCCCAATAGGGCGAAATACAGAACACGGTTCTGATCTTTTAAGCTCTGGAGGAAGCTGTTTTTCTGGAGAGGACTCTCTTGACTGTTCAGCTGATCGTAGGCCCTTTGGCACTGTTCATCCAAGGTAGCAACTTTGAAAGGCAGTCTGCCGTTGAGACCGAATTCGCGGCGTTCCTGCAAGGAGAAGGCGGTCCCCTTGTTCAATCGGGGACTGGATAGGAGTGCCTCCCCGCGCAGTGCGACTTGAAGTGCTGTACGAACCGTTGGTGACATCGTGGAATGAGATGACGGACGATATGGTCGTCATCGGTGATCTTGAATGGAGTTGGTTCCACTTTTCGCACGTTAAATTGAAGGATCGGAAAAGCTCTCAAGGTCGGCGAACGCCAGCAGACGACGTTTTCGGGCAATGCCGCGACGGCTCGAGCTCGAGGGTTGGTTGGCGCCGCGCCGCGCGCGCCTTGCCGACCTGACCTGAGACCAGAGAGCGACTTGCCATGCCCGTGCCTCCAGGGATTTCCGTCCTCGCAACGACAATCTCCCGGGCTTCGCTTCTTCCCCTGACACTCGGGGCCCTCGATCACTTTGTCCTCCGCCCTTGCGAGATTCACGACTTGCCGAAATGGGTCACCGTCGTGACTTGCCTCCTCAGCCCTCTCGCTGCGTTCAGCATACAGCTCTTATCAGGTGACTTGGTCGTCTATGTCAAGGCGAAAAGGGCTGGTGCCGTCCTGCCACCGCATAATCCCACCTGGGTTCCGGGGGCAATCCACAGGGTTCTGGGAACCTTGAAGGCGGAAGAGACAGCATATCTTAGTAAGATCTTGGCCAATTATCATAGTAACTACATTAATCGCCCGTCCAAGGCGACCTGCTTGAGGATCTGATCAACAAGTTTGGGCACACCTTCAACTTGAGAAGTTTGTTCACAAATCGTGTTTGTCTCTCTGTTACTCACCAGCATTGTTAACGACTGTAACGCCTCGTTTCACGTAGATCCTTACGACAGAGCCAGAGCACATCAAAGTCTGTAAACTCTTATCATTTTTCCGCACCTTCCGCTGACTCGAAAACCTTAGCTCATTCTCGCGACCGACTTCGACCACTATGAGAAAGGTCTGTACTATCACCTCCGCTTCGCATCGGAGGATAATCAAGCTGGTCAATCTTAGGTGAGGTGATGAGCAAAGTATTGGACCCATTATTGGGAGTCGGAGTGTTTAACTCAGACGGAGCAATGTGGAGGCAAGCGCCCACGTATCGGTACCAAGGACACTCGGTAACACATCGCCTTACAGGTTCCACCGCGGAATGACCCGACCGTTCTTTTCAAAAGACCGGATTTCACACTTTGAAATATTCGACCGTCACGCGGCGGACGCGATCAGACAAGTCAAGGAAAGGACGAGGGAAGGTTATGCCGTTGATATCCAAGTAAGCATCCAGGACCCACCCTTACCTATTTTCCTTACCTTTTTCTAGGATGTCGTCTCCCGGTTCACTCTCGATTCTGCAACTGAATTCCTCTTTGGAATGTTTGTGCTTGTGTTTGGAGCGTCTCGTTGCTCCGAGTACTCACAACCCTCTTTCCCAGGGACATTCGTTCACTCTCGGCAGGGTTAAATTATCCGCCTTCTGCTCCCATTCAGTCGTCTAGAAATCACCCAGCAAACAAATTCGCTGACGCCTTCCTGACCGCACAATCCGTCGTCGCCAGGCGAAGCAGGTTGAATGAGGCTTGGAAACTGATAGAATTCTGGGAAGACAGAATCATTGAGCCGATGGCTGTCATTGGAAAGGTGCTAGATCCGATCATCGAGAACGCACTCAAGAAAAATGGGGACAAGAAAACAGGTGCTGTGGGGGATGATCCTGAGGGCGAGACGCTGTTGAGCCATCTGGTAAACCTGACTGATGGTAAGCCCTACTTCCTTACCCCCACCCCCCTTTAGTGTCTCACGCCTCCCAAGACCCTAAGATCATCCGCGATGAGACCTTCAATATCTTGATTGCCGGAAGGGATACCGTGCGTTCGACCTATCCCACGGATCTGAGTCTCGCTGATGACACAGCCGTTTGCCAGACTGCATCCACCCTTACCTTCATGTTATATATGCTTTCCCAGAAACCCCAAGTGCTGAAAAGGCTACGACAAGAAATCCTCGATCACGTCGGTTCCAATACTCGCCCCACCCATGAGGATCTCAGGGATCTAAAATACCTCCGCGCTACGATAAATGGTATGCCACAACAAATGGATTCATAAAAGGGATCTCAAGGTTGACCAAGTCTCCCACCAGAAACGCTCAGGTTGTTCCCTCCCGTGTAATTCTTCTTCGAATATTCTTCACCAGACTCCGGATTGATGCGCGTTTATAGGCCGTTCAACTTTCGATACCCAACTCAAGACGTGATCTGGCCCGCGCCATGCGGCGGTCAACCTTTCTTCATCCCAGCCGGCACAAGGTGCATATACTCCGTGTTCGCTATGCACCGTAGGACAGACCTGTGGGGGCCAGATGGTAATTGATACCTTTCGTTAGGATCCGAGAGAGCTAACGAAACTTCGGGCATCGGGTAGCCTTGGAATTCGACCCCGACCGTTTCTTGGATGAGCGAATGAAGAAGTACCTTATTCCGAACCCGTTCATCTTCCTCCCGTTCAATGCTGGACCCAGGATCTGTCTCGGTCAACAGGTGTGTTCTTAATCCCTTGTGGTATAGGCGGTTTACTAAACACCGGATCGCTAGTTCGCGTACAACGAAATATCATTCATGATAATCCACCTTTTGCAGGCTTTCGAAGATATTCTTTGGGACCCCGAGGCTTCCCCTGAGTCTCTTCCCCCACCTGAATGGGCGAAGAGCGAAAATTTGCGCAAGAGGGAAGAGAAATTGTGGTTCCGTTCCCACTTGACGATGTATGCAAAGGTATGGTCAGTTCCCATCTACGTCGACTAGGTGACCTTATGATGCACCGTTTGTTATCTTAGAACGGGTACTGGGTGAAATTCAAGGAGGCTGAACACTGAAGCGCTAAGAAACACGTGTGTCATAATATCCACTGTAACGATTACTGCACCGATACTAGCACTACGCCATGAGTCGTCTCAAGTAAGGATACGCCAACCTCCCCCTCTCGTTCGCCAATGCCATCGGGGGTGGGGGTGTTTGTATGTCACTGTCGCAGGAACCCCGCGAGCACGTTCAATTGGTCGTCTGGATTCAGCTACACACCCATACAGAGAAGATGTGCGGGCCGTGACCGGTGACCACTATTCCATAGCGATGGGGATCCTGTGTGGTACGACGCCAGAGTAACTCGCACCACCCCACAATGAAGCGGTAATACCAACCCCAAGATTCAGGATCGCCAGAAACTTTAACTTCCGCCGACACGAGAAGGAACCAGGAATGACCCCATCGAGCATACGTCGTACATATCGGCGGATGCACAACAAGGACCTAATCCCGTGAGATCAACCGGAAACGGAATACGCACCGGCTGTGAAATCTTCCAAGCAACGAAGCTCAGTTCACTTGGCTTTCGGGATCTCTCTGAACTTGAGAACTCCCTTTTCTCCCAACAACATCGATCCTCGCGGAACTCAATAAGCTTCACGTGAACGAAACCGTTGCCTGCGAGACCGCCGAGCCACGAGAGTTGATCCCTAACCGCCGGCCATAAACCCCTCATGTGCGAACATCCCAGTGACGCACAAATCCAAACCAATCTCATGGGACGTGGTGAGATTCTCATGTCCACAAGCAAGGGAAGCGGCCCAAGAAGCGGAGGAAGTAGTTCAGTTATGCGTTGTACGTTTTGTTCGACGTTCGGGTTGAGTGTGGAGAGGATGGGGTCTTCGCGTCGAAGGTAGGGGCGCGGGGCTAATTCGATGGTGCGGACTTAGTGGGTGACCACCCCGGGTGCTAAGTGGGGGTATATTCGGGGGCGAGGCCTGGGACGTTGTACCGGTAGGGGCTTCCACCGTGGGGTGCACGGGTCCGAGTCAGTAGGTGGGCTTCCGATCTTTAGGGTCTGGGTGTTTGGGTGTGGGTTAAACCAATGGCCAGGGCGGTCCCTTTCCTGGGGTGGACTCACACTGCAGGATATTAGGAGATTAACCCATGATATCCACTCGGGGGCGTAGCGCAGCCGCAGTGTCCGTCGCCTCATGCGAGTCGGTTCCGCGGTGGTGAATTGGCTGGAGTAAGGTCGTGGATTCATCTGGCCCCCTCGCGGTATGTGATAATAGGCTAGCTGTAGCCCCCGGACGAGGTGTCCGTGAGGGTCGACAGTGGGTGATCCGAGGACGAAGGATTTGAGATGCGGTTCGTGAGGTCGAACGAACCTGAAATCTTCCGCCAACATCGGGGACGTCCCAGTTCCAGGTTCTACAGACGAGTACGACGGGGTGTTTTTTGTGCAGCGTATCATTGTTCCGCAGCATCCTTTGTTCCTCGGAGAGAATGCAATCCAAGATGATTTAGAACAGTGCAGCTAGTCAGATGACGTATATCCATAGTTCCGTCACGAGCAAGGGGATGCAGGTGTCGGCATGGTGGTCGATTAAAGAGGCTGGTTACATCACTTTCTTCGACGATTACAAGATCAATGGCTGAGGCCGGCGAAGAAAATAGTCTATAGTATTACAATACAACAGCTCAACAACTGAAGTCTGGGGGAGGGGGGATTACGACTTGTTTGTCTCCTGCTGGACCTTGCCCTTCTCCTTGCGAACGTCCCCTGATCGCGGATCAGTCGTCAACAGGTTTAATCGGGTGTGGGGAACCGAAAGACCTACCGGAAATTTCCTGGGAGGTGTCGCCGGTGACGGATCCCTTCAGATTCTCGACGGTGCCGACGACACGATCCGCCGTACCCTCGGCATAGCCTTGAGCCTGAGCCTGCTTGCCCTCGACATCGCCCTCGGCTTGACGCTGCTTGCCGGAGGTCTGCAACGACTCGAGGCCGGTCGCGTTGCCGATCGCCTCCTCCATCTTTCCGACAGTGTTCTTGACGTTGCCGGACATCTTGCTGTTAACGAGCCAAGTGTAAGCGTCGGCGACGGCAGTGCAGTTAGGGGCGGTTGGGGGATAGCGACGACGAACCTTGGATCAGAAGACATTGTTGAGATCGAATATGCTTATAGGGATATGATGCAACTGGAGGGAGTGGTAGAAGAGTTTGGTGAGGATGCGAGAGTAGACCGACTGGGTATTTATACGGCTCAGGACGAAGAGGGGAAATGGCGTGACCATGGTTGACGATCGAATTGGGAACGGAGATGACGTAGGTCAGGAGGGAATCGAGGATGACCACGGTCACGGCGGGTGCAGGGAACGGTCTCGACCGGAAGAGGGTTCAATTACTGCCAGGAGTGAAGGGAAGAGATGGGGTGAACTCTTCTCCCCATGTTCATCGAGGAATATTACCTCCCCGAATGGAGCGGGGCGTGTGCGAGTTGCGTGTGCCACTTCTTCACATACGAACCACTAGGGCGGGAGCACAGAGACTCCTGGGTTCGAGCCCCATTTCACTTCGCCACTCGTGGTTCTGGGGTGGGCTAGAATGTGCCAGAACGAGGGAGAACCTCGATGTTATCTTCGAGAGTTCCGGGGTTTCGAACAGTGTGATATGGGGTTTTCGGACCATAGGGTAGAACCAGAGAGACATCGAGTGGCGTGCCAAACACAGAATCCCAGCCTCTGGACTTCAAGATTCAGGTTTCAAGCTTCAAGCTTTAACGCCGGTGGTCCAGATCGCCACGAAGCGTGCTGTTCACGAGCATAGGCAAGTCAAAAGTGGGTGTACCCGCGACAAACCCGACGGAGGGAGGCTAGATCGTTGGAAAAGGCGCAAAAGCGGCGGAAGAACCACCCTCGAAGGAACCAACCCCCGTCCCAATTGAGATGATGGCTGTTGACCCGGTTTAGCAGTCGCGTGGCCGTTCCGCTCGAGTCCTGGAGGTCACACCGTCGAACCCAGAAAGTTCTCCGTGACTAGACCCCGGCCCAACTGCGTAAAGAGGGGCCCGTTCAGTATGCTACTG
>Ga0307517_10009844_pt1 | contig 13467 bp, 4 predicted proteins | sample 23_EM_MG_FD_194515 | JGI IMG/M metagenome (GOLD analysis project Ga0307517, IMG submission 194515) | Populus trichocarpa ectomycorrhiza microbial communities from riparian zone in the Pacific Northwest, United States - 23_EM | ecosystem: Host-associated > Plants > Roots > Unclassified | place...
TTATTTTTTAAAAAATAGGCAACATGATTTTCTTTGGTTTCTTTTAATTAGCTTATGCAAATTACCTTTTACATCCTTGTACATTTGGATTGTTGGAAATTTGCTATAATTATATTTTTCAATTTGCTTTTTACGAGGTTGACTCGCCCTTATAACTAGATTTGTGTATTTGTCATGTTAACTCATATTGACTTAAAACGCTTTATTTGTCATTTTTTTATTTTTTTTTTCAATTTCAACATTAAACATTGTGTTATCTTGAAATTCAACTTTGTAATTCCCCCTATTGACTGATGTTCTTTTTCTTTTGGTCATAATTATAATTTTTTATTTTAAAATTCAATCTATTTATTATTATTGTTTTTTTTCTTATATAATTAGAAAAAAACTATCTTACTAGACTCAATAAAATCTATAACTCGAGTAGTAGATATTTCTTTGATTTTTAAAATACACTACAAAAAAGTGTAGGTTTATTGCTTAGGCTACCTATCTATATAGTTTGCTATGCACCTCGGGGATATGAGATGATGTTGAGAAATCGACGTCATATTTGTGACTACTTTGAGAAAACAAAAAAATAGAAGAAAATGACGATGAGATTTTTTGTTATTATAGAAAGAAAGAAACGCTTCATGAGATTTCATCTCATTATAAGGAGAGTATGCTATACTATGCAGGGCCTACATTTTTACATGGGCCGGTTATTAATAGGCCGAAGGCCCAAGCACGGAAAACAACGAATTTAAGGAGAAGGCTGACAGCTCCTGCAACCCTATTTGCTAATCAAATCAGCCCTTAATTATGAGTTTAGGACCCGAATTAGTTTAATTTAGGACATGAATCATCTTTAATGTCTTCCCACCATTTAGTACAAGGCAAATGTTTCAAGAAACTAGAGTAATCTTCTTATGAGTTATTATTATCTAGTCTCTGAAGAGTCCTATGTAGCAAAGGTTTTTTTTAAATATTTTTTTATCGAATTATTCTAATTATATAAATTAAATTAATTATAGATTTAATGAAATATCTTGAATTGACTTAACTCTAATCAGTGTAGTTACATGTTTATCATAACTTATATTTTATGTTTTTTTTTATCTAATTTTAAAATTTAAATATTATTTTTTATATATAAAAAAATTAGTCCAAGCATTTGCGAGGAGCACTGAGGCTACTGCTTAGCGTGTTTGGAAGTGTGGTTGCGGGTGCTTTTCAAAATATTTTTCACTTAAAAATGTATCAAAATATTTTTTTTAAAAAAAAATTATTTTGACATCAGCGCATCAAAATGATCTAAAAATACCAAAAAAATATTAATTTAAAGCTAAAAAAAATAAATTTCAAATTTTTTCAAAAATATTTTTAAAATGCAAAAACAAACTGCACTTAAGCAATGTAGCTCAATAAATTGATGACAAAGAACATAATTTATCACAGTAAATGGAAGTTTTGCCTAGCTTACCAATACCATATAAATTCATGTAGTATGCCAAAACTGGTTCTTTTTTTACAATTTTCTTTTTTCTACTCAAGAACTGACTCCCACTTGTTTGCTTATTATTTTATTACTGTTATGGCTAAGCAATATATAGAAATATGTGCTGGAAGTTCCAACAATGACAAATTTGCTTGAGATGTTTAAAATAACACTAATTATATATATTTTTATTTTTTCTTACAGATAAGTCATTAATTGAATTTCTTACAATAAACACATTTTATTTTCTGAATAAATTTATTTTCACTGAAGTACCTATATGTCAACTATTAAATTTTGACAAAATTGTGACAATTGATATATGATATTCTAAGATTTTTTTTATTGAGTTATATTGGCTTAAATCTTACCTTGTCCATCAACCTATTTAAATTACATATTTTTTAATTAAAAAATTATATATCTATAATTATGAGGAAAAAAATAAAAGTCAAAGTAAAAACACTTTAATAGCTACTTTGGCTATTAACTTTGTGATCTTTTCAATATACTCTCGATGATTATATATATAAAAAAAACACTTCAATGACCTAACAATAATAATTATTTTCAATAATAATTTTTTGTTTCCTATAATATCATATAACTATCATGAGAATATTTCTGTAGATTTATTTTCTTATGTTTTGTCTTTTTTTTTTAAATATGAGATTTTGAAAATAATTTTATAAAATAAAATTATGAAAATAGATATACAATATTATTAGAAAATAAAAGTTTTATTTTTAAAATGAATATACCTAGTTAAATCCACTCACTTTTATCTTACATGTCAATTTATTTAGATTGCTTGACTAATAATTGTGACCAAGTTTAAGATTTAACATGTTGTAAATATCATTCAGGGACTCAATTATATTTACCGTAAAATATGAGAAACAGAAAAAAAAACCTTATAATTAAGACTTATTTGTAAGAAAAATAAAATATATGGATCAAATTAAATTTTTCAAAAACTTTTAGAGAAAGAATTAATAGATATTATAAATGATGTATTCTCTACTATGAAAAACTAAAAATTATTATTATTTAATGATAACAACTGATGAAATGACTTAACCATGATAAAAATATAACATTTGGAGATGTTTTTAAAATAAAAATAATAGACTTATTAAATTACAACAATATTAATTTAACATTAGATTGATCGATTCATAAGGTCTATATACCTTTTTTTTATTTTTTTATAATCACCTAATTAAGAATAGTAATTTAATTTGAAATCGATGAATATCGGTTCTATCTGACCTGAATGAGTGAATATATTTTGGAAAGGAATAATGAACAGGATGTGGATATTATCAAATCCAATAAAAAACCTATCCGAATCTAACAAGAAATATATTTTTATGTTATATAGATATATTTGTAGAACATTTAGATTTTTTTTGAAATATATTATGATATATACATATCTGAATATTAACATAAAACACACATATATATAATATTTATCATTTAATATATATATATAACTATTTTATTTTTGAATAATAAATAATAGTAGATATAATGGATATCCACTCAAAATCTAATGGATAATTTATATATATTTATTCGATAGATAAGATCGAGTAAGGTATATAAAAATAAAAAATTTAACCCGTAGATATCTATTGACATTCTGAACCTAATACTCATGTGATATAAGAGGGAACATTAGAAAAATAATGTGACTTTCACAAATTAGCACCTTTTGCTAGGGCATAGAAATTTGAACTATTAACTTGTAACTCCATCAATGAAACTACTGTGCAACTCAGTGCAAATTTGAACCATGAAAAACCAGATACCAGATATATACAACAGCGGTCCACACAGATTTTGAAAACCTGTAAATAAAAGTATATGATTTATCCTACCATAGAAAGCAAATAAATTTTATACTCTTTCCAAAAATGCATAATTATAGAATCTTGACTTCTGGATTCTTAACCTAAATACAGAAAACCTCTTAAAAATCCAATATGGCCTTGACGTTTTTTTTCTTTGCCCTTTTCCAATTTTGGCCACTGCATTTAATGCTTCCCTAGCCTCTGTCACTCTTGTTACCCGTTATATAGACCTCCCACTGGGTTTGGTTGAGAGCACGAGTGAAAAGCAAACATGGCGAGAAAGAAGGTTAAGCTTATGTGGATAGTGAATGATGCTGCTAGGAAAGCTAGCCTCAAGAAAAGGAGAGTTGGGTTACTGAAAAAAGTGAGCGAACTAACCATACTATGTGGTATCGAGGCCTTTGTTATCATCTACAGTCCAGATGATCCCGAACCCGCTATCTGGCCATCACTTCCCGACGTTCAACGCCTTGTTACGAGGTTCCGAAACATTCCTGTCATGGAGCGTGGCAAGAAGATGATGAATCAAGAAAGTTACCTGAAAGAGAGGATGGGAAAACTAAATGATCAGTCCAGGAAGCACCTAAAGAAGAATAGGGAGTTGGAGATGGCCGACCTCATGCAACAAGTTTACCAAGATAAGGGATTCGATGGCTTAGACCAAACTCAATTGTGTGGTTTAGCATGGTTGGTAGCGGAGAAAATGAAGGACATAAGGAAAAGGGTTGAATATTTTCAACAAATTCCGCCGCTCCAAGATGCTTCCCTTCCACCAGGTCCTTTTCCTCCTCAATATCCTAACGAGGATGATGGTGGCGGCGGTGATGAAACCGGAGGCCAAGTGGTTGGAGAACCTGGAGATGGGAGGAACAATCCTACAGATGGTGGTGTACCATGGGACCAATGGTTCACTGATATAATAAACAACCGTGAGCATAATGTTGCTGGAGGTAGCAGCACCAAAAGTGACTTGGGGCTGCGACATCCATTTAACATTACTGGTGTCAGCTCTGGTGGGGGAGCTGACATAGGGTTCCACCCTGGGCAAAATGATGGTGGTGGGAGCAGTACGAGCAACCTTTTTGGGCTGGGCCTCTCTCGAAGCAGAAATATAGGAGACATCAGTGGTGGAAATATTTTTCATCAGGGGCTGCTGCCCCATGACAATGATATCTTAAGAGGCAGGAGTTCCTGTGGAAACAACTTTGATTTGGGGCTTCCTATTGGAAGTAACATGATAGGATGCAATAATGCTGGAAACAGCTTTGATACTTGGCTGCCTCGTGGCCTAGGATTTAATCCAGGAGGCAACACTAGTGCCGGAAACAATTTTGATCTGGGTTTGGCTCAAGGAAATGATACAAGAAGCGATAGTACTGGTGGAAACAACTTTGACCAGTGGCTGCCTCATGTCCAGAACATGGGGGACAACAGTGCTGCTGTGAATAACGTTCATCCTTGGCTGGCCGCTGGTGGAGATATAGGTGGAGAGAGTTTAGGACTGGGGCTACTTCCTGGAACTCGTTTTTCAGGCAGCAGTACTGGTGAAAATCCTTTCCATGGGCTGCACGGGATGCATCATCTTGGAAATAGTGGAGCTGCAGATAGCATTGATGGAGGAAGCGATTTAGGGCATCCTGGATTTTTTGGAACTGGTTCAAGCGATCTCAGGCTGCCATTCGATGTTACCAAGAACTGGCTTAATGACAACTTCAATCCTTGAATATTTGCACTGAATTTCTAGTGTGTTCCGGTCTAAAGTTTCATTCCTGTACTGTATGTTTGTCAAATTTGATTTCCTTATAAGTCATCGTGTGTCATTTGGCTTCAACTTTATGCTTATTGAAATGTTATGTTTCCAAGGTTGTCTTAATTTATATCCATCTTGCATTTGTTTTTTTTTTTTTTAAATTTTAAGAATGAGAATTATAGGAACAATATATAATTAATGAACAAACAATTATAAAGAGTTTTGTTTTGAAACAACGCATAACGAAAATACGGTTTGTTAATTCTCAAACACTCCTAAAATAATAACATCAAAGCTCTACGAATCTCAAAACTTGAAATTCTTTTTCAATAGATAACTGCTAGTCCAAAGTGTAAAGAGTAGTTTAAATCATTTTTACTAGTTGATTAAAGAAAAAACTACGATTCAAAATAACACAAAATTCAAAATTAATATATATGGAAATAAAGAAAAGATATAGATAGAAAAGTTATAATTCCTAAATAAAAACAGGTTGGATTTGTACTATAAAAACTTGTTTGGAAATGTAGTAAAGTTTGCTTTTAAAAGTGTATTTTAGTTGAAAATATATCAAAATAATATTTTTATTATTTTTTTGATATCAACACATCAAAATAATAAAAGGAATATATATATATAAAAATGGAGTTAGAAAAGCTAAAGGGAAAGAAAAGTTTCAGAAATCCCTTGGTATGTTTAATCGAGCATAGAGTTCCATTTGTTGAGATTTCATGTATAAGGATTTAGATTTATTTTTTTCCTATTATTATATTCCTGATTTTCTTTTATAATTTTTTTTTAAAAGTTAGCTTGATTAGTGTGTGTATTGTATTTTTCTCATTATTTCAATAAAACGAATCAAGTGAGTATTTTCTTTTTATTGAAATTATGGCATCAAAGTCAGGTTATCCTTGAGTTTTTCTAAAATCCGGCCCATCAAACAAAAAAGAAAGATATAAGATAAATAATGCAACCATATTATTTGATAGTTTTGCCTATATTTATCTAGTATTTTGCCCATGTTTATATATAAAATACCTTGATATTTTTTGTTTTATATTTTGAAGTTATTTTTGGATGTAAGATTTGAAAAGGAATAATTTAGAGATAAAATTTAGACCATGTTCCAACCCGTGTCAAATATTAACAGATTTGACTTTTAATCAATGTTTTACGTAGAATTTGAGTTGTAGAGATCAAAATAAAGTGTTTCTAATGGAATTAGAAATCTAACAGCCATACCTTTATATCCATATATGACAAGAAAAAAAAAGAAAAAAGAGTATGGAAATCACAGCTTTCAAAGACAAGCCTCGCATTCTGCCAGTTTTGGCATTCAGTCATTCCGACTTGAATATATCTTGAGCTATAGAAGTCCATTTGTTGCAAACTTAATTTTGTTTGATTCTTGACTCAAAGACCTATAAACCTACCAAATTTCAGCAGAAAACAAGCTCATATGAAAGAGATATGAGTTTTCTAAGACAACTCATAAATTCTGTTAGCAGACAAGTTTTGTGAAAAAACAAGTCCAACTTACTTCCCAACCATCCAAACTGACATAAAAATTATTTCTTCATATGAAAAAGGTCTTTACACTAGCAAATTAATTTCACTAAGTCTAAATTCAAAGTTTGAAGATTTCATGCAAGACTATTTTTCCTTCTTTATAGGAAAGTAGTTATTGTACTACTTAAATATAGATTGTCTACTTTGAAAATGACTCTTTTTTTCCTCATAAAAACAAACTAGTAGGAAGGTGGGCCGGGTATTAGATTTTTTTTATCTGATAAAAGAAAATAGAGAGAGAGGTGAAAAGGTGGCGATCAAAAAGAAGAAAAAAAACTCACTTTTTTTTCTACACCTAAAATTATGTTTTCATCTTTTCTCTTTCTTAGTTTTTTGATAGTCATGCAATGCTAAGTTATTTTTCTTGATTGAAAGGATAAAGAAACCTTCAAATTTTAAAAACTGTGAGATTTATTTTATATTTTTTTTCAGTTTATATGATCAGTATGAATGTTTTCATATGCTTATTTCATATGATTGTTTAGTTTGATTATTAAAGTATACTCTAAGTTATTATTATACCCAATCTATTGATAAGTTTTCTATCAAAATCGGAGTTGTGATATTTAACTTATGAAGCGACTAAGTTTAATAATTATGGTGGATCTATATTGTTAATTTTAAGAAAAACATTTAATTAAATCAAACATAGACTGCAGACAATTATATTATCTAGATTTATCAACCTATCTAGTTTTTAAGGCCGTCATTAAATTAAATTACTAGTGCAGATATTGTGGTTGTTTAATGGTTAGGGCTAGTTATACTTTAGTTCAATTAACTAACTAATATTAAAGAAAGATAAATACTCAGAATATAAATTGACGTATCATTTCAATGATCAGTTTTGATTTTTGTCGGTGGATGTTTACTTAAGACCAATGTTTTTCTCTTAGTAATTTTGGTTTATCTAATTTAGTTTGTTTACTTTATTTTGTTTACCCTAGCATAGCTTAGATAATCTCAAAACCCCCCATCTTTGAATCATTTAGCAGAAAAACCCGAACTAGATCTTCCTCATAAGATCGATCTATTGCTTGTTTTATACTATCTTATTTGTATAACCTTGAAGAGATTGAGAGATTAAGACCAAATAAGTGGAGTAAAGATGATATATATATATATGAAATATGATATAAACGCTGAAAAATGATGAAGAAAAATGGACATTTTAAAAGCCGTAGGGTTTTGCCAAAAAGGGAATAATTAGGGGAAAGTTTTTTCAAATAAATTATGTACTTACATTGTTATAATTGGTGTTGTTATACAAAATTATAGTGATTTCTTTTGTAGAAATGAATGTTTAAGGATTTACTTAAATTGATATGGATATGCTTGAAAGGATAAGTAGAATTGCAAAGAACAAACTATACCATGTAATGTGAGCTTGCTAATATGCAAGTAGAGAAGGAATTTTATGAAGAAAAAAAAAGGATGTTTAGGGACTATATTGTTTTGGCCAAGTAACCAAGTCCTAGGGCAAATATGTTAAGGAGTTAGATCATTAAACATAGCTATGGTGATTCCTTGATGAAATAGGCAATCTAGAGACACCAAGGTTTGAACTTTTGGTTTGATGTACTTGAATGCACGATTATTATTGAATGTAGAGTAAATCTCACTATGATATGTAAACTTGAGAAGCATGTTAAATTTAGTGAGAAATTTGATAGAAAATATCTAGCAAAATAGGAGACGAGATTTCAGCCATGTGGGAAGAAATGAATATTATACTTTCCACCATGGTAGAACTAGAATACATGTGTGTAATTTAACTTATTATTCATGAATATAGGTGTTAATCCTAAAAATCATTATTTGGAATGTATAAGTCAAGTTGTACAAAATCCAAGTAAATTAGTATTTAAGGAAACCTTGAAATGGTATAAAAATATATAGTGGTGTATGCTTGATGAAAAATGATGAAATAGACATTAAATGAGCATGGCCTAAAATTCAACCAACCAAGAAATGGGGAAGAAAAGGAACTTTTTCATGATGTAATTAATGTTAGGCATACATGTAGTAGGAAAAAGTGAAATTAGGAAAAAGTGAAATTAAATGAGTGATTTAAGTTCATTTAGGAAATGGTGAACGTAAAGAGAGTTGGAAAATTGATACGATAAATAAGGTGTTATGGTGGGTGATATACTAATATGAATACATGAAATAGTTTCAAGAAAATACCTAAAAGGAAGTGTATGTCCGTGTGTATGATTGTATGGGTTTCGACCAAATGAAATTTTTAGGGAGAAAATGTTCCAATAAGTACAAATTGGTAGGGATAAACAAGATTGAAAATAAAAAGAATATAATCCCTCAAACGAGGAGGAAAATTAAAGAAATATTATGTGAAATGTAAACTAAAAGTATAAGAAGAATATTACAAAGCAATGGAAATGGATGCGGTATAAATGCATAGTTATGCACTTTGGTATGGACATAAATAATGTAGTGTAAATGGTTTTACATGGTATATTGACTTAAAAACTCCTTGTGAGTCAAGGAGAACACTGAGGACTGGATCGTGGATTGAAGAAGATCATGTCGCAGGAAGAACAGGTAGGCTCTCTTTTCCTATGCTCTTATTTTAATTTGATAAAATCTCTTAATTTAGCTCGTGATTATTATAAATTGTATTATTGATATTATTTTGATTTCATGGAACTCAATGGAAGAAAATAAAAGACTATTATGTTGTTGGTTTTAAATGGTAGGACCCAATATGTTGTTGTTTTCTAAAGAAGGGAAACCATTGTGTTGTTAGTTCTAAGTGGTGAGACTCATTGTGTTGTTGTTTTCTAAAAAAGTGAGATCATTGTGTTGGTTGTTCTGAGTGGTGGGACTCAATGTGTTGTTTTCTAAATAAGGAAAATCATTGTGTCTTTAGTTCCAAATGGTGGGACTTATTGTTCAAGTGATAAAATCTCTTAATTTAGCTCATGATTATTATAAATTGTATTATGGATATTATTCTGATTTCATGGAACTCAATGGAAGAAAATAAAAGACTATTATGTTATTGGTTTTAAGTGGTAGGACCCAATGTGTTATTGTTTTCTAAAGAAGGAAAATCATTGTGTTGTTGGTTCCAAGTGTTGAAAGTCAATGTGTTGTTGTTTCCTAAATGATGGAAATCATTGTGTTATCGGTTCCAAGTGTTGGGACCCATTATGTTGTTATTTTCTAAAGGATGGAAACCACTATGGTTGGTTCCAAGTGGTGAAACCCATTGTGTTGTTGTTTCCAAAAGGATGGAAATCATTGCATTATCAATTCCAAGTGTTAGAACCTATTTGTTGTTACTCCAAATAGATAAGAAACTACAATGTTATTGTTCCTAGATAGATTGGGGCCATTGTAGATGTCTTTACTATGACTGAATGTTGTGGGTTTGAAAATGATTTAGGTCTATAAGAATCTAATTTACATTCTATCGTATTAGGAGAGCATATTATAACATCTTAGAGTGTATAAAACGTAAGAGATTGTGTAAAATTTAATTTGGTGTGTGTGTGTGTGTGTGTGTGTATGTTGTAGGATTGAGTTGATTAAAAGTTCAATCAGTCTAGTTGTAGGAACCCTCATGAATATATTGTATTAGGATCCTAATAAATCTAAACTTATTGTTATATTTTGTATTAGGATTCTAGTAAATGTAAACTTATTGTTATATGTTATATTAGGATGCTAGTAAATCTAAACATGCTATTATATGATGTATTAGGATGTTAGTAACTCTAAACATGTCATTTTATTTTGTAACTTATGCCTTTTTTAGGCAATGGATTAGGATGATGTGTTGTAAATGTTAATTTAATTTAACTATGTTTTTGCATTTAAATTTAGGTCATATTATTCTCTAATAATTATTTATGAATGTAATTATATTGATTTTAATGTTTATTTATTTTTTGGGTTGTATTATACAATGTGTTGGAAATAACAAATAAATGAACCTATTGCGATCTTTATTTATGAAGGAAAGGATTTGAGTTCAAGGGAAAATTGAACTATATGGATGTGTTGGCCTAAAAGACATGATGAATATATTTCCGATAACTTGGTAACGACCTATTTATGAGGAAACTTTGCTGAAATTTCAAAAACTATTTCCAAAAATTGTGAACATGAAATACATTGAAACATAGAAGAAAACTGGTTAAGGTCTTACAACCGCACTCCTTATATATGTAGATAATATGGTGGTTATGAGAAATGATTCTAAAGTAAAGAATACCTTACAAGATTATTTGGCCAGAGCATTTAAAATGAAAAATCTAAGTCTTTTAAAATATTTTTATGAAATTAAAGTTTCTTAATATTATAAAGGAATCCTTCTATCTAAAAAAAATATACTGTGGATCTTTTAGAAAAAAAACTAGTATGTTAGTATTTCAACTAGTTGACACACCAATAAAAGAAACTCTTAAGTTATCTATTGAGTCTAATAAATATTGGCTGACAAAGAAAGATATCGAAAACTTGTAGGGAAATTGATCTACTTAGTTCACATAAGTCTAATAGAAGAAACTGGCATGTTATCATGTCAATCAAATGACACACCAGTAGAAGAAGGTTTAAAGTTATAAATTAAATCCAATAAAAAACTAGCTGATAATGGAAAATACCAAAGATTTGTAAATAAATTGATGATTTTGTCTCACACAAATCTAAACTTGGTCTATATACTGAGTATTGCTTATCAATTTATGCATAATCTAGGAGAGGAATATATGAATGCAATTACATTTTATAATATCTAAAGGCTGAGTATGGGAAGGGAATTTTGTAAATTAAAAATATAGATTATCAAAGCATAGATGGATATATTGATGTTGACTAGGTTATAACGGTAAATTATAGATGGAAAACTTCTAGTTACTTATATGTGGCATTCTCATTACTTGTAGAAACAAGAAACAAGAAACAAGATGTTGTTGCTCACTCAAGTGCATGAGTTGAATTCAAAGGTATAGATCATAGACTTTGTGAAGAATTATGGTTAAGGTTTCTATTGTATGATTTAGATTTTTCCCTAAATCAACTAGTTCGATTGTATTATGATAATAAAACAACATGCAATATTGCTCATAATCTAGCTCTACATGATTGTACAAAACATGTAGAGATAGACAAATTCTTTATCAAGAACAAGTTGGAAAATAAAATTATAAAGTTACCTAAGATCAAATTTCAGGATCAGTCAGTCGATATTCTCACCAAAACAGTTTCAAGTTGAGTGCTCTTAAAAGTTTTAGACAAATTAGGCATGTATGATATTCATGCACCAACTTAAAACGGAGTGTTAAGATTTCTTTTATTTTCTATACATGTATTTAAAGTTGATCTCTTGATTATTAGGTTCTTGATTTTTTTACATAATTAATACTTTAATTTATCTTGATTAGTATTGTATATATGTTGTACCTCTCTCATTATTTCAATAAAAAAAAATCAAAAAAGTATTTCTTCCCATTAAAATCATAATTTTCTCATATATTGATATATAATATGCAAAGTATTCAACATGTATTCTATATACATTATAACCCAAGTCATATAGCAATGAGAAAATTATCGCTATTATATTTTCACATTAGATCATATTCCTTGTGTTATTAGACTTCTCAATATTGCAGAAACAATTGTCAATAGTCAATGATGTTGTGTCCATGAGGCTTGATCTGTTACTGCTAAGAGAAGCATTATTACTAATATTTTATTGTTAATGAGTAGTCTCGTTAACATCCTCTTACAAGCTCATAGGCAAAGTTGTAACCCAAAGTTTATCCTTGAGGAAAAGAAAATAAGAAGTGGACAAAGCCTTAATAAGAACATCAACAATTTGATATGCTTAGCAAATAAGCTAAATCTTAAGATCTTTTTACGAAACTTTTTCGTAAAAAGTTTGTTTAGTATGAAAAACCAAATTATGGTTCAAATAAGTTGCTCTTATATTATAACACCATAAAACAGGAACCTGTAAAAGCTAAACTCTAAGAAAATAACTAATATTTTAAAAAGGTGAATTAAATAATTTAAAAAAATAAAAGAGAGGGAATTAATTCAAATTTAAATAAAAATAATAATACAAAACAAAAGGAATAAATAAGAGGAAGGGTATTAATTAAAGTTTAAAAAGAATTAAGAGAGAGAGAGGGGTCAGGTTAGTGTGCCTAGCTGATTTTTTTTTTAAGAAACGAAAAAAATGTCATCCACTCCATTTTATTTTTGTTTATTTAGTTTTTAGTAAATGGATGATAGGTATCCTCTATAGCAGATGACTTATCATCTTTAATAATATTTTACATTCACGATTAATGATAAAAAAAAAAAATCAGGTCTGATTCTTGGGACCTTAAAAGCTTATCTTGTAACTTGTCTTTACCTAAATATATCTAAAAATACCCTAAAAACCTTAATAAACTTGTTACCAATCCCATAACAAACTCTAATATCTCTAAAAAATGAATCCAAAAACCTTTAAAAACCCCAATTTATTTTTCCCAACATGGTTAGAGGGTAATATTATCTTTATTGAACTTTCCTAAAAAATGATAAACACATTGATACTAAAATCAATCTTATTAGCGGTTAGAATATAGACATTAAAATGTTTTCTCTTTCCTTAATATTTTATGATGAATTTCTCTTTTATCCCTTAATATTTAAAGACTAAAATATATATATAAAAAATTGATTTTATGATAAAAGAATGAACTGCTAAAATAATATGCACCAGAAAATAGCTAAAATGAAACCTTAAAGAGCAAATTTAAGTTTTTCGTATCAACGTCCAAATAGAG
>Ga0307517_10009845_pt1 | contig 13466 bp, 5 predicted proteins | sample 23_EM_MG_FD_194515 | JGI IMG/M metagenome (GOLD analysis project Ga0307517, IMG submission 194515) | Populus trichocarpa ectomycorrhiza microbial communities from riparian zone in the Pacific Northwest, United States - 23_EM | ecosystem: Host-associated > Plants > Roots > Unclassified | place...
GTGGAAGAAATAACCAAGGTTTTTTTATTTATTTAATGACAAGATTATAATATTTAATAGAAGCGTCACAAACTTATAAATAATTAGATGATTTTCTTTTTCATTTTTCATGCCAAGTACAAAATGAATTATTATGCGCGTATTAAAATTTATGATATATATTATAGTTTTTTAAATTAAATTCAGTAACCAAGTGCAATTTTGACTAAACTTCCCGGTTATTATTTATGAAATAAGCTAAGCTTTCGTCATTTTCATCATAATAAAGTAGACATGCAAAGCATGTTTGGAAGAACGGGGGAATTTGAAGGGTTTTTTTTTCCTTTTGATGGAATTACAGAGAGAGATTTACAGGAAAATTATACTCGCATGGACTCATTGAGTGCAATCAATAAGAGAAGAGTAGATGTAGTGATTAATCTAGATCTTGGTTATTTTAATTCCAGCTCAATATATGTGTATGATATCATGGATCTTGGAGAGAATAAGAAATAAGATACAGAAGCAAGTTGCAACGAGGCCACTTTGAGTACTATATAAATTAAATTAGGGTTTCATTCATTAGAAAAGGAGTAATCATGCTGTAAAAATTCCCTCTCACGTTTTCATAACCCTAGTTTTCTTCTTTAATTTATTCTTGTCTACACGTATAGAGAGACATCACAAGTCTCTTTTCTCCAGGCAATGCGATCCCAAAAATCATGTTGATTATTCTAGTACTTGGGCAAGTCGTCATGGCCTAGGTTATGTAGCTGTAAAAGACAAGGCATAGGGCATCCCCTTTTGACCAGTACTCTTGCTGGGCTCCAATTCCTCTTGATTTTGGACTTTACGTTCCATCAAAATAGGTTTATGATTGATAAAGAACACTCTTAGAGGCATCGAATTTATCAACAAGCAATTAAATCTAATTATATTAACACACAAAGGCCTCCATGAATGAATAAATTATAACTGATGTATAGCAGCAGAAGTAAATTAAGAATGACTTGACGGCCATCCCTTCCGGCTGAAGATTCACATGTCAGCTTGGAAGCAGAAGGGGCCCTTCATTAATTTGTGGACAGACTCGAGGGATTCGATCGGTATGTGCATGTGCAATCTCATCTTATAGCACAGCTTTTTTAGTCTTATTCGAGTTCGATTGGTTTCCTTCTCTTTGGACTTTACTTGGTGGAACAAAGCATGGCCATGGTCTCCTTGTCTTTCCTAAAATTCACAGCCAATTCTGCTGGCATCGACGAAGGTCCTCAAGCACCCTTGCCACCTTGCGCAGCAACTGTGTATGCATGAGAGAATGAGATAGCGAGAGGCCCATATTGTTTATAATTCAATTTTGTCATCTAGGAAAACTTTTTAAATGCCATGATTTCATCCAGGAGCTTTACTAACACTCGTGATATTTTTGTTTTTGTTTGTTTTAACTTTTAGTTTTTTTATAGTTATAATATCTTTAAATATTAACAAAACAAATAAAAACATATGTGTTCGGTTTCACTGGTTATATGAACAATTATTTTTTTTACCATTAATAATATTTTAATAATTTTCCTCCTTTTTTCATAAAAAATTCACTCCAATAAATTCATCAATTATTCAACACATCAAACGTATTTAAAATTCGTATTTTTATTTATATTTACTCGAACATTATTTAAAGAATTTTCATCCTAGACGACATCTAAAAGCCAAAAATTAAAGTGTGTTTAGTATTGCCAAAAATTAAAGTGTGTTTAGTATTGCAGTGCAATGTATTTTTCACTTGAAAAAAAATATATATTCTGATATCGCACATAAAAAACCATTAAAAAAACAAAAAACAATATTAATTTAATATTTTTTAAAAACACATCTAAAAGCAATTTTAACCGCAATTCCTAACATCTTTGGAGAGAGATAAAAGGAGTTACAAAAGCCTAGGTTGAGAGTCCCCTATGTTAAGTGACAAACGAGAGATGCACGATCACTAGACTGGGCAGCTTAAGGCCACAGATACAAAAGAATCAGGGCCCAAATGGAAGCTCATTCATTTGACCCAATCAACCCAAATGGATTTGGTCTCTTGAATGCTTCTACGGGCCGCACACCGGACTCAGAAAAAACAGGACCAAGACAATCCAGATCCTGCAATGAGGCCCAATAGTAGTTGCTGGGCTAAATCGTTGTGGTTGTTGAAATCTTTCCTTGCAAAATATCTCCTGCAAGAGAACATTTGAGAATCGTCTAGAACTTCGAGGTCTGGTTGTCTGAATTCTGGAACCCCACACAATCCGACAAGTGTCAGAAAGTTCTGAGAAAAACACGATATCTCCCATCCTCTTTCTAGTGCTTTTCTTTCCTCCGTCCTATAAAGCTCACTCCCTCTCCCTACTCCCATGCGTAAACATTGAGGCAGAGGCTACTTCCAAGTTTCAATCTTTCCCTTCAAAAACGCTAAACACAAGACCAAAAGCTACAAACTTTAAAAACCCAAGTAATTAGACACCCAATCAACCTTAATTGAGACATCATAGACTGAGAGTTTCTGCGAAAATGGAGGGAGTTGTAGTGAAAGAAGAGGAGACAGTGACATGTACTGGAGGTGGAGCTTCTTCATCTTCATCATCCTCTAGTTTCTCTCCGCATCCAATGGAGGGGTTAAATGAAGTGGGCCCACCTCCGTTCTTGACGAAGACATATGAAATGGTGGAAGACCCTTCAACGGATACAGTGGTTTCGTGGAGTGGAGGTCGCAATAGCTTCATAGTTTGGGACTCTCATAAGTTCTCTACTACTTTGCTTCCGAAACACTTCAAACACAGTAACTTCTCCAGCTTCATTCGACAGCTCAACACTTATGTAAGAACTCATATACCCTCATCTTTCTTGATAAATGTTCATATGAGGTGTGATAGTTAATCTTTTATGGTGAGTGCTAATTATGATGCTTCTAATTTGAATGGAAGTTAGGTTTTAAGCTTGTGACCTTCGAATTTCTTAATTGAGGTGGATTATCTTAGGTTGAGGATTGGATTTTTATTTTTCATTTCTGAGTTTGTGTGGTCTTTGTTTTGTGATCGCAGATCAAATGTTTTTGAAAATGTCGATGTATGTTAATTCAATCTAGGTTTCTTGCTTCTTATAGTAATTGTGATTGAATATGTATTGGAAAATGCTGTGCAGTTTTGTTTTTGTTTTATCCTGTTTGTTTGTCAATCACTCCATGTTAATATCAATTTGTATGCTAATTTCAATTTCTTTAAGTATATATGTTAATTTTAATACGAAGTCTCCTTTTTTTGTCGTATTTCTGCTCAAGTGAACTATCTTACCTTATTTTACTTTTTGTTGGTTTCGCTAGTAATATTGATATGCTGTTTTTCAAGGAGTGCTGAACTCATTCTTGTTGCATTGTGATGCAGGGTTTCAGGAAGGTTGATCCTGACCGGTGGGAATTTGCCAATGAAGGGTTTTTGGGAGGGCAGAAGCATCTATTGAAGACCATCAAACGGAAAAGACATCTCTCACAGACCACACAACAACAAGGTGGAGGAGCTTGCATTGAGTTAGGACAATTTGAATTTGAAGGAGAGCTTGAAAGGTTAAAAAGAGACCGAAACGTGTTAATGGCAGAGATTGTAAGGCTTAGGCAGCAACAACAGCAGTCGAGGGAACACATTGCTGCGATGGAGGATAGGTTACGAAGCACAGAGAGAAAACAGCAGCGGGTGATGACATTCCTTGCTAAAGCTCTCAACAACCCATCCTTTATCGAGCAATTTGCACAAAGGGCTGCACAGAGGAGAGAAATAAGAGGTGTTGAAATTGGGCGTAAGAGGAGACTCACTGCAAGCCCAAGTGTTGAAAATTTGCAAGAAGTTGCATCTGTGGCATTAGGTAGCAGCCAATTTGTTGATTACATGAATCAGGATTTACCAACTATTGAGAACGAGATGGAGACGCTTTTCTCTGCTGTCTTGGACAATGAATCAAGCAGTGATATCAAGGACCCAATAGCAAGTTCTATGGACACAGCAAGTGGTGGTAGCACTTTGGATGCTGTTAATGAGACAATTTGGGAGGAGTTACTTACTGATGATTTAGTTTCCGGGGAACCTAATGAAGTTGTTGTGAGTGATGAACCAGAAGTTGATGTGGAAGTTGAGGATTTGGTTGCGAAACCTGTGGACTGGAGTGATGATTTTCAGGACCTTGTGGATCAAATGGGTTATCTCAGGTCAAATCCATGATATAAGACATAGCTGTTATTAAATGATTTTTGGGAGTTTGTATGGTTTTGTGTTGGTCTCTGCAACCCCATTCCTGTTTCCATAATGGTATACCTATGAATCCTGGTTTGGGATTTCTATTTTATTTAGATTTCCTTCTTGTTTGTTTGTGACTGAGGACTATATTTTTTGTCGTACAGGAGGGAGTGGTGGAAGTTCCAACACGGCCAACAGATGTTACTCTGCTCTTCTGTTTCCTTCTTGAATTAGAATGAAATTCCTCAATATTTCTTAATTTTTTAAATTACTTTGAGCCCTTGAGATTCCATTGATTCTTCTCTGCTGAATTTTTGCAGGCCGGAACGCCAACAAAGAATTTTTCGGAGGGGTGTCTGGATTTGAATCATCTAACGAGTTCTAGACTCCACTGCTTTATATGTTCGTTTTCTCAACTTCCGTTGCTGACAGTTTCCTTTTGTGTACATCCCACTGTTATATATACAATTACATAAAAACTTGTGTGTATAGTGTATATGATGTATATAAATGTATGAGACATATTGTACGTTTTAGATATAACTAATTTCTTGTATGTGTTATCCACTAAAATTGAGAGGTTTCTCTGGACCGGGACAGCCTCTAAATATGGTCGTTATTCGTGACCAGCTTTTGTGACTGCGTAGACTTTTTTACAGTTGATACTGTGATTGACTATTCAATGCTGCAATCATGTATCGGTGATGCTTGATTTGGAAGAGCAGCAGTGCTACATGATTGTTGGAGCTCAGATTCCTATTTGAGATCTCATGGTTATACTGATTCGTAATTGAAAGAAAAGCTTGCTTTATATGACTATCAGCAATTTAACGCATTTCAAATTTCAATTAATAGAACGTACAGGGTATGATTGCAAAGCTACCAGACCTTGCATTGTCTGACTGTGTTCCAGACACCGCTGCCTTTTTATGATTTAAGCCAGCAGATTACAGTTTCTTGTTTACTTGAGTTGATTGAATGTAAATTAGTGATGTAGGTGGTTTTAATACGTCAGTTGTGGGTTATGTGAGTGAATGGTTTTGTAGGGATATTTATGAACTGATAGGATAGAGCTAGGTTCAAGAATAGTTATGGATCATGCAGAGTGATTAGCTGGACAAAAATTCCTATAATTTTTTATTTAGTGTTTAAATTTTTTCAAGAGATTCTACAAGCTCAATTTCATAAAAGGGACAGCTTCTCTAACCAGCTCAAATCCGGAATATTTTTAAATTAAGCTTCGGTCTAGTCTAGTTTTGTTATTTATTCTCTTTATTTTCATATTTTTTTTTAGCTTGTTTAGGTCAGTTTTTAAGTTTATTTAAGGTGTAAACTTTTTACAGAATACTATTTGAAGACAAAATATTCAATAATTAAATTAGGTTGTTGTGTAGTGATCCTATTAGATAGAATTGTGTTGATTGTGCTTCTTGTTTTTTTTTTTTTTTGTTGTTGTTGTTTTATCTGTGTTAATTAGAGACTATGTTTCCTGTTGGAATAAGTAGACATGGATTATGGCTTGTGAATCTGAATCCCAGTTGGATTGAGAAGTTGGAGGGTGGAAAGCTCCTGTCCATGATTCTATAAGGATTTTTATAAACGTTATGTTATGCCAAAGCACTTGTTAGGGTTCCAAGGGTTTTGGTCATGGTTGATAATGGATGCTTGTAATTCGGAAGTTATTGATATCTGGGTGCTGTTTTCAGTGGTCGTTCATACAAAAGCTTTAAGGCCTTAATTTGAGTTTGAGATCTCTGAAGGTGCTGCGGGGCAACCTGCAAGCTGTGTGACGGTCCTATCCCCACATAATCTTGGGTGTGTGGTCGCTGCTCACCGGGACTTGATCTGAGACATCTGGTTGCAGTCATCAGTAGGTGATGGTGTACACATTTCTGCAATTTTATGTGATGGCTTGGCCAGCACATGTCTGTGATTTCATTCAACAGGGATTTGAGAAGTGGCGACCGGCGTCGTGCAATGGCCACACATTTGGGTGAAAGAGGAAGGAGGTAAGCTGTGCTAGCACATAATGGATAAAACTTTGATGCAGTTCTTGTACACCATTTTTTTCAGTAGATTCATTTCGCTGCGCGCTTGGTTGTAGACTGGCCTATTGAGATGATGTTACAAAACGTACGTATTGCAAGTGTTTCTGACCCTTGATTGTTCGGAGAATTAATGAAAAATAAATAAGGCAAACAAATGAAGCAATTGATGTAATTTATTAATGGTGTAGCTTAAATGGTTAGGTTCTGTTTTGGGTTTGCTCTCTAGAGGTCACCAGTTCGAGTTTTACAAATCTTAGGGCTACTGGAGGCTTACATGGTCGTTAACTTCAGGACCTATGAAATTAGTTAAGGGATACGCAAGCTGGCCCGGATATCCATGTTAATTTAAAAAAAAACTTAGTATTTAAAAGTAATAATAAAAATAATTTTAATTAAAAATAAAAATAAAAAAGAGTAAGGATTTCGATAAACCTGAGATTATAACATGTGGTAGTAATATATAATGTGATTCTCTTTGAAGAAATAACAATTCATTATAATTTTTCTTTAATGGAGGAAAAATTCTCTAAACCTTTAATCACCTTTAATACTCACTTAAATTAAAAGGATAAATAAAAAATAGAAATGAATGTTTTAAAATAAATATGTGAGAGAATAGTTTAAAATAGTAAAGTGCTTTTTATTCTTAAAAATCTCTAATAATATGAATTGCACTTGCCTATATATATATATATATATATACCACAAAAATATTCGTTACTAATCATATTTAAAACAATTAATATATGACATAGAACTGTTATAGTAATTAATTAAAATGGTTATAATAATCATTACTAATGGTTATCATTTTTGATAAATTTTAAATTAAAATGGCAACATTAACAAAAATATAAAATGTGTTGTTCTTTTCATGTAGCTTTCACTATGGATATAGAGACATTATATTGTAGATTGTGATAAAACAATGTCGATTTCATCCTTTTAAGAGGATTTTAGGTGCCCTGGTAATGGGGGTAATTGAGTCATTTCTAAGATATCAATCGGTTATTAAAGGATTGTTAGGGGTTATTACTATCTTTTTTTTTTTGAAAAAAACAATATAATTACTTGCCCCCGAGCTAAAAAAAAATGAACAGCTAGTAAAGGGTCTTTATATCTTTGCATTTTTTTCAAGATTATTAGATGACTTTTCTGCCCTTATAATAAAAAAAGAAAGGAAACCTAGCAAAGGGTGCCGCCTCACCCTCTTCCTAATGGTGCTACGCGTGGTAAATTTTGGTGGACGGTTTATCGCCGGTGGTCGTTTCTTTGTTTTTCTTCTTGCTTTTCTCTCTCTCCTAGCAAAAGTGCAGGTCAGTCCTCTTTTCTATTTGTTTCTTGATTTACGTCCTTAGGTTTTTTATTGTTTATTTTAGTCCTTGGTCCTTTTGGGAAAGTTTTTGATGTTTTCAATTTCGTCCTTTAGTTACAATTTGTCATGTGTTATTGCTTGCAATTTGGTCCTTATTATTTTGATTTTTTATTTCTTTCCCTGACTCTTTTGTTAAAGTTTTGTTGTTTTCAATTTCATCATTCAATCAAAATTTATGTTATTTTATTTTTTTTTCAATTTAATCCTCATTATGTTGATTTCTTTTTCATTTTATTAAAGTTTTTTCTTTTCAATTTACCGATCTAATGTTAGTTTTTTTTATGGCCTCCAATTTGTTTTTTATTTTGATTCTCAACCTCATTCTTTTAATTATATTTTTTTGTGTTACATATTTTTTTTACGAGATTAGTGTGATTCATTTATAATTTTTTATTTTATTTTATATGAATTGAACTTATTTTTTAAAATAAAAAAACATTTATTTTTTAACAATATTTTTAATATGTACAACCTTGCATATAAATTATTTTTTCCTTTGATTTTTTTCAATAAATTTTATGTATGTATCGATTTTTGTTACAAATTGATTTTCATAAATAAATTGATTAAATACAGTTGAGTAAATGACTCGTATTGTGATGTTAAATATCCTGGCCTCATCCATCTCTCAATTTTTTTAATTTTTTTTTAGTTATAGTTAACGACTTTCTTTGTATTTATTTACATAAATAGTTATTAATTTATTTGATTTGATGTTTTCATGAACTTTTTGATTTATATTTTGAATTTTTTAAAAAATAACCTAGATTTTTTGGAAAAATTTTACGATTTGTGACAGCACGAGGGTGAAATAGCTAGTAGATTTGATAACACGAGACTGATTCTTGGTGTTCCTAAAAGTTATGCTGCTAGTCAAGAAGCTCCGCCTGCAATGCTACACGCAAGGAGAAAATTGAGTATCACTGGCCTGTACAGTAGCAATAATGCCGAGGAAAGCAAGTTCAATGCGATTTTACTTTAAACTAGAAAACAAGAATAGAATACAGAAAAACTGGTGTCATTATCAACCCTTTCCAGAGCCATTAAATATTCAATGCGATATTTTAACATGGTCATGAGGCAGCGACATGATCTAGTGCCTGTCACTGTGATGTATGAGACAAGCATGCGCACAAGATGCGTTCTGAAACATATCCATTGCTGTCTCAAACATTTACTACTCACTGTAAGCGGAGACAGAGCTACGAGTCCAAGGAATCCTTGGTTTTGCACGCTACAGTTGCTACAAAATAACTACCTTCGACCCAGAAGGGCGAATCGAGTTCATAAACAGATAAGCTTGCTTCAAGTCACTTTGATGGTAAACCAGCAGAAGCATCGAAGGAGCTTTACAAATCGCATAGAGCTCGAATATGTCATTGCAAGATGGATAACGGAGACTTACTGGCAAAAGTAATTGCTTTCTTGACTCTTCCACAAGCCATCAGTTGTCAGCACGCATTCTTTGCTTTCCATGGATGTGACTGACCATATTATCTGAACAGGGTCACTTTTCTGCTTAAAGATATGCATATTCTGTCGTGGATGGGCATCCAATGATCGAAAATGGACTAGGTTAAGCGAATATAATATGATTTCATTGTGTTATTCCATCATTTGGGATCACTTCAATTAGAAAATGGAAAGATAAAAAATAAAAATCACCACAACATAATATCAAGAACAATTTACTTTCTACGTCTTCATTTTAAGCTGTAAGGGGATTTTGAATCGGAAGAGTTGAGAACAATAAATAGTTGTTTGCCAGGATATGGAAGTGCTTTTTAAAGAAGCACGAAGAACATGGTTATGGAATCATTTATTTATTCATATTTCATCCCATCTTATCATATTATAAACTCGTACTGTCCCACAGAAGTTGTTCATCTTATACAGTATGGTTTGTCAAGAATCTGGACAATCATGCTTACCCTCTACTTGTTTTTTCATAAACAAAAGTTATTTTGTAATAAAAAAAATCTCAAGTGACAGGACAGTTACTGTGATTTATTTACAAGACAAAAGCACCTATGGTATGCAGACGAAATGAGGGGTCACTTGTCGCACAGGAAATATTTAACCAGGTGTTGAGAAATAATGGGCATGGGCATGGGCTTCAAATAGTCACCAATATAATGATTCAAAAACCAACAAAGACATAGTGCCCAAAAAGATGCTTAGAGAGACAACCACTTCTTTTTCCCATTCCCAGTCCCCACATTTTGGTAGAGCTATAAACTTGGGAGGCTCTCCCCTCTTCTTCTATTATCTGTAACAAGAGCATCCATCTACTTAGAGGGCAACACTCTCCAAGTATGGATTTACAGGTCTTGTTTACAGATGTACCTGTGGTCACAGCTATTATTTGCACAGTGTTCGCCATGCTATTGGGATTATTGGGTTACTTGTATGGACCCTACTGGGGTGTTAGGAAGGTGCCAGGCCCTCCAGTGATCCCCTTGTTGGGTCACCTTCCCTTGATGGCGAAGCATGGCCCTGATGTGTTTTCAGTTCTTGCAAAACGTTATGGCCCCATTTTCAGGTCAGGTTACAGCTTTTAATCTCTAAATTCGCTGCCATGCTAGAGCTGGTGAAAGTTCTTGAATGTTTTTCTTTTGCTCCTTTCCCTGTGATTGATACGTATTATATGCTTTAGGTCGGGACTTTGAACTTGCTTAGAGGATTAATTTTGTAAAGTCTAATTTGACTCTCTTTTTTCCCTTCTCTGGAAAGATATTTTTTTGTAGTCTAACTTCCTCAAAGAGTAATGAAAAGTGAGGTGATTGGAGAAGGAAGAAATGTTGATGGAAGTGGAGAGATAGGTGTCCCTCCAGAAGAAATTTTAGTATTCTGTAACTCCTGTTTTGCTCTCTTGTTTCATACAATTAGCAGCTAGTGGATTTGCATCTGATTTTGTACATGTCAAATGTTATCTCTAGACAAGGGCTGTTGATTTGCTAGGCCCCTTCGGTTAAAATGGTGAAACACTGAAACTAGGTTAGGCTACTGATAAATTTGGAATAGAAAATAAATTTTAGGTTTTTTGGGATCACTATGGAGCAGGTTTCATATGGGGAGACAACCACTGATCATAGTTGCTGACCCAGAGCTTTGTAAAGAAGTTGCGATAAAGAAGTTCAAAGACATTCCAAATAGAAGTGTTCCCTCTCCCATCTCAGCTTCTCCTCTTCATCAGAAAGGTCTCTTCTTCACCAGGTAACATATGTGATATGATCGCAGAGATTAAGCATGCTTATCTTCTCTATAATACTTTTCATTCATCTCTTTTCACCAAGGCTTCATCCAAATTTAGTGTGCAAATAACTGCAGATTATGAACAAAGTTTCTGGTGAAATTTGAACTTGCAGGGATGCAAGATGGTCAACCATGAGAAACACAATACTTTCAGTCTACCAGCCATCACACTTAGCCAGCTTAGTGCCCACCATGCAATCATTCATTGAGTCTGCAACCGATAATTTTCAGTCTTCTAATGAAGAAATCACCTTCTCCAACTTCTCCCTCAAATTGGCCACGGATGTGATAGGACAAGCTGCTTTTGGTGTTGATTTTGGCCTCTCTAAACCACAATCAGCCAGTGATTCAATCAACAGTTTCCATAACCAAGGCAAAGACAACTGTGATGTGTCAGAGTTCATTAATCAACATATCTACTCAACAACACAACTTAAGATGGACTTGTCAGGTTCCTTTTCAATTATAATAGGTCTACTTGTCCCCATACTGCAGGAGCCATTTAGGCAGATCCTTAAACGAATTCCTGGCACCATGGACTGGAAAGTTGATAGGACTAATAGGAATATAAGCGGCCGGCTTGATGAGATTGTCAGAAAGAAAATGGAAGAGAAAAATAGGGGTTCAAAGGACTTCTTGTCACTAATATTACGTGCAAGGGAATCAGAGACTCTGTCAAAGAAAGTTTTTACTCCAGATTATATTAGTGCAGTTACTTATGAGCATCTTCTTGCTGGATCTATTACAACATCCTTTACATTATCTTCAGTTGTTTATTTAGTTGCTCAACATCCAGAAACTGAGAAGAAGTTGCTTGCTGAAATTGATGGGTTTGGTCCTCATGAGCAGATTCCAACAGCTCATGATCTTCAAAACAAATTCCCCTATCTTGACCAGGCAAGTCTCTTGAAGTTTTTCTATCGGTCTCCTGATGCCGCATTATTACTTTCTCCGAATTATCTGACCCACAAAGATTTTGCTGTCATTGCAAATCCTGATCTCCATGTTTCATAGAGTGTGTTATCAAACTGTGGAATTTCATTTTCTGATATATGGTTTAATTGCAGGTAGTTAAAGAGGCAATGAGGTTTTACGTTGTTTCTCCATTAGTTGCAAGAGAAACATCAAAAGAAGTAGAGATAGGAGGTTATGTTCTCCCGAAGGTATTGTTATAGAGCATTGATCTGATTCTGTATGACTGTTTACGTGCCTAGAACTCATACACCTACCATTTTAGATGTACTTATGGTTTCCTTTTTGATGAACAGGGCACATGGATCTGGTTAGCACCTGGAGTTCTAGCAAAAGACCCTAAGAACTTCCCAGAGCCAGACAGGTTCAAGCCAGAGAGGTTTGATCCAAATTGCGAAGAAGAAAAACGAAGGCATCCTTGCGCTCTTATACCCTTTGGAATCGGACCTAGAGCTTGCATTGGCAAGAAATTTTCCATACAAGAAATCAAGCTCTCCCTGATACACTTGTACCGGAAATATTTATTTCGACATTCCCCAACCATGGAAAAACCTCTTGAATTTGAATTTGGCATAGTTCTCAACTTCAAGCGTGGAGTAAAGCTTAGAATCATAAAACGAACTTGAAGATTGTTGTTCTGAGATAAATCTCTTAGAAATATCACATACTATCTTGGAAAGGCCATCCTTTCGAATAAATAGTTAATAAATCTTCGTGTTGATAAATGTGCCCTGTGTAAAGAATTTATCTTGTATTTATTGTTAAAAATTTGTTTAATTAATATGATTTAAATAAATTAAGAGTGATATATATAATTCTTAGTTTTTCTAGATTTATTTCTTGATTTGTTGTGACTAATTGATAATGATGAAAGTTAATTCTTATTATTTTTTTAATATTTTAATTTTCAAAATTCACTATAAAAATTAAATGAAAAGTTTCAAACTTGAATTGTTTTAGATATCTTTACACTCTTTCTCATCTTATTTTTAGTGTTTTTATTCTTTTTTATGTTATAGTTTTTTTCAAAAATTTAGAGTTTAGATTTATATTTTGTTGAAAGATATTTGAGGGTTTTTTAATTCAAAGGTTTTATTTAGAAATGCATCTAAGCCGAAAAGGTATTACTGAAATTTTGGAAGGTATATTGTAAACATTTTAGTTGCAGAAGTAGGGAACGATAAAGCTTTAAGAATAAATAATTCATCATCGATAACAACACAAATTTCATTACTTTAAAGTGTTTTAACAGGTAAATATTCTTATTTGTTTTAATTTAAACATAGATATTTTTTATTACAAGTATACATGTTAAAACTTTGAATTGATATCAATTCCAAGTTTAATTATATATTTAGTATGTATGTTATAATTTTTTTTTATCATATTTATATTAAAAATAAAGTTATGCTTGTAATTTTAAACATGTATTAACTCTAGCATGATTTTACAAAGATAAACTATTTTTTTTTTCTTACCAGTCTAATATAAATATAATACATGTTTTGACAATAGTACTATTATGGAGAGAGCATGCTTTCAGCAACTAAGTTTCATCCAAAGCAAACTGAA
>Ga0307517_10009846_pt1 | contig 13466 bp, 8 predicted proteins | sample 23_EM_MG_FD_194515 | JGI IMG/M metagenome (GOLD analysis project Ga0307517, IMG submission 194515) | Populus trichocarpa ectomycorrhiza microbial communities from riparian zone in the Pacific Northwest, United States - 23_EM | ecosystem: Host-associated > Plants > Roots > Unclassified | place...
TTCTGGTGGTTCATCTGGTCCAACTGAGAGTGTTAATATGTCCACTCCATCCATTGTTGCCTGTGCCACAGATTCAGCACATGAGATTAATAAGATCCAATCAACAATATAAATGCTGTAGATATTTTGCGTTACAGACTAGTAAACCTCAAGACTTACTTGATCTATTGCTGCAACCACATCTGTTATAGTTCCCACTGTTGGATACACAGCCTTATAAACAGCAATTCTGAGGCCAATATATGTTAAAAGGTCATCTACTTCTCATCAAACTGTTGCCTAAACGCCATGCAAGTAAATTAATTAAGGCTACTGTATAAAACAAACTAAGAGCATACCGAGCACGAGGAGCCATCCCACTAGCTCGCCCATAATAGAAGCCATCCACAATCACTGGGACCCCAGCATTTCCAGCAGCAATTGATGCCACATGACTAAACATAGTATATTCATTTGTATCAATGACATCTTCAGCAGATGGCTATTTGATTATATTCAAGAGCATTTTACATAGTGATCATTGCAGTACGTACCTGCCATGCCCAGCAGCATCAAAGGGAGAGAGGAAGTCCACTGAAGTGTTGAGAGTAGCAATTGCTTGAGCCCCAGCTGAGAAGTACCTAGCTGACACTATCTTACCATTGCAAGAACTAGATGGAAATCTAGGCCCCGTTTCGCAAGCACCCGAAAAATGAGAAATATTTGATGTGAAAGGATTCAAGGGATCATAAGTAAAACTTGGATGTTCTGGGGTGATTCCTGTGTCAACAAAACCAATAACAATCCCTTCACCTCCATTTTTGTCTCCTCCTTCCTTTGCCCATACTTCTTGAGGTAACCCTAGGAATTGAGGAGTGTATGTTGTCATCAATTTGGCTCCTCTATCTTTCTCCACCAGCTTCACTCCAGGAGCAACTTTCAATTTGTTTGCCTGGAATTTTCAACCAACAAAACTTGCATTTACTTTTACCGTCAACTTTGAGAAAATATATATAGAGAAAGAGAAGGCTAAGAAACTAGGAAAGAAACCTGAGAAGGGGTTGTATGAACAGAAAAGCCATTAACAATGTGTTTGAAGCTGTAGAGCTTGTTGTAGCTTCCAGTTTTTAGATTGCTTTGCAGAAGTTGGTCATGAGAATCCACCAAGTGCTTTGCATGAGCCTTGGAAACTTCACTATCCATACAAAAATATATATCCTGATCAGTACCAATAGAAGAAAATGAATTCAACCCTAAAAATCTACATCCTCTCCCTTGCCCTAGAAGTCTAGGACAAATTTGTAAGATGTTCAAGACAGGAAAACAACAGTAGTAATACCTGTCAAGTGCAAGTACTTTTCGTCCTTCATGAGATAAATGGCTTCCATGAAATGCCACTGGCTCTTCTTCCATTAAGACCAAGTACACTGATCTTTCTTCTGCACAACAAGTACCAACAATAACAAAGACAAGGACAGTAATCAGAAGTGCATAATAACTCGAAGAAGCCGATGTATCAACCTTGTTTGCCATGATCATTTTCAGTGAAGGAAACATGAGCTCAGGCACCAGGATGTTGAGAAAAATAAGCTGCCATATACACAGCATGCAAAAACGTAAAGCAATAATTCTAAGACACATTGTCCATGTGAATAAAGCAGTAACGGTTTAGCTGATATGGAAAGGAAGCCCTGGAAAGGAAGCCCTGCTTTGGACTTAAACCGTTACTATTCCCTTAGATTATTACCTTGTATAGAATGCAAAGATGGTGGAGAATATCGAGGAAAGGCTTTTAGAGGTACTTCTTGGGCATGCATGCTGCCATGCGTATCAAAAAAACTACTAGAGACCTGGTTTATGTAGACAAGAAGCATGTTGCTAGGACTTACCGATAATATTTACTACCAATATGTTGATTTTGGGAGGTTCTCTATTCTTTATTGATTAAATTCGACTCCTTTTTTTAATCTAGGAGGGATTTTGATAGATTAAATTTTGATGAAATTGAAACAAATATGGTAATGAAATGACCTTCACAGTCGGATTGACTGGCAACTTCTAGGCCTCCTGTCAAAATAAGAATTTATTACAAACATGTAGGGAGGACGAAATAAGGTTGTAAAATACAACCCAACTTGACGAAATGATCCGAAAAACACGGGCTAAGAACATAATTTGAATTTCTAGTTAAGCTAGATAAAATATTGATATGAAAAAACCAGTTTGATCTAACTAAATTTTTAGTGATCTGTTTAATATTGCCTAATAAAAAATAATATAATTAAAAGATTTAATAAAAACGATTAACCCATGAGTTAATCTAATAATGTAATGATTTAGACTCTTTTTAAGTCGATTATAATCCTCTCGACAAATATGAACGGGATAACTCCAGAGGGTTTTCAAGACTGTAATGGGTTGCACACTTGCACTCCATCCTCGAGCACTGGGTACAAATATAGTACTCTTAGCCACGGTTTTGAAAGGCGGATGTCATGATTGCAAACTTCATAGATTGCCAAGTAACGCTCGCATTATCACCTAATCCAATAACACGCAGTAAGAAGCGATGCCCTAGGGCCTCATGATTTATACTCTATTGTTTTTAGCCCTGTGCATGTAGTTAAGCACTGAGGTGGTAGAATAATGTTGTAGACTTGACAATTTAATCTTGCCAAATGAATAGCATAAAGAAATAACCAAAAAAACAGCTAGGCCCACCGGCAGTCAGGCTCCAAGATCTTGAGGTCAGCTTTCGAAAATGAAAATTGTGTAGGAAAGAAGACCCAAGCTGGGACCATTTTCCTTCGTCTAAGCCCACATGATTTTTTACAGTGTAAAAACGAAAATCAAGGAGGCGTTCCTGCTTCAAACTAAGGTCCTCATTTCAGTTTGTGGCCATCAGTTCAGACTTGGGCACTGCATCACAAGTCTATAGTGAGTTGTTGTGAAAACTCTGTGCGTGTGGAACATAGACCATAAATGAGCAACTACAACATAAGTTAAGCTGGTTGCTATCAAACTGGCAAGTGAACCATCAGCATAAATGGGGTTTCTGTCTTGGCTTCGAAAAAGGGAAAACCAGAAACTAAGAATGTCTACTCCATGCAATAGGTTTGATGTCAGAAAACATCCAAAATGAAACCTTTTTCAGGATAGATTCATAATAAATTAATTATGTCCTGAACCTAGCATAGCTTACATATTCCACATGACAAAACACAAGAAATTGCTGACAGCCCAGTTTGAGCAATGCACACCATGGTCTTTTGCACTATACATCTCAAACACTGACAATCTACAAGTTAAACCTGCAAGAAGATTTAGGTCTCCCTGTGCATTTCACTGACCTAACTGCACTCATCATCTCTTCCGGCGCTTGTTCTCTACCTGTAAAGTTCAGAGACTTCAACAATCATTCATTTCAGAGAACAATAAAGAGGGAAAACATGTCATCATTTATGAAGATTGGGCTATGTATGTGATCAATGTTTTTCCCTAACCAACATCCAAACTTTGCAAGAACAATATTAGTGAGTGTCTTCATGTAATATATCCAAATTCCAATACCCTGATATTTTTCCCTAACCAATATCATCCAAACTTTGCAAGAACAGTATTGGTGTCTCTACACAATATTTCCAAATTCCAATACCCTAATGCAACATTTTGGATGAAGACAGAAAGCCACCCATCCATTGTGGATTGGAATCCCTTGGCGTAGACAAATAACTTAATTCCAATAAATGATGATGAAATAAAATAGTTGTAAGATCGCGGCAAGAAGCTAGAAGTGACTGTAAACAAAATCGCACCATGAAGGTTGTATATGGATTACATATAGAAAACCATATGTGAAAAACAAGATCTGGCTCAATGTTTCTGACATGCCTTGAAGACAACATGAAGTTGATAGTAGCCTTCCATGTAGAAACATGCAGGTACACTCTCCAACTGACTATAACATCATATCCCGACCGTCCTTTTTTTTTTTTGAAATTATATCCCAATCTCAAAACATCCTAAATATGTTATAATGGGAATAATGAGCATTCATAGTTGCAGTGAATACCTTGCCTTAATTTCAACAAAATCAAACTCTGCCACAGAAAAGAACTTGTTTTCAAACAGGAATATTAGAGTCTAGAAAAGAACCAATAAGTGGCAGTATTAAGCACACAAGGGACAAAATGGGTAAATATATCACTGTGGATTTTGATATAATGACAGACCAAACTTCTAATTATACTCTGTAACCATGGAGCCAAATTTAGATTGACAGTTCAGGATGTCTTGTACATTGCAGGATTGGAAAGAGAAATGAACATAAAATCTATATCAAACAACTTCTAACATTTGCACCACCCAAGCATAGCTCACTATATCACAACAATTCAGATGAAGATGCAACTATTGGACCCAGATCCATCTCATCCAAGCAAATCAATACAATAACTCAAATTTTCAAATGGTAATGTGTGCATCAAAGTTACAATCTTCTGAGCATTATAAACCAACCTACACTTCAAATTCCATACGAAGATAGGGATCAGGCAAGTGTAGAAGTGAAAATTGTATTGCCAGTGTAGCACAACCCATGAAACTATATAAGAGCAAGATATTTCTAACACAAAGTAATAGAAACATAAATGCTTGATTAATCACAGTCCATAACAAATAAGATATAGATTAATAAATGAACAGGAGCACGAAGCCAAACTGCTATGTGAAATACATGGATCATGCTTACTACAGGTAAAAAATTCTTTTCTTTTCAAGATCAGCAAGCTATTGCGGCCAAAATGCAGCCCCGACCCATGTATTCAATTTCATACATGAAAGCAGTAGTGCATCCTACAAATATATTCTTTGGTACCAGCTAAATGTTCAGTACATTTTACCCAAAAGGATGGTTGATGCCACAATGGTAATGGAGACTCATGTATCACTACTTATCTACTTATCCACACCATACGCCCATCATTAGAGTTATCAAAACACTAATATCAACAACCTACTCCACACAATATTAGTAACAAATCCTGTTAACTTCTTAAATCTCAACCCAAAAATCATCGCAGAAAACAAGCTCACAGCATGTCATGCACAGTAAATGGGGTATATTAAGGCCACAAAAATGAATCTCCAGAAAAAAGGAAACAGGATAGAGAAAAGTCTCGCCTTGACTTCAGCTAATGATGATGCTGAAAATCCATTCTGTGATCTTTTCACATCATCATCAGATGCACACTCAGAACACATGAAGTGATCCAATTTCTTTGCCTCTTCAATTGTCATGTCAACACAAGCAGGATGATACCTACAAAGAACATGAGTAGCATAACTATTAAAGCAGACTAAAACCTTTTTTAAGGCTATCACACATGAGCATATAGACGAAATTCCCTTACTATTCACGATACCTCCAAAATGTAATAGAAACATAACTATTCACAATGCCTCCAAAAAGTAATAGAAGCATAACTATAAAAGCATACTATCCCCTGCCATTCAAACTACATCCAAAAGGCCTGAATTTGGGAGTATAGCAAAGGAATTTACATTCTCTGTGGGTTAGTAAGCACTAGAAATGCACGACAAAGAACGTTTTGCGTCTTCTACGTGCAAGTAGATATAACACATGGGTGAGTCAATTTAATACCATTAGAACTATGATGTTTGAGATGTATTTGAGAGCATAAAAGCCCATAGAAATGGTAACAATCTTACATGGGGAAAAGGAAAAACCAGAAAAATCACATCTTGTTAACTGCCATCGACTTAAAGCAATAGACAAAATAGTGTTGAACAGCAGAGCAAAAATATATGGCCCCAGAATGGTGCCAATATCATTTGTAAAATTTAACTAGAATAACTGCCCACTAAAGTCCAGATTTATGATCTAAATGGAAAAGGTGGGCATAGGGAGGATAACACTTGATGAGATCAAGCTATCAGCTCAAATAGCAGTCAATTGTCCCACATCAAGCAACTTGTTTTTGTATATTTGCACTTTGTTTCTTGATACGGAGAATTGCCTCTTTCTAATCCTTGTGCTCCTTTCTCTGTCCAGCATTGATAATTGAATGGCTGAGAACTTCACCAACAAAACTCTCTTATTTTTTTTAATTTACAAGCCTTCTCTTGGAAATGGGTTTAAGAGTGGTCGTCCTTAGCTCCTTTGCCTTAGGACACAAAATTTCACTTTTTATTTTTATTTTTCCCCATTTTCAACTTCATATAGAACACATTTCCCAAAAATTTTATTGTCACGGGACTACTTTGGAGAAAACTAACTGACTAAATAACCAAAAAGAGAAAAGGAGAATTAAGAAAAAATAAAAAAAACAACAGAAACAAGAAAGCTATATTACCAGTCCTTGCAACCCTCACATTGCACCATGAGATCATCTGGGTTATATGGCATCTCACATTTGCAATACCTTCAAAAATCAAAAAGCACTAGGACCTCAATCAAACAACAACACACTAACAAAAAATAAAACACATTCCAGCATACTCAAATCTAAACCATGTTGAAAGAAAAAACTCACACAGCAACACGGTCTGGTGTGAAACCTCCAGTAGCAGCCTTATACTCAAACCTACAATAATAATCCTCAGCTCCAACATTCTCGAGCTTTGTATAGTTCTTAAAAGAGTGAACTATACACTTCCCTTCAATGGTGTGAGCACTTTGTACATCATAATGATCTGATAAGAACAACTCTTTTGCTCCATGAAACTGCCTGCGCCCTCCCAAAGACTCTTCTGGCCTATAGTACCATCTCACTCTAACCTTCACATTGTTTCTGCTATCAGCCTCAATCGCCTCAATTTTTGCCACGTATGAAGGCCTACCAGTATCAGATGGTCTCATCAATACACAATCCCCCGCTACATAAACACAAGAAAACACGCAAAAAGATCAAAACTTTACAACAACCCATTATCAAATACACCAAAACGACAACAACCCATTATCAGAAACACCACAAAACAAACGAAAATCAGAACTTTACAACAACCCAGATAAATATAACTGCGAAAACGCATTTTGAGAATGTTATTACCTCTAACAACTTTGGTAGTGCCACGAATTGTGTAGGATTCAAGGTCCCTCTTGCCTGTTTTAGGCTTGGAGATGATGCCTCCTGGTCTGGTTTTAGCCATGGGACCTTAAGACTTCAAGTGTCTTCTCTTCTTGATACTGATGAAGAGGGATTTTGGTAGAAAGTGGAGTGGAGATTTTGGAGGGAGAGAAACCCTAGCTTCTTGACATTGAAGAGAGAGAGAAGACAACAGAAGAAGATGCTGTGACCCTTGACCTGTTACAGTGTCATTTTTTTTTTTTTAAGTGTGTGTGTGTCAGGTTAAATAACCACAAACTATGTAGTTTGGTTGTAATGATATGGATTTTCATTTTCTTGTAAGAGTTTAAGCCTTTAAGGATTGGTTTTGTATTTGGTTAAGTTTTGTCATTGGGTTTTGGCTAATGGGGTGTTGCCATGTAACCCCATTTGTGTAAATATTGGATTGTCTTTTCTGAGTTTTGTCTTTATGTCCCATCCCATGTAAATGTAATCTAATGGTCATAAATGTGAGGCAGTTTAGTAATTTTACCTGACACTGAAATATATTTTTTGTTTTATCATTGAATAAAGTTATTAATGTCTTTCTAGCGTTTTAAAATATTTTTTTATTTAAAAATATATTAAATAATTTTTTTATTTTTAATTTTTTTTTTATAAATACATCAAAATAATCTAAAAATACTAAAAAATTCAAAATTTTAACAAAAAAAAATTAGATAAGTTAATTTGAGTTAACCTAAGTAAATCTAAAATCATGTTATTTTATTATTTTTATTTTTAAAAATTAAAATGATGTTATTTTAAAAATAAATCAAACCAAGTTTTGATTAAGTTGATCAAATCACACGAGCCGAATCAATTTATACCTAATTTAATTTAAAAATTAAGCTAAACCAAGTTTAATAATATTGTTTTATTTTGATATCATCTCAAAATCATATCATATTATTCAAGTTTGACCAAGTTAATCAAGTTTGATTGAATTAACTGTTAAACCAAGTTTAATAACCCTAATTTACATACTTAATTATTCTAAGATTAAATTACAATCATATAAATTCAATTTAAAACCATTTAGATATAAATTAAATTAACTGAATAGTATAATTACATGTTCAATAATAAAATTCAAATATTTTTCTAAGAAATAAATTGATTGAAATACTATTATTTTCTTTATAATTTTGACTTTTTAAATCAAAACTATTCAAAAGACTCAATCAAACCTAGTCTCTAATTAACAATTTTGTTACGGAATAGTCAGACCCATCTTGACTTGGTGATGGAATTTTCAAAAGTTGCAAGGGCATCTTGTCCTGGCATGAGAAGCGACCCATAAGAGTGAACTTAGGCCATTGGAGGACATTGATCCTTACGTATTCTCAACATGTATGATATGTCCAAATCAAATGCCCACAATTTACGATGTGATGCTGACCTACCAACTCTTAAGCCTTGTGTTCTTGACCTGACAACGGTCATTATGTTGCCAAGCTCATAGCTTTAGCAACACGCATAATCCTGAGTGGGATTCCATGTGGCATTGAGTATCAATTCAACCTCAACAAATTTCACAGCATCAATGCCAAATTTCATCTTGAAATGCAGATCTCAGAAATATTAATCATCGAATGGCTTGTCCTGAGGCACATTGAGTACATTAGGCTGTTTTTTCGGTGTTACAAAACTAAAAAATACAGACAAAGAAGAGACAGAAATATAAAACAAATAATTTTAAAGTGATTTTTTTGTATATTTACATGTTTTCTCGGCATTAACAAATTTCATCTCCGAGAAAATAAAATCTTCTATTCTGAGAAAATAAAATCGCAACGCTAATAACCTCTTCAATTACCGATGCACAATTTGCAAAGGCTAAGCCATGTTCAAAACAACAAAAAAAGCCATGCCTAGGTTTTAACTACCCCACCAAAATTCAACTGTAAAAATTCCTAGCTCGAAGACAAAACTAGCATGCATGGAATGAACATCTTGGCCACGTATTCGAATCTTATAACAAAAACAGCAAAGAAATGAATTATTTTGGTTGGCTGTTCTCCTGTGAAAGGTAAAAAAGGATTCTTCATGGAACAGAGCTTACAGTGCAAACTAAATCGCATGCGCTTCATCGTTTGATTGGAGTGTGCAAAAATCAAAGACGCAGAGACAGAGAGACATGCCTTTCCTTCTGCTGCACGAGCTGACAAAGCAATCTTCAACCCCAAACGCCTCACCTTCTTGTTTAATTCAATAGCATGACTTTGTGGTTTAGGACCATGCATAACAGCACCACCTCTAAACTGTGATCCAAACATTAATGTTAGGCCCACCTAACTAATCTTCAAGTTAAAGAAGCATTGACACTCAAATAAAACAAAGATCAACAAGGGTGAAAGAGGCTCTTTACCTGGGGCCAACACAGCGTTCCATACCTTGCTCGGCCAGTGCTCTTTTGTCTATATGGCTTTCTTCCAGTCCCACTAACCTCACTGATTGTTTTAGTTGAATGTGCTCCCTGTCAACAAATCAATTGATACCAGTATCAGATGCATCCACTTTATAAAGAGGAAGGCTTAACGTGCAGGTAGCAGATTTTTTTTAAGACCATGAAAGTTGATCCAATTAGGAACAAAATACTTGTCATGGTCCATGACACATAGCAAGATAAGAACTAGCAAGTCATCAGACAGATTTTCATAAAAACAAACCCAACAGGTTTTATCAATGATATGATTAGGAAGAGAGTTCTACATTTGTCATAATCCATTAATTTCTTTGAAGATTTAAGCATGGTGGTTTGAGACTACCTATTGTTGTTTTGCAAGCTGCCATCACACGACACGGTGAATAATATCATTCCTGATAGGGAAATCAAAAACATCACCAGCCAAAACCATTAAGCCCTTGTCCTAGTTACGAAAATTTGCGCTGGAATTACAAGGTCCTGATAAAGTCCTGTATCACAACATCATGTCAATATAATATCCCTAATTGTAATTATTATTTTTTAAAAAAAAAGATGAAGACAATTAAATTCAGAGCTATTAAAACTTATGCAGTGAATCAATAAGCCCCATAAGATAAATCTCATTCTCACAATTTTATATATTCAAGGAAAGAACATAACTAAAACTGTATTTAAATCACTCCCAAGAGTCAAAACTCACGATGCAGCGTCAACCAGTAAGAAAAGTGAACTTTTATTAGATTGTATTCACATGATATTGCATGTTCCATGGAAGAGATTAAACAATATCATGGAGGACACATAACATGCAAAAATAGGTGAATTGGAAGAAGGAAAAAAAATATTGCAAAAGAGTTAGAATCCCCTTCAGCATGTGATTTTTTTTCTTTTTCCTCTTCCTTATAAATTTGATGGGGAAGAAGTGGTAATCATTAATAAAAATCTGAAGTAAGATACAACAGTTTAAGAACTCAGGTCAAAACTATTCTACCTACCTTTTCCTTAGTTTTTTTTTTTTCTCATTTAATCAGGAAACATCCAACTAAAAGATCAATCTAGAAAAATAGCTAGATAATTGTACAACTGGACCAACGACATCACCAGGTTTGATAATATTGTGTAACCACATCAAAAGAGTTGAAACCAGAACCATATAAGTTGTTGGTTCGAGAGTCTCTGTTCAGCAGCAAGTTAAAAAATTAAATGTTCCAATCCCAATCACCCTTCTATCATTTAATACCACAGGGAGGACTACATTGAACTAAATGTGGAGAAATGCAAAACAAGTGCACAACATATCACTGCATTGCCATACAAGTGAAATTTAAACTCTCTTCATAGTCCGTACCTATCTCACATTGTGGCGTTACCACATTCTTTGCAGATAATAAATCAGAAGGAAACAATCCATCAGTAGATTCAGGTTGGACGTCGAAACCCTTCCATAAGCAAGGGAAGACCCCCCACCCTACATTAAAACATGCAATACCATCAGTTCATGAGTTTATAAGTCGATGCAAATCCAAAACGAGTTTGACAAGCTGCACATAAATAACCCACATCCTCCAGGTTCAGAATTTGATGTCGGCAAAGAAGGAAAAAATTTAAAAACAATGAGTACAAACCTTGATAAAGCTAGAAGATTCTGCAGAAAATAAACAATCCCCAGAAAAATGTCCATACAAATCTGTTACAACAAAGGTAAACAAAATTAAAAAAAAAAAAACCACAGAAAAAATCCAGTAAAGCAAGTTCCTTTACCATGAGAAGCTCGAAATGATTGACTAGTGAGACTAGAAGAATCACCACAGCGACCAAGCCGAGAGAAGTATCCAAAAGAACGCCAAATCCTTCTCGAAATCGACAGTCATAACTCTAACTACCTAGAAACACAACTCCACTGATCCAAGCAAGCCAATGCCACTTCACTTGTTCATCTATTACTCAAAAAGTTCAGATTTTTCACTTTTTTGCACTATTAATAAACAGAAATATTGAAACCCAGATTGGATTATTGACCATTAATTATGATAATAAAATTTCAAACTTTCATAAAGGAAATGAAAAAATAATAATAATGACTGCTAGGTGTTTGATAAAATGCTTCATCAAAGAATACAAAGGTAGCTCAGGATCTGTTGGGGTTAAAAAGGAGAGTACCGTGAGATGAAACCTTGAATGTAGAAATGAGACCAATGATTCATAGTCTTCGATCGTCCTCCAGCCGGAGAGGATCGTTTTTAAGAGAAAGGAAGCACTGTAAGAGTGGGTGAGAGGAGTGGAGAATAGCAAAGCAAAAGCCCAAAGCTTTCTTCCCATGGGGTTTCGTGGGAAGTTTAATGGGCCACTCCTCTCTTGACAAGAAACCTTTGTGGATTATGGGCTGCCTTCAAAAACAAAACATATGCCAACATGTTTTTTTTTATTTGAGGTTCCATTAGGTAAAGAATATATCATAGTTTCAAAACTTTCATGGGAAGTTTAATGGGCCACTCCTCTCTTGACAAGAAGCCTTTGAGAATTATGGGCTGCTTTCAAAAACGAAACATATGCTGTTTTTTTTTAATTTTATTTATTTAAGGTCCCATTAGGTAAAGTTCACTCATGACAAGGTTTAGATTACAAATCAAAAGAGTTAACTAGGGTTAATATAAAAAAAAATTAATCAAAACAATATTGTTTTGACAAAAAATAATCAACTAATCTTAAAAATCATATTACAGATCAACCTGGATTTTTTATTGGGATAATCCACCTGTTAGATCGGCCCACATTTTATAACTAGAGAATATGCAAAGAGTAGTGAAAAAAATAACCCTTCATTCAAAAATTAGCTTGTAATTTCAAATGGATCAAAAAAATCATCCATTTTCAATTTAATGGAAGCATCTTTTTACAAATAGAAGTTTCCTTGTGGGTTTTTTTTTTTTCAAATGGAGAATTACAATAAGAACGCATAAAGCATGTTCAGTCAAATCGTATGATGCATTATTTCATGATATTTAGATGATAATACTTGAGTATGCATGATAATAAAGTGTTAGCAAGAATGATATTGATCTATTTATACTTTGTTTGCCATCAATATAAATAATATTTTTGTTCTTCAAGAAGAAATGTTAGCAGTGAAGTTGTTTTATCTAGGTTATGAAAAATATTATGTTATTATAGGTACTAGATATATAGTATTGGTAAATGAGGTATTGGAGGAAAATTTAAAGTTAAGTTTTATTATGATTTATGCAGTTACTTTTTAGGTATTATAAGATGAAATTATGGATTTAATAAATGCATTGCTAGAGCATCTAGGAGAAGGGAAGAAAATCCACTTTCTTTCAAAACAATTACAAATCAATGAAAGTAAGTATATTATATAGATGAAAAGAATTTCTAATTAGCTGGATGTATACATAAAGGTCTTTTCAGTACTATACAAAATATTCAAATTAATTATTTTAAAAAATATAAAGTTAATTATTAGAGGATGAATCATCACCGCACCACGTCAATGAAAAGAAGAATGACAATATTAATATTGTATGGGATAAGTTAGTTAGAATATTTTTTAATTATTGTATATAATTGGACCATCGGCATCATTTAATATACACGAGAAAATTTCTCTCTGTAATTCTGTTTTCCTCTATTTCATATTTTTTTTGTTTCATGGTATCAGAGATCAACGCTCATAAAGAAAATGATTCCCATTTTTTACAAACCCCAAAAACAAGTACAACTCAATTTCTTTAACCCTTTCAGTACTACACAAAATATTCAAATATAAAGTTAATTATTAAAAATAAAAAACCTATAGCAAAGCCAATAATTATAGTTATAGAAGTCAACAGGCATGAAGAATCGATTAGATTATTATAGAGCTTGTAATGGATTAATAAGAGTATTATTGCAATAAATTAAAATTACAT
>Ga0307517_10009847_pt1 | contig 13465 bp, 18 predicted proteins | sample 23_EM_MG_FD_194515 | JGI IMG/M metagenome (GOLD analysis project Ga0307517, IMG submission 194515) | Populus trichocarpa ectomycorrhiza microbial communities from riparian zone in the Pacific Northwest, United States - 23_EM | ecosystem: Host-associated > Plants > Roots > Unclassified | place...
CCGACAGATATGAGGTGATATAATGGCTAGTGAGTCGATATGACTCGAGACCTGCTGCGTGATCAAAGGTGGTAAGTTGGGTCACAAGACCCCTCATAAAACTTCGGGCATGTGGGGAGCCTGGTTGGCCGCGTATTTCGTACCTTAATAAACAACGAATGTCCGGGTAGCATGACTCTCGTTTACAAAGGAGCGTAGCCTGTCCATGATGTAACTTGGTAACGCATGCACTTACGTCTGCGGAAAGTACGAACCCGGTACGAACCCTAGGGGTGGTCCTTAGGTGGGCATGCCTAATCATGCCGACGGTGACCGGCCCATAGAAATTTACGTTTATGCCAGCTGGTCACTGGAAAACTCACAGTTCGAAATGTCGAGCACCTGTCTGCTGACACACGATCCTCTGCGTAGTTCAAATCCAGCTGGCTCGGCCTCCGATACGTGGGGGTTGTCCGGAAATCTTTTACGGGGCCCTAGGGTGGGGTTTCGCCGAAAAATATGCCCTTGGACCTTGGATGCGTTGCCGGAGCGTCACGACCCGTTTGTGCGCTTGAGCGTCCAAAGCGGGAGGAAATGGGTCTGCAGTGTCGTCGGAACTCAAAATTCCTAGGAAGTGATAGTTGAAAGTATGAGAAAATTTTTGGTCAAGGTGAGGTGATGATCCGTGGGAGGGTCATATGGTTGTGTCAGCGACCCAGGCCCAACCTCGGGGTTCCTGGATCCCAGGCTACGGCGTTGCTGTGAACGATTCGAAGGAGATATTTCTGCCCTTTACCACACCTGTGCTAGGTACAGATGGATCCACCTGGGCGCGCGAGGCGTTGAAGGTGGCAACAGTGATCGGAGCGAGTGGCACAGCCGCGAGCCTCATTTCTACTGACGAGATTGCTTCTTGCCCGCTGATGCGCCTCTTTCGGTGGGGCTGCGCGGTATCACAGCCAATTCTGTCTTTGGGATTCGCGTATAGTATAAAGTAGCGCGACCTTGTTCCCCAATGTCCTTCTCTCACCTACTCTTACGCCCTCGACCACACCCCCATCCTCTCTACCCAAGTCTTTGCGGTGGACATTTGCATGCCCCAAGGGAAACGGGTTCACTTTGTCGATCCTGTTACCAACGATGTATTTTTCCCAGATATGCTGAACCCGCCTGTATTACCCCCAACTCCTTCTCCCACCTTCTCTATCTCCTCTCTCCCATCTTCCCCGCTACCATCCACCCCCAGCTCGTCCCGCTCCCGCTATATCCCGTTGCCGCCTCTTGCAACTTACGGTTTGATTCAACAAGTTCATCCCGCGGTATCGTACAACGGTCGGGCCCCGCCGTTGAACTTCGATGTCACCGTGGCCCCTTCCCAGCTGGCGGATCCCGTTCCCCAGAAACCCAGCAGGGGAGGGTGGTTTTCCAGGTGTTCCCGTCCCTCGGCCCAACAATCTCCGTTGACGGGACGCTCGGCTTCTCCAGTCCACTTCGAGCTCTCGCTCCTGGACGAGCCCGTGACGTACCCCCACATGAACTCTATCACCCTCTTCTCGGACCTGCTCCCGTGGTCCACTCGCGTAGAGGCTGTGACGCCCGATGACGTGGTCACGATCTTCGACGTGTTGCAGACCTTGCACACTGTCCTCCGCATCCCCATTTCCAAGTCCGAGTGGAACAGCCTGCCCGCGCATACACAGGACTCGGTGTCGGCCGCGTTCTACCGCAGGTTGGGTGGGATTCGGGATCATCCCCTGCGAGAGAAACAGCTCAACAAGGGTGTCAGGAGGTTGGATTTCCTGCTTGGGGACACCAAGTTGTTGGGGATTTCCGCCGTCCCTGACAAGCCCGGTGTTTTCATCTTGCACTGGAGGGGTGCCACCTGAGCGTTTCGACGAGTTGATGAGATGGATGATACCCTTCTGATTTCCTAATACGCTCATTTTCTTATGATTGAGTTACGATTGTTGGCCTTCTGTTTCCGAGGTGGCAGAGACTCGTGGACTGCATTTTGTTCTCTGCTCCTCGTGAACCTGCCGTTTCTGTTTTACCTCGCAAATGTGTGGACTATACCCCAGCCTCGTTTTCCCATTTCCATCGTTTTTACGACTTAACATGTATCACCGCAGCTGTGCATCATATCATGTAGAAGTAGATGTAATTGCATTCCAGAGACTTTTTTCTCATCACGGATTGGGTCTTGAGCGCGTTGCGCACTTGCCATTTTTCGCATCATTTTTGATCACTGACTCGAGGAAACAGCGCGCTCTGAGCGCGTCTCTAACAAATACCCGCAACTCGCAGAATACCCTCGCGCAGAACGGCTGTTCGGATGTCCTGTCACGCATTTCAGGTCGATGAGGTGTTTCGGCTTATCGTCGAGCAAGTGGCCGCGCTCAATCCTACAAGCCCCCTCTCACTCGCCTTATGCTGCAAATCCCTCACGGACGTATCGCTCAGTGTCTTGTGGGAACGGCAAAAGAGGTTGAGCACTCTTATCAAAGTTCTGCCACCAGACGCTTGGGCGTATCAAGAAACGGACAGTCGCACAGGAGAGCTCGTAGGTCACCCTCTTTCCACCGGTCACTCTGTGCTCGGCGCTCAGCCCTCCGTTCTGTAGACGATCTTGCGGGATATCTCGCCGCAAGAATGGGAAAGGTTGAGGAAATATGCGTCGTGGATGCGAGAACTCGAATTCCTTGAGGGTGAAGACGAGATCTCTAAATACGTTTTCGACACCCTCCTCCGGGGTCCATACTCGGAACCTCTCTGTCCAAGACTCCTCAAGTTATCTTGGATCGTCGACCCAGTATTTGGGAGTGACTTCGCGCCCTTCCTCTCCCCACAACTACAGGACGTCCATCTGGCATCGCGTCGGGGAACTCGTTTTTCGTTCCCTCACGTCATATCAGCACTTCCGATATCGTCCCTCAAATCCCTTCACTTATCTATCATCGGGGATGAACCGGTCAGAGACGCAATCGCCTCCGTGTTTGAGACCTATACCATGAGTTTGACGACGTTGGAGATCTCCCGCATGGACCAGTTGCCGGATGTCTCCTGGTACCATATTATGGTCCTCCCTCGCCTCCACGTCTTGAGAACAGACCAGCGGCCACCTACCATGTTCCCCTCTGGCCTTCCGGTGCTTTTCCCCTCCCTCCGAATCATCACCCTCGATGACCCTTTAGCATCCGGATGGATCCACTTTTTGGCGGAGGGTAGCCTGCAGGGGATTTCCTCTAATACCGGATACAAACCACGTGCGGTGGCACCACACCTAGTCCAGCTGCACTGCGACTATGGCGTGGAACTCAGCGGTACACTCACCTCCTGCTTGGGGGTATTTCGGAATCTATCCTCGCTCGTTCTCGGAAACAGTAACCGCCAGTGTGCAAGAAGGTGTACATTCCGTCTGGCGGATGAAGACGTCAGTCGACTCGCCATAGAGTTGCCACGGTTAACGAAACTCTCCCTCGGATTCCCCTGCGCATATGGAACCTGTAGGACGACAGTAAACTCCTTACTAGCCTTGTCGGTACATTGCAAGGGACTTCGTGAGTTGTGCGTTCACTTCAACACGCGCAATTTCGCACGGGATATGAGGGACTCCCTCCACAACCCTCTTCGTCATAATTCACATCCCCCTTCGAGGTGTCCATTGGCTGTGTTGGATGTCGGTCTGACCCCCTTAACCGCGGAGGCGTTGGGCGAGGATATGTTCCCCATCCTCGCAGGGTTGGTGGATATATTCCCAAGGCTAAAGAAAATCTCTCATACAACTGGGGGCTGGCGGCGGTTGGACGCGCGGATACCCAGTTTCCAGGCGATGCGAAAGTCGCTTCCGGCGGTGTTCACCCAATAAACCTGGTAACCATCAGTCACCCCATTTACCTTGACGCACGTCTCATTCATCTGTTAAAGGTTCAGCGCCCCACAAAGCCAGCAACCGAGAAGCTGAACTTGTCTCGGTTCATAAATCTGAGTACGTTGTGTATTGAAGGAAGTTAATGGAATTGTTGTTTCCGCCTGCTGAGGTGGCGATATCCGTCCCATCGAGATAGGGCTATGTGACTCTAACGAGGTAGACCGCACTATCTATTCATTGCTCCAACCACGGAGTTGAGTGAAAAGGGTCAGAGAGTTGGCGATAACTATGTGGTTGATGGTCACATCAGGAGGTCAACCGCGTTGCGTGTGTTGCACAACAGTCACAAATTCACAATCATTCCTCCATCGTGTCTTCATTGTCCGTGGGGCGTGTCTGTCTTCCCGCTATCTTCGCTCCTACAAAACAGTAAGTCATCCGTTACGAGTGAAGATGTCAGAACGGACCTCCACTCTCGGAAAGAGGTTTGGCGTGTTCCTTGAGCCATTCTTCAGATTCCCAGACTAGGCCAAATAGATCAGGTTGGAACATCGGAGATCGCACAAACTTGGACGAACCAGCTCTGTTACCCAGACCCTGGACAGGGGCCTTAGTATGGCGCGCTAGGTTGACTTTCAGAACCTTCCCCTGTAGCTCGTTCAAGTCCATGTTGTCGATCGCGTCCTTAGCGTCCTCTGGCGAGCCGAACGTAACGAACGCGAATCCACGGTGTTTGGCATCTGGAAGGCAACAGGTTGAGCGTTGTCTGTGGAAGAAGCCGACCGGCGGCTGTGCGTACTTGTTTGTTGTGAAGGATTTGTTGGTGCGGTGGGCAGCTGGACTTCGATGATGTCCCCTGCGGAGATCGCGTGTCAGCCATGGAGTGTAACGCGTGCAAAAGGTCTGGTACCAAACGTTGAGAAAGCAGCCATGAGTGCAGCTTCGTCTACATCGTCGCCGACACCGCCAACGAAGACGGTTCGTTTCGTTTTTGTGCCTTCTTCCATGTGGCCGAAAGGAGGTAGCGGTCGTGAGAACGTTTTTACTTTTACGGATTGTCTCTTCACCGGCGACGACGATGGGCCCGAAGGCGAAACCAGCTCTCAGCAAGCAGAGCAAACGATCCAAGAAGAAGTCTCCCCCCAAACCTCCGTTGTCTGTTCCGGACCAGCTCAAACGGTTGTTCACCTCGTTGTGCGCCCAGATTGATGGAGGTCATTTCAAGAACGCCATCAGAACATGCGATAAGAGTGCGTTCAGTCCGGGTCATTATTCGACTTTCATTTTACTCATCGTGAACGCAAGTTCTGAGGCTAGAACCGACCGACGAGGATGCGTTGCAAACAAAGCTGTTTTTACTGCTTCAAACGGAGCAATATCAAGCCGCATTGACCCTCGCGGATTCGACTGAACACGCGTTCGAGTTCGGAAGAGCGTACTCTCTGTATCGTCTGCACCGAGAACACGAGGCTGCTGCCGTGTTGGATGGGATCAAGTCTGCTGCTGGTTCAAACCGGGGAGTGAACCACCTAGAGGCACAGTTGGTGTGTAACATCACCGTACCTTCCCTCGTCCACATTTTCTTTATCTCCGAACTTCATTTCACAGAACTATAGACAAGGCTCCTATCAGACTGCATTCGATCTGTATAATGACCTCCTGGACTCGGCTGAAACGGTACGCCTTGACACTTTCCATTCAGCCCACTCGTTTGAGATTCACCCCGAGCACGTCCATAGCAATCCGATGAGCAAGCGGACATTCTCACAAACCTCGAAGCGGCCCAAAAACACCTGGAATTCGTCAACACCGGTTATCTGCACGCTTTAGACGCGCTCCCAGCATCGTCGATCAATGGTTTGGAGAGCAACCCTCCCCCAGCGTTGCCAACGGCCGGCTCTAGTAATATCCCTATAACGGCCACTACCGAAGGGGATGCCGGGTTGAAGCCGCCTGTCAAATCTGTCCGAAAGAAGCGCGTCCCCAAGGGAGTTATCCCCGGCGTTACACCACTACCGGATCCTGAAAGATGGATAAAGAAGAGCGAACGTACAAATGCGTTCATTCAATTGGGAAAGAAGCGAAAGACTGGCGGGGGCGGCGCCACGCAGGGCATTGTAGAATCCGCGAGTCCTCTTTCGACTCAATCAGGAAAGACTGGAGGCGGTGGCAAAGGAAAGAAAAAGAAGTAGTTTCAGTTGTGAGTGCGCGCACACCGTGATTTCATTCATAAAATTCAAATTCAGTATGTCCGGAAGCGCACCTGACATCGTTTTATCAGATTGAAAGAGCTTTCTTTGACCTATACCTCGCCCGAATAAAATACCCGAGGCCTCGTGCGCCACTGAGAACGCAAGCTAGGTCGGTTTGCCCAGGAAAGGGGTTCACATTGCGGTATGGCTCGCGTTTCGTATGACACATAATCTCGTCAATCACCACGAGCCCTTGCATCGTGTTCAGGACTGACTGTCCACGGCCACGGCGGACTGTGATCATTTCAACGACCCAAGTCCCGACCTGCCGCGCGTGGACTTCCGTCCTCGTGCGCCCCTCCTGACCCACATTGACGGCGCAATGTGCCCCATTCAATCGCGGTGGCCGTCTTTCAGAAAAAAACACCTTTCCATCGTGACACTTCATTTTACTACGCGTGAAATCACGACAGACCAGACTTTACGTGGCCCCCTTTCATGTACTACAACGTGTTTGCCTCCTGGCCTCACCCGTTTTGCTTTAAATGAAGGATCATCTTCCTCGAGTTCGCCCAGTACTTAAGCTCCTCTCATCCACCATGGAACCATCCACCACTACAACCACCACCTCCAACGCTTCTAACGACTTTCTCAACGACCAATCTCCTACTAACAAAATGTCCACCATCAAGGGTGTCGTTGTCCTCGCCAGGAACGGTGACCGCTTGGAATGTTACCAGGACCCCAAGAACTACAAGTACGGGACAACTGAGAGCACCCCGTTCGGCGAGGTACGGATATCTGCCCGGTATTTTTATTTTGCTACCCCTCTCTGACGTGGTCGTTTAGCTTCAATCCCACGAGTTGGGAGCTCTCCTCCGCGACACCTACCTCACTGGTAGCAGTGACACTAAGATCCCTAAGATCTCCACCGAGCTTGTTAACCTCAAGCAGGTTCATGTCCGAGTGAAGACCGGTAGTGAGGGCACCGCTGTGTTCGATTCTGCTACCGCTTTGCTTCAGGGTCTCTTCCCGCCCAACATCAAGAACCGCGAGCAGCTCGCTGATGGCAGCATCGTCGTCGCTCCCTTGGGAGGTTATCAGTACATCCCCGGTAAATACGCGCTGATCGATGTTTCCTTCTTTGTCTCCGTTGCTCATCTTTCATTTCCCCCACAGTCGAGACTGTTGAGCCTAACAACGATCTCTCTTTGGAGAGCTGGACCGGCTGCCCTGTAAGTAAACGCCTCCGATCGGAAATTAAATGAGCGCGTCACGCTAACTCGGAGCCTATAGGCTTTCGAGAAACATATCGAGAAGGTCTACAACTCGGACGAGTTCAAGAAGAAGGCCGAGGGGGCTAAGCACTTCTTGACCAAGCTTAAGGACTTCACTTTCGGTCGTCCCACTACCTTGGAGAACATGGTGAGTCTTCCATCCACGACTGCACTGTCTGAACTCGGTATCTGATTGCGGCTTATCGAACAGTGGAATATCTACGACTACGTCAACACCCAGTTGACCCACAACAAGACCTACGCCTACCGTCTCCCTCCGACCTATATCAATCAGATCCGAGATTTGGTCAACTGGCGCGAGGACAAGATCTTCTCTGACTCCCATATGGACGGAATCGGTAACGGTACGCATCCGGCAGACCCGCCCTCTTGGGAGTTTTCTGATTCATTTTATCGTAGTCGCTGGCCGCACCACCATGCACTCCATCCTCACTGCTTTGGAGCGCATCTCTTTCGACGGTGACCCCCTCCAGGTCCTGCTCGTCCAGACCACCTACCAGCCCATCATCTCGTTCTTCCACATGACCGAGATCGCAAAAAACTACCCCAAGCTCAAGGGTTTGCCCGATTACGCTTCCGCCCTCGCCATTGAACTCCGTGCCGGTCCCGCTCCGGACCAGAGGGACTTTGTCCGTGTCAAGTTCAAGAACGGTACCCTCACCGATGACTTTGAGACTTTGAACGTCTTCGGCCACCGCGGCGATATCCCCCTCACCGAGTTCATCTACCGCCTCGAGGTTCGTTCCGGGATTCCTACTCCTACGTTTTCCATTGTATTAATTGCGTATTCGCTTTCAGAACTCCGTCATCGACTCTCCTTACGAATGGGGCAAGGTCTGTGGTAACAACAGGTACCGCAAGATCGCTGCCTTCGATGAGCCGGCTACCATCCCTGAGATTGGCATCAAAACCATCGGTGCTGAGTTGGCTCATCCCAGCTTCGACCTCCTCTTTGGTTTCATCCTCGCCGTCGTCATGCTCTTCTCCGTCTACACCATCGGCGCCTTCATTAAGACCAGGGTTCAAGCCCGCAAGCGCATCCAGCTCCCGGTCACTGTCCAAGAGGTACAGGAGGGTTCGAACCTATTGCCCACCCAACCTCACAAGATACCCGTGGCTGATTATCGGTCTGTTGTAGGCAGGAGGTATTGAAGCCGTCATGACCAACAAGGGCCCTCAGCGCGTTCGCATCCCGAAGTACTCTGACGATAAAGTCGGATACATGTGAAGTGCAGACGTCGGGCCGTCCTTTCTTCCCTCCTCCCCGTCCCTCATTCTCTCCCTGGTCGCATCTGTATTTTCAAATCATTACACAAGTTTGTTGTTCCGCTTTTTCAGAGCACACTTTTGCATTGCGTCTGTAACGTCTGTATTAAATCACAAAAAATACAAGCACCTGCGTGCACGTGTTCCAAAATCTCCCTTGGTGTCTTCCTCGTCTGTCCCTCGTATGCCTAAGAGCGTTTCTGCGGTTTTTTTGGACGTTGTCCCTCTTTGTTCTGTTTGCCTTGTGTTTTCACTATAGGGCCAAAAAAAACCTTCGTGTTGGCGCCGAGCAAAAATACGGGAGACTCGATCACCGCGCACTGAGGCTGAAACGCTGAAGTGCCCAAATCCACGACCATCACGGTCCTCCTGTCCTCCCAATATGCCAAGTCAAAGCAGTGCAGACGTGCAGACGTGGCCTGGGTGCAACTCCGCTTCATTCGCACCGATCTACGATAGAATTCCAAGACACTCGGCGTCATTGTTTCACGTTTGCTCATAATTTCGTCTGACAACACGTTTTCCGGCGACATTATCTGAAATGCGTTTGAGGGGCTGGTATTAATGCAATCAAGTAATTTGGGGCCCCTAGTGAGTCCTCTTGGGATTTGGCACGCTGAACCGAGATACTTAGTTCTCTCTGTCTCCTAGAACCCGCGGGAGCCATTCCTTCCGTCTTTTCCAGGTGTCGACGGTCGAGCGGGATGAATCCCCACCACCTTACAACCTGATGGGAGTAATCGGTCCTCTCGGAACATTTGCGGTCTTTTTTCCGGCCTCCCTTACCGCGACGCCGACATGCCTCAGGTCCATTGTGTTCCCCTCGGGCAGGATTGGCCCTCTCGATTACCCGACTTAACTTGTCTCCAATCGGAATTCATATGGGGCACCATTCGGAACGGATTTAGCTGATGAAAACCTCTGGCTGAAATACAATGCAAGATCCCTCTAACGACTCGCGATCCGGGTTCACGAAGCGACAGCATGCAGTGCCGCAGACGGGTATGCGCAGGCTCTCAAGCTGGTATCCTTCGGGTTAACGGTGCGAGCGCACCTCCCAAGGCATCTTGTCTAACCCAGTTTCCTATTCTTCGGTCTGGTGTCTTTAAGGACAGTCGTGCTCGCCCTCCTTGCACCAAACAAAACCGGTTCATTGAACCCGCTGTCGTTTTTGCACTTTGTATCCTTTAACGCCCGGATTGCCCTTAGTACGGTGCGCCGATCTCGGCGATCCCTGCTCGGACTTACCCAGTTAACTAACTTGCGAACGTTAACAATGTATACCATCGCTGGCAATCTTAACAAGAAACTCTCATCCAATTTCATGAGGCTCGCCGTCAAATCTCTCGGCCATCCGGTGAACGAAATAGTCAACGCCCCTAGCAACGCGACTTCCAGCGAGCCCTTGGTAGAAGTTAATCCCATCCTCCAGTAACAAAGCTGCTGACCCGCACTTAGTATTACTGTATCAGTCGCCTTGCCTTTACGACCCCGTAGTTATGCCTTTAAGTACATTTCTATTCACGACGGACAGGACTTTTGACTGGTGAAGTTATGTGATGATGACCGGATTGAAACCTCACGCTTGGCGGTCGGCGGTTGGGCCATACGGGGGTTGTCTGCGAGAAGTGGGACTCTGTGTTTACAGCACACAGTGCGAGGAACCGAAGTAGAATCAAGGGGTCAAGCAAAGCAGAGCATAGTACAGGGCGCAGCAAAGCCAATGCGCGTCGGGGCCGCCACCTTGACGCAAGTTGGAATATTCGATATCCACTCCGCGGGTACGCATTAACTGGGTGGTCATTCAGATGCCAACACTGATATGCGCACACGGAAAGGAGGCTCGAGTAAAGAAACGAAATGGTGCATGGGTGGTTCATAGGAGCACCTCAACTAATATAAAAGGTTGTGTCAGCTTCCAGGCCCCAGCGACAAACAGAAGCATCAAACCTGGGATAGTGAAATCTCTGTACTGGCCCTCCGCGATGTCGGGGTCAAGGTACCATTGTGGTATCTTCCCCGGAAAGTATTTCCCAAGAAGCTGGACGATACGTTCCAACTTCTCGGGGGGGATGTGCTTGATGTTGTAGTTCGTCTTCAGCATAAGGACAAACCTTACTGTCCTGGAATAACAGCCGGCAACAGAGAGGAACTCCTCTCGCAACAACCCACACTCCCCCTCTAGGTACCTCATAGCCTGCACCAGGATAGTCATGATGTTGTCTCCAGTGAGGGGTTCCTTGGGTTTTAGGATACCGGCTTCGTGCGCGATGTGCTCGAGCTCGGACACGACGAGTGGAAAGCTGTAGTTAAAGATAGGTGGACGGTGGTTTATCTGGGGTTTAGGAAAGTACTGCCAGGGGAGGTCGTTGAACGGTTGGTTGTTCAGCATGTACTCGAGATTCAACGTCTACAGGAACGTGTCAGTTGGTCTGGGAGATCGTGGTGGGCCTGAATCGTGCCTTGTTAGCTTCTTGAAGCTCCAACCACGCAGCCCTGTCCTCTTCCGTTGCCCACACCAATTCATGTTCCACCTTCGCCGGTAGGGATCGCGTTGGTTCTACCAGCATGGCGGGCGGCGGTGGCAAAAGGGAGGTGAGTCACGTGGCACGTTCCTCCCGCCGATACTACCAGATTGTCGAGCCATGTCCCCAAGAATGGAACTATGATTCAAACGGTCTGATAACCGTTATCGCCCATCTGTCCTCCGATGCCATATCCAGAAGATGTAACCATCTGAGGGAGGACAATGAGCCGCCGCTTATATTTTCAGGGCGGAAACCTCGTCCTCCCATCCGAGACCCCGCCCTGTGTTGTCACCCATGCCGACCCCCGCTGCCCACGATGACCCGTCGGTCGGTGTGCGATTCCACTCAACAATGTACCGCGTTGCTGAGGTCCTTGCTGATAGGCTCACTATTTTCCCATCCGTTGGTTGCGGCATAGGTGGGCACTGATCCTTCAGTTCTGCGACAGTGCTTCAACCTACGAAGACCCATTGTACGCCCTTTACGGCGAGATATTTTCGACTCTATCTATGCTCGTCGTACCCCGCGGTGCCTCCTCCCGGGAACCCACCCCCACAAACTCCCTTTATTTCTCGCATCCACAGTGCCATCTTGTCCAGAAACACAAACCCGCATCAGGTCGGGTGATGTACACGATCCCGGATTTCGCTTTCTTGTATGTCAAGATCGCGCAAACCACCGATGGAGACTTCAAAGTAGAAGCGGAATCAGTGGCGTTCCTTGCGGAAATCAAGAGGCTATACGATGACGTTCTTCGTGAGTCTAAGCATCCGATATAGGCAACAACCATTTTTGACTACCTTGCAGAAACCCAGCTTTCACTTGTCCATTCTCCGGAAAACTCCCTAGCATCCGTCGCCACGTTCAAAAGGTCCATCCGTCAATTACTGTTGCAAGTGTTTTGTGGCTGGCATGTATTTGACCAGTCCCACATCTACATCAAGTTTATATGTGGAACGTACTTCACGCTGGTTAATTTCACCCGCCCCCTTCAACTCCATCCACTGCCGAACTTTGCGGCTTCCACAGGAGAGAAGAGGAAATACAACGACCTCGTCAATGCTATTTCTGCCACAACAGATATCCCGGATGCCGATATCATCCAATGGGTCCCCGAGGATTCTGTTGAAATCATTTATTGGAACAAGCCAGTATCCGACAACATAAGGAATCCAGAGTTGTACCTTAGCGCATTATTCCGTTCTGGTATGAAGCTTTGTCTGGAAGGGACGGATTCGCAACCATCGGGTCTATTTGACGTGACCGAAGTCGAGGTATAGTCTAAATTATGTGTCATTGCCGTCCCTTCTGAAGTAATGCACTACCCTAGCAAGATGCACCTAGCGATGTGGCGAGCGGTGAATCTGTTGTCTCGGACTGGTACCTGCACGTTCAGCAGCAATTACTCCGAACTCCTCCACGCAACAACAATTCCGTTCCTGAAGAAGGCGATACCTCTTCGCCCGAACAGGACTATTCTCCCTACAAAGGCCGGGCGGTTGAGGTTGTTCAATCTGATAAAGTATTACGCAGCAGCGCAAAGGACATAATGCGGGATCTCAAGCTGTGACATGTGAAGACTCAATGGGTCCGGGGCCCAGTCCCGACAATGAAAACCACTACGCCAATAGTAATTGGCCCATCTTGTATTACCAGTGCGTAGTTTACGAATGCATTTACTTTGAGCTCTTGCGCTGATTATATCGTTTCACACACGCGCACGAATTTTGGTCCGTGCTGGTATAACGAACGGAGAAAACATCCCCACAACAAGGGACCAAAGGGATTGAATGATGGGCAAGGACCACCGCAGAAGGTAAAGCACCCACACATCGAAGAGGATCATCTTTCCACACGGTAGGCGTTCACGCGACAGGAATGCCCAACCTCATTTGTGTTTTCCCCACTGGAGGGCAAAGATGACATACCCACCCAACCACTCTCAGTCGACCTGAGCCCAGTAGGAATGAACCCACGCTAGTACTCTTAATTGCCTCCCGACGCTCCAAAACCCTGCCGCCTGCCTCCCTAACCGGATCCGTTCTACCGATATCCTTCACAGCAGCGGTGACAGAAGAAAAGATAGGCCAATCTTCTCACCCTGCACACTGGCCTCCGTTTTCTTACCATTGCCCAGCCGAACAGATCCATGTACCTGGCATCGACTTTGATGTGGCTCCCTGCTTACAGATTCGGATATTGAGCAGCTCGCGCGAGTGGGTTATCCAAACTCGTGGACCAATGGCCAAAATCAGCCACTAATCCCATCACACATAAGCAGAGGGCCTAGTAATGAATAGATTTCTCGGAAGCGGTCCGTTGTTGTGCGATCAG
>Ga0307517_10009849_pt1 | contig 13464 bp, 15 predicted proteins | sample 23_EM_MG_FD_194515 | JGI IMG/M metagenome (GOLD analysis project Ga0307517, IMG submission 194515) | Populus trichocarpa ectomycorrhiza microbial communities from riparian zone in the Pacific Northwest, United States - 23_EM | ecosystem: Host-associated > Plants > Roots > Unclassified | place...
TGGTTGCTAGCGAGATACAAGACGGTGATCTCCCCTCTTATCGCGGGATCCCGCTGGATATACTTCCTAGCGGTCGTGAATGCATCCAAACATTCGACCCTGACCGTAAACTGAGGGAAGTTTGGACCAGCGTCCTTTTTCAACGGTGAGAGCTGTTGGGCGTGGAAAATCGAATCCGCTGCTGACGCACCTGGAGTGGCGGCGGTGGTTTCAGGCGTGCGAGAGATCGTGTCTTCGGCGATGATTTGTAGTTCATCCGTGGTTCGACGCGAAGGAGGCAAAGGCGGTGGTGATTTTTGTCCTGCTGCATTGTGGATGAACCCCAGGATCGCGTTCATCAGTTCGTTGGGTGTCCAGGCTGAACATGTGTGGGAATAACCGTTCGGAGAAGCGGCGACCCTGCTGCTGTAAAAAGACCTCCGCCCCTGAGAGAGTTCTCACTCCCTGCGTTGCCTTGAAAGGACAAACAGTCTTGACGATCAAGAGCATCGATTCAATGCTTGGGGCTGGAGCTGGCGATCAACTCCGCGATCCCCATGGAGCTCATCGGGGCAACCAGGAAGCCAGAACGTTTTGTATCGCGGTAATGGGTGACTATCCATGAGCCTAGATAATGTTATTTCTGCCGTAGAAGGGTTCCATTAAGCGAGGTTTATCCCTCAATTTCCGAGAACTTCCACCTCGCGTGCACCAGTGGGATCGGACAGTCGTGCGTCGAGGTAAACGCCAGCATACAGTACGATTGAAGCGGATGATACCGCAGTCTTTCCAGAACCCGTAACTTGGAGGACTGGCCAGTTTTCGAGCGAAACGGCCGTAGCGCTGGGACTCCAGATGCGCGGTTTGGAGACAATATCCATGACCCGACGCAATGGACGGGGTCCTGACAGTTCCCTTACAGCTGTTTGCATGTCGATAGCTCGCTTTTTCAGCAGCGCGCTCAGATTTTCTTGTTCCTGGACGGAGCTCGGCACCGCCGGCACATACCGTACGCTGGCATGGCAGCGCGTGCGTTGGTGGATCTTAGACCTACTCAGCTATCGACGACGCATTCCTGTCTCTCTCAAGGCTTTTGAACAAAGCGTCACCGTAGCAGGTCAGGCTTTGGGGTCGAAATTACAAATTGCTTGTGCCGGCAGTGCCGAGCTCCATCCAGGAACAAAAAGGTCTGAGCGCGTTTTTGAAAAAACGAGCTATCGACATGCGAACAGCTGTAAAAGGGTCTCGATATTCGTTTATACGTGGATAAAACCTTATGGATAGTCCCCCAATGTGCATAACGCATTAGAAGCCCGGATGTTATTATATACCAGTAAAGATCACGAAGAAAATACATGACTACTGTGATGCTGGTATCCAAAGCTTGAATGAAACGTAGATGGCGGAGGACAGGGAGGCGATGCACGAGGGGGGAAGGGAAATGTTAGTGGTAAGTCACTCTAACTCCAGAATCACAGCCTCTGGTAGTTCACCATGCAGCAACGCAAGAAAACGCCCACCCCACATCCTTCGCGACTCATACGACCTCCATTGGGGAGGCAACAAAAAGAGTCGCTTCCCACTGGGGCCAAGCATCCACTGACCATCCGTGACTTGGTAGCCACGAGAAGACCGCCAGGGGTGTCCATCTAGTTGGTGCGTAGTCGATCCTAGATATTCCAGCTCGGTGATATCGGATTTGCTATCCTCCACAATTTTCCACCCGTCCAGTCCGCCGCGACTTCTCGTGCACCAGACTTCACGCCCGTCTGAAGTGAACCAAGGAGCGGAAATGGAATAAAGATCCTGGGTCACAGTCTGAAGGTGCTGTCCAGTATGCACGTCATGGATGCACAAATAGGAACCCATGGAGGCGCGGTTCCACACGACAGCAACGTGGTGCAAGTCAGGGGAAATCGATATATCTTGTTCTGGCTCACCAATACCACGGTCATTATCGAACGTTGCAGTCCGAACGCTGTCGGTAATGTTCGCCCTGAGGTCCGGAGCGTGGTCTCCCGCAGGCAGGTCCCAAGTCACAATCTTTCCCTCACCGATGGCGACCATGCTGCTCCCAGTAACCCCCAGACCATAAACTCCATCCCCGCGTCGATGGCCAACCGTGGGATGCCAGACTTGAGGTCCAGAACTGCGATTGTCTTGTCCTTCTTCCGCACGACCGCCGCCAACGCCTCATCCTGGGAGAATCGCAAAATGAAGATTTTGCCACTGCTCTGGGAAGTTTGAGTCGAAACGGTGGAGACGGAGGTGGTGGAATTCATTGTATGCCATAGCTGGATCATGAAACTACCGAACGCGCGATGACTGACCCTCCGTTTGGAGAAATAAGTGCTCTCCTAACCCGAAAGTCGTATATGAGCTTTTGGTGAAGGATGTAGCCGGTGTCAGACTCCTTCCATAGGCGGATACCGGCAAATGTCCCTTCCGGAGTCGCACTGTCACATGCGAAGAAGCGGCCATCAGGGGAGAAGGTCATCGTATCGTCGTAGGCGCCATGCGCAGAATCTAGGAGGAATTTGGAATCTTGAGTATTCCATACGCGAACCCTCCCTCCATGAAAGAGGGCGATCCGGGGGAGGGTAGGGTGGACCAAAAAGGAACCCGGGTAGTGACAGTCGTCTGGGATAGACAGAGTCTCAACCTCCGTCGGCGCATGTGTTGAGGTGAACCCCGCTTCCCACGTGGTGATGGACCTTGGCGTCGCGGTAGTGAATCGAAGATATTCACCATGAGCCCAAATCTCGCCCGAGACCCGACCTCTGACCTGATGGGAACACATATGTGTGCCGGAGTGAGCATTGTGGATATTGATGGTGGCACCGCTGGAGCCATAGGATGAAACCCCAAACATCGTCCCACACGCAGAATATGCGATCGAACCTCCCGTCACGGAGATGGCGTTGACTACAACACCCGTCTGAAGGTCCCAACTGATCAATTTCTCTCCTGCCCGACTGGAACCAGCCCACATTAGCAGGCGACCGTCCGGGGAGAAAATGAGCCGGGAACCAATGGCCAGATCATCCGTTGGAAACTCGAGGATGGTTAGTCGCGCGAGAGTCGCTGCATCCAGAATCTCCACCGTCGGAAAATATCTGCCCCAGGAGATCGCGATGCTACTACATGGTGACCACGCAGCAACAGTAACATGACCGGGGAACGGCATGGTTGCGATACTTGGGTCCCATGAAGTCGGCAGCCCGCGCACAATTCTTGTCAAGGGACGGGCATGCGATTCGTACAGTCCTCGCACGAGTGACTTTCGGGGGGATAGTGGGAGGGCCGAGTGGTAAATGTGTGGAGAGGATGTGCTGACGACCTCGAAGAATCCGGTTACGAAACGGGAGTAGTCGTTGACGAGGTCAAGAGTCTGCGAAGCCTGGATCCAGTCTCAGTGGATCTTGGTAGCATGTCGGCCATAGGAACTTGGCGCACCTCCGACCATCTTGCAGCCACTTCCAATGCATCAACTGCTTCCTTGTTGCACCGAGGACGCTAAGCACTTCCAACCAGAACAATTTCTTCTCCAGGAAGCGATGGAGAGCGGAGGTGAATGCGGGTATGCGGGCGGTGTTTTCATCAACGAGGTGTTTTTGCCACGACTTGCAGGCATATTGTAAAGCGGAGTCCAGGTATCGCTCGATCCTCTCATCCAAGTCCTCGACCTCGGAGTTTGTAACGCCATCCGGGAGCTTGCACATATTCTGCTCCAGGGTCCGGTTCATTAGCTCGAGGCAGCCCACCAAAATCTCCGCATGGTGACTGGGAGGGGAGACATGAAATCTCCCGTTGGTGCACCTGGCTGGGTCGACAATGAAGTCGGGAAATGACTTATGGAAGGGCTGAACAGGGGAATCGGCATCCTGGAGGACAAGGAGCGAGTGACCTGACGACAATCGGAGGAATACACTTTCAGTACTGAAACCCAACAGCATTGCAATCGCAGATGAAGAAAGGGGATTTGCAGCGAGTATCACAGCACCGAGGGCGGAACGGAACCTTTTATCGCCCTCCCGGTCATTGTCGCCGAAAGCTTCCTGAAGAATTGACATGTAGAGCGAATCGAGCGTCGCGTTTACTTTGAACTTGGTTTTCCCCTCGTGCACACTGCTCTTCGACGACTGCAGAATACGATCCAGCTGCTCCTTGGGAGGGTCGTTCTTGGCGTCGATGAACTTGACTGTTGCCACAGCATAGACGAACAGTCCCGCTGCCCGCTCGCAAAGCAGGTCCAGCTGTTCCTCTGTCGGCCAACCTTCCAGTCCATGTCGACGGCGAGCAAGTTCCAGGAAACTCTGTTTGAAGAATAGCCGAATGTCGTTGTTGACGAGGTTCAATTCGACGTTGTGGAGGACGAACACGTCCGTTGCTTCCGCCAAAAGAGGGAGACGGAAGGCTTCCCGAATCCGTGGCTCCGGGCGACCAGTGAGGAAGAATTTGACCTTCGGGATCTGTGATAAAAACTGCCCGAGAACGGACAGGATCGCCGAAGCGGGCTCTTCGTCCTTACATTCGTCCAAAGCATCGATCACGATCACCGTCGAAATCCCGGACTTCGCGAGGGGCCCAACGATCAGTTTTTTCATCTGGTTGCACAGGGATTCGTGGGCAATGTCTGGATCCGACTGCACCAGCGGGATGAAGATTGATCGAAACTCGGTGTACCTGCATGCAAGTTGAACCGCAAGGGTCGGGAAGATGAAGTGCAGGTCGCTCCGGTCCGAGTAGTCTCGCAAACAGAAGAAGGAGGCCCCGAGTCGTCCGTCTGCGAACACCCTCTCCGCGATCGTCTGCGCGATGGTGCTCTTCCCTGTTCCGGCCAATCCGTTCAGCCAGTACACCCGAGGCTTGCCGAAATCCTTTGTCCATATTTCGATCTCGTCCAAGACGCTCTCTCGGGTTCCCTTCAGGCATCCTTGCCGATCTCCATGTTGATATCCGGCCCCCTGAGCACGACGACAGCGGTCCAGCACCAACAATTCCGCTATTGATCCGTAAGCACGTGTCAAAGGAAGTGGGGATGTGTCGGACCTGTATCCTGCAACAGCGGGTCAATGTCTGGCATTCTGTCAAACGGTACAGCCAGGGACGCACAATCAATATACAATTTTGCTCATACAACGCCTTCTGTTGAGCGAACTGTGTGCTAACTCAGCAAATATCCCACAGGCGAGCGAAGCATCTCGAGATCGGTGCTGACCTGGTACTCGAGAATTGTGTCCCTCAGATTCTCCGCGAGTTCAGACACAGCATGTACATCGGCGTCGTTTTCCTGATACCCAGCGGCGCTGGAGCGGTCGGACAGAGACTGCAACTCGTCCCCGATGCCCTTGAGAGCAGTGGGATGCGATTAGCGTTGACACTCGCTCATAATGGGCGGATGGATGATGCCCACTCAAATAGGATCGTCCGTCGCTTAGATTCTTCGGCATCACCTGTGGCACCGGCCCCGATTCTAAGCCTATCCAACCGCGCAAGGGCGGACCCAATCTTTCCTCTTATCCCCGGCAGTTTCTACCGACACGTCAGCAGGTGTCTTGAAACGCGTATCCGTCGCCCTACCTCGTGCAGTTTCAAAAACACGTTCAAAGAAGACTTTAATTGGCCGACCGTCCGTCAGCCCCGGCGGTGAAGATGATAGGAGAAAACTCACAGTCAACTGAGCAACTTGGTTGTTCATTGATTGCTGTTGCGAGACCTGTTCCAAACGTCTTCAGTCCACCCGATCTCGACAGGTCTCGGTACCCACCTGGTACATGAGAATTGCTTGCTGCAGTTGCTCGACGAGCCTTCCGACCTCTCGAGCATCGTGCGCCTTGTCGAGGAGCCGAGCCCACTTCCCCTTCGCCAATAACATTTGTGATTGTTGCCCGATGTCTTCCAAGGACCTACAGAGAGTCAGTCCTTGGGGGCCAGATCAGGTCTTCGATTCGATGTCAACCTTGCCAGTTGTGTGCGTCTCTCGACCTCCTGCTGACCCTCGTTAGCGTCCACCTTCGCCAGACCCTCCCGTAATTTCGTCAACCACGGGATCAACTCATCGAGTTTATCGCTAACATCTTTGCTTTGCTGGGAGAAATCTGTCAGTCGTGCCCAAGGAAAGTTTAATATAGCACACATCGTAGTGTTTGACGAGTGCGTTGATGCATCCCAAACATGATTTGAGGGGGGGGAAACCAATCAGATGACTCCTTTGCGACATCTAGAAGCACCTTTGTATTGTCGATTATCCGCTGCCGCTTTGCTGCGGGAGGTTAGTGGGGTTGGCGCTACAATGAGAACGAGGTGGCACACATGAACTTGGTTCGAGCCCCGTCGCACTGGTCGTAGGGCGCCGTTTCCGAGGAGTGGCAGACATAGTTTGGAGTCGTCTCTGGGAGGTGGTTCCTCGTCGTCTTCTGTAAGGTTGGGGCGCCTACACCACGAGGACACGTTTCAATGGTTTGATCAACGCCACGGCGTCAGATACGACTGCGACGGTGGGAACGAGGCCTAAAGGCCTAAAGGCCTAATGCCCGTAAGAGACGTGGCGTGATCGCGAAGGATACCTGCCTCCGGTCCCGAGGTTGTGGATTCGACAAGTTGAACCAGAGAATGTTGGGTCGCTCGTTGGGTGCGAACGGTTGGTAGTGGCAAGAAACTCAGCCGTACGGCGTAGATTGGTCGTTTGAGGAGGAAGGGTTTCGCCCAGATCAACCCTCTCCGTTTTAGACGACTCGGCTCTCCGCTGGTAACGTGCATCACTGACAGTGCATCCACATCGCAAGGGGAGCAGAGGAATCAGACCAGAGGCACGTATATATTTCTGTACTAAGTGTAAAAACCCTGGATTATCAACAGTGCGGTCGGGGGGCTCGTTCAGCCCGAATGGAGGAGCGACTAGGAGGGAGGTGGGCTGGGCGCAAATCCATTTGTGTGCCAAGAAGGCGACGACGTGGGGTCCGATTGAGATGGATGAGCACCGGCCCATTGCTTTCACTTACCAGCAACCATCACGTTCTTGTCGACCCTTCCGACCAGCAAGCAGAGTCATTGCTTCAACTCGCTAAACAGGTTCGTTCCTCTCTGTCCGTCATTGGTCTTATCCCACCCTTTTCAGCCCTACTCCAGGGAGATACCGGCCTGTCATCGTGCTTCCTTGGAGATATGAGATGGAGTTGCTTCGCACATCCCAAGGTACCACCTCAGAATGCAGCCCTTCGTTTCAGCGTTCTACCAACGACATATTTTCTCCACCGTCGACCTCCACCTTGGGGAAGGACGGGAAACTGTGGTTTCGCAGGTCATACGGGGAAGGAGATACGTTCGATTCCGTGGCTCGTGAGTTGCGCTCGCCATCGTGTTGGGACACACAACTGACCTCCGAACCAGGTGTATTTTGCCCGGCACTTCCAAAGCCTACTCGTCTCTGAGAGTTCCAATGGATCAGGTACCCAGAACTTTGGGTGGTAGGGATGGTTCAGGCGGTCGCCGTGCGCCACCCAAACATCTAGTCCCTTGGTTTAATGTGTGCGTGTGATCCATTCATTCAGTCATTGGCTGACTGACCTCGTCGTACGTTCCACGAACAGTGGGTGGCACTTTGATGCGATTGGGATATCCTCCCTCAATGACCTCCGCTCCTTGACACTGAGAACCGAAGATGGCGACGGTTTATGTAGCAGAATAAACGCCAACTTGTCCACCCTCACTCGCCTCCGCCTCTCTGCTCACCTGGCTCGATCCCATTTATGAGATTCGGCGTTCCAATCTCCCGCCATTAATCGTCTCATCGGACTCGAACTCGTGGGCATTTTTGTCGCTCGATTTCGAATCCCAGGAAGTTCTCGATCGCGTTCAAATCTCAGAAAGACAAAGATGGGCCAATGCATACTGGGGCGGATAGCAACGTGCTCGGAACGATTGACTCATTCAACTCTCAACGTCTGAAGATCCCCGAAGCGCCGAGGTCCTGTTCGGGGCGGACCGTGTTTTGGAGGGTTGCCACACCTTCCATATCTCGAATCTTTCAGGTCCCCGGCGACGGACCACGACGACGACATGGTTCTTCATCAAGCTGCGGTATTGTTCGTGGGATGGGAAGCGGTTGCGAAGGCTTGACTCGGGAAGGCGTCCCCGCGGGCTTGTAGTAATGGTACTACCAGGGGTGGGGGGCTGCAGGCGGTGAGGGTGGGGATAGGGAGAGCATCATTGGCGCATTAACGAAGGTATCAAATGACCACATCCTTGCCCCCCACCCGCGCGCAGCCGCCGGGGATAAGCCCACCGTAAGTCCTCTGATCTCAATTACCATGTTGTAAATGGCCAACTGACGTCGACTTCCCAGGAATCGGTTGCCCAATGGACTTCGTCCACATGAACACAACAAATGTCGACACGGCCAACGCGAAACAACCGCAACCCAGCATGCTGAAACGAGAAAGACTTCCGGAGGGAGACCGGCCAGTGGGTGAACATGGCGAGGAAGATCGCCACAGCCGTCTCCCGCGTGGACTTCTTGGGGTGTCACAGGGAGCACTGCGCCGTCGTTCGACATGAACACAACGGCTTACACTCACACTTGAACCCCAGTACATGCGTTCTTCCCTCCACTCTACCTCATACTCTCATTCTCACTCGTACGCTCACCCACCAAGCCACACGCATCCACCCCACTCGCATGAACGTTCGAGCTCAAGGCGAGGGTTGGTCGGTAAACGCTTTCATGTGGCAGACACAGATATCCGGTTGGAGGAACTCCCACTCTGTCGGAGGTTGGATACAGGATTCGGAGTGGATCTAGGAGGGCCGGGCGGACATTGATTGGGGGGGATGGATGTTCCTATTGACTATGAGTTGGTATGACGCATGACCTGTGTTCGGCGTGGTTCTGTTTGGACTTTGTTTTGATATGCCGCGTAACTTGTGGATGTTTTCCCGTGCTCCCGTTTTGGATGCGTTCGGTACATATTTGTCTCTGTGATATACATTGCACGCCCGATTAGTATGCCACTGCCGGCTCTCCCGATATCGCCGGACAGAGACTTTAACAGAACAATGTGGTGGTAGTCTGGTTCAGGACACAGCTCCAAGCCTCACAGGCTCTGAATGAACCGACCTATTCTGTACTATGATATGAAACAACAGGAGTGATACACGTCCCCCAGTAGGGAGGGCCATCGTTACAGCATTAAGACCCAACTTCGAAAGGAGGTAGAAAGACGAGGGGGAGGGCCCGGGTCCTACGACCCGCCACGGTTCCTGTGCCCTTCACCGTCACTCCTCAACATCGGACTTGAAGGCCTCTCTAAACCTCGCCTCGTCCCTTATCGCCGGGTCCTGCCCATGTCCACTCCTTCCACCCCCACCAAGTCCTCCGACCACGGAACGACCGACTGGCGGTGGGGTTGGGAAGGGGGCCCTCTCGTCGGGCTTATGGAACACCTCTCTCTCCATCACCATTCCCACTTCCCCCACACCCTCTCGACGGACCGATCGAGTTCGAATTCGAGTTCGCGTTCAAGCTGCTCGCGGTTTGATCCCCCCAGAAGCTCAGTTGTTAGTTGTGGCCATCGGAAGGACTCCGCTATCCGGATCGTAAAAACCCGAGGAGGCTACAGAGATGATGTTCCGAGTCACACCGCTGTTCGTAAATCTGCCATTCAAGACTTTTGGAAGCCGAGGGGCAGGGGCGGTGAGAATGGCAACGGTTTCCCTCTGATCAACCGGGAGATCGACGCCGCGGGAACGGGCTAGGTCGTCTTCGAAGATCACGACCGCTGGGGAGTAAATTCCTGCGTCTGAACCTGATCCGAGGTTTGGCTAAGGGTAGTATTCTTCCTTGAGGTTGATGTATAAAGTGGAAGGGTGACGTAGCGCCTCTTCCTGTTATTATCGGAAACGGAGAGTTCAGTCATGATCACCCCAGAGGATGACGATGACGGTATCCTACGCACCTGGGTTTTACAGAGTGTATCCCTCCATCCACCAGCCTCTCTGCACTGGTCGTGAACGCATCCAAACCTTCGACCCTGACCGTAAACTGAGGGAAGTTTGGACAAGTGTCCTTTTTAAACAGTGGGAGCTGTTGGACGTGGAAAATCGAATCCGCTGATGCCACCTGGAGCAACGGCGATGATTTCAGGCGTGCGAGAGATCGTGCCTTCGGTGACGATTTGTAGTTCATCCGTGGTTCAACGCAAAGGAGGTAAAGGTGCTGGTGATTTTTGTCCTGCTGTATTGTGGAGGAACCCAAGTATCGCGTTCATCGGTTCACTGGATGACCTTGAACATGTGTGGGAATAACCGTTCGGAGAAGCGGTGACCCTGAGAGAGGCAAGGTTCTCACCCCCCCGCGTCGCCCCGAAGTACGTAAAAATGATAAACGGTTTTCGCAACCAAGATCGTCGATTTGCTGGAGGTTTACAAACGAGTTGATGGTAAACAAATTTCTCCGGTGCGGCTCATCGGAACAACTGAGAAAACAGAAACAATATTTATCGCGGTAATCGCGCATAATGCGTTAGAATCCCAAATGCTCGTATATACCAGTAAAGATCGCAAAGAGAATACACGACTAATGTGATGCTGATATCCAAAAGTTCGAATGAAACACGGCGGAGAGTGGAAGACAGAAGGGGGAAGGGAAATGTTGGTGGCAAGTCACTCTAACTCCATAATCACAGCCTCTGGTAGCTTATTATCCAACAACACAAGAAACCGCCCACCCCATCTCCTTTTCCGCTCAGGTAACCTCCATCGGGGAGGCAACCAAAAGAGTCGCTTCCCACTGGGGCTGAATATCCACCCATCATCCCTGACTTGGTAGCCACGAGAAGACCGCAAGGGGGGTCCATCTGGTCGGTGCTCAGTCGATCCTAGATATTCCAACTCGGTGACGTCGGATTTGCTGTCCTCCACAATTTTCCACCCATCCAGTCCGCCGTCAATTCTCGCACACCAGACTTCACGCCCGTCCGGAGTGAACCAGGGAGCGTAAATTGAATAATCCTGGGTCACAGTCTGAAGGTGCTGCCCGGTATGCGTGTCATAAAGGCCCAAACAGGAATCATTGGGGCGCGGGTATCCCATGATGGCGACGTGGTGCAAGTCAGGGGACATTAATATGTCCAATCCTGGCCAACCAATATAATGACGGTGATTATCGAGCGTTACAGTCCGAACGCTGTCGGTAATGTTCGCCCTGAAGTCCAGAACGTGGTCCCCTGCAGGCAGGTCCCAAGTCACAATCTCTCTCTTACCGATGGCGACGACGTTGCTCCCAGTAACCCCCAGACCATAAACCCCCATCCCTGCGTCGATGGTCAACCGTGGGACGCCAGACTTGAGGTCCACAACTGTGATCGTCTTGTCCCCCTCCCGCACGACCGCTGCCAACGCCTCATCTGGGGAGAATCCAAAAGCGAAATTTCTGCTACAGCCCCGGGGGGTTTGGGCCGAAACAGCGGAGTGGGAGGTGGCGGATTCCGTTGTATGCCATAGCTGGATTATGGGACCACCGAACGCGATGACCGTCCGTTCGTTTGGAGAGATACGTGGTAAGGCATTCGAAGAGTCGGATACGAGCCTTTGATGAAGGACATAGCCGGTGTGAGACTCCTTCCATAGATAAATGCCGGCAAATCTCCCTTTCGGAGTCGCACCGTTAGATGTGAAGAAGCGGCCATCAGGGGAGAAGGACGTCGTATAGTTGGAGCCGCTATGCGCAGAATCTAGGAGGAATTTGGAATGTTGAGTATCCCATACGCGAACCCTCCGTTCACAAATGAGGGCGACCCGGGGGAGGGTAGGGTGGACCAAAAGAGATTGCAGGTCGCGACAGCCGTCTGGAATAGGCAGGATCTCAACGTCAACCTTCGTCGGCGCGTGCGTTGAGGCGAATCCAGCTTCCCACGTGGTGATGGATCCTGGCGTCATGGTAGTGAATCGAAGACATTCACCGTGAGCCCAAATCTTGCCCTTGACCGGACCTCCGACCGGATGGGAACAGATGTGTGTGCCGGAGAGAACATTGTAGGTATTGACGGTGGCATCGTTGGAACCGTTGGAACCGTCGAATAGAACCCCAAATATCGTTCCACACGCAGAATACGCGATTGAACCGGAATACGCGATTGAACCGGAATAATGCCCTCGCTCTGCAGAGATAGCACTGACTACAACACCCGTCTGAAGGTCCCAACTGATCATTTTTCCTCCCACCCCATAGGAAACAAACGATGTTAGCAGGCGACCATCCGGGGAGAAAATGAGCCGCTCGGTATGATGCAGACCACGCATTGGAAACTCGAGGACGGTTAGTCGCATGAGAGTCGCTGCATCCAGAATCTCCACCGTTGGAGGAGACAAACCCCAGGAAATCGCGATGGACCTACTACACGGTGACCACGTCGCAGCCCTAACATGATCGGGGAACCGCTTGGTTGCGATACTTGGGTCCCATGAAGTCTGCAGCCCATGCACAATTCTTGTCAAGGGACGGGCACGCGATTCGTACAATCCTCGCACGAGCGACTCTCGGGGGGATAGTGGGAGGGCTGAGTGGTAAATGTGTGGAGCGGATGTGCTGATGACCTCGAAGAATCCGGTTACGAAACGGGAGTAGTCATTGACGAGGTCAAGAGTCTGCGACACCTGGATCCAGTCTCGGTGAATTTTGGCAGGACGTCAATCATAGAAACTTGACACACCTCCAACCATCTCGCAGCCACTTCCAATGCGTCAACTGCTTCCCTTGCTGCGCCGAGGATGCTAAGCACTTCCAACCAAAACAAGAATTTCTTCTCCAGGAAGCGTTGGAGAGCGGAGGTGAATTCGGGTGCGCGGGCGATGTTCTCATCAACGAGGTGTTTGTGCCACGACGTGCAGGCATATTGCAAAGCGGGGTCGAGGTATCGCTCAATCCTCTCACCCAAGTCCTCGACCTCTGAGTTCGTAACGGCATCCGGGAGCTCGCACATATTCTGCTCCAGTGTCCGATTCATTAGCTCGAGGCAACCCACTAACAGTTCCAGATGATGACTGGGAGGAGAGACGTGAAATCTCTTGTTGACGCTCCTGGCTGGATCGGTGACGAAGTCGGGGAAGGATTTATGGAAGGGCCGAACGGGGGAACCAACGTCCTCCTGGACAAGGAGCGAACCGACCGACGATAGGAGGGGGAGCACATCTTTGATATCGAAGCCCAGAAGCGTGGCAATAGCGGATGGAGAAAGTGGATTCGTGGCGAGAATCACAGCCCCAAGGACAGAACGGGCCATGAGGTCATGCTCTGGCTCATTGCCGTCGAAAGCCTCCTGAAGAATCGACGTGTAGAGCAAGTCCAGAGTCGTGTCCGGCTTGAACTTGGTCTTCCCCTCGCGAGCACTGTCTGGCGACTGCAGAAGGTGGTCCAACTGCTTCTCGGGATTGCCGTTCTTGTGATCGACGAACTTGAGAGTTGCCACCGCATAGACAAACAGTCCT